>ENA-OUOU01000282-OUOU01000282.1-human-gut-metagenome-genome-assembly--contig:-NODE-282-length-34115-cov-25.891192_pt1 | contig 34115 bp, 26 predicted proteins | sample MGYA00237936_ERZ548765 | MGnify/ENA primary metagenome ERZ548765 (study PRJEB26490, sample SAMN05356889) | human gut metagenome | biome: terrestrial biome; feature: human-associated habitat; material...
TAACCCAGGGCGTTGCCCTGGGCTAAGAGCTTCTGCCCTTTCAGGGCGTGTGGGGTAAAACTTGCGAAACTTGAGAGAATTTAAGAATATTCCAAGGCTAATCATTAGGAAGAATGAAGATTGGCAGGAAGTCTGTTCGCTGTGCGAACTTCTTTCTCAATAATTCAAGATAAGGGGAAGGAAAAAGAAGAATTCTTTAATTCTCAAATTCTTGACAAAACAAAACAACTTGAATATTTCAACAGTATAATAACAACAAAAAAACATTATGGCAAAAGCTCCAGATTTTAAGTACGCTCCAATGTTTCAGCTTGGAGAGGACAAGACAGAGTATCGCCTTATCTCAAAAGAAGGCGTAAGCACAGCAGAGTTCGAGGGAAAAACAATCCTCAAGGTTTCAAAGGAAGCACTTACCCTGCTCGCACAGCAGGGTTTCCACGACGTAGAGTTCATGCTCCGTCGTGAGCACAATGCACAGGTAGCTAAGATTTTGACCGACCCAGAGGCTTCTGAGAACGACAAGTACGTGGCTCTCCAGTTCCTCCGCAACGCAGAGACTGCCGTGAAGGGCATTCTCCCATTCTGCCAGGATACAGGTACTGCCATCATTCATGGCGAGAAGGGTCAGCGTGTATGGACCGACTTTGAGGACGAAGAGGCTTTGAGCCTTGGTGTTTACAACACATACACACAGGACAACCTTCGCTATTCACAGAATGCTCCTCTCAATATGTATGACGAGGTGAACACACGTTGCAACCTGCCTGCCCAGATCGATATCGAGGCTACCGAGGGCGACGAGTACCGCTTCGTGATGGTTGCCAAGGGTGGCGGTTCTGCCAACAAGACCTACTTCTACCCTATGACCAAGGCTACTATCCAGAATGAGGGTACATTACTTCCATTCCTCGTTGAGAAGATGAAGAGCCTCGGTACAGCAGCATGTCCTCCTTACCACATCGCATTCGTTATCGGTGGTACTTCTGCCGAGAAGAACCTCCTTACCGTGAAGCTGGCTTCTATCAAGTACTATGATGAGTTGCCTACAACAGGTGATGAGACCGGTCGTGCCTTCCGTGACATCGACTTGGAGAACAAGCTCCTCGATGAGGCTCATAAGATTGGCTTGGGTGCACAGTTTGGTGGTAAGTACTTGGCTCACGACATCCGTGTCATCCGTCTGCCTCGTCATGGTGCCAGCTGCCCTATCGGTATGGGTGTAAGCTGCTCTGCCGACCGCAACATCAAGGCTAAGATCAACAAGGACGGTATCTGGTTGGAGAAGATGGACGAGAACCCAACAGAGTTGATTCCTGAGGAGCTCCGCAACCCAGGTGAGGGTACCAAGGGTATCGAGATCGACCTCGACAAGGGTATCGACGCTGTACGCGCTGAGTTGAGCAAGTATCCTGTCAGCACCCGTGTCAACCTGAAGGGAACCATCATCGTGGCTCGTGACATCGCTCATGCCAAGCTCAAGGCTCGCTTGGATGCTGGCGAGGAGATGCCAGAGTACTTCAAGAACCACCCTATCCTCTATGCTGGTCCTGCCAAGACTCCAGAGGGTTATCCATGTGGCTCTATGGGTCCTACCACAGCCAATCGTATGGACCCATACGTTGACGAGTTCCAGGATCATGGCGCCAGCTTGGTCATGATTGCCAAGGGCAACCGTGGCGACATCGTGACAGAGGCCTGCAAGAAGCATGGTGGTTTCTACCTCGGTACTATCGGTGGTGTAGCTGCCGTTCTCTCTCAGAGTTCCATCAAGAGCATCGAGTGCGTAGAGTATCCTGAGCTCGGCATGGAGGCTATCTGGAAGATTACCGTAGAGGACTTCCCTGCATTCATCCTCGTAGACGACAAGGGCAACGACTTCTTCAAGCAGCTGAAGCCTTGGACTCCATGCAAGGAGTGCCAGAAATAAAATCACACTTATCTTTACATAAAGGGTGCGCCACTAATCCGTGGCACACCCTTTTTTCTATCTTGACAACTTCCTTTCCATCAATCTCAAGATTCAACATAAAAGTCATTTCTTTTGCGATAACAATTTTATTACAATACTTGGATTATTCGATTCTTTTTCCTATATCAGCTAATTTTATCTACACCCACCTTCATCACCGAGTTCTGTATTTTCCGTTAAAATAGTCGTATTGAGTAAAATCAGTACTTTTTCATTCATTACTATTGCATTAATAGATATTTTTTGTATCTTTGCAGAAGATAAGCTGCACTCGGCAAAATATTCAAGCAAGCTTGATATTCTACGCTCGTTTGCATTATCTTTGCAGAAGATAAGCTGCATCTCAGCAAAACGTTCAAACAAGCTTGACGCTATGCATTCGATTTGCATTATCCATACCTGAATAAAAAGACAATGAATATGAAGTCTAGAGAATACTACATTTCACTGATTTTATCTCACGCCGAAGAACTAAAAAGTAACTTCGGAGTAAAATCATTACGTCTCTTTGGTTCTGTTTCCAGAAATGAACAGAAAGAAGGTAGCGATGTTGATATATGTGTAGATATGGAACCGAAAATGTTTCTTGTTGTCAGACTTAAGCGCTTTTTAGAAAACTTACTGGAATGCTCAGTCGATATAGTAAGAGATACTGTTTTATTTTCAAAGAAAAAAGAGTTAAGAAAAATTAATTGCCGTCATTTTGTTTTTTTATATGTTCTCAGCCTAATGGGGGCTTCTCGCCCCCTGGCCCCTCGGTGTTTTCAGGTATAGATTATTAAGGTTTTAATATTTTTGGGTAAAACAGTTGTACATTTCAAAAAATCTTCGTAATATTGCACACGACAAGTGAAGACACCTGATTTCAGGCATCTATCACGTGAGGTTGGAGGCGTGTCAAACTGCTCCAGCCTCTTTTCGTGTAATTGGCTATGGATTAAGTGTTATTTCTTCTTGTTGTGGTCTTCGTCATAAGGTTTGTCGCTCTTCCAGAGAGCATAGATAAGGAGCAGTAGTCTGCGTTCCATGGCAGTGACTGCTATCATCTTCTTGTCGGGATGCTTCTGCACAATCCTGTCGTAGGCTTCTTTTAGATGCTTGCTGCGCAGTTGGGCCTGCACAGCAGGCATATAAAGTATGGCACGGATACGGGAGTTGCCTTTTTTTGAGATTCTGGATGTCCCTTTTACATTCCCCGACTGGTTGTCCTTGACATCGAAGCCGGCATAGCTGGTGAGTTGCTTTCTGTTCTGGATGAGCGCGAAGCCGTTAGTCTCAGCAATGACTGTAATCACAGAGGTGAAGCCAAGTGAGGGAGCAGTAATGATGTTCTCTACCTTCTTGTTAAGAGCCTCGTCAGATGCGACTTTCTCTTTCATGTTCTTGAGGTTCATCTCCAGACGCTTGTCCAAATACGACACCATAGCCTCGTAATGTTTGACTACGCTCTTCTCAGCCTGATGGCTGTGTTCCAAGGCTTCGAGATGGTTTTTGAGCGCAAGGCGCAGCTTCTTCGTGTCCTGGGCAAATCTTGTCATAGCCCTCAGTTCGTGATAGATCTCCTTGCTTGGCTGCCATGGACGCATACTCCTCTTCACACATCCCACAAGGGCCAATACACGGCTGTCGATGGTGTCATTCTTGGAGATCATCCCCTCCCAAATGGCAAACTCTCTTGCCTTGTTCGGCATCATAATGATTACGGTGCAACCAATCTTCACGAGATGGTTGGCCAGTTCTTCATGATACACGCCTGTGGCCTCCATGACATACCGTAGCGGTTTATCGGTGTAAGCCTCCTTGCGACTCCATTTTACCAGCTGGTTAAAGCCAGTCTTGTTGTTCTTGAACGTCTTGACGTCGGAGTAGTGAGCCTCCTCCGCGAAGCTGAACATACACATGGTAACTACCAACGTCTCTTTGGAAACGTCAATGCCTACACATTGTCTTAAAATGTAGTCATTTTCCATCAACAATTTTGGTCTCATAAGCTAAAACTTTAAGTTAATAATGTTATGAATATAGACCAAAACCTTCCTGCGCCTTAACTCTTGGATCTACACTTGATCATTTAGAAATGTCCTTAGATACTTTGTCCTGACTCTAGAAGATAATGAAAAGAGGGGCGGGCATCTCTTTGTAGCGATATGGATTACACCTACCTGTTACAGAATCTCCTCGCCCCTCAAAGCCTATTTCACTAGCAAAACTACGAAAAAATAAGCCTTACTTCTGTTACCAGAAGTTAATTCTATAATCGGATGCAAAGGTAAGAGATAGAGAAAAGGCTAATGGCGAAGAGAATCTCACCAAGCATACAAAAGAAGAGAAACATGCGATTTATTCCATGCCAATAGAGGAGCAATTTGAAACCCTCTCGAAGAACAAGGAAGGTTATGAAGTATCTCGCCATATACTGAAGGATAAAAAAGAGATGGACTACAATCGTGTGTTTGATGCCGCAAAGTTACTGTCTAAGTTTGATAATGTGAGAATACTGCCCGAGATACACGCCAGCGAGATTGATGTAAGAAACTACCTTGGACTCCCCGAAAAGAAGAACCCGGACTTGATGTTTGGAAATATTTTCGTGGATGTAAAGTCTCCGTTCTCAAGCAGGAACATTGTTACTAACGCAAACGATGCTTGTAAACAAAATGCCATAGCTTGCATTACAGATCATCTTTGCCATATAGACAAAAACAAAATAGGTCTTTTAGCAAGAAAGGTATTAAGTGACAAAAACTACACAAGGGATACCGTATTCTTTGTCGTGGAGAATAAACTTTATAAATATACAACAGCCGACCTTTAAAAAAAGATCGGCTGAGGTTTCCCAACTTCGCGGGCTGGTTCCAGTGGTTACAACTCCCACGCTGCAAAGATACAATAAACTTTTTAAACTCGCAAGAATATGAGCAAGAAAAAAGAGAAAAATCAAATGAAACGGCTTTATTTCGCCGTTTTCCCGGCAGCAAATCCAAAGAATATGAGCAAGGAAAAGCAAATACCTACAAGAATACTCCTACCAAAAAGGATAGAAGCCCCAAGCACAAACTTATTGGGCAAAATAAGGCAGCAAATTCTGAGCCGAATGGGCTGTCTGCGGCTGAGAGGTGAGAATGAGACACTCCTTCAACTTCTGCGCAAAGATGCCTATATACTTTCACAGCTTGTCGATGGATCGTACAGATATAATATATCCCCGAAACTAAAGACAAGAACAGTAAGGACGTACCAACAACTGTCGGAGACAGAGGAAAAAGGGACGTTTGCTGTTTATCAAGAAAAACAGCTAAAATACCAAGGATGGTGGCGTCTAACGTTGTCAAATGGCGTATTAAAGCTTGATGTCGCCGCTCCAGATCTTGCCGTATATTGTGCAACTGAACTCTCTCTTGCGCCAATGTACCTTCGATGATAAAATAACACATAATCTATCAATATTTTAAGTTATACAATATATATAAACGTCAAAGCTGCGGCAATATTATGCCGTTTCATCCCCTACTAAGGCCAAGCCCCTATCCCTACTACCGATGAGCCTCGGTCCCTATTAGGGATGGAGCCTCGTCCCTATAGGGATGCAAAAACGATATTCTAACGGTGTTCTATCACTATTATATTCACATTTTAATCTTAAAAGTAAATGATCAATTACAGTATTGCAATGATGGGCAACCCTGCCAAGAAGCAGGACCCAAAGAAAGCCTACGGTGTGGCTCAGTACACCGAGAAATCACTTCTTTTGCGATAACAATTTTATTAAAACACTTGGATTATTCGATTCTTTTTTCTATATTTGCAGCGTGTAACGCATAAACAGGAGTATTATGAATAAAGAAGATATTGAAGACAAAAGCCACTTTCCATTCGGAACGATATGTATGATAGCCTATATTTTCTCCATCATAAGTTTGTGCATGTATTGGACTTACATTTTTTTCACTTCATTGATTATAGGTGTTATTTGTATGATACTCGCTATTTTTCAGTCGGATGACTCTGGTGGCACAATCGGTGGAGGCGGCTTACCTTGGAAACTATAGCCTCGTCCTCTTCTTCGAGTAAGGTTGAAGCGAGCACAGGCACTGCATCCTCATACGCTCACATCACCCACCCTACAGATACTCCACAGCCGTAAGCGCATATTCACAGCCATCAGCCGACGAAGTTTCGTCGGCTTTTTTTATTTTCACCCACCTTCATTACCACCCATGCGGGTGTCCTCGACAACAGTTTTCAGAAGGTAGAGATGAGCGATAAGATGCGCGAGCGTCTTACCCGCTCCAACTACATCTTCTCGGGCATCAAGACGTTCCACGAGCTCAACGAGGCTTTCCCTTCCATGCTCGATGAGAATGGCAATAAAAAGCCGTTCGAACGCTTCCTGAATGATGTCCGGAAGATCAACGACACCTACAATGCCAACTATCTGCATGCTGAATACAACTGCGTACAGGCTTCTGCCACCATGGCGGCGAAGTGGGAACAGTTCAGCGAGGATGGCGACCGATACTATCTGCAGTACCGCACGGCCAAGGATGACAAGGTGCGCCCGGAACACGCTGCCCTCGATGGGGTGACGCTCCCGATGAGTGACTCTTTCTGGGAAACCTATTACCCGCCGAATGGATGGAACTGCCGCTGTAACGTGGTACAGGTGCGCAAGCAGAAATATCCGGCTACAGAGCACGCTGAAGCCATGAGTAGGGGCGAGGAGGCCATGAACGGCGAACGATACAACATCTTCCGCTTCAACAGTGGTAAGCAGGGCAAAACCATGCCCGACTACAACCCCTACACCATCAGGCGGTGTAATGACTGCGATGTGGCGAAGGGAAAGCTGACTCTAAGTCTCCCCGACAACGAGATATGTGCTGCATGTAAATTCGTACAAAATTGCGCCCTGAATAGAGATAAATCAGAAGTATGTGTAAGCAAGAAGGAGTTACTCCGGTCTTCTGAAAACTTCACAAAGAAATCTGAAAGCTTGCAAACAGGCAACTACTTCCAGACCAAAAAGACACTACGTCTCGGACTGGATCATGCCAGGACCGCCGAAGAGGTCGCTGCGCAGAAATGGATAGCACGACATTTGGAGAACCTCCGATTCGTGCGGTTCAGCCCTCTTGGCGAAGTAAAGGATATGACATCCGAGATAGATATAAGAAATATCAAAAAGAAAAAGGATAGAGGTGCCACCGGGTATAATGAATACGAAATTGAAATCAGCGGAGAAACTTGGCAGCTTAAGACTGAGATAAGGAAAGATAAAAAAGAAACTCTTTACAATGCCTTTAAAAAGAAATAGCTACAAACATCCACGCGGCTCGTCGAAGGAACCATTGGGACGTTGAAGCTATTTCCACCGCAAAGATACAATAAACTTTTTAAACTCGCAATGATATGAGCAAGAAAAAACAAGATTACGATGAATTTATAGAAAAATTCAAGCCGAAGAAGACAACGGACGACTGCTATACCCCCACCTGTGTATGAGGCGGTACTTGGCTGGGCACGCGAGCACCTCGATATTGGCGACCGCCCTGTGGTACGCCCCTTCTATCCTGGAGGAGATTTCGAGCACTTTGACTACCCCGACAACTGCGTGATAATAGACAACCCTCCGTTCTCCATCTTCTCGAAGATTTGCAACTGGTACGTAGAGCGTGGCATACCGTTCCTTCTCTTCGCTCCAGCCATGAGCAGCATCAGACAGAACGTCACCTATATCGGTGTATCATGTAGTATCACCTACGAGAACGGGGCGAATGTAAATACCGCATTCGTCACCAATATGATGGGCGACCTCATCTGTACCACCGCCCCTGATCTCCACGAGGATGTAATGAAAGCCAATGATGACAACCTGAAGCAAAGCAAGAAGACCCTCACAAAGCTTTCCTTCCCCGACTGCGTGCTTCGGGCCACCACGCTGCTGACCATGAGCCGGGCGGGCGTCGAGTTCTGCGTAAGAAGAGAGCAGGGATGCGTGGTCGGTCAGGCGTGTGAAAACAAAAAAGGAGAGTTCGGCAATAGTATCCTGCTATCCGATATAGCTACAGCGGAGAAGTTGGCAGCGGAGAAGTTGGCAGCAGAGAAGTTGGCAGCAGAAAAACTGGCCCTCACGGAGGAATCCAAGGCAATTATCGCACAGTTGAACGAAGCTCACGCCAAAAGCAGTTATCCTTCATACGTGAGACTTTTCAGCCCCTACTAAGGCCAAGCCTCTATCCTTACTACCGATGAGCCTCGGTCCCTATTAGGGATGGAGCCTCGTCCCTATAGGGATGCAAAAACGATATTCTAACGGTGTTCTATCACTATTATATTCACATTTTAATCTTAAAAGTAAATGATCAATTACAGTATTGCAATGATGGGCAACCCTGCCAAGAAGCAGGACCCAAAGAAAGCCTACGGTGTGGCTCAGTACACCGAGAAATCACTTCTTTTGCGATAACAATTTTATTAAAACACTTGGATTATTCGATTCTTTTTTCTATATTTGCAACCAGTTATATATGAAATATGCCTTTACGCATTAATGCAATGAATATGGAGATTAAAGTCGTTATCAAGAAGAGAGCCCCAAAGCCTAAAACTCCAAGAGGCATCACACGGGCAGCATTCGCCATGGCACTGCTTTTTTTTGCGCTCTGCCAGTGGCAGAACAAAGTATACTTCGACGGAAATCATTCTTCTGGGGTAGTGGTTGCTATGATGGTTTTCGGTAGTCTGTCAGGATTGTTCTTCCTGTTATTTCTCTGCCTTTTGGTCAGCAAGTTTGGCAACTAAATGATTCATTTTTAGTCACCTCATTCGCCAATCGGTACCGCTTCAACTGTTCATCGTGGCTCAGCTTTGCCTTTTTCTCCACTTATGGAAGAAGCTTGTATTCCCATGAAAACTTCATGAAAATCTGTACCTCAAGCTTTAATCGCGACACAGCAAAAGTATTTAAAATAAGACAGGCAGACTTGAAATGATCAAGACTGCCTGAATGTGGGGTCCAAACCTCTTGCGAGGAATGATCCGCTGCAAAGATACAATAATCATTTTAACACACAAGAAAATAAGGAAAAATGTAATATGATGCCGTTTCAGCCCCTACTAAGGCTGGGCCTCTATCCCTACTACCGATCAGCCTCGGTCCCTATTAGGGATGGAGCCTCGTCCCTATAGGGATGCGAAAACGACGTTCTGATGGCTATAACTTTTAACGACCGAAGGGAGTGATAACTCCTTTATCATCTAAACTCCTGAACTCAGCGAAAGTTGAGAAAGATAGAAATGAAATTTGCATAAACAAGGATTTATTTGTATTTTTGCATGAGAATGGAGAATAGAAAAATCATACACATTGATATGGATGCCTTCTTTGCGGCAGTAGAGCAAAGAGACAATCCTGAACTTCGGGGCAAACCCATTGCGGTAGGCTTCGACGGTCCACGTGGTGTGGTGTCTACTGCCAGCTATGAGGCACGTCGCTTCGGAGTACATTCTGCACAGTCAATCGCACAGGCCAAGCGCCTCTGCCCCGACCTCAACATCGTGCCTTGCCGACACGAACATTATAAAGAGGTGTCGCAGCAGATTCACCACATCTTCCAGGATTATACCGACCTCATAGAACCTATCTCCATCGACGAGGCCTTTCTCGATGTCACCCATAATAAGAAAGGTATAGAGCTGGCTGTAGATGTGGCACGCGAAATCAAGGCACGCATCAAAGCAGAGACAGGACTCACCGCATCGGCAGGTATCAGCTATTGCAAGTTTCTCGCCAAGGTGGCTTCCGACTATCGCAAGCCCGACGGCATCTGCACCATTCACCCCGACAAGGCTCTCGACTTTATCTCTCAACTGCCCGTGGAAGATTTTTGGGGCGTAGGCAAGAAGACTCTGCAGAAGATGCACTACATGGGCATTTACCGCGGAGCCGACCTGCGTAAGGTTTCAGAACAGCATCTCGTCGAGGTTTTTGGCAAGGCTGGTCATGTCTTCTACCATTTTGCACGTGGCATCGACAATCGCCCCGTCGTTACGTATCGCGAAAGAAAGTCTGTGGGATGCGAACAGACTTTCTTAGAGGATATATACACTCCCTCTGCCGTCATCATACAACTCTATCACACCGTCCTGGAGTTGCTTACCCGCATAGCCCGCAGCGAGTTCGAAGGCCGCACCCTCACCCTGAAAATCAAGTTTGCCGACTTTACCCAGATAACAAGAAGCATCTCGCAAGACAAGATTCTGAAGAGCAAGGCCGACATACTGCCTCTCTCCAAACTTCTGCTCAAGCAGGTGGAGTATTCCTCCGCCCACCCCATCCGCCTCATTGGCCTCTCAGTGAGCAATGCCACAAGCGAAGAAGCCAAGAAAGAAGACCGTGAGAACAGCACCCACAAACCCGAGTACAAGGAACTGGAATTGGAATTTGAGGAATGGGATGAGTAGTTCCCCGTATTGATTGAAGTCCATTCAGGAGTCTGCTCCTAACTTTCCGAATATGAGTTCATGTAGCTGTATTTTATCATTCTCCTTTTCGTAAATGGGGAAGATTCCTAAAAACCAAAAAGACCCATCCCCCAAAAGGGAGATGAGCCTCGCAAAGTTATGGTGTTTTGAAAAAACGATGTGTCTGATCTACTTTCTCAATTAATACTGACTGATCTTCAGATTGCTAATCTTGACATTGGCGCCATTATAGCTATTGATACTCCAACAGTTCTTCTGAATACCATAGATGCGGTTGGTATAGCTGCAAACATCATTGATGTACATCACACAGATACTGTTGTCTGTGTAAATGGTGATGTTGTACACATTGTCGGCAGGACGGGCAAACACGTAGCCATCAATTCCAGCAATGAAGCCCTTACCCTCTACGCCTTGCTCCTCAAAGTTTACCTTGCGGTTGTTCTCATCCTCTGGGTTGACAACCATGGTGTAATACTTCTTAGAGTCAGAGCCACGAACCATAGAGATACCAAACTTATCCCATTTGTTGGAAGTGGTGACGGTGAAGCTGATCTTGTTGTGACTGCCCAAGCGGCCCATCAGCATGTAGGCATCAGGCTGCTCGGCATTGCCTGCAAGCGTATAAGTGCCATCTGCCTCGGTCATATTCTGGCTCTCCTTCACCTCTACGGCAACATCCTGGTTGTACTTCTCGCTCACAGCATCAATCTGTCCAAGTGTCAGCGTACCGTCCTCATGCTGGATGAGCTTATAGCAAACCAAGTTGCCAGCCCACTCTGGCTCTGCAGGAGAAGCACCCACAGCAGTATTGTCCTTACCGCTTCGGGTAGGACACCAGCCCCACAGATAGCGGTTGGTACCATCGCTGGCAGTCTTGCCGGCATAAAGACCACGACTGTCGAGGAAGCCCTCGTGAGCATCAGGCCATCTTGCCACATCGTTGGCGGTACAAGCCTTCAACTCGTCAAGTGTTCTTCCCTTGAAATACTGCACTCTGCGTACAGCATGATGAATCTCGCTATACACCAAGTACCAATAGTCGCCCATTTTGAAGAGGTCAGGACACTCGTAGAAACGATCCCACATCATGGTCATGAACACACCATTGTCAGTCCAGTTCTTCAAGTCGTCAGATACGAACTCAGCTAAGCTACCCTTGCCACTCTTCTTGGTAGAAACGAGCATATGAAACTTCCCATCATCACCCTTAAACACAAATGGGTCGCGGAAGTCGTTCTTATCGTAGCCGAAGTCCTGACCTTTGAGCAAGAACGTACGGTCCTTGGTCCAGGTCTTGAAATCAGCAGAAGTTGCTACCATCACAGCCTGTGCGCTCTCGTCACCTGTAGGCAGATACTTATTACCAGTATAGAATGTATAATAAAGCTTGCTTGCCTCATCGTAGATGGTAGAGCCTGTACCAATGGCAGCATCCTGTGACTTCTTGGTGCCACAAGAAACCAACTCACCCAAAGAAGTATAGTGGGCAGCATCCTTGGTACTTACACCCCAGATGGGGTGGTAAGTTCCTTCAGGATTAGGACGGAAGTCCTGCAGATACAACACCTTGAAATCGCCAGCCACAGGATCGAAGAAAGGCATGGGGTCGCCCACGTAGCCTACAGTTGGCTTGTAGTAAGTATCCTGCATGGCTGCGTCAGCAGAGTAGAAATAAGTGGTAGTAGACCAGTCTTTCTGCTCGGGGGCAACATCGCTGTCGCTGCATGAAGCAAGAGGCAAAGCGAGGCATGATGCCAATATAATAGAACTAATCATTGTCTTCATTTCTGTTTGATTTTTTAATTGTTCATAAGATAATTAAGAGCATTCTTGGTCATGATGGCGATATTCTTGTGGAACTTCTCGGTATAAGGATTTGAACTGTACCAATCGTAGCAACCAGAACCGATGCAAAGGGTCTTTCCTGAATTGTTCTCTGCAGGGAACTCCCATATTACGACGGCACCGTCGCCACCATAACCGAGGTCTATAGCACCAGTGGCATTTCTCCAAGTTGTATAGTTTGGATAGTCGCCCCAGTCTGTACCTATATGCCATTGAGCAGTAGAGTTGGTGATGCGGTAGTTGACATCTGTCGTGTAAACACAGTTGGCGTCGTCACCCTTGATGAGACCTTGGTAGAGTTCATGGCTTGAGTGGTAGCCTCCGGCATCATTGCCCATCTTGATGTCCCAAGGACCAATACAAAGTTCAGAATTGTCCTCGTTGTTACCCCAGCAGTTGTTTGGTACCAATCCGTTCTTGTCGATACCCAACTCGCCAGGCATATTGGTAGCGTAACGTGTGAAGAGGAAGGAGCCACCAGCCTTGTAGTAGTCTCTCAGCACAGCCTGTGCGGCAATAGCCTCGGGAGCAGCCTGCTCGAATCTTTCCTTACCGTCCACTCCACCGTCTTTGTGGAAGTGCCACCATATCACCTTACACTCGCTCAAGTCTACATTGCCGTTCTTGATATCAGTAAACGAAGCGTAGATAGAGTTGTCCACATTCGCGAGCATCCACTCGCAGGCAGCCTTCTCCTCTGGTCCCAGCTCGTCCATCGTCAGAGCTAAGCTGGCGAATACAGCAGCTGGCTTGCCTATCTGATTGACGGTTACGGTGTAAGTGCTTGTAGCCGTATTGTTGGTTACGGTATAGGCCACAGGATTCGTGAAGTCGACTGGTGCACCCGAAACAGGTGCGACAGTAGCATTCTCGCTCACCTTGATAGAAGGTATCAGCTTGGTGATGTCCACCGTCTTTGGCACATTAATGTTAATGGTCTTGTTGCTCTCGTTAATGACTCCTGTATAGATACCATTCACCTTGAAAGAGAGAATCTTTGCCTCATCGCGCTTGGCAACGAGAGTCCAGTCGAGGAACACATCGCCATTCTTCACGCGCAAGGTCTGTGCAAGGAGCATATTCATCTTGTCGCCCACCTTGGCATCACACACAGCACCATCGCTGAGTGTGAGTTTGCTCAAGGTCATCTGACTGATGTCGTAGGTCTCAGGCACGCGTACGGTAATGGTACGTGCAGCCTTGTCTACAGTTCCTTCATAGTCATCGAGTGCCAGCTCTGTAACAGAGCAGCCTCCTGTGAGCTGCAGGTCGGACACATTGTCCTCGCTGCAGGCTGTGAGGGCAAGAATGCCCATCAATAGATATAATAACTTTTTCATATTACCATTCTCCTATGTTCTGTGTGTAATGTCCGTCGGATGCCGCCACCTGTGAGAAAGGTATTGGCAGATATTCATTCTTGTTGGCTGTAAAGTGAGCATCTCCATAGATAGAGCAGTTGTTGGTCTCTTCGGCAAAGTACTTGTTGAGCACCTTCTCTGCCTCACCCCATCTCACGAGGTCGAAGAAGCGTTCACTCTCCATACCCATCTCCAAACGACGCTCCATCTTCACAATCTTCAGAGCATCTTCCTGGCTGTAAGAACCATTGTAGGTAGAGATGTTGAACTTCACGCCATAGTCGGAAGGATAATTGGCTATCATACCAGTACTCTGCTTGGCACGCAGGCGAATCTTGTTGACCAGCTTGATGGCCTCACCCGTCTCGTTGAGCTGCGCATAAGCCTCAGCACGCTCCAAGAGTACGTCGGCATAACGGAACACGATGCGGTTCATTGGTGTACCCCACCAAGAGCCCTTTACCATGTAACCACAGTCTGGATCTACGTTCTGCTTCAAGGTTACATAATAACCATAAAGACCATTAGAACGGCTCCATGTGGAGCTGGCGTCCATCATGTACTTGCTGTTGAACTCGTATGGAAGACCCGTCAGACCTACAGTGAGGAACAGACGTGGGTCAGCATCCTGTGTCAAGTCGTAGTCCTTATTATTAAAGGTGTCAATGAAAGGATGACCGTCGGCATCGGTACGATAGGCGTTCACAAGATTCTGACTGGGCTTGTAGAAGTCACAACCTCCATCAGTAACACCTGGAATATTAGGCACGATAAGACCGTAGCTCCAGTTCAGGTTACCATACTTGGTACCGTCGTTGATAGAATACTGCATGGCCCAGATGCTCTCTACACCATTCTCGTACTGTGTCTCAGGACGGAAGTTGTTGTGGAAGTCGGGCTCGAGGTCGAAGCCACCTGCGCTATAGATGTCAGGATTGCTGTACTCGATGACCTTCAGCAAGTCTTCTCTGTTGATGCTGGTCACCTGATTGGATGAAGGATCATCCTGGCGATAAGCCTTATAGAGATAAGCCTTGGTGAGGAAGGCTGCAGCTGCTGCCTTGGAAGGACGGCCCTTATCGGTCTGCTTCACTGGAAGCACACTATAGGCATACTCCACATCGTTGATAATTTGCTGCCAACCCTCATCGTTGTTGAACTCAGTGTTGGAAAGGGTATTGTAGTCTTCCTGCTTCAGGTTGGCATCCATGATGAAAGGAATGTTCTTGTAGAGACGCTTCAACAGGAAGTGGGCGTAGGCACGCAAGAACTTCATCTCGCCTAAACGCTGATCCTTGAGCTGATAGCTGTCGCTGGTGGTCTCAAGCACAGAGATGGCTGAGTTGACACGTGAGATACAGTTGTAAAGGCGCACCCACATATCGTTGATATTCCAGTTGGTAGTAAGCACACCCTGCTCTATCTCCAACTGATGGAATACGTCACCATCACTGGTTCCGTTGCCACCCTTATAGGCATCATCGCTGCGAACATCGAAGTTCCACATCGAGAAGGAAGAGTTGACATCTTCGGCTGTTGTGAAGACAGCGTAAGCCGAGATAACAAGATTATCCACATTGCTTGGCTCCTTCACCATATCGCTGTCGAGCACGCCCTGCGGTTTCTGGTCATCCAAGAAGTCAGAACAACTTGTCGTACCCACCAAAGCAAGAACGGTAAGGACTGAATATAATATCTTTTTCATATATTTTGACTCTTTTAGAATGTTACGTTAAGACCAAATGTAATGTTAAGTGGTATAGGATATCCATAGTTTGGATTCTCAGGATCTACACCAGTAAAGCTACTGCTCTTGATGGTGAACAGGTTCTGTGCGCTGACATACATACGCAGACGTTGCATAGATAGCTTAGAGACTATGTTCTGTGGCAAATTGTAACCCAACTGGATAGTGCGCAGTTTCAGATAACTGCCATTCTCTACCCAATAAGTAGATACACGTTTCTCGTTATTATTGTCGGAAAGGGTAACTGCAGGAATATTGCTGGATGGATTGTCCACACACCATGCATTCAACAGACGATGTCCCTTGTTCAAGAAGCCGATGTTAAGACCAGCCCAGATGTCGGTCTCACGCTTCAGGTCAGAGATGATGTCTACACCCTGCACACCCTGGAAGAAAGCTGTGAAGTCGAAGTTCTTGTACTCCAAGTAGATGTTGAAACCATAAGTGAAGTCGGGCACCGGATCGTAAATCCAAGTCTGGTCAAGCTCAGTAATCTTACCATCATGGTCGAGGTCTCTCCAGCGCATACGTCCAAGACCAGCACCTTCTTGAGTAGCATGGTTATCGATTTCTTCCTGGCTCTTGAAGATACCATCGCATACATATCCTACCTGTGCACCCATAGGATGACCGACAACACTCTTCACGCCATTACCACCAAAGGTACCATTAGCTGCTACAGTAGTAGGCAGTGCTGTAATTTCGTTGCGATAAGAAGAGATATTGGCTGTGATGTCATACTTCAGACCGAAGTTGGTCTTATTGCGATAACCGATGTTGAACTCGAAACCGCGGTTCTCCATCTCGCCTGCATTAATCCATTGTGAGCTTCCCTCACCCATAACGGCGATACCTGGCATATAAACCAAGATGTCCTTGGTCTTCTTGAAGTACCAGTCGAAGTTACCATAGAGTGTATTGCCCAAGAAGGCGAAGTCGAGACCCAAGTCGGTCTGTGTGGTTGTTTCCCACTTGATGTCGTCATTACCAATCTGATTGCGCTTGAAACCTGAAGGCAATGTACTTCCGCCATTGGTTCCTGCGATATCGTAAGAGGTACCATAACTCTGACCACCATTCTCACCCACTCCATAGTTGCTAACAAAGATGGTATAGCGAGCCAAGTTGTCGATTTCCTGGTTACCAGTCTGTCCCCAAGATGCACGAATCTTCAAATCGTCAATCCAAGAAGCCTTCTTCAGGAAGTTCTCCTGATTGATACGCCAGCCTGCAGATACAGATGGGAAGGTGGCATAACGGTTGTTCTTACCGAAACGAGAGCTACCGTCACGACGGATGGTGAACGAAGCCATATATTTGTCGGCATAGTTGTAGTTGGCCTTACCGAAGAAAGACACGAGCGAATAGCCAGATCCTCCACCGTAAGCCTGTGCTCCGGTAGTACCTGCATCAGGCCACATATAATCTGGGTTGAGTACTGCGAAACCTTCCTTGTAACCAGAGAAGTAGATGTCGTCCTGACGATTAAGCTCCATACCTGCCATGAGGTCGAAGCGATGCTGACCTATCTCCTTATTATATGTAGCCACAGCATTCCACATCCACTTGGTCCAGTGTTCCTGCTTGGCCTCTACTGCATTCTTGTCGTTAGCCACATTACCTTCGGTAACAGGATAAGTAAAGAATCGCTGCTGCTTCTGTGAGTAATCGAGACCAAAGGTGGAACGGATGTTAAAGCCCTTGAAGAGGTTGAGGTTTACATAAGCATCACCAAACATACGCCAGTAGGTATAACGGTTGTCCTTGTTGCGTTCCAACACTGCTACAGGGTTATAACGGTCAGGATAACCTCCTACAGGACCTGCATAATTGCCATCCTCAGTATAGATAGGCAGAGATGGATTGAACTGCAACACATTCTGCAAGAAACCACCAGGAGCCGCAACCTCAGAAGTACGGTTGACAGTGAAGTGCTCGCCTACAGTAAGACAATTATTCTTCAAGAGCTTGTACTCTGTATTCATACGAGCTGAGAAGCGGTTAAAATCTGAATGTTTGATAATTCCCAAGTTCTTGTAGTAACCCAAAGAGAAGAAACTGCTACCCTTGTCTGAGCCCTTACTAACAGATACGTTATACTGCTGTACTACACCTGTGCGAGTTGTCTCATCAAACCAATCAGTATCAGCAGCAGGTGTTGTACCCGCATCGTCAAGATACTTCTTCATACTGATGCCGTTGAGCACAGGGTTGCCCTGCTCGTTATAGCTCCAGTCGTAGCTGTAGCCCAAACCATTGGTATTAGGATCCATACCATCGTTCATATAGGCACGCCACATCACCTGACCAAACTCCTTTGCATTGAGGACATCCATCTTATGAGCGTAAGTAGAAACCGAGATAGAACCATCGAAGTCGACCTTCACCTTGCCCTCCTTACCCTTCTTGGTAGTGATGATGATGACACCATTGGCAGCACGGCTACCATAGATAGAAGCCGATGCAGCATCCTTGAGCACCTGAATGCTCTCGATGTCATTACCATTGAGTTCGTGCATACCAGCCTTGGTTGGCACACCATCAACAATATAAAGAGGATCATTGTTGTTCAACGTACCGATACCACGAATACGTACGGTGGCAGTTCCCGAAGGAGAACCGTCAGCTGTAATATTCATACCAGGAACGCGACCCTGAAGAGCCTTGATAGGGTTGTTCTCGTTCTGCTTGGCTATCTCGTCAACGCTGACTACCGAGATGGCACCTGTCAGGTCGGCCTTGCGCTGAGTGGTATAACCAGTAACAACTACCTCGTTGAGCAACTTGGCATCTTCTTCGAGAACGATGCGCAGACCCTTGGCAGCCTTCACCACCTGAGTCTTATACCCCATAAAAGAGATAGAAAGTTTTGAACCGGACTGAACCTGCACCGTAAAGTTACCATCAATATCAGTAACAGTACCTGCATTTCCTTGTCCCCCCACTACGGTGACAGTGGCACCAATAACTGGTTCTCCACTGTTGTCGGTAACATTTCCACTTGCCTCTTCGACCTGGGCGAATGATACCGCACTGACGAGCAACAAGCAGATGCTCATCAAGAGAGTTTTCATTTTCTCCATGTAAATAAAGGTTTTGTTAATAGTAATTCTATTTATTGTTTATTCAAATTTCTGGCAGCAAAGATAGCAAATCTATTATTAACAACAGAGAAAAATTCGTTCATCACATGGCAATTATGTTACATGCAACAATTTTTATAGTATTTCGTTCATTTATATGACTCCCGTCTTACAGGGTGTTAGAATGATTTGCAGGGTTATAAAAGAAGTTAGAGGGAAGTTGAGGAATTTACCATTAAGCTGTGCCCGAAACAAATCTTTCAACTTCCAATAAGATTCTGCTATAGGGCTAAAAATGCTAAAAAGCAAAGATATAATATACCGTTTTTTGTCAAAAGTCAAAGATATAATCAACCGATTTTTGACAAAAGTCAAAGATATAATCAACCGATTTTTGACAAAAGTCAAAGATATAGCATACCGATTTTTGACAAAAGTCAAAGATATGTCTTATCCCAAAGACTGTCAGTCTCTCAACTCTGTCGGGTTGATGCCGAACTGCTTCTTAAAACAAGCTGAGAAGTAACCGGGAATGGCGAAGCCCACCTCGGCAGCCACCTCACTGATGGTCTTGTCGGTTTGCTTCAGGAGCGAATAGGCTTTTTGCATACGCATCTCTCTGAGCACCTCGGCAGGAGTCTTGCCTGTAAGCGCCTTCACCTTGCGGTACATCTGTACCTTGCTAAGACTCAGTTCTGAGCCCAAGTCGTCCATGCGAAGGTTGGCATCACCGATATGCGACTTGGCAGCCTTCTTGAACCGCTCTAAGAACATACGCTCTCCTGGCTCATCGGTCTGTATGTCTTCTGCCGAAAGCATCTGCTTGGCCTCATCATTCTTTTTCTGCCGGCGAGCCTGCAGAAGGTTGGATATGCGTACCAGGAGCAGATGGTCGCTGAAGGGCTTGGTGATATAGGCGTCAGCACCATGCTCATAACCCTCTATACGCTGCGACTCCTCGCTGCGGGCGGTAAGCAGAATGACAGGAATATGACTGGTCACCTCATCCTCCTTGATCTTCGAACAGAAGGTGAGTCCGTCCATCACAGGCATCATCACATCGCTGACTATCAGATCGGGCACACTCTCCTTAGCCAAGCGCAGACCATTCTGTCCATCCGAAGCCTCGATGACATAGTACTGACCGGCAAGGAGCACACGCAGATAGCTGCGGATATCCTCATTGTCGTCGACGATAAGAATGGTGGACAGTTCCTCCACATCTTGCTGCAGCAACATCTGATGGCGACTGTCGCGAAGCACATGCTGAGAGAGTTCCTTCTCGCAAGCCTCATCTGCCGAAGCTTGGTTCATGGCATCTACCTGTTCCTTGAAGTTGAGCACATCGGCGGTCAAGGTTTCCAACTGTCCCACGTTGCGCAACACCACCTGCAGCAGCATCTTCTGTTCCTCGGTATAATTGTCTGCCTGCATCAGCCGGTTCAACGGTCCTGACACCAAGGTCAGCGGAGTGCGGAGCTGATGACTGACATTGGTAAAGAAGGCTATCTTGTCGTCTGCCATCTGCTTGCGCTGTTCGTTGAGTTTCTCCTTTTCCCGACGCACTTTACGACGATAGAATATCATGATGAGCAGCAACAGCACCACGGCAACAGCCAGGATGCTGATAATCTTCTGCCATCGGTACATCTTCATATATTCGTTGATGCTCGAATAGATGGTGTTCAAGTCGGCGGTCTGATCTTCTATCTCCTTGTACTGCATGTCTATCAACTTGGCATTCTCGGCTGTGACAAGTGCCGACTGAAAATAGTTCATGCGCTTGTAGGGCTTGCCCTGCAGGATGTTCATCGCCAAGGGAACGATGGCCTCGCCCTTGGTAGGATAGATATACGAGGCTGTCATCACGCCCTTGGTCACAAGGTCTACTCCCTGGTTCTCGCCAGGCAGTCCGTCGATACCCACAAAGAGCATCTGCTTCTCGCGGTTCTTCTCCTTGGCTGCCTGCTGCGCACCCCAAGCCTCTGCGTCATTATGCCCGAAGACTGCATCAACAGGCTTGCCTGCATCCATATACTGGCGCATCAACTTCTTGGCACCAGCCAGGTTCCAGTCGCCTTCCAACGTCACCACCTGTATCTGCGGAAAGGCTTTCATGCCCTGCATAAATCCGCGATGACGGTCGGCAACAGGTGTGGAGCCACGCTCGCCCGTTATCTCAACGACCGTTCCCCTGCCCTGCAGTTGGTGTGCCAGATAATCAGCCACCTCCCTGCCTATCGCCACATTGTCGGTTCCGATATAGGCGGTATAGTGGGTAGACTCTATCATGCGGTCGTAAAGAATGACGGGAATACCAGCACGGTAGGCACGCTCTATCGCTGGCGCTACAGTCTTGACATCACTGGGAGCCACCACCAAGAGGTCGACTTTGGCTTTCACCAAACTGTCTATCTGCCGGGCCTGGCGCTGCCCATTGTTGTCGGCAGAAGCGAAGACCACATCCACATTCTTATACTGATACTGCCCAATCTTGATTTCGCGGTTCACCTTCTGGCGCCACAGGTCGTCACTACATTGGGACACACCTATCACGGTGCGCCTGTCGGAACAGGACACCAAGACAAGCAACAAAAGGATTACATATAATATAATGTGCTTCTTTCCGGTTTTCATTTTTGTATCGTTTTTGTTTACACAGTAGCAATATGCAAAAATATAAACAAAAATGAAAACCCACAAATCAAACAAACAAAAATTAATATCTTTTAATAGCAAAGACACAAAAAAGGACTTCGCCGCCCTTGGTCATCACAGACCAGGTTAAGCGAAGTCCTATATCAAAATATCAACTACCAAATACTAAAAACGAAACTTACTTCGTATATTTCTCAGGAAGCACAGGCATGGCACCATGCTGGGTGCACACGTATGCACTTACCTCTACTGCCAGCTTGTGAGCCTCGGCAATGCTCTTGCCCTTCAGGATGCTGGCGCAGAAAGTACCAGTGAAGCTGTCGCCTGCTCCTACGGTATCGGCAACCTCTACCTTAGGAGTTTCCTGGAACGACTTGAAACCAGGAGCAAAGACATAGCTGCCGTTCACACCACAGGTGAGCACGAGCATGTCGAGATTGTACTTACCGAGGATGAGCCAGCACTTGTTCTCGATGTCAAGACCGGGATAACCGAAGAGACGGCCGATGGTAATCAATTCCTCATCGTTGATCTTCAACACATCGCAACGCTTCAAACTCTCACAAATCACTTCTTTGGTATAGAAGTTCTGACGCAGGTTGATGTCGAAAACCTTCAGGCAGTCCTCGGGAGTATGGTCGAGGAACTGATAGATAGACTTGCGGCTTACCTCGTTGCGCTGAGCCAAAGAGCCCCAGCATACAGCTCCGGCATTGGCAGCCACCTCCTTGATGTCGTCGGTGAAGGGGATATTGTCCCATGCCACACCTTCCTTGATGTCATAAGTAGGAACACCCTCTGCATCGAGCTCTACCTGTACGGTTCCTGTAGGGAAGTCCACACGTGGCATCACGTACTTGAGGTGCTTATCGTCCAACAATCTGAGAGCCTCGTCGCCCAGCAAGTCGCTGCCTACGGCGCTGACTGCTACAGAATGCAAGCCATGCTGACCGGCATGATAGGCGAAATTGGCAGGAGCGCCACCCAACTGAGAACCTGTAGGCAGAACATCGAAAAGGATCTCGCCCAAACCTACACAATATTTCTTATCCAAATCTTCTATTTTCATAATCTTTGTTTTTTAATTCAAGTTTTGCAAGTTCAGAAGTTTACATCTTCACCTTATTAATATATGAGAACAGATAGAGCACACCTACTGCCATCACCAATACAGCACCGATCTGTCCGATGGCATCGCTGGCAACACCCATAATGAGTGGGAATACCGTACCGCCAAACAAGCCCATGATCATCAGACCGCTCACCTCGTTCTTCTTCTCGGGTACAGAGAGAAGAGCCTGCGAGAAGATGATGGAGAACACATTGGAGTTGCCGTAACCCACGAGGGCAATGGCAATATAGAGCATCATCTTGCTCTCGCCGAAGAAGAGGCCTGCCATACTCAGCGCCATCATCACGATGCTGATGGTGAAGAACACACGGGGCTTCATCATACGGAGGAAGACGGTGCCTGTGAAACATCCGATGGTACGGAAGATGAAGTAGAGCGATGTGGCGAAGGCTGCCTCGTTGAGTGTCCAGCCCAAACGCTCCATCAGAATCTTGGGAGCAGTGGTATTGGTGCCCACGTCGATACCTACATGACACATGATACCGATGAAGGAAAGCAGCACGATAGGCTTGCCCAAGAGAGCCAGGCAGTCAACAAAGCCAGAGGCCTTGCCCTCGGTCTTCTCCTCCTCGATAGGAGTTCCTGCCAGGAAGAGCGTTGCACACACACCGATAATCATATAGATGGGGAAGAGCACACGCCAGCCCAATCCAAACTCAGGAATACTTGCCACAGAACCCCACATGGCGATATAAGGTGCCATAAAGGAAGCGATGGCCTTGACAAACTGTCCGAAGGTAAGCGTAGAAGCCAGGTTCTTGCCGGATGTAACGGCAGATACCAACGGATTGAGCGATGTCTGCATCAGCGCATTACCGATACCCAAGAGGGAGAACGATACAAGCATGATGCCGAAGGTTTCGCCAAACAAAGGCAGAAGAAGAGAGATGACAGTCACCAAGAGTGAGAGCAGCACGGTCTTCTTACGACCTATCTTATTCATCAACATGCCCGTGGGCACAGAGAAAATCAGGAACCAGAAGAACACCAATGATGGGAACAGGTTGGCTGTAGCATCATTCAGGTTGAGGTCTTCTTTCACATAGTTGGAGGCAATGCCCACCAAATCTACAAATCCCATAGCGAAGAAACAGAGCATCACTGGGACGAGGGTCAATTTTATAGACTTGTTCATATCTTGTTAGTTATTATTTTACAACTCTTACTTTCCTATCTGGTAAACCACATACTTGCCTTTACCCTTCAGCGTGAGCTTGGTGTAAGGCTTGGTGGGGAACACGAGGTTGGTCATCGCCATCTTGCCGTCGGCATCCAGCACCTCGACGCTGCTCTTGTCGATGAAGATTCTGAACTGGCTGATCTTTCCATAGGTAGGAGCCTTGGTGACAGCAGCAAATTCGTTGCTGAAGTCGGTCTTGCCGCTCTTTGTACGGTCCATCTCGAAGGTCTCAGCCTTAGCATTATAGGTCATCACCACCTGCTCGCCCTTGTCGTTGCTCAGGGTGATAGTGGCATTGCCCTTCACGTTGACCACAGCCTCGCAAGCCTCTGAGAGAGCCTTTGAAGCCTTTTTGCTGCGTGCAGCTGTCATCTCGGGAGAAGGAGTCACACTGCAATAGGTCTCGCCCTTGTACTCGAAGAGTCCTAAGTCGCGGGCTATCGAGTTGGCAGAACGGTACTGCTGGGTAGGAACCTGATTGGCATACTGCCAGTTGCTCATCCATGCTATTGCCACACGGCGTCCGTCGGGAGCATTGTCGAAAGTGACAGTGGCATAATGGTCTTTACCATAATCCATCCACTTGGTAACCTCGGGCTTGCTCTCGCAGGTAAACTTGTGTCCGTCGAACTCGCCAATGAAGTATTGTGTGGCAGAGCCGCCGAAAGGACCGCCAGGGTTGATGTTGCAGAGAAGCATCCACTTCTCCTTGTCGGTGCCGCGAACCTTTATCTTCATCAGGTCTGGGCATTCCCACACACCGCCATGATTGCCGTACTCGGCACCGAAAGAACTCTCGTAAGTCCAGTCTTTCAGGTTGTCAGAAGAATAGATGTTCATCTGCTGACCGGCAGCAAGAATCATGTTCCACTTCTTGATATCCTCGTTCCAGAACATGTGAGGATCGCGGAAGTCGGGCACGTTGCTTGTGATGATAGGGTTGCCCTCATACTTGGTGAAGGTCTTTCCGTTGTCAGTACTGTAGGCCATGCTCTGGGTCTGGTTCTCACCAGCCGAGGTATAGAGAGCTACGACAGCACCCTCGCCGAAGCCAGCGGTATTCTTCTTGTCGACAACAGCAGAGCCGCTGAATATCGTACCTATCACATCAGGCTCGATAGCTTCCCCCTCAAACTTCCAGTCTACGAGATTGGTAGAGGTGGAATGTCCCCAGGTCATGTTCTCCCACTGCGATCCATAGGGATTATACTGGAAATAGAGATGCCACACACCATCCTTATAGAACATACCGTTAGGATCGTTCATCCAGCCATAGGCAGGAGTATGATGATAGAGAGGACGATACTGCTCACGGTTCTTCATGTCGAAACTGTCGGAGAACTTCATTCCCTTCCAGCATCCGAAGTTGGCAATACCGCCATCGTTACGAGCCTGTCCGTCGACATGAATATCGAGCATCAGTCCCTTCTGGCTCTTGTAAGCCTCCAAGTCGAGAGGCACGTAATAATCTACGTGCGTATTGGCAAGGCGGACATTAAAAGTCTTCAACTGCTGGTTGTTGGCTATCACCTTGACATGACTCAGTTCGGCACTCTCCTGAACAGGTATCAGGAGATATTTCTCACTCTGGTGAATACGATAGAGGCAATGGTTGTTACTCAGGAATTGAGTTTCCTGGGCTGAGGCTGTCATACCAGCCAACAGGAGCATCATGCTCAACACAGTTTTTCTGATTGTTCTCATTACTTTGTTATTGGGTTTTGTTTTTAAATGCGTTATTGGTATTTTCGATTGCAAATTTAATAAACATATCTTATCTTGCCCCAAAATATTCGTTCATTGCATAATAAATATGTTACAAGAAACATTTTTCTCATCTTTAGAACACTTTTTATAGTAGGAGCAAGATGTCATACAGAATGAGACGAGTACTACCAATGCAAACAAATAGAAGAGATAACTAAACAACAACCTTGTATTGCCCCACCACTTTCTGTTTATTATCCACTATCTTGACTAAGAGCAAACCTTGGTTGGCTACTTGTACCTTCCCTGTAGTATTGGAAATCTGCTGTGCTTTCACGCATCTTCCTACAAGGTCATAAATATATAAGGTACAATTAGGTGATGCCAAATTGTAATTGACAAAGCCCTTTGAGCCATAGACTACATTCGTTTCAGTCTCGCATACTGTCGAAGAAATACCAGAAGCCACCCTTGTCTCATCGAGCACATAAGCCTCCAATGAAGTCATTTTCACTGAACCATTCTTGACAAAAGCCGTAGCTTTGACAGCATCCACATCACGTGGGAAAACCCTTACAGAAGCAGCATAGGTGTCGTTTACAAAGATGTCTATGATGGAATGATCTACAAAGACTTTCAAGGTCATCTCCTCACCCACCGCAACAGGAGTTGGCAAGGCATAGTTGTAGACACCACCGAAAACACCATCATTGACAATACGATTGATGCCACTCATGTCCAATGACAGCATACCGGTATTGGGGCTATAGACAAGCGTAACTTTCTGTTCACCATTGCCTAAGAAACTGAAGCCAAAATCACCATTGCCTACAACAAACTTTGCAGACAACTCAAGACTTCTACCCTTCACAGGATCCAAATCTTTTTCGGCAGAGAGATTGAAATCCGTCATCTTGAAAGATGTTTCAGAGCGCATGGCTGCCAACCCAGAGAAAGGTTTCTGTATCAGATTGCCCTTGCTGTCGAGACTGATTTCTCGTGGTAAGCTATAGGTGTGTGCATAACCCATTTTGTAGTTCTCTGAACCTGGTAATTTATCAGGAACTATACCCAGCATCAAAGTCTTGCCATCCTTTTGGAATATAGTAGGTGACAACAAGCCATAACCATCCTTTGAAAAACCAGCCATCTCTACAGTCTTTGGAGTTCGGCTGTCGGGGGCAAAGGTTCCATCTGCATTGATTGAGCCTGTCCAATAAAGGGTACGAACACCCACACCAGTATTCAAAGGAGTTGCAGTAAACAACCATTTATCACCTATCTTGGTGATATTGGGCATTTCCCAGAATGTTCCATCTTGATTTGCATTGGAACCTGAGAAGAACAGTTTTCCATCATTGCTCCAAGTCTTGGTCGACTTATCGTACTTATGAAGGGTTGTAACGCCAACTCCGTTTTTGGACGAACCTACTATCATATACAAGTCAGTGCCATTACGAAATACATAACAGTCACGGAAATCATCAGTCAATCCGTTAGGACGTCCATTAATTACGGGATTATTAGCATTCTTAGTCCAAGTGAGCAAGTCATCATCGGCAGGTTGTGCCTGAGCTATGGTAGCTCTTCCATAATCTACAGCTGTATAAAAGATATTAGGCTTACCACCAGTCAGTTCGTCATCAGTAAAGACGCAACCTGACCAACAGCCTTTCTTGTCGTACCACTCTTCTGGACTGATGGCAGTGGGATCTTCCTCCCACTTATAGAGATTATCACTAACGATGTGTCCCCAGTTCAGGCGAGACATATAGGGACCATTGGGGTTCTTCTGGAAGAACACATGATATTTTCCATTGTAATAAGTGGCTCCATGAGTTTCGTTAGTCCATCCTGCAGTGGGCATACCATGGAAGGAAGGACGCAGTATGTCACCAGCATATCGTTCTGGAGAATAAGTCAGAACAGGAGCATTTTCTGCTTTTTCTTTGAGAATATCTGTACGGATGCCATCATAAATCTCAAAATCATCCAGCAAACCATTGTATGTGTTCAAATAAAAGACATCCACCTTATCTTCTACATACGACTTACCTACATAAAGGGTACTGCCACCAGGGGTGATTTTTCCTTTACTACAGTTTTTACTTTCTACTAATTCTCCATTATTATAGAGAGTAACCTTTTTATTTTCACCATCAACTGTGGCTACAAGATGATTCCATTGATAACGGGACAACTTCGCTTTTGGCTCACATTTAACCGGCCAACCAGCAACATAACAAATAAATTTATAACTTCCACGCGAACCCAACTGGAAAGCAAAACCTTTATCACCAGATATCGTATTATTATCATCCAGTTTTACATTGCCCAACATCGTGGTAAACCACTCACCATCCTGATCCAACTTCATCATAGGATAAGATTCAGGAGCTACCCAAAGAGAAAAAGTTAACTGTTTCTTGTCAGTAAGCACAGTTGGGTCTATTTGTGCCTGCAAATAGGAAGAATAGCCATCCAGTCGCCAAGCCTTGCCTTTAGCTCCTGGCACACAGTAAGGAGCAAGCGCACCATTCACTTTGAATGACTTTCCACTCACCTGTTCGTAAGTCGTTCCGTCTTGAGCCACATCCATCGGCATTTTCACAAGCTGAGCCTGAGAAAGAACTGGCAAAAAAACTGCCATGGATAAAATTGTATTTTTGTAAATTCGTTTCATGTTTTACAGATTTAGCTTAAAACCTCGAAAAGGAAGGTTATCCACAAAGACGATGAAACACCATCTTTGAAGAAGACCTCCCTGTTCTTATTATTATTCAAATATATTACTCAGCAAGATAATCGATGCTGTTTTTAGTCAGAGTCTCCGTATTTTTTTGGTACTGATTGATGCCTGAGTTTTGGTTAAACTCATAGGCATTCAAACCAATAGCGATAATGCGTCCCTGGTACTCGTCAGTAGGATTGAACTCTACGATACCGGCACAGCAATAATCGGCTACATGGCCCCAGGTTGCAAGAACTGTGCAATTGGTAAGACGCTCAAAAGCATCTACCACATTCTTGGCGTCAGGTGCCAATGTTGGCAAACCATAAGCGTTCAAATCCCACATACAGTTATGGTCTTCACGCATACCAGGACCCTCAAGAGGATAGCTTTCGTGATCATATTGAACGCCTTTAGGCATAACCTCAAGACCACTGAAAATTGAGTGTCCACGATGATCGTATGCAGGAGAACAATTGCTGCCAATCACAGCATTTGTTGTCCAGATATCTGTACCTTCGCCACCATTACCATCGCTGAAAAGAGTCACATCAAACTTGTTTTCTATACGACCGAGACCGGCAACCAATTGTGTAGCATGCTTTGTAAGCAAGAGGTTTCCGCCATCCTTTACATATTCGGTCAGTTTAGCCAACAAACTACCGGAATTGATGCAAGCAGGAAGATTGTTCATGCCCTTACCAATACCCACACGGTCTATCTGAATCCAGAGCATAGGAAAATCAGAAGGATTAATCTTGGCAGCATCAGCAGCTGTCAGAACCTGACCCTTATCACCATAAGTCTGCTTGAACCAATTCACAGCAGCGATTTCGTCGTCATCCTCCAGTTCTGCCTCACTGTTGGCAGCAATCAGCATACCTACCTTAGGAGGTTCCTGATCGATGTAAACCTTCACTGAAGTACCTTCAGAAACTCGGCCGTCACCATACTTCACCTTCACGGTATAGTACAAATCAGTACGAGTAGGCTGACGCGTTACCGAATATGTGTTTACCAAACCAAGACTTTCGAGGAGTTTACTATTACGATAAACATCCACTCCGACTTTATCCTCATCAGCAGGCAATGTCCAGTTGAGTGTAACATTCCTACCATCTACCTGAGCTGCAACATCAGTAGCTTTAGGCGCCTCTACAGAGTCAGGTATATTGACATCTGAGCAAGAAGTGAAGGCAAGAACTGCCAAACACGTTGCCATTATGTTTCTTATATATTTCTTCATGACTGAAAAATTCTTTTAAGACATTATTTTATTTATAAAGACCATTAGAGTTGTTTACTTCCTCATAAGGAACAGGGAAGTAAATCTCATCGTCAGTAATTTCAGCACCCCTATAATAAGAATGGTATTGCTGCTCTGTCTGGAAATACTTATTGACAGTATCAACCACTGTACCCCATCTTACAAGATCGTACCAGCGATTACCCTCCATGGCCAACTCCAAGCGGCGCTCCATACGAACTGCCTTTCGGGCATAATCCTGAGTCCACTTGCTGTCATTAGGATAAAGGCCTACATCATAGTTTGCCTTAGAAGGATCAAGATCTACAGGAGTATAGTCGCCGTCAACACTACGTTCAGCCTTTTCGCGTACAGAGTTGATCAACTGACGGGCCTCATCCAGGTTCTTGTTCTGCTCGATAAGAGCCTCAGCCTTGAGCAAGAGAATGTCGGCATAACGAATCAACTTGAAATTCAATGCTGAAGCACCCCATGGGAAACCATTAACCATGTCAGGAGAACTTGGATCTATCAAGCCTTTCTTGCCAGAATACTCTCCGTAAATATCATAGGCACGGCACCACTGCATGTTGTAAGTATGGCCACGGAACGGCATTCCCAAACGGCCTACAGTAAAGTCAAGACGTGGGTCAACATTGCCCTGATAATCATTCAAACCTAAAACTGTAGTCTTTACATACAAGCCTTCTGGTGCTCCATCGAGATAAGGAAGACCATTCTCATCTGTTGCAAATGCATTCACCAAGTTCTGGCTTGCCAAAAAGAAGTCGTCACCATTACCGAAAAGGTTGTTCTCAGAATAGGTTGTATTCAGAAGATTACACCAATTGATATGGGCATTGTCCGGGGTAACAGAGAACTGAATGGCCATCACAGACTCTTTCTTGTTATCAAACTCCAATTTTGACATATCGCCAAAGTTGTCGTACAGCTCATACTGATGACTGTCGATAACATAGCCTGCATATTGCTCAACCTCTTCCCATGAAGAAGTGAAAGCAGAAACCTTGGCCATGACAGCTGCAGCAACAAACTTGTTGAAACGACCAACCTCGCTCTGATGCTCAGGCAAAGCCGAGTATGCTTCCTTCAAATCGGTCTTGATAAAATCGAATATCTGCTCACGGCTATACTCATCGGCACGCTTACCATTAGGATCCTCTGCCTCTGTGAAGTATGGAATCTGCTTGAAAATGCGAATCAGATCGAAATAGTAATAGGCGCGAAGCAACTTCAGCTCACCCAACAAGGCTGCTTTATTATCAATATTATTCGCCAATTCGATGGCATTCATGGCCTTGTGTACTCGCGAGATGGCATAATAGTCATTTCTCCACTTGTAGAGAGCTGTCGCATTGTCGCTGGTGACATTGGAGATTTCGAGCTGATGAATATTCTGCTCCATAGAAACATCACCACCACCCTTCAGGGCATCATCAGAACGAACATCGAATACCCAACTTGTAATTGGACCGGCAAAAGACTCGTTATTGCCAAAGAAATGAGACTCCAAACCAGCATAAGCAGCAGCCATCAAACCATTGATGGAACTGTCATCAAGCTGAGCCTCGGTAAATGAACCCTGTGGCTTCAAATCCAAGAAATCGTTACATGAAACGAAAGTCATAGATGAACCAAGGATAGCGGCAGAAACTGCCATATATCTGATACTCTTTGTAATTTTCATCTTGGTATATATTATAATGTGTAACACTTAGAACTGAAGATTAACACCCAATGTAAATGTATGTGAGCGTGGATAAGGACCGCCATCATAACGAGCGCCATAAGCACCCAATGGAAGTTCTGGATCAAGACCAGAATAGTCTGTGATGGTAAACACATTCTCCATCTGACCATAAACATTGATTGCAGATGCACCTATCTTCTTTACCCAGTTTGTAGGCAAGTCGTATGACAACTTGATGAACTTCATCTTCAAGTAAGAGCCATCCTCAACAAAATAGGTAGAGCAACGAGACTCGTTATTATTATCTGTTGTAGTCACTGCTGGGATAGAAGCTCCAGTATTGGTTGGAGTCCAAGCATTCAGGATGTCGGTACTGCGGTTAGAGTATGGGGCATTATATGACATGAACTGAAGCATGCGCTTGGTGTGGTTGTAGATGTCAAAGCCAAACTCACCTGTCATGAATGTACTCAAAGTGAGTCGCTTCCATGTGACACTGAGGTTCAGACCCATACTGAGGTCGGGGTTAGGATCACCAATAATACACTGGTCCTTATCGTCAACAACACCATTGCCGTCGAGGTCGCGGAAGATCAAACGACCAACACCCTTACCCTGCTGAGCAGCATGGTTGGCAACCTGCTCTTCGTTCTGGAAAATACCGTCGCATACGTAACCATAGTAAACACCCATTGGCTGTCCTTCCATCAGACGGATATCACTACCCTGAGTCTTCATCGCGTCATTCATCTTGACCACCTCGTTCTTATAACGAGACAAGTTCAGGCTGCCATTCCATGACCAGTCACCATACTGAGGACTGTTATAACCAATCGTTACTTCCCAACCAGTATTCTTCATATCACCAGAGTTCACCCATTTCTGAGCATTCTGACCTGCAACAGACAATGTAGGAGGATAGGTAAGCATATCCTTGGTCTTCTTCCAGAAATAATCGAAAGAAACACTCAAACTGCTGTTAAACATATAAAGGTCAAAGCCAAGGTTGGTCTGGGTGGTGGTTTCCCACTTCAGATCCTTATTACCTGTTGATGAAACGATGATACCGCTTGTTACACCATTATTGGTACCACCAAGATCATAACCGCCATTGCCAGCATCGTGGGTATAGGTAGAATAAGAAGCATAGTTGCCTACTACTGCAGAGTTACCGTTCTGACCCCACGCTACTCTTACCTTGGCATCGTTGACAATATTATTCTTAGGATAGAACTTTTCCTGAGAAACACGCCATGCACCAGAGAATGCAGGGAACACACCTGAGTTCTGCTCCTTGTAAAGGCGAGATGTTGCATCACGACGCAGGGTAGCAGAGAAGAGATAACGGTCTGCATAGTTGTAATCCAACTTTCCGAACACAGAGAACAAAGCCCACTGAGACTTACCACCTCCATTAGTTGCTGTCGTAGGATCACCAGAATCAATATGCATATAGTCATCACTCTCAAACAGATAGTTTTTGCGAGCAGCAGAAATACCCTCATAAGTGTACTTGATGGCCTCGGTACCAAGCAATGCGTTGAAGTGATGGTCGCCATTGATGTCAAACATATAGTTGGCTGTATTTGTCCATGTATAGGTGTCGCCCTGACCATAGGCACGGCTCATAGAGTTGACATCGCTTGGCAGATATTTTCTATTGAGCGCTCTGTTGAAAAACTGAGAATGCTCCAAACCAAAGTTTGTCTTCAAGGTAAGACCCTTGACAGGCTTTACTTCCAAATAAGCATTACCGAAGATGCGCCAGCTCTCGTTGGAGTTGTCACTTTCATTGTAGATCTGCTGAACAGGGTTGGCAAAGTCAGACTTGATGGCGGTCATAGGACTCATAAAGCTGCCATCTGAATTGCGTACAGCAAGACCAGGATGCTGGCTGACAGCAAGGAAAGGAATACCACGGTCGCTCTGAGTAGCACAACCACGGTCAAACCACTTGGCAACCATCAGGTTTTCACCTACAGTCACGTATTTGGAAATGTTGTAATTGGAATTCAGACGTGCAGAATAGCGACGATAGAAAGTCTGATCGATCAAACCATTCTGATTGATGTAGTTGGCAGAGAACATCATGCTGCCTTTCTTACCACTATTAGACACACTGGCTGAAAGATTATTGGTCCATGCAGAGCGATAAACCTCATCTTGCCAATCAGTATTGGCTGCACCTTCTATCAATTGAGGTGTGTCACCATTACCATAAAGATCATGAGATGGCTGGATGTTGGCATTTTTGCAAGCCTGCCAGTAAACCTTTCCCCACTCTTCTGCATTAAGCATGTCGTACTTCTTGGCTACCGTCTGCAAGCTGGCAGCATAGTTGACATTGACAGTCAACTTGTCGCCTTTGCCCTGCTTGGTTGTGATGATGATGACACCATTGGCAGCACGGCTACCATAGATAGATGCAGAAGAGGCATCCTTCAAAACCTGGATAGACTCGATGTCAGCAGAATTGATGGCATTCATGTTCTCGTTGGAAGCGATACCATCAATAATCAAGAGAGGGCTACTGCCGTTGATAGTACTCATACCACGCACACGGATAGAAGAGCCACCACCACCTGGAGTTGCATCTGTCACAACCTGCACACCAGCCAACTTACCCTGCATGGAGTTGAGCATGTTAGGATCAGATGCGCTGACAGGCTCTTTCATATCCATCACAGAAACAGCACCAGTCAAATCGGCCTTACGCTGAGTGGTATAACCTGTAACAACTACCTCGCTCAGTTCTTTTGCGTTGTCATTCAACACAACTTTCATATTGGCGACAGCTTTTACTTCTTTTGTCTCGCAACCAATATAAGAAATAACGAGTGTAGAACCTGGCGCTACCTTTAAATTGAAGTTACCATCAATATCAGTAATGGTACCCAGAGTGGCAGCACCGCCTTTAACTTTGATAGTGGCACCTATAATAGGTTCTCCACTATTGTCAGTAACTGTACCTCTGACAGAATTGTCCTGGGCAAAAGCTACCGAACTAACGAGCATCATCAGAATGCTCATCATAATTACTTTAATTTTTTCCATACTAATAAACTGTTTACGGTTTAAGAGTTTTTGTAGATTAAATGGTTTTTGAAATCGAAAGCAAAATTAACAGAAATCAAACAAACTCGATATAAATATTCGTTCATAGAGCCATAAAATTGTTGCATTGTAGCAAAATTGCATCTATGCGCGATTTCCAAATAGAAGTGCAACACTCTGCGGTGATTCTCAAGCCGTAAAAAC
>ENA-OUOU01000290-OUOU01000290.1-human-gut-metagenome-genome-assembly--contig:-NODE-290-length-33302-cov-4.831443_pt1 | contig 33302 bp, 30 predicted proteins | sample MGYA00237936_ERZ548765 | MGnify/ENA primary metagenome ERZ548765 (study PRJEB26490, sample SAMN05356889) | human gut metagenome | biome: terrestrial biome; feature: human-associated habitat; material...
CGTTGGTGTAAGTATCCACGTAGCTGTCGCCGCAGGCGCAGGTGTGCGTCGTGTAGCCCTTTTCGGTGCAGGTCGGCGCGGTCACAACAGCGTTATAGTTGTGCTCGTGCGTGAGCTTCGGGATGGTCTCCGTCTTCGTCTCGCCGCAGCGGGTGCAGGTGAAGGTCTTCACACCGGTCTCGGTTTCCGTCGGCTCCTTCGTCACTTTGCCGTTGTCCCATGCGTGGCCGAGCGCATCGGTGTAAGTGTCCACATAGCTGTCGCCGCAGGAGCAAGTGTGCGTCGTGTAACCCTTTTCCGTGCACGTCGGCGCGGTCACAACATCCTTGTAGCTGTGCACATGCGGAATCACCGGCATGGTCTCCGTCCTGGTCTCGCCGCAGCGCGTGCAGGTAAAGGTCTTCACACCTGTCTCGGTCTCCGTCGGCTCCTTCGTCACTTTGCCGTTGTCCCATGCGTGGCCGAGCGCGTTGGTGTAAGTATCCACGTAGCTGTCGCCGCAGGCGCAGGTGTGCGTCGTGTACCCCTTTTCGGTGCAGGTCGGAGCGGTCACAACAGCAGTGTAGCTGTGCTCGTGCGCGGTCTCCCGGATACAGCGGAAAGTCGCAAAGGCACTTGACGAATAGTCTTGATATTTTCTGTTGTACACGGTCAAATACACATTATAGGAGGTGTCGGGTCTCGTAAGCGTCAACGTTATACTTGTGTCAGTCGTGTATATGGTCTTAAATCCGGAACCGCCTTTGCGGATATGCACCTCATATTCTCGCTGATCATATTTGCCCTGAAGCGGGCTTGGCGTCCAGCTGATGGTAAATTCCTCGCCCACAGTGACCACGTCCGGCACCGTGAGCTCCACTTTGGGAGGCTTGGGCGGCTGCTGATAGTTCTCCACGGTATAGATGTTAAACAACTGCGCATTGCCGTTGCTGTCATTAGGTCCCCAGTTTCCATACAGCTGGAGCTGCGTGCCGGGAGTCGAACTGCCGTCCTTACAGTCTATCACAAGCCAATTGCCGGACGCGACCGAGTCCTTCGCCACCAGCTTGCAGAGGCCATTGTAGTAAGCAACATACCAATAGCACTTCGAGGTCAGCTTGTTGCTTGTCGTGATTTTCGCCTGCGATGCGCAATTTCCCTCGTAGCAGAGGTAGTCATTGCTGTATGCATTCTGGATCACATAGCTATTGTCAAAACCCATGTGGGTAAATAACCAGATCACATTCGGGTCAGACGAGCCGGAGTTTACGATTTTCACATCCCGCTTTGCGTTTTGGTCATAGCACGTTCCGGTGGGCATCCATTTGTCCGCGCGGATGATATAACGGTAGACGTTTGTGCCGATGTTGATAAAGTCCGGCTTAAATACCGCGCTGCCAAAGTCCGGGCGGATGACGCCCCAATACGGATTATCAAAGCGGTTGTATCTGATGTTTGTAACGTTGACGACTTTGCGCTGACTGTCAAAGTTCTGATGCCATGTGCTGTAGTCCGATTCATAGATTGCGACATGACCATACGGGTTTGCACCGTTGCCGCTGTAGACCAGAATGTCGCCCTTCTGCGGCTGAGCGTTTTGCAGTCTTTGCCAGCCGGCAGGGAGCTGATTCCACGAATAATCCGCACCGTTGCCGCCCGGAGAGGTCTGGCCGAGGTACGAGTAGTAAGCTTTGATCAGCGCCACGCACTCGCCGCTGCCGACGGGTTGCCCGTTCAGGCTTCTGACCCAGTTGATCGCATCGTCCGCTGTTTTGCCGTTGGTCGAGGCAAAGGCCGCCGTCGGCAGCAGGCAGGCGACCATGATCACAGCGAGGATGAGACAAAGAACACGTCTTTTCATACGTCATCTTCTTTCTAAAAAGCTCTGTAAACGCGCATTTTTGACCGGTCTCGCACAAAAAGCGCGCCGGAAAACGCCGCGTTTACTTAGGATTCAGTATACACATTTTGCTGTTTTTGGTCAACAGAAATATCAAAAAAATTTAACTAACCACAATTAGGCAATCGCACCATTGCGCTGGATTATGTGTCATGTTCTGGCGCGAAAATATGCCCCGTTCAGACGAACGGGGCGATTGGCATATTACTGCGCGTCCGCTTTGACCTCAATGACCTTGATCTGCGGCGCGGTGTAGTCCGTCTCGCTGACGATGACATCCGTGATCGTTGCGACCTGCGCCGTGCTCAGGCCGTCCGCCGGCGCAGGGACGGCGACCGTGATGCCCTCCTCCGTGATATAGACCACGCACTCGGAAAAGTCCTTGGCGAGCAGGAGATTTTCGATCTGCGTCTCCGTCATGGAGTCGCTCGCCATGGCGGAGATGGCGCGCATGGCGCTGTCGATCGTCTCCTGCGAGGCATCTTCGGCGGCCGATGCCGACTTGAGCAGCGACAGCGCTTCGTCGCGCGACTGCTGGCGCGTCAGGCGCGCCTTGGCGAAATAATCATCGGACGACGCCGAGGCCGCGGCGGCCTCCCCGTCCGCATTGGCCGCCGCCATGGCAGCGTCCTCGGCAGCGGCCATTTCGGCGTCCGCACTGCCCCACTGCGCATTGTACGACCAGTTGAAATAGACCGCGGCGCACACAAACAGCAGCACCACGATGATCGCAACGTTTCGCTTGGTTTTTTTCATAGCTGCCCTCCCATTATTTCAGATCACGCGTCCGGCTGCTTTTTGAGCACGCTGATGCGGTCGGTGCTCAGGCCGGTAAACTGTGCCACTGCCTGCGTCACGGCAAGCTGCACCTGCGGCGCGTCCGCCCCGTCACAGACGACGACCGCGCCGAGATACTGCGGGCTGACCGTGCGCAGCTCCACCGCCGCCTGTGCTCCGCCTCCGGCGGAAATGATGGCCGGCTGACCGGAATCATCCGTCGCCAGCTCCCGCTCCGCCGAGCAGCGGTACGACAGCAGCACCTGCACCTGACCCGCGCCGCTGATCTGCCGCAGCAGCTGCGCAAGGCGCTGCTCCTCGGTCTGGATGGTCTGCATCTGCGTCTGCTCGGTGAGCGGCTGCGCCGCTGCCGGTTCTGCCTTCGTCCGGCTGCCGCCCGGCAGCAGGAGCAGGATCAGCCCCGCCAGCAGGATGATGAGCACATATTTGTACTTGCCTGCAAATGCGCTGAGTTTTCGTGTGTTCATGATGCACTGCTCCATTCCTGCCGCGCGCGCGGGACGCCGAGATCGGCCTCAATGGTCTGCGCCAGACGGCTGTTTTCCGCCGCGCCCGCTGTGACCAGCCGGACGGCATACGGATACCAGTAGCCGTCGGTGCTCCACTGCAGCGTGACCTGCGCATCGGCGAGGGAAACGCCGCACTGCGCGGCTTTGTCCAATATATATGCGCGCAGCTCCGATTCTATGACCGTGCGCTGCAGGCGCTCACTGCTGTCGGACACCGCACCGTCTGTTGAAACCGAGACGCGGCAGTCCTGCAGCGCGGCGGCATAGCTGTCATAATCAAACGCCACGAGCGGCGAAAACAGCAGACACGTCAGCGCAACGCCGCCGATGAGCTTCACGATGCGGCGCAGGCTCTCAGACGTCGGAAACATGGCCGCAAGCGCCGTCAGCAGCGCAGCGCCCGCGAGACTCAGCAGCCACGCGCGCAGAGAGTCCATCATCCCGTCACCGCCTTCATGCTTGATACGATGGAGAGAAACAAAATGAGCGACGCCACGCCGACCATCCCGAGCAGGAAGCCGTACACATCCGCAAAGCCGCCGATCAGCCGCCCGACCCGCTTGTCCGCAAACGACTCCGCGATCCCGGCGGCAAGCTTATACAAAGCATAGTGCACGGCCAGCTGCAAATACGGCGTGACGCACACGGCGGCAACACTCATGACACCGATGATGCCGATGCCGCCGCGCAAAATCGCAGCGCTTGCCGTGACGGTCGCCGCAGCGTCCGCCACGATGCTGCCCACGACCGGCAGCGCCGCGGAGACGGCGGTTTTGACGGCCTTGGCCGCAGCCGCATCCGCTGAGCCTGTGAGAATGCCCGTCAGCGACAGATAGAGCGTGAACACCCCGGCAAAGCCGATGAGCAGCAGCCGAAGCGCCTTGCGCAGCAGGGCGCTCAGCGCCGTGAGCACGTCCTGCTCGAGCGCCGCGCCGCAGATGACCGTGCCTGCGTATGTATAGAGCATCGGCAGCAGCACCGCCGTCTCCGCCGACAGCAGAATATCGAGGAAGAGCGATGTCGCCGCGTATTTTGCCGCCGCCGAAGTCGCCGCCCCGCTTGCCGCCGCAGCGGCGCACATACTCGGCAGCAGGATCTTGGAGAAGTCGCGCAGCGTTGTCAGCGCGTTGCTGCCGGCCGTGATGCAGGACGTCACATGAGTGACGCTCAGCGCAGCCACTGCCACCGCACCGGTCATCTGCGTGACCTTGGCGCACGCACCGCTTGCCGACAGCGACGCGCACAGCGCCGCCAGAAACACGACTGCAAGCAGCAGCGCCGCATTGCGCGCAGCCGAGGCCAGCACTCCACCGCCCTCACGCAGCGCATAGTCCCAGAGCTTTTGGAGCAGTGGGCGTGGATGCGCGGCATCTGCGACGCTCAGCGCACCGAAGGCGTCATACGTCTGCGCCGGGAGCGCGGATTCCAGCGCCGCCGTGCCGAACGCCTCCGCCTGCTCGGACGCAATGTCATAGGCGTATGCAGGCTGCGTGCATATGGCCGCCAGCGTCAGCGCCGCCAGCAGCGCAAGCAAAAACCGCTTCATAGGCACGCTCCGATCATGGTCAAAAATGTGCGCAGCAGCGGCAGCGCCGCATAGAGCGCCGCCGCAACGCCGACAAGCTGCACAGCACCTGCGCCCGCAGCCTGTCCGGCGTCCTTGCACAGCCCCTCCCCGATCACGGTCAGGATGCTGATGGTCATGCATTTGAGCAGCGGCCCGGTGTAGACGCCGGACAAATCGCTGAGCGCAATGGCATCACGAAAGAAATCCGCCAGCGGCCCGAGCAGACCGACGCACAAAAACAGCGCCAGCAGCGCAGCCGCCGCACTCAGCAAAAATGAGATGCCCGGCACGGTCTTATAGACCGTGGCTGCGGCGGCAGCGGCAACGACCACGATCAGCATCGCACGAAAGACCGCCTCCATCAAAACGAAAACAGCTGCTTGATGAGCGCAAACAGCTCACTGATCTTCTGGATCACCAGCACCAGCACCACGACCAGCCCCGCGATGGTCGTCATGAGCGCCTGCTCGTCGCGCCCCGCGCGCGAGAGCAGGATGTTGAGCACGGCGACGAGAATCCCGATCGCCGCGATCTTAAAGACAAGGTCAACGTCCATAAGTCCCTCCCCGGTTCAAAGCAGCGCAACGGCGGCGAGCAGACCGAGCGTCGCGCCGAGGCCGCAGACCAGTTTACCGCGCCGCCGCGCGTCATCTTGCAGTGCAGCGGAAATGCTCTGCAGCGACGCAATGCAGGCATCCAGCGCCTGCCGCTGGAGCTGCGCGTCATATTTTCCAAGCTGCGCGCCCAATGTCAGCAGCGCGGCGCGCGCGGCCGGTGTGAGCATGTCCAGTGCCCGGATCGCCGCCGCCCATTGCTCGCAAAACGGCCGCTCGCTGTCCGTGATGCCGTCTGCGAGGGCGGTGTATTGCGCATGCAGCGGCTCCGGCGCCGTCTCCGCCGTGTGGCGCAGTGCTTCCGGCAGCGGCAGCAGCCGCCCGACGATGTCGCTGCGCAGCAGCTGCAGGCTGTCGATCACCGCCGCGAGCAGCTGCGCGCGCTGCTGCAGTTCGCGCCGAAGCGCGAAGCCCGCCGCGGTGCTGCCCAGAAACAAAAGCGCTGCGCCCAATCCGTGCGCCCACGTCATGGCAGCTCCTCGAGCGTGTAAAAACGCGCGCCGCCGCTGCGCGTGATGCACACGGCGCGGCGGAAAATATGCTCGTCCAGCAGCGCGCGGTACAGTGTCCGGCAGCGCAGCGCACCGACGCTCTGCGCGTGCGCCGTCGCCAGCAGCGCAACGCCGCAGCCGGCGGCGATACGCATCGCTTCGATGTCCTCCGGCGCGCTGATCTCGTCAAACGCCAGCACATCCGGGCGCATGGCGCGCAGCAGCATCATGCAGCAGGCGGCCTTTTGTCCTCCGGTCATGATGTCCGTGTTCGCGCCGACGTCGAACTGCGGCGTCCGGTTTTGCACCGCCGCGATCTCGCCGCGCTCGTCCATAAGCGAGATGCGCAGCCCTTGGTCGGACAACCGGCGCACGCACTCGCGCAGCAGCGTCGTCTTTCCGCCGCCGGGCGGTGAGAGAATGAGTGTGCTGCAAAAGCCGTCCTTCATCAGCTGCGGCACGAGCGCATCGGCGCACCCGGGCACGGCGTGCGGAATGCGCACGGACACGGAGCTCAGCTGCCGGATGCCGTCGATCTGACCGGCAGCCTGTCCATAGGCACAGCCGCACAGCCCGACGCGGCAGCCACCAGCCGTCTGTAAGTATCCCTGCCGGATCTGGTCTGCTGCCGCATAGACGGACGCGCGCGTTGCGCGCTCGAGCAGATAGTCCAGATCGTCCGGCAGCACGGCACGGCACGCCGCAGGGTACACATTTTCCTGCGTCAGCAGCACGGGCGGCCGCCCGATGCGGCAGCAGATCTCCTCCACGAGCTCGTCCCGGTCGCGCTGCGTCTGCGCGATGGCCTGTCCCAGCGACGGCGGGAACAGCGCCAGCGCCTGATTTGTGAAGATCATCCGTCTCCCTCCTCTTTTGTCCTGCCACATCCTATGCATGCGCAGCATAAGACAGAACAAAAAAAGAGAGGCAGCCAATAAGCTGCCTCTCTCAAGCAAAGGATAGATCAAATTAGAGTTTGCGGCACTCGAGGTAATAGCGCTTGTCCGCACCGAGGCCGATCGAAAAGCTCTTTTTCGGGAACGGGCCGGAGCGGAGCACAGACGTGAAGAGCTCCTCTTTTTCCATGCGCGGCATCAGGATGCCGCAGCAGCCGTCTCCGGCGGCGAGGTCAACTGCCTCGTCATCACCGTGGATATAGTCGATCCGGCCGCCATGCGCCTGCATATACGATGCGCAGAATGCATCCAGCGCAGCAATGGCCTCGCCGAGCGAGCTGCCGCGTGCGAGAATGTCTCTGCGCTGCGCACCAGCCAGCAGCGTGACCGCATAGCCGCGGCCGTCTGCTGCCGCAAGCGCGGCCTCGGCAGCGTCCAGCCAATGCGCCGCATCGGTCTCAAAGAGGACACGGTGGATGGGCTCGAACGTCACGGCCGGACTGTGCAGGTTCACAAGCTCGACCAGTGCATAGCGCGCGGGGTCAACTGCCGCCTGTTCGGGCGTGAGCGTCTTTTTCTTCTCCAGCCAGCACTGACGGGCAGCGGCCAGACTGTGGTTGCCGTCCGCAATTGCAAAACGCATGGGGTGCTCGCCGTCCGTTCCGACGCCGGTCGCACACAGAGCTGCTGCCAGCCGATCGGCTGCGTCTCCGGCAATGCGGCGGCCGCAGATATGCCCGCCGCCGGACATGAGGTCGAAATCATAGAGCGTGTCACCCGCAAGCGCCTCCGCCTTGCGGCAAATAGCATCCTCCGGATCTGTATAAAAGACCATGATGTGCGGCATTTCCAGCGCCGCCGCCGCACGGATGCGCACACGCGCCGGAAGGCGCGAAGCGACCGTGCCCTCCGTTGCACGGATGGGCGTAACGGAATCGGGCGCGTAATCATACGCCTCAAGATCAAGCGCGCCGACGATGCCACAGCGCACAGCGCCGCCCGGCAGCGTACGCTGCACGAGCACAAGGCTGTGCGGCACGGTGCGAAACACGCCGCTGTCCAGATAAGCGTGCATCGTCTGCTGAATGGCGCGCGTCGCCGCCGCTTCGTCACACTTACCGAGGTAAAACTCCGGCAGCATCAGCCGCAGCGTAGAGGGTACGTCGCCGACCGTGTCCTGCACTGCGCGCCAATAGGCGGCGTCCGACGTGAACTGGTCGCAGGCAATGACACTCCAGCGATGCATATCCGCACGCTCAGGCAGCAGAATATCCGTAGGGGCAAAAAACAGGTTCTGGTTCATTCGAGACTCCATTTTTCCGCTCTGCCGACGGCGCGCAGCCAGTTGTCATGCTGCCGCTTTGCCTGCTCGGCATCCATTTCTGGCTTGAAAATACGGTCAGACTGGCGCAGGAGCGCAATATCGTCCACGCTCTCCCAGACGCCGCTGGCAAGGCCGGCAAGGAACGCCGCGCCGAACGCGGTCGTCTCGACCAGCTTCGGCCGGTCGATCGGCACGCGCAGCATATCCGCCTGAAACTGCATCAAAAACGAGCTCACCGACGCGCCGCCATCCACACGCAGGACGGAGATCGGGCTCTCCGCGTCGATCTGCATGGCATCGAGCAGGTCCTTGACCTGATAGGCAATGCCCTCAAGCGTCGCGCGGGCGATGTGCGCCTTGTTGCTGCCGCGCGTCAGACCGACGATCGCGCCGCGGGCATACATATCCCAGCGCGGTGCGCCAAGACCGGTGAACGCGGACACGAGATACACGCCGCCGTTATCCGGCACGCTCTCGGCCAGCAGGTCGCACTCATGCGCCGCGCCGATGATACCAAGCTCGTCGCGCAGCCACTGAATGGAGCTGCCGGCGTTGAACACGCTGCCTTCGAGGGCATAGGTGGTCTCGCCGTTAACGGACCACGCAACACTCGTGACCAGACCGCTGACGCTGCGCACGGACTTGTTGCCGGTGTTCATGAGCGTGAAGCAGCCCGTACCATAGGTGTTCTTCGCCTGACCCGGCTCGATGCACGCCTGACCGAGCAGCGCAGCCGCCTGGTCGCCGGCGCTGCCGCAGACGGGCACGCCCTCGAGCGCCTCCAGACCGGACAGCCCCGCCGTCACCCGTCCGTACACCATGGAGGACGGCACAGGCGTCGGCAGCATGCTCATCGGGATGCCCAGACGCTCGCAGAGCTTCTCATCCCAGCACAGGCGGTCAATATCAAACAGCATCGTGCGCGAGCAGTTGGAATAGTCCGACACGTGCGCGCGGCCGCCGGTGAGGTTCCAGATGAGCCACGCGTCCACATTGCCGAACAGCAGGTCGCCGCGCTCGGCGCGCTCTCTTGCACCCGGAACGTTATCCAGAATCCACTTGATCTTCGTGCCGGAGAAGTAGGCATCGATGAGCAGACCTGTTTTCTCCTTCACGTAGTCGCCGAGACCGTCCGCCATCAGCTGATCGCAGATGGGCGCTGTGCGGCGGCACTGCCAGACGATTGCATTATAGACAGGTCTGCCGGTGTGCTTGTCCCAGACGATGGTCGTCTCGCGCTGGTTCGTGATGCCGATGCCGGCGATGTCCGTCGGCGACAGGCCGCTCTTTTCAAACGCCTCGCTCATGGCGAGCAGCTGGCTCTCGAGGATGACCATCGGGTCATGCTCGACCCAGCCCGGTTTCGGATAGATCTGCGTGAATGGATACTGCGCCAGAGATACGATGTTTCCCTTACTATCGAAGATAATCGAGCGGGAACTGGTTGTACCCTGATCAAGTGCAATGATGTAGCCGTTCATAATGAAAATAACCTCCGTAGACTTGACGAATTTCGCCAATTGGAATACAATTCAGGTAGCTTTTAGTATATCACACAATAAGGAGTATTGCTATGCCATCTTTTCATGATTTTAGGTTTTTGTCCACTGATGGGAAACACAACGTATTTGCCAGAGAGTGCACGCCCGACGGCGAAGTGCGCGCCGTCCTGCAGATCGCGCATGGCGTCGCCGAGCATATCTACCGTTACGCTCCGTTTATGGAGTTTCTCGCAGAAAACGGTTTCGTCGTCGTCGCGAATGACCACCTTGGCCATGGTAAGACCGCAGAAAACGAACAGGAGCTGTGCTTTTTCGCAGAAAAGGACGGCTGGAACGATGTCGTGAGCGATATGGACACGCTCCACAAGCTCACTGCCGCCAAGTACCCCGATGTCCCCTACTTCCTGTTCGGCCACAGCATGGGCAGCTTCCTGACCCGCACCTATATCATTGACCACCCCGAGGGCCTCAAGGGCGTCGTCATCAGCGGCACCGGCCAGAACCCGGGCGCAGTCATCGCCGCCGGTAAGCTCATGGCAAAGCTCGAGATGATCGACAACGGCCCCATGTATCACAGCCCCACGCTCGACAAGCTTGCCTTCGGCAGCTATAACAAGAAGTATGACCACGTGCGCACAAAGCTCGACTGGCTCACCCGTGACGAGGCGGTCGTGGACGCCTACATTGCCGACCCGCTCTGCGGTGCGATGGCGACTGCCGGTATGTTCCACGACATGATGGGCGGCCTGCAGTACATCTGGAAGACGGAAAACCTCAACAAGATGGATAAGTCCACCCCGGTCTACTTCATGGCCGGTGACGGCGACCCCGTCGGCAACTACGGCGAGGCGGTCAAGAAGGTCTACGAGCGCTTCCTGAAAACCGGCTGCAAGGACGTGAAGCTCAAGCTCTACAAGGACGGCCGCCACGAGATGCTCAACGAGCTCAACAAGGACGAGGTGTATGCCGACGTCCTCGAGTGGCTCAACAGCAAGATCTGATGTCTCAAACCGATGTCCGCGCATCGCGCGGGGATCGATAAATTCCCGGAAAGAACGCAGGACGAAGCGCGATGAAACAAGTGGATACCAAAGCATATATGACTGCGCTGCGCTCGCTCACCGAGCAGGGGCACAGCGTCAGCGTGCCCGTCGCCGGCAGCAGTATGTCGCCCTTTCTGGCAGGCGGGCGCGACACCGTGTTCTTTTCCAGGCCGGACACGCCCCTGCGCCGCGGCGACATCGTGTTTTACGAGCGCGCGAGCGGCCAGTTTGTCATGCACAGGATCCGCCGCGTGCACCGCGACGGCAGTCTCGACATCCTTGGCGATGCGCAGACCGAGACCGAGACCGGCATCCTGCCGCAGCAGGTCTTTGCGCGGGCGACCGCCGTCTGCCGAAAGGGTCGGCAGCTTCAGCCCGGAGATTTTCTGTGGGAGCTCTTTCGCGGACCGTGGCTGTGGGTCATTCCGCTGCGGCGCCCCATCGTCCGGATATGGAGCGCGTTCAAAAAGCGCCGGACATAATACAATTACAATACAAAATTACAGATTGCGAAAAGAAAAGCGAAGTGGTTTCCACTTCGCTTTTTTCATTCTATTGGGTTTTAGAGGATGTCCAGCTCGCGGAGCTTTGCGACAAACGCATGGACGTCCTGCCTGAGGACGTCACGCTCGACGTCAAACGCCTCATAGAGTCGCTCGACGATCGCCTCCTCATTCTCGGCCTCCGGCAGCGCGTCCCATATGGCGGCGCCGGTCTCGTTGATCGTGAGCAGTCCCTGGAGCTTCGTTGTCGTCTCGCCGACCGGCACGAGGATCGTGTCGCCCGCGATCTCCCGCTTGACAAGCTGTGCTTTAAGCTTCATGTGTGTTCATCCTTTCATACGCGCTCTGCGTCAGCGCGGCAGTAGCCTTCGTCATGGCGCAGACATATTCCGGCCTTCCGTCAAACGCGCCCGTCTCGGTCACGCACATCGCGGCGCAGGCATGGCACATGTGCTTATATTCGCACTGTGTGCACGCCGACGGCAGCAGAATGCGCGCCGTGGCCGCCTTGGTTTCCTCCCATGCGCGCGCAAAGCCGAGCTCCGGCACGGAGACATCTGGCTGCACCATCATGCCGCACGGCGTCATGACGCCGCGCCAGTTGATCCAGAACGAGCTGCGCCCCGCGCGGCAGGCCATCTTCTCCCCCGGCGTTCCGTCGCACACTTCGCTCTCCGGCGCGCGGATACCGGCTCGCATTGCCTCGGCGCGCTGGCAGAACACCTCGTCCGAAAACCGCAGCCGATCCCAGCGCACGCTGCAAGCAGCTGCCTCCTGAAAGGTGAAGCGGTCGTTGCTGCCGGTCGCGTGCTCGTCACGGCGCACGGGCGGGAACATGTACGACGCCATCTGCACCGGCGTACCGAGCTCGGTCGCTATGGCATAGATCGCGTCCATATCCTCGACATTGTAAGGCGTCATGGAGGCGTTGAGCTTCACGCCGATGCCGAGCGCCTTGAGCGCGCGGATATTGTGCACGACGCGGTCATACATCGGCCGGCCGCACAGCCGTTCATATGTCTCATTGCAGCCGCCGTAGAGCGTGATGTTCATGCGCGACGGCGGCTCATGCCGGAAAAAATCCAGCCAGTCGTCGTCGATGAGCGATGCGTTGCTGTTGATGGACACCATGAGCCCCATCTTCTTGAGCTCGGTGAGCAGATAGCGGAAATCCGCGCGAATAAGCGGCTCTCCGCCGGTCAGCAGCAAAAACAGCATCCCCTGGCTGCGTGCCTGCTCCGCGATGGCGAGCCACTCGTCCGCGGTGAGCTCCGCCCCGCGCCGCCGCTGCTCCTCTGGCGTGAGGTGCACGTAACACATGCGGCAGTTGAAGTTGCAGCGCGCCGTGAGCTCAAAGTTTCCCGCAAGCGGGATGCCCTTTGCGCAGGCCCGCGCGTGCAGATAGGCCGACAGGCGCGGCTCAGCTCCCGTATGTTCCATATCAGATACCTCCCAATTGATCGTGCAGGGCTTCGACCGCCGTGGCGTTCGGCAGACAGTCCATGCGCAGGACCGGCACATCGGAGACGAGCCGCGCCACGCATTCGGTCATTTGTTCCGCCGAGCGCGCGTCCCATTCGTAATACGCGCACTGGCTGAGCACACCCGCAAACGCCGCCTGCGGGCTCGGGACAAACACGCGGTTTTCACTGCCCTGCCCGAGCAGGACGATTGCCCGGACCGGCGCCGTTACATTTTCGGATATGCCCGACGTACCCGCATAGAAAATGCCGTTCGCGGTCTTTTTGCCCACGTCCACAAGTGCGCGGTCGCCGTTGACGACCCGCGCCCCGGCGCAGCGCTCCCAGAGCGCGGCCTGCGTGCTTTTACCGATGCCGCTCGGACCGGAAAACAGGATAGCCTCGCCAGCGCTCGTCACGATGTACGCGCTGTGCAGCACGAGCATCCCGCGCGCGGCAAACACGTCAAACAGCCCCACAGCCTCCAGCGCCGTGCTGACCGACGCGCCGGTGCGATAAGCGCTCGCAAAGATCACATCCGTGTGCGCACCATGCGTCACGGCATAGGTAAAGTGCGGAATATCCCCCGGTGCACTGACCCATTGCAGAAGGTGGCGCTGTGCGCCCGCTTGCCAGCGAAACACATCATCGCGCCGCAGCGCGTCCGTCGGCGGTGTTGGCAGCGCATCGCTGAACCGGAGACAAATCGTGTGATCAGGTACGCCGTCCGGCACATGAAACGCTTCGCACACCGGCGAGCGTTCGAGCGGCGCATCGGACTCCAACGCGAAGGTCATGCCGCCGAAGCGATAAAGCTCACGGTACATAGGTCACAAACAGCAGCGCACTCGCACCTTCGTGAAAGTGGCTGGTATAGCTGCTCTGGCTCTCGCCTGCCGCGAGATCTTTGACGCCCGCGCGGTACGTGATGCCGCCAAGCAGCATATCGCCGCTGACATTTTTATAGTAGACATAGACCTGCGCGGCGGCAGCGCCGGAGTTGTTGGTCACGGTGATGGTGTTGTCGCTCGTCGTGACGGTGAACAGATCATCGTGCATGGACAGCGGCTCTGCGAACGCGGCGTAGGCTGTCACGGTCACTGTCAGCTCCTCCGGCTTCTCAGGCATAGTCTGCGCGCCGAGCTCCAGCGCCTGAAGCGTCTGCCCGGCCGGGAGCGTGCTGATATCAAACTCATAGCACTCACTGCCGCGCGTGAGCGTGATGTGCGCATACTGCACGTCGCTGCTGCCGGTATTTTTCACGCGGATGCAAAACACGTCCGACACCGTCTTGTCAGACCCATCCTCGACAAACAGCCCCGCATAGCGACCGGTGCTGACAAGCTGCAGACCGTTGCCGATATCCGTGCCGTCCAGCTTGGACTTCTCCGCCGCGAGACCGTATTCATCCGGCTTGGCGGGCTTTTTCCCGCAGCCCGCGCACGCGAGCAGCAGCGCCGCGGCAAGCGTGAGCAGCAGCGCGCGCACACCGCGTGTCCTGAATTTATCCATAGTTTTGCTCCTTTGCTGCGCGCGTCATCGCGCGGCGTTCGGTTCTTGAAAAAATGCCCTGCCCAATCGGGCAGGGCATCTCCTTGTGTAAGCTTGTGTCAGGAGGCGAACAGTTTCGACCCCTCCAACGGAACATGGTAGCAGAATCCAAGCTGATCCGGGTTCATATCGCAGCTTTCCTGAGAGAACACTTTGTCACGATAATCGCCGAAGATATTTCTGCAGGTATCCTGGTTGAGGTTGAGCGGCTTGGCGCAGTTATCTGCGATGCTGGCACTCAGTTCAAAGCTCTCGAAGTAGACTTCGGGTTTCACATAGGTTTTCTTCATACGTTCGATCACTCCTCTCTTAGTGCTGCCACTTGCCGAAAATATTGTGCCACCAGTCACGGATGGACGGACGCACCGTCAGCTTTGCGGTGATCGGGTCACTCGCAACACCGTCGGCATTGATGGCGCAGACGGTGTAGTCCGCCGTTGCCGTCGCGGTCACGGTATAGGTGAACACGTGGTAGGTCACCTTCTTCGCGGAAGAGCCCCAACCACTGCGCTCGGTGCGAACCTTGTAGCTGTCGATCGTCACATCGTCGACCTGGATCGTCTCGACATCCGCAGACGTCTTGACCGTCAGGGTCGCCTTGCCGCCCTTATGGACATTGCGACTCCACTTGGCCGTGAAGTGCTCAGGCTCAAAGGTCTGCTCGGGCTCAGCAAAGAGCGCGCGCACAGACATGACCGCGGCGTCCTGCTCCTCAGCGGTCGGCGCGCTCAGCGCAGCGACGCTGGCCGGTTTGTTCTTAAAGGTGATCTTCAGGTTCGTCAGCGACAGGATGCCATCGCCCACATTGGTGATCATGAAGCTGCCGTCGGCAGTGCCGATCTCGTAGTACATCTCGGTCGCAGTCGAAAGCACCTTATTAAGTCCATTACCACCGGTCACGACCATCTGCGCAGCGCTGCCACTGGGAGCTTTTGCGCCGATCTGGACGCTTGCAATGTTGGTATCACCCGGGACGGTAAACGTGATCGCCTGACCCTTGTCCAGATAGACCTCATTGTTCGGGCCAAAGTTCTTATAGGCTTCGACATTAGCATTAGGGCCGCCGTCGATGAAGAGAGCTTTGCTCTGCGCGACATCGTTCACCAGCGCGTCATGCAGCTTGATGTACTGCGGGTAGCCCTCGCCGTCCTGTGCGTAGACATCCTTGTTCTTGCCCATGGGGTCATAGACGCGGATGGCATCGAGCCAGAAGCTGTAGGAATCATTGCCCGTGTGATCGAAGACCTCACCGTAGCCGACCTCGATCTTGACGGTATACGTGTCATAATCCAGACCGGAGACCTTGATCACCGGGATCTGGTAGAGCGCCTTCGCGCTGTCAGTCGTCACACCGGCGGCATCGCCATTGTAGCCGTAGTACGTGTCGCACGGGCCGACCTTCACTTTTTCTCCCTTGGAATTCGTCACGGTGTACATGACCGTGCCGGAGGTGTTGCTGGTCAGGGAGATGACATCAAAGCCAGTGCCCTTGAAGGTGAAGGTCGCAGCGGGCACCTGACCGAGCTTACTGGTGTTGGCATCGACCGTGACCTTGGTGGCGCTGCCCATGGAGAAGGTTCTGCAGTTGGCATAGGCAGGGTCATAGCCGTAGACGTTGTTGTTCTCGCTCTTGAGCTGCTCGAAGACCTGCTGCTTCGTCGTATCCTGCTCGCCGACGGTCGTCCAGTAGCCGTTTTTCTGGTTCTTATTGACAACGTTCGTGCCATCGGCATTCGTAAACGTGGCGAAGCTGTCCTCATAGTAGACGCTCGTCGCGGGGATGATGTTGACGGAGAAGACCGTCGGCTGCTCAGCCGGATCATTCGTAAACTTGACAAAGAGCGAGATCGCCGCCGTGCTGTCAAGCGTATTGTGGAGCGTATACGTCACCGTCTTATCGTCGCTGTTGATCTTCGCAGTGCCGTACTTGCCCGTATTCTCAAGCGTCTGCTCACCGGCAAGCAGTGACATCTGCGCGATCGTGCTGGCATCCTCAATGCCGAATGCGCTCACCGGAATCGTCACCGGCAGACCGAAGTCAACGACATAGGTCTTGGCCTTCAAGTCCTTGCGGTCATAGTGCAGCATGAGCGTCTTGCCGTCTTCGGAAATCTCAGCCCAGCGATACTCATAAATGCCGCTCTTGTAGTTGCCGGTCACACCGTCAAGCTGCTTAATGTCCTTACTGATGGTCTGCTGGTTACCGGAAGCATTGACCACATAGGCGCTGTCCGGCAGATAGCCGTTATCCTCGGCAGTCTTGCCCATCCACGGACCGGCTTCGCCGATGCAGGACTTGCCGTCCATGAGCGCAGTCTTGTAGTTCGGCTCAGGATCGGTTGCCTGATGCTTTGCCACGATCTGATACTTATAGATCTGGGTGTCGGCATCGTCATCCCAATAGGTGACGTTCAGGTTGGTTTCGAGTTCCACCGCGCTCAGGTAGATCAGCACAAGCTTGCCTGTATTTTTTGCAGGCCACTTGATGTTGCTAATCTTGCCGTTGACAATAGGTTCTGTGCCATAGCTTGCGTCCCAAACCACGGTCTCATCATACCAAATGCCGCCGGCCTGCGTCGTTTTCATATTCCAGTTGATGCTGTCATTTTTGTACCATTTATTGTCGTCATCCTGTCTGGTACGCACACCATCGGTTACCGTGATTTTCGAGATCGTATAGTACTCGTTCTCTTTCGGCATGATGATGCCAATGTCACGACCTGTTTTCTCATAGTTATAAATCGTCGTGGAGCCCGGATACATATTTTCCTTCGAAGGCAGCACCGTGTTGTCAGGATAGACGACCGCAAACGTCAGCGCTACCTGACCATTACTTCCATTGCCATCGGAGGGGATTCCAACACCCCAGTCCTTTGTGTACGTGGTGACGTCCTTTGTGACTTCCGTCTTCTGCAGGTAATATGCGACCAGCTGATCGCCGGAGCGGAAATAGTGCCAGATACCGTCCGCAGTCTGATACTGCCACGCGCTCTTATTCGCGCTGTTGGTATAGTAGCGGACATTGGTCAGCGTCGTACCGTCACCGGTGCTGTCTCCCCAGCCGGAAGCAGCCTGTTTGTGGTACTTATCCAGACGCATGGTCTGCCAATAGGTGGCATCCATTTGGGGGTTGCTGCTCGAATTGTTTTTGCGGAAATAGCCATTTGCAGGCGCAAGCGTCGATACATCAACACCTGTGGGATTCGATGCTGCCGCGCTCGTAATCACATGGCTGTTCTTTTCGCTCTTGTAATCATACACATGACAAGTTGTGATCATGTACTCAAGGGTGAGCGAATTCGCCGTGAGCGGATCAGAAGGCAGGTTGTCATTGACGACGATGTGATACCATGTTCCATCAATCTGAACATCCGTCGTTCCGACGTTGCGGCCGGTAATGGTGATGGTGCTGACGTCGATGGGTTCTTTTCCAACCGTAATGGGTGTGCCGAGGACGTCGCCATCTTTGCTGACAAGCTCGCCATTAGTAAGTCCATCGAAATATGAACACTTACTATTAGCTGTTTCAGCACTCCACTGTCCATTGGAGTAATACAACCATGCGTCTCCACTTTTCAGATAATAACCTTTATGCGACGGAATCCAACTGCTGTTATTATCAATCCATGTCCACTGAGCAGCATTGTCAGCATCATCCACCCATTCAGCGTTGGCATCCAGATATTTTCCCTCGCTGTTTACGATGCAGTATGCCGTGCCCACAGTCATGCTCATCGTGAGCTCGCCCTTGAGGTCATGCTTACTGGTAACATTGACTTTAGCCACTTCATCATCATGCGTGTAGCTGCTTAGAACCTGACCGGGCATAGTTTTTGACCACGTTTCACCGACGGTAAGGTCAATGCGCACGTCGTTCTCGCCCGCGACCGTGAGATCCATGGAATAGGACTGGCCGTTATCGGCTTTGGCGGTGACCGTCGCAGTGCCTCTCGAGAGGGCGTTGACCGTCACGCGGTTTCCGGTCACGGTGCTTGCGGCGCTTCTCGTCACGCTGCCGAGAGACAGAACGCTCGCATCGCTGACAGACCACACTGCATTCAGGCCGGTGGAAAGACGCAGAACCGAAGAATTGCCCACAGTCAGTGTCTGTCCGCGGTGAGCGGTCTCGACCTGCGGCACTACGGGCGTAAAGTAGTCGCTGTTGTTGTTCGACAGCGTCTGCATGAGTCCCTTGACATAGCCCTGTTCGTTGGCGTTGTACTCCGGTTTCGGATCGTCGCACCAGAAGCAGATCATCGCGCCGATCGGCGTCACGCTGCCGTTCTTATCGCCGCGCACAGAGGTGACAGGCGTATTTACCACGCCGTTTTGGGCATGTTTATACGTGTATGCTGTGACTTTATCAGCAAGCACATAATACCATGCATCATTGGTATTGAGGATCTTGTGACCCTTATCTGCAATAAAGCTTGCAGGTGCCGGGGTGTAGCCAGTCCAGCCGGTCGTCCAATAGCTGACGACGATGTCCTTGGAAAATTCGCCGCCGCTTGTGTTGCTGTTATAGTAAATGCCGTCGTTAAACGCGATGGGCGTCATACCGGCCGCAACGATCTGCGCGGCGACCGCATTGACATAGCTGACAAAGTTGCCATACTTTTTATCCTTGATCAGCGCTGCAAAACCGTCGGTCTTGTCATTGGCATACTCGTCCGCGCCCATGTTGAAGTAGCCGCAGCCCTTGCCGGCGAAGTAATTGATGTACTTCTGCAGGAGCGCCTGCGTGAACGCAACGGCAGTGGTATTCGCCACGTCAATCGTGCGTACAGAGTCGTAGGCGGAGCAGTTCACCCCCGTCAGAGAGGTCGCCGCGCTCAGGATCGCATCCATGTGACCCGGCGTGTTGATCAGCGGGATGATGGAGATGTTCTTGCTCTGCGCATAGGCAATGATCGCGTCCATATCAGACTGCGAGAGCTCATTCACGCTGCCCGCATCGTAATACTTCACGTTGCCGTTATGGATCTGCGTCTTCACGTCATCACTGGCATAGGTCTTCCCATCAACCGTGACAGACATATCGTCCAGCAGGAAACGCAGGCTGTCGTTGCCGACCGCCAGTTCTATGTGCGTATAGTTCGCCGCGGAAGCCGTGTCGATCAACGACTTGATCTCAGCGACGCTGAAATACTTTCTGCCGCAATCCAAATGGAAAACGCGCATGAAATCATTTCGTGCCGAGCTGCTCGCTCCTGTCTCGTTCGTTGCCATCGTGAACGCTGACATGGACATCAGGCTCAGCAGCATGACCAGTACAAGAATCATGGAAAGCACTTTTTGCATTGTCGTTCTTTTCCGTGCCTGGTTCATTCTTGTCATTCCTTTCGATACCTTTTTTCCTGCCGTTTTGGGGCCATCGTGCCGCAAAATGGGCGCAGCACGACATACTGTTCTTATATTACTATAGAAATTGCGACGTTTCAATACCTTAACTGCTTTTTTGCACAAATTTTCGTATAATTTTTTTAGGAACGCACCGCTGTATTTGGGCACAACTACCAAAAACGGGTCCTGCGCAGGCGCAGCGGAGAACCCCGCTACAGCGCAGAACCCTGTGTAAGATCGTCGCGCGCGAAAGCGGCGTGGATCGCATTGAGCACGCGCTTTTTGTCTGCGCTCCAGAGTGGCGCGATGAGGTCGCGCTTGGCGCCGTCGCCGGTCAGACGGTGGATGACCGTCTCCGGCGGGAGGACGCGCAGACACCGCTCAAGCAGGTCGATATAGTGCTCCGGCGTGAGCACCTCGAACCGCCCGGCGGCGTAGTCCGCCGCCAGATCCGTGCCGCGCAGCACATGCAGCAGGTGCAGCTTGATGCCCTGCGCCCCGCACTGCCCGATATAGCGCGCGGTCTGCACCATGTCGGCGTCCGTCTCGCCGGGGATGCCGAGGATCTGATGCACGATGACCTCGAGTCCGGCGGCGCGCAGACGGCGCACCGCATCGTCAAACACCGGCAGGTCATAGCCGCGGCGGATATAGGCCGCGCTGCGCGGATGGATGGTTTGCAGACCGAGCTCGACCCAGACTGGCTTTTCGGCGTTTAGCCGCCGCAGGAGCGCAACGGTTTCATCCGGCAGACAGTCCGGCCGCGTGGCGACCGACAGCGCCACAACGTCCTCCGGCGCAAGCGCCTGTATGAACAGGCGCTCCATGTGCGCGAGACTGCCATAAGTGTTCGTGAAGTTCTGAAAATAGGCGATGTACTTGCCGCCGCCGTTTTTGGCGCGGACGCGCGCCTTGGCCGACTCGATCTGCTGCGGAATGTCCAGTGCATGGTCGGCGGCAAAGGCGCCGGAACCGTCCCCGGCACAGAAAATGCAGCCGCGCGTATCGATGGCCCCGTCCCGGTTCGGACAGGTAAAGCCGCCGTCGAGCGCAAGCTTATAGACCTTGCAGCCGAAGCGGCGGCGCAATTCCTCGTTCAAAGTGTGATAATACATAGCAGAAAAAGGCCGGGGATGCCCGGCCTTTGTGTTTATGCCTTCATCTGGCGCTTGCGCGCGAGGTTGACCATGCCGTCGGTCATATCGTTGAGGTTCATGAGCATCTTGCCGCTGCCGAACGCCGCGCACGAGAGCGCATCGTCCACCACGGTCGTGCGGATACCGGTGTCCTTCTCGACGAGCTGGTCAAAGCCGTAGATCAGGCTGCCGCCGCCGGCCATGACGATGCCGTTTTGCGCGACGTCCGAAACGAGCTCCGGCGGCGTGCGCTCGAGCACCATGTGGATGGTCTCGAGAATGTCGCGCGCGGGCTCGGCAATGGCCTCGACGAGCTCGACCGAGCTGATCTTCACGGACTTCGGCAGGCCGGTCGTCAGGCAGCGGCCCTTGACCTCCTGAATGCCGACCTCGGCGCGCGGGACGAGGCACGCGATGCCGATCTTGAGCTCCTCCGCCGTGCGCTTGCCGATGAGGATGTTGTGCTTGCGGCGCACGTAGCGCACGATCGCCTCGTCAAAGGCGTCACCGGCGGTCTTGATCGACTCGCTCTCGACCACGCCGCCGAGAGAGACGACCGCGACCTCCGTCGTGCCGCCGCCGATGTCGATGACCAGATGGCCGTCCGGCTTGGAGAGGTCGGCGCCCGCACCGGCCGCCGTCGCCACGGCGGACTCGACCAGATACACCTTGCGCGCGCCGGCCTCGATGACGGCGTCGATGACGTTGCGCTCCTCCACGCCGGTCACGCTGCTCGGCACGGTGACGAGCACGCGCGGCTTGAAGAGGCTGAACGACGTCACGCGCGAGAGCAGCTCCTTGAGCATGAGCGCCGTCATGTCATAGTCCGAGATGACGCCCGCGCTGATCGGATGGATGGCCACGATGTTTGCCGGCGTGCGGCCGAGCATCTTCTGCGCGTCCTGTCCGACCTTGAGCATACGGCCGGTGTACTTATCGACCGCCACGATGGACGGCTCACGCAGCATGATGCCCTTGCCGCGCACGAACACGCGGATGTTGGTCGTGCCGAGGTCGATGGCAATGTCCCTTTCAAAAATCATCATAAAGCAAAACTCCCGTATCATCCGCGCTGCGGATGTTATAGTTGATCGTAGCCGTCTGGCGGCTGTTTTAGTCAGCGGAGCGCGCGACCGTGGCGCACACCACCTGCTCCGCGCCCGCCTTGCCGAGCAGCCGCGCGCACTCTGAAAGCGTCGCGCCGGTCGTGACGATGTCGTCCATGAGCAGGATGCGCTTTCCGGTCACGTCCGCACCCGTTTTCATGCGGTACGCACCGGCGATGTTCGCGCGGCGTTTGGCAGCGTCGCCCGTGCCGGACTGCGGCTGCGTGTTGCGCTGCTTATGCAGCGTCGGCGTGAGCGGAAGCCCAAGCTCCTTCGCCGTTGAGCGCGCCAGCAGACACGCCTGATCATACCCGCGCTCGCGCAGGCGCTTGCGGCTCAGCGGCACCCACGTGACGAGGTCATACTCCTCCGCCAGCTCCGTGCGCACCGTGTCGGCGACGAGGCGGCCATAGACCTTGGCATACCCGGTCGCACCGCCGAATTTGTAGCGCAGGAGCGACGCACGCACATCGCCCTCATAATTGAGCGGCGAGACGCACGCGCGGACGAACGAAAAGCGCTGCCGTCCGCCGTTTTGCGCAAACGGCAGGCCGGTCCTGCAGTGTGCGCAGAGGCCGTCGCCGCTCGTCTCGAGAAAATCATGGCAGAATGCGCACCGCGGCGGATAGAGCAGGTCGAGCAGGAATGTGACCACCTTCATACCGCACCGCACTCCCCGCAGAGCCGGGCGCGCAGACCGCTGTAGCGGCGGGTCTGCGTCTGATTGTCGATCATGTGATAGGCCGCGCCCTCGTCCCCGACAATGATGAGCAGGGACTTGGCGCGTGTGATGGCCGTGTAGAGCACGCTGCGCGTGAGCAGCATGGGTCCGGCCTTGCCGATGCAGAGCACGACCGCGCGGTACTCGCTGCCCTGCGATTTGTGCACCGTCATGACCCATGCGTGCTCGAGCTCGTTGAGCATCTCGAAGCCGTAGGTCGCGGTCTTGCCGTCGTAGCACACTGCGAGCGTCTCCGTCTGCGGATCGATGGCCGTGATCTGACCGACATCGCCGTTATAGACACCCGTTCCGGCCGTCGTACCGTCCGGGTTTTTGAGCACGATGTCATAGTCATTGCGGATCTGCATGACGCGGTCGCCCTCGCGAAAGACGGTCTCGCCGAAGCGCCGCTCCTTCTTCTCGGGCGACGGCGGGTTGAGCGCCGCCTGCAGGCGCACATTCAGCGCCGCCATGCCGGTGTCATACTTGCGTGTCGGCGTGAGCACCTGAATGTCGGACGGCGGGATCTTCATATTGTTCGGCAGCCGCGTCCGGCACAGCTCGACGACCGTGTCGGCGGCCTTCTGCGCGTCCGCGCGCCGGAGGAAGAAGAAGTCCCCGCTGTTTTGCGAAAGCGGCGGGTGCTCGCCGCGGTTGATCGCGTGCGCGTAGGAGACGATGCTGCTGCCGGCGGCCTGGCGGAAGATCTCCGTCAGGCGCACGGTCGGCACGACACCGCTGCGGATGATATCCGAAAAGACGTTGCCCGGTCCGACGGACGGAAGCTGGTCTGCATCTCCCACGAGGATGAGCCGGCACTCCGGGCGCATAGCGCGCAGCAGCGCGCACATGAGCGAGATGTCCACCATCGAGCACTCGTCGAGAATGACGGCGTCGCACTCGAGCGGGTCATCCTCGTCGCGCCGGAAGGTGATATCCTGATGGTCATCGCTCATACCAGCCTCGAGCAGACGGTGGATCGTCTGCGCGCTCTGCCCGGTCAGCTCGCTCATGCGCTTGGCGGCGCGCCCGGTCGGGGCGGCAAGCTGCGTGTCGAGCTTAAGCGCGTCAAAGAGCGCGAGGATCGCGCGGATGGACGTCGTCTTGCCTGTGCCGGGGCCGCCGGTGATGGCGATGACCTGATGCTGGCAGGCGAGGCGCAGCGTCTCCTTTTGCTGGTCGGCAAAGGTCAAACCGAGCTGCGCTTCTATGCGCGCGGCGATCTTGTCGGTGTCCGGCATACGGCGGTATTCCGTCTGCGTCATGGCAAGCAGGCGCTCGGCCGTGTAGGCCTCCGCCTCATGCAGGCGCGCGAGATAGCATCCGTCACACCCGGCGACCCGCTCGCGCACGAGTGCGCCGCTCTGCACGAGCGCATCCACGCTCTCGGCGACCAGCTCGTCCGGCACGCCGCTGAGCTGTGACGTAGCCGCAAGCAGGTTGCGGTAGGAGATAAAGCAGTGCCCGCGCACGGCGTTGTAGGCAAGCTCGTACAGCGTCGCCGCAGCGACACGTTCCGCGCTCTGATCGTCAAAGCCATGGCCGAGCGCCAATGTGTCCGCCTCCTGAAATGAGGCGCCGATGGCGTCCGAAACGAGTATGTATGGGTTGTCCTGCACGAGCTGAAGCGCATCATCCCCGTAATACTGGTACATTCGCAGAGCAATGACCGGGCGGATATTCGCCGAGGCCAGAAACTCGATCAGGCGGCGCATACCGGCCTGACGGCGGAAATTTGCCGACATGGCCTTGGCCTTGGAGAGACTGATGCCCTTGATCGTGCAGAGCTTTTCCGGCTCGTATTCGAGCACGTTGAGCGTGTCCGCACCGAAGCGCGACACCATCAGCGACGCCGTCGCCGGGCCGATGCCGCGCACGGCACGTCCGGCAAGGTAGGCATAGATCGCGTCCGCCGTCTCCGGCATGGTGCGCTCGGCAAAGTCGGCCTTGAACTGCTGGCCGTGTGCCGGGTGCGTCATCCAGCTGCCGCTGACGATCATGGACTCTCCCGGCACGGCATACGGAATGCAGCCGACGACCATGGTCTGGCTGCCGTCGTCCACGTCGAGCTTGAGCACGGTGTAGCCGTTTTCCTCGTTTTGATAAATGACCGCCGCAACGGTCCCGCATAATTCTATTGGATTGACGTTTGCATCCATTGGCAAATTTCCTCTGTATTGCACAGTTTCAGATCTTCGCACCGCCGCGCCGCGCGCTCGCAGAGCGCGCGCGCATCGTCGGTCAGGCCGCAGTCGACGAGCAGAACATCCGCCATGAGCGTTCCGCTCTCGCGCAGCCACCGAATGCCGCGCAGAAGCTGTTCGAGCTCCGGTGCGTCCCCGCGCGCCCGTATGACGAGCGTGAGCCGTGCGTCCCGGCTCGAGCGCACCGGCGTGAGCAGTGTGCAGCCGAGCATCCGCAGCAGCCACGCAAAGCCCAGGATCAGCAGCGCACACAAGGTGATCTGAATGAACATCTTCACCGCCCCCCTCTCCTTTCAGCCTATGAGAAAGGGGGCTTGACCGTTAACCTTCGAGTTCTTTTTTCAGGAATTGACCGGTGTAGCTCCCGGCGCAGCGCGCGCAATCTTCCGGTGTGCCGGTAAAGACGATGCTGCCGCCCGCGTCGCCGCCTTCCGGACCGAGATCGATGATATGATCGGCCACCTTGATGACGTGCAGGTTGTGCTCGATGACGAGCACCGTGTTGCCCGCGTCGGTCAGACGATCGAGAATGTCGATCAGGCGCGCGACGTCCGCCACGTGCAGACCGGTCGTGGGCTCATCGAGCACGTAGATCGTCCGGCCGGTGCTGCGTTTAGACAGCTCCGTCGCAAGCTTGATGCGCTGTGCCTCGCCGCCGGAGAGCGTTGTGGACGGCTGACCGAGCTTGACATAGCCGAGGCCGACATCCATGAGCGTTTGCAGCCGGTCGCGGATCTTCGGCTGGTTCTGGAAAAATGCGAGCGCCTCTTCGACGGTCATGTCCAGCACCTCGGCAATGTTCTTGCCCTTATAGTGCACCTCGAGCGTCTCGCGGTTGTAGCGCTTGCCCTTGCAGACCTCACACGGGACATATACGTCCGGCAGAAAGTTCATCTCGATCTTCAGTAGGCCGTCGCCGGAGCAGGCCTCGCAGCGGCCGCCGCGAATATTGAACGAGAAGCGCCCGGCATTGTAGCCGCGCAGCTTCGCGTCCTGCGTAGAGGCGAAAAGGCTGCGGATATCGTCAAACAGGCCGGTATATGTCGCCGGATTGGAGCGCGGCGTGCGGCCGATGGGGCTCTGGTCGATGTTGATGATCTTGTCCAGATACTCCACACCGTCAATGCCGTCGCATTTGCCGGGGCGGAGCTTCGCGTGGTTGAGCTTGCCCGCAAGCGTTTTATACAGCACCTCGTTGACGAGTGAGGACTTGCCGCTGCCGGACACGCCGGTCACACACGTCATGACGCCGAGCGGGATCTGCACATCCACGTGCTTGAGGTTGTGCTCGCTCGCGCCGCGGATCACGAGCGCGTGGCCGTTTCCGGTGCGGCGCTGCGCGGGCACGGGGATCTTCTTTTTGCCGGACAGATACTGCCCGGTGATGGAGCGCTCGCAGCGCGCGACCTCCTCCGGCGTACCGGCGCAGACCACTTCCCCGCCGTGCACGCCCGCACCCGGGCCGATATCGATGAGATAGTCTGCCGCACGCATGGTGTCCTCGTCGTGCTCGACGACGATGAGCGTGTTGCCAAGGTCGCGCAGTCTCTTGAGCGTGGCGAGCAGCTTGTCGTTGTCGCGCTGGTGCAGGCCGATGGACGGCTCGTCGAGGATATAGAGCACGCCCATCAGGCTCGAGCCGATCTGCGTCGCGAGACGGATGCGCTGCGCCTCGCCGCCGGAGAGCGTCGCGCTCGCGCGCGAGAGCGTCAGATATTCCAAACCTACCGAGCGCAGGAAGCCGAGGCGGTTTTTGATCTCCTTCAAAATGCGCTCGCCGATGCGCATCTGCTGCTCGGTCAGCGTCAGCTGATCCACAAAGTCGAGCGCGTCGACGACGGATTTTTCGCAGTAGTCGCTGATGCTAAGTCCGCCGACCGTGACGGCGAGAGATTCGCGGCGGAGCCGCTTGCCGCCGCAGGCGGGGCAGGGGCACTCGCTCATGCAGGACTCTAACTCCTCGCGCACGCCGTCGCTCTGCGTCTCCTTGTAGCGGCGCTCTAAGTTGGGGATGATACCCTCGAACGCCTGATACAAAACTCCCTTGCCGCGCGGCTGGTCATACTGGAGCTCCAGCTTTTCGCCCTTTGTGCCGTAGAGAATGACGTCCATGACCTCTTTGGAGAGCTTTTCCACAGGGTCGCGGAGGGAAAAATGGTACTTTTTCGACAACGCTTCAAAGTACATGCGCGAAATGCCGTCGCCGCGCACGTTGTTCCAGCCCGAGGCGCAGATCGCGCCGTCGAGCAGGGAAACGCTCTTATTCGGGATGACGAGCTCGGGGTCGACCTTGAGCTGCGTGCCGAGGCCTGTGCACGTCGGGCATGCGCCGAACGGGTTGTTGAACGAGAACATGCGCGGCGTCAGCTCTTCGATGGAGATGCCGCAGTCCTCGCACGCGTAATTCTGCGAGAAGAGGATATCGCGGTCATCTGGCAGAATATTCGCGAGAATGAGACCGCCCGAAAGCGCCGCCGCAGTCTCGCACGAGTCCGTCAGGCGGTGGACGACGTCGGGGCGGAGGATGAGGCGGTCGACGACGACCTCGATATTGTGCTTTTTGTTCTTTTCGAGGGAAATTTCCTCGCTGAGGTCATACATGTTCCCGTCGGCGCGGACGCGGACATAGCCGGACTTGCGCGCGTCCTCAAAAATCTTGACGTGCTCGCCTTTTTTGCCGCGGATGACCGGCGCCATGATCTGCACGCGCGTCCCCTCGCCCAGCGCCATGAGCTGGTCGATGATCTGGTCGATGGACTGCTGGTGGATCTCCTTGCCGCAGTTCGGGCAGTGCGGCGTGCCGACGCGCGCCCAGAGCAGGCGCAGATAGTCGTACACCTCCGTCACCGTGCCGACGGTGGATCGTGGATTCTGCGAGGTGGTCTTCTGGTCGATGGAAATGGCGGGGGAAAGGCCTTCGATATAGTCGACGTCGGGCTTTTCCTTCTGCCCAAGGAACATACGGGCGTAGGACGACAGGCTCTCCACATAGCGGCGCTGGCCCTCGGCATAGATGGTGTCGAACGCGAGCGACGATTTTCCGCTGCCGGACAGGCCCGTGATGACGGTCAGCGCGTCGCGTGGGATCTCAACGTCGATGTTCTTGAGATTATTTTCTCTTGCGCCTTTGACAAAAATCTTACTTGGCATGAATCGATAACTCCTGTTGCTGGATTCGCAGCTGCGAGACCAGCGTACTCTTCTGAATTTTTTATGTCAACCTCATTCAACAATGATATCCGCAAATTTTGCGCGCACGAGCGCGGCAAGGTCGCGCGGCGAAAGCTCGACCTGATAGCCGATCTTGCCCGCCGAGACGATCATTGTTTCAAGGTTTTCCGCGGTTTCATGGAACACCGTGGGGAAGAGCTTCTTCATCCCGACGGGCGAGCAGCCGCCGTGGACGTAGCCCGTGAGCGGCAGCAGCTCTTTCTGGTGGATCATTTCGATGGACTTTTCGCCCACAGCCTTCGCGGCCTTTTTGAGGTCAAGATTCTCCGCGACCGGCACGTCGAAGACGTAATACTGTTTGCTCGCGCCGCGCGCGACAAGGGTCTTGAAGACGATGGCGGGGTCAAAGCCCATGGACTTCGCCACCGTGACGCCGTCGACCGCCATGCCCTCTTCATGCGGGTAGGTGTGCGCGGTGTAGGCGATCTTCTTCTGCTCCAAAACGCGCATGACGTTGGTTTTTTCTTCTTTATTCTTTGCCATTTTGGGTTTCTCCTGTAATTAGTTCCCATCTACCTTTGGATACATCTTGTTGATCTAATATTATCTGACGCATATTGATAGGCTTATGCGCCGTGCCGTCTCTTTTCGGCGTTGCAAGCCATGTTTCATGTTCTTCTTTGATCGCAGCTGCAACTTCTGTTGCGCGCATTATGTAATAATCCGGTTGTTTCTCTGTCCCATTCAAATTGACAAACACGTAAAAATTCGCTTTTGGATTTTCATCTTTGCTGCTCAAGAGCCATCTCAATTTTTTCTCGTACTGTGTCGTCTTTACCTGAATGGAGCAGGAACACCCTGCTTTGTTGACGGCCAAAATATCGAATGCATCCGTTCCCGACATTGTCAGCGCCGCAACCACGCCGCGCCGTGAAAGTTCAGCCGCGACAAAATATTCTCCGGCACTGCCTGTCAAAACATTAGTCTTGTTCTTTCTCTCTTTTTCCATATCTTTCACCTCACCGCAGAATGTAAACACAAGCCAAAATGCAGGCGAGGCCCAAGAACACGCCCGCGCTGATGGGCTCGCCGAAGACGAGGGTGCCGACGAGCGTGCCGACGACCGGCTCGATGCTCGCCATGATACTGGCCTTGCCGCTCTCGACGTTGGCAAGGCCCTTGGTGTAGAGGATGTAGGGTGCGACGGTGGAAAGAAGCACCAGCCCCGCAGCGAGGAGGGCGTTTTGCGGCACACTCAGAACCGTCATAAGGTTGCCCCAGTCGGCGACGAACAGCGCGCCGAGCGCGGCGAACACGAACGTCCAGAACACGACGGCGAGCGGGCTGTAGTGCCGCAGGCCGAAGGGCGCGAAGATCGAATAGAGCGCGTAGAAAAATGCCGCACCGAGGCCGAACAAGAGTCCCTTTGTCGTCAGCGACAGCCCGCCCGTGAAAACGCCCGTCACGAGCGCACAGCCGAGCAGCGCCAGCGCGAGGGCAAGGAGCTTTTTGCCCGTGATCTTCTCTTTGAAGACGAGCGCGCTCATCAGAACCACCATCGCGGGCGCGGTGTAGAGCAAAATCGCGCTGACCGAGAGCGAGCAAAGCTTCTGCGCGTTGAAGTAGCAGAGCGTGAAGAGCACGACGCTGATGATGCCCGTCGCAATAAAGATCGGCAGGTGCTTTGCCTTCATTTTGAAGACGCTGCGGTCGGTGCAGAGGAAGAAGAGCGCGAGCACCGCAAGGCCGCCCAGATTACGGGTGACGACAAGGTTTTCCGGCGCGATGCCGGCATTGAGCAGCGGGCGGTTGAATAGGCCGATGCAGCCCCAGCAGGCGGCGGCCGCTAAAATGCAGGCGTAGGAAGCGTATTTTTTCACAGGCTTTGTCTCTTTCTTGTTATTTCGTGTTTTCCTTGCGCAGCTCGATGATACGGTCGCGCAGGATGGCGGCGTACTCGAATTCGAGCATACGGCTCGCCTCCTGCATCTGCTTTTCGAGCTTTCTGATTTCTTCGTCCCGCTCGCGCTCGGAGAGCTTGCGCTTGCCGCGGCGGCGGGTGGATTCCTCGTCCTTCTTGGAAATTTCGATGATCTCGCGCACGTCCTTTCGGATGGTCTGCGGAATGATGCCGTGCGCCTTGTTGTAGTCGTCCTGAATTTGGCGGCGGCGCTCGGTCTCGTCCATCGCGCGGCGCATCGAGGGGGTGATGGTGTCGGCGTAGAGCACGACAAGGCCGTCGGCGTTTCGCGCGGCGCGGCCGATGGTCTGGATGAGGCTCGTTTCGCTGCGGAGGAAGCCTTCCTTATCCGCGTCCAGAATCGCGACCATCGAGACCTCGGGGATGTCAAGGCCCTCGCGCAGGAGGTTGATGCCGACGAGCACGTCGAACTCGCCGAGGCGCAGGCCGCGGATGAGCTCCATGCGCTCGATGGTCTCGACGTCCGCGTGCATGTAGCGCACGCGGATGCCGACGCCGGTTAAATACTGCGTCAGGTCCTCGGCCATCTTTTTCGTCAGCGTGGTGACGAGCACGCGCTCATTGCGCGCCGATCTTGCGTTGATCTCGCCGACGAGATCATCGATCTGGTTTTCGACAGGGCGCACCTCGACCTTCGGGTCGAGTAAGCCCGTCGGGCGGATGACCTGCTCGACGATCTGGCCCGCGCGGTCCTTTTCATAGTCGCCGGGCGTGGCCGAAACGTAGATACGCTGGTGGACGCGCTGCTCAAATTCGTCGAATTTGAGCGGGCGGTTGTCAAACGCGCAGGGCAGGCGGAAGCCGTACTCGACAAGGCTCTCTTTGCGCGCGCGGTCGCCGTTGTACATCGCGCGCACCTGCGGCAGCGTGACGTGGGATTCATCCACAAAAAGCAGGAAATCCTTGGGGAAGTAGTCGATGAGCGTCAGCGGCGGCGAGCCGACGGGCCGCCCGCTGATGACGCGGGAATAGTTCTCGATGCCCGTGCAGTAGCCCAGCTCGCGCAGCATCTCGATATCGTAGCGCGTGCGCTGGCGGATGCGCTGGGCCTCGACGGCCTTGCCCTCGGCCAAAAACTGTGCCTCGCGCTCGTCGAGCTCCTTGTCGATCTCGACAATGGCGCGCTCCAATTTGTCCTTCGTCGTGACATAGTGCGACGCGGGGTAGATGGCGATGTGCTGGAGCGTGCGCGTCACCTGACCGTTGACGGGGTTGAATTCGCTGATCCGGTCGATCTCGTCGCCGAAGAACTCGACGCGCACGGCCTTGTCGCGGTAGTACGCAGGGTAGAGCTCCACCGTGTCGCCGCGCACGCGGAAGCGGTTGCGCTCAAAGGCGACGTCGTTGCGCTCGTAGCGAATTTCGATGAGCCGCTTTAAGAGGAAGTCGCGCTCCATCGTCATGCCCGGGCGGAGCGAGATCATCAGCTTTTCAAAGTCCTCCGGCTCGCCGAGGCCGTAAATGCACGAGACGGACGAGACGACGATCACGTCGCGCCGCTCAAGCAGCGCGCAGGTGGCCGAAAGCCGCAGGCGGTCGATCTCCTCGTTCGTCGAGGCGTCCTTGGCGATATAGGTGTCGGTGTGGGGGATATAGGCCTCGGGCTGGTAATAGTCGTAGTACGAAACGAAGTATTCCACCGCGTTTTCGGGAAAAAACTCTTTGAATTCCGCGCACAGCTGCGCGGCGAGGGTCTTGTTGTGCGCCAGCACGAGCGTCGGCCGCTGGACCTTTTCGATGACGCTCGCCATCGTGAACGTCTTGCCCGAGCCCGTGACGCCGAGCAAGACCTGCTCGTCGAGGCCCATCTTCACGCCCTGCGCCAGCTTTTCGATGGCCTCAGGCTGGTCGCCCGTGGGCTTGAAGGGCGCGTGCAGCTTAAATTCCATATCCGTTTCCCTTTCTTTCGGGCAGAAGTCCGTTGTGCCGCAGGGAGACAAAGTCGTCATCCGCGACGATGATGTGGTCGGCGAGCTCGACGCCCACGGTGCGCAGCGCGTCGAAGACCGACAGCGTCGTCGCGTTGTCCGCGGGGGAGGGGAGCGCCACGCCGCTCGGGTGGTTGTGGGCGAGCAGCACGCTGCTCGCGCCGCACTTGAGCGCGTTTTCCACAATTTTGCGCATATTGAGCTGGACGCTCTCAGTGTCTCCCTCGGCGACCAAATGGCAAGCGAGGAGGCGGCCCTTGGCGTCAAGGCACGCCTCGTAGAGCTTTTCCTCCCGCTCGCCGAGAAAGAGGTCTAAAAAGTACGCGCCCGCCTGCTCGGTATCGCTGAGTATCGTCTCGTGCGCGCCGGAGGACGCGCGGATGCGGCGCATCAGCGGGAACATGAGAGAGATGAGCGTCGAGGCGTTCTCGCCGATGCCCTCGACCTCCTCAAGCGCCGCGCGATCGGCGGCAAACACCGCGTCGAGCGAGCCGAATTTTTCCATCAGCCGGTGCGCGATGGGGTTCGTATCCTGCCGCGGCACGGCGTAGTAAAGGAGAAGCTCAAGCACCTCGTGGTCGGCGAACGCATCGAGCCCGTGGGCGCGGAACTGCTCTTTTTTGCGCGAGCGATGTCCTTCGTGTACCGGCATGTGTGCTCTCCTTTCCGGGGTGTTTTTGCCGCAAAACGCGGCAGTCTTCTCCTATTTTTGTCTTAATATTGTATTTTATCACGGAGAGAAAAATCGTACAAGTGTTTTTTGAATTTTATCTCCCGCGGGGAGATGCGCAGGCAAAGGGGGAGGTTCTCTTTCAAAAGAGAACCTCCCCCTTTGAATCCCCCAAGAGAAAGGCAGGGGGCGTTTCGACTTCGCCCCCTGCACCCCCTAACGACCAAAAGGGAGGGGCGCAGCCCCTCCTTTTTGGATTATCCTCCCCGCGCTTCTGACGGCGCGGCATTGCTGCGCTCGCCGCTTTGGGCTGCCGCTATTTCAGTTCTGTGCTGTGATATACATTTCTTCTGCTTTTTGCTGGGCAGCGATGAGTGTGGATTTTGCGTCGCCGTAATTTTGCTTTTCGATCTGAGCAAGTGCGTCGGTGATGGCGTTGAACAGGATCAAGTACATTTTCTGATAGTCTGTCATAGCAAAACCTCCGAACATATTTTAGATATATTATATATCTACTAAACGCATAATACTTCAAAACGAGCTTATTGTAAATACACAATAACTTTATTTTGAGGTTTTTCTATGGCTATTAAGAGCTTATCTATTCGCATTGATGAAATGATGCTCCATAAACTTCACGTCGTTGCCGACTACGAGGGCCGCAGCGCAAACAACGAAATTCTGATCTTAATCCGCGACGCGATCGAAGCCTACGAGGAAAAACACGGCAAGATCGAGCTCTGATTTTCACAATGCGGCGAGCGCAGCAATGCCGCATTCCGCACGCAGTCTGCCGCCAGACAAACGTCACTCGCGCCTCACGGTAGTAAGGCGCGGTTGCAATCGGTGCCGAATCGCAGGGATTCATGGCGAAGCCATGTACACCGCACCCACACTGCGCAGCG
>ENA-OUOU01000291-OUOU01000291.1-human-gut-metagenome-genome-assembly--contig:-NODE-291-length-33127-cov-23.836418_pt1 | contig 33127 bp, 41 predicted proteins | sample MGYA00237936_ERZ548765 | MGnify/ENA primary metagenome ERZ548765 (study PRJEB26490, sample SAMN05356889) | human gut metagenome | biome: terrestrial biome; feature: human-associated habitat; material...
TCAGACAAAACGGGAGTCAAAATGAAAACGGTTTCGTATTGATTCATACTACTTTTGATAATTAAAATGTTATTAAATAAATTGTTGCACCCACAGATTCCGTGTCTAAAAAACACCTCTTCCACAAAATGCGGTGCAAAATTACTACTTTTTATTCAAATAACCAAATATTTTTTGTACTTTTGCCGAAAATATTTAATTCATTGGTTATTATATCATAAAAAGAGGACTGAAATAATGAAAATAAACAAAATCAAGCAACTTTTGCCTGCACTTTTATCCATGGGTATGACATTTATCGTACTGGGGGTACTCATGCTTGCTGCCAGTTTCGTCTTTGGTATCAAAAACAACATCCTGCTGTTCGCCGGACTCTTTTTCATTGTCGCAGGAACAGCAGGATATGTATATTCGCTCAAGCAAAAGCCTTAGCTTAGTGACAGAGAAATTACTTATTCCTCGTTAGGAGTAATCAGCTTATAACCCTTACCATGGATGTTGATAATCTCAATCTGTGGATCATCTTTCAAGTGCTTGCGCAACTTGGTGATATATACATCCATAGAGCGAGCATTGAAGTAGTTGTCGTCTATCCAGATTGTCTTCAGGGCAAAGTCACGCTGCAGGATCTCATTGGCATGAGAACAGAGCAATGCCAACAGTTCATTCTCCTTGGTGGTCAACTTAGTCTGCTTCTCACCTGCAGAAAGCAACTGCTTCTGGGTATCGAAAGTAAACTTACCAATGTGGTACAGAGTTGACTCCTTATTCTTCTTACCACGTACTCGACGAAGGATAGCCTCTACACGGAGCACCAACTCTTCCATAGAGAAAGGCTTAGTGATATAATCATCGGCTCCAATCTTGAAACCTTCGAGGATATCTTCCTTCAGTGTCTTGGCTGTCAAGAAGATGATTGGAATATCGGCATTAGCCTGACGAATCTCCTGTGCCAAGGTGAAGCCGTCCTTCTTTGGCATCATCACGTCGAGCACGGCAATATCAAACTTGCCTTTGGTAAACTCTCTGTAACCAGCCTCACCATCGGGGCACAAAGTTGTATCATATCCCTTTGCCAATAAATACTCGCGAAGCAACATACCCAAGTTCTCATCGTCCTCGCAAAGCAAAATCTTAATTGTCTCTTCCATAATCTTATAGCTTTAATATTAATATTCTGTTTATTTTATCAATCATGAATCACATTATTTTATCAATCATGAATCACAGGCAGCTTGATAGTAAAGGTTGTTCCCTTTCCATACTCGCTATCCACCTTGATCTCACCATCATGAAGATCTACTATCTTCTTTACATAAGCCAGACCCAGACCGAAGCCCTTCACATCGTGGACATTACCTGTATGAACACGGTAGAACTTATCAAAAATCTTCTTCAGATTCTCTTTCTTCATACCCAAGCCCGTATCTGTGATGGAGAGATATAGATGCTGATCGTCGTTCCACGTCTTCATCGTGATATCGAGCGCCTCACCTGGTTTGCGATACTTCACAGCATTATCCATCAGGTTGAAGATTACATTTTGGAAATGTACCTCATCTACATAGATAGAGGAATCCACTGCCTCGATATCGGTATACACCTTTCCGCCCGTATGCTCTACACGCAATGAGAACGAATGGGCTATATTCTCCACCATCTCGTTGAGGTCAAGTTCCTTCTTCTTGAACACAGCCTTCTTGCGGTCGAACATACTCATCTGCAAGACCTTCTCTACCAGGAAGCGCAGTCGCTTTGACTCGTCATTGATGACCGTACCCAAGTGTTTCTGCATCTGTTCGCTCTTTGATACCGAAGAGTCGTTGAGCATTTGGGCAGCCAGACTGATGCTGGCTATAGGCGTCTTCAACTCATGTGTCATATTGTTGATAAAGTCGTTCTTTATCTCCGTATAACGCTTCTGTCGGAATATTACCACAATGGTGAAGATGAAGGTGATCTGCAACACCAATGTAAAGATGATACTTGGTATCATGAAGCGCACACTCGAGAAGATATAACTGTTCATGTCAGGAAAATGCACCTTCACAACTCCCATCTTAGACTGAGGATCATTGCGGAACAGTACTTGCGAATAGCTGTATTCCTCACCCTCTTCTGAAAAGTCAGGACAACGATAAACCTCGCGTCCATCCTGTGTGCTCACCGTGAAATGATAAGGAATGTTGATACCATTATTCATCATTTCCGCCTTGAGGTCCTGGTCGAGCTGTTTGAAGTTGATGCGTTCCTTCAAAGGCTTGTCTGACGCCGAATAGAGAATGGAGTAAACCACTTCGTCGAGCAACGCCTTCTGGTAAACATATCTATTCTTGACAATCTCCTGCAATGACTTCTGGGTCTCGTGCAAGGAGTTCTTGTCGCTTCGCAGAATCATGGCCTTTGGCATCTGAGCAGGATTGGTAGCTATGGTCTTCAGTTCGAAAGAAGAATAGACAGTACCGTTCTTACCTGTCACCGAATACTGATGTGAATGCTGAACTGTGCCATCAAGCTGCCCGCTCCTTGTACCCACAGAGTCTTTCCGAGTGGCTCTGCGCTCAGTCTCATTGACGTCTTTCTCCAAATAGCGCAACGTCTCGTTCAACTCCAAGTTTCTTGAAGCTTGATACAGGGCTCTGTTGACCGACTCGTCAAACTGTTCTTTCTTCATATTCACCATCTCCTGAATATAACTCAGTTGAAGGAAAAGCAAAGCCAAGAACGAAAAGCCCATGATGATGGCAATAGTCCAAATTGTTTTCTTCTTCATGGCAGCAAAGATAGACAAATTTCTTAAACGATTAACAAATTGTCGTTAATTATTTATTCGTAATTTAATATTATTAACAATATCAATATTTGATAATTACTGATAAGCACTTATCTGAACCAACAAAAGTGCCTATCGTAATTACAGATGCTCTTTCGACAAGAAAGAACAAGAGGACATGCAACAATCTGCATGTCCTCTTTCTTCTTATTATTTATTTTATGCACTAACTATTACTCTGCCTCTTTAGCCAATTCTGCCTCGTGTTCAGCTATCAACTTGCCCTGAATATCATTAGGAACAAGCTCGTAACTTGCAAACTTGGTAGTGAAAGAAGCACGTCCACCTGTGAGCGAACTCAGAGAGATAGAGTAGTTGGAAAGTTCCTTCAACGGAATCTTCGCACTCAACTTCTGATAACCAGCCTCGCTGTCCATACCCATGATAAGAGCACGGCGGCCCTGCAAGTCACTCATCACATCGCCCATGAAATCGGCAGGAACATAAACCTCCAAATCATAGATTGGCTCAAGAATCTTAGGACCGGCCTGCTTGAAAGCATCGCTGAAGGCATGACGGGCTGCCAGCATGAACGACAACTCATTACTGTCTACTGGATGCATCTTGCCATCATAAACGATAACTCTCACATCGCGGGCATAGCTGCCTGTCAGAGGACCGTGCTCGATACAGTCCATAATACCCTTGAGGATAGCAGGCATGAAACGTGCATCAATGGCACCACCTACCACAGAGTTGAGGAATACCAACTTACCACCCCACTCCAATGAGACTTCCTCGCGACTCTTGATGTTCATCTTGAACTCCTGTCCGTTGAAGGTGAATGAGGTTGGATCAGGCATACCCTCTGCATATGGCTCCACTATCAGGTGAACCTCACCAAACTGTCCGGCACCTCCACTCTGTTTCTTATGTCGATACTCGGCACGAGCCTTCTTGGTAATGGTCTCACGATAAGGAATACGAGGCTCACCGAAGACAATGTTCAACTTCTCATTGTTCTCCAGGCGCCATTTCAATGTACGCAAGTGGAACTCGCCCTGACCATGCACGATCACCTGGCGCAACTCCTTACTCTGCTCCACTACCCATGTAGGATCCTCCTGGCGCATCTTCAAGAGAGCAGCCATCAGTTTCTCTGTATCCTGAGCATTGACAGCCTTTACGGCACGGGAGTACTTGGAGTTAGGATACTTGATGAAGTCGAAACGCCACTCTGTATCCTTGCCATTCAGCGTATTGCCAGTCTTCACGTCCTTCAACTTCACGGTACAACCGATATCACCCGCCTCGAGTTTGTCGACAGGAACACGATTGGCTCCCGCACAAGCATACAGCTGTCCGATACGCTCCTTGCTTCCACGGTCAGCATTGGTCAGGTCATCACCCGACTTCACCGTACCACTCATTACCTTAAAGTAGCTTACCTCACCGATATGTGGCTCCATACCTGTCTTGAAGAAGTAAACGCTTTCAGGACCAGCAGCATCAGGAGTAATCTCCTCACCACGGGTATTGTGCAACTTTGGCATCTCGCTGACGAAAGGCACCACATTGCCCAAGAATTCCATCAAGCGGCGCACACCCATATCTTTTCCTGCACAAACGCAGAACACGGGGAAGATGCTGCGGGTTACCAATCCCTTACGGATGCCCTCGCGCAACTCGTCTTCGGTAAGACTTTCACTCTCGAAGAATTTCTCCATCAAGCCCTCATCATTCTCGGCAGCAGCCTCAACGAGGGCCTTGTGCAACTCCATGGCCTTGTCCATCTCCTCTTCAGGAATCTCCTCAATGACAGGAGCACCACCTTCTGGCTTCCAGGAATATTTCTTCATCAATAGCACGTCAATGAGAGCATTGAAGCCTGAACCGGTCTCGATAGGATACTGTATCTGTACACACTTAGAACCATAGATTTCGTGCATGGTAGCCACGATATTATCGAAGTCACACTTGTCAGAATCAAGCTGATTGACAAGGAAGATGACAGGCTTGCCCAACTTCTCTGTGTAGCGGAAGTTATTCTGTGTACCTACCTCAGGACCATACTGACCATTGATAAGAATCACAGCCTGATCGGTAACATTGAGCGAAGTAATAGCACCTCCCACGAAGTCATCACTTCCTGGACAGTCTATGATATTAAGCTTCTTGTTGTTCCATTCTACATGAAAAACAGTTGGGAATACCGAATAGCCGTATTCCAACTCAACTGGGAAGTAGTCACTCACCGTATTCTTCGCTTCTACAGAGCCTCTACGCTTGATAATGCCTGCTTCGAATAACATACTTTCGGCAAGTGTAGTCTTGCCGCTACCCGCACTGCCCAACAATGCGATGTTTTTGATCTCATTTGTCTGATATACTCTCATGACGCTATAGATTTAATAAGGGTTATACATTAAGTTGTCAAAAGGGCGAAGTGGTTTCTTCTCCGCTTTATGGCTACTAAGATAGTGAATTTTTCCCAAAAAACAAAAAGTTTAGCACGCAAAACTCACTTCTTTTAAAACATATTAGTAATTTTGCACCAAATTAAAGCAAAAAAACAGGCTTACACCTTATTATATATAGAAAACAATGGCTGGACTTTACATACACATTCCCTTCTGCGAGAGCCGCTGCATCTACTGCGGTTTTTACAGCACCACATCCCTGAAGATGAGAGAGGCATACGTGGACGCCCTCTGCAAGGAAATGGCAATGAGAACCGTCGACCGTGCCCTGGGTGAACCTGCACAGATAGAAACCATCTACTTAGGAGGAGGGACACCCAGTCAGCTCACCAGTCAGCAACTCTTACAAATTTTCGAAGGCATCAGCCAGCATTATGGCTCCTGCATGGTTAGAGACATGGAAGTAACCATGGAGTGCAATCCCGACGACATCACCCCTTCTCTTTGCCATACTCTCAGCCAGTTGCCCGTCAACCGTATCAGCATGGGAGCCCAGACTTTCTCGGATGAGCGCCTTCGCTTTTTGCACAGAAGACACAATGCCCGAGAGGTAGAGAATGCCATACATTTGCTGCGGGAAGCCGGCATCGGCAACATCAGTATTGACCTGATGTTTGGATTCCCCAACGAAACCATCCAGGAATGGCAACAGGACATCGAGCACGCCATCTCGCTGAACGCCGAACACCTATCAGCATACAGCCTGATGTATGAGGAAGGCACAACCCTGTACCGCTTGCTGCAGCAAGAGAAGATAAAGGAAACCGACGAGGACACCTACCTGCGAATGTACGAGATGCTTATCGACAAAATGACCGCTGCCGGATATGAGCACTACGAGATAAGCAACTTTGCAAAACCAGGATTCCGCTCACGCCACAACAGCAGTTACTGGCATGAAGTGCCCTACATCGGACTGGGAGCTGCTGCCCACTCATACAGACGCAAGCCTGAGGTGATGAGGAGTTGGAATGAAGCCGACATCCACAAATACATCCAGACCATAACAGAAGGAAGAACAGAGCAGGAACATGAAATTCTAAATAAGGAGACAAGATACAATGACCTGATAACAACAGCTTTGCGCACTATCGACGGCATTACACTCGAAGATATAAAAAAAGAGTTCGGCGACTCTTTCTACCGAACCCTGATGACTGAAGCTGACAAGCACATAGCCCGCCAGCTGATGGTAATAAAAGATGGACATCTGGCGCTTACCCGTAAAGGACTCTACATCTCAGACGACATCATGAGCGACTTCATGTTGGTGTGATACCCCTACCGTTCTTTGAAAGAACAGCCTACGGGTTAGCCCAGCCATGCCTTGAAGTTCTCCAAACTGCCCTGCTGCAGATACATCGAATAGTAATATTCCTTGATGCGTTCGACAACCTGAGCGGTAGACTCCTTCTTGCTGATGTAAGGCTTTACCATCTGCATCAAGGCAAACAGCACTGACACTATCACCACCATGATAAGCCACGACAGGATTTCACTCCCCAGCCTGATGTAAGGCTGAACAAGGATACCGATGCCCAAGGGCAGGATAAAGCACAACCAGTCCAAGGGAGAATTGAGCTGGGTCGACTCCACATACTCATCCCTCAGTTCCTTGGGTGCATTCAGTATGAGTTGCTTATGATGCTGCTCCCAAAATTGGTTGAATTCAGTTTCTTTGTTTTTTTTCTCCATCATCGTTGTTGTATACAATTTATATATTAAAGATGCTCAGCTGCGTCACATTCTCCATTTCGTTTTTCTTTATTGCAAATTTATCACAAATTAGTGAGTTCTCAAAGCTTTTTTCTCTTGTTTTACTGCTTTTTAACTGCATTTAACCTCCATTGCCCAGTTACAATGCCTGTTGCAGAATATCATTGGCATTCGCCACTCGCTCTGCCGCAGGAGGCTGCACGTCTTTCAGAGGATAATCGATACCTAATTTCTCGTACTTATAAACTCCTAATGTATGATAAGGAAGCACCTCTATACGCTCTATGTTATGAAGCGTAGACAGGAAATCGCGCAACCTGACAAGATACTCATCCTTATCCGTAATACCAGGAATGAGCACATGTCTGATCCATACAGGTTTGTCTATCTCACTCAGATATCGGGCACAATCCAGAATATTGGCATTACTATGACGCGTCAGTTTGCGATGCTCCTCATCATCTATGTGCTTGATATCGAGCAACACCGTATCGGTAAGTTTCATCAGACGCTCAAACTTCTCGAAGAAAGGAGCCTTACGGGTAAAGAGCTGACCCGACGTGTCCAAGCAGGTTCCTATACCGCGCTGTTTGGCCTTCTCGAAAAGCTCCAGCAAGAAGTCTATCTGCATCAGGGCCTCACCTCCACTTACGGTAATGCCGCCTTTGTCGCCCCAATACGCACGAAAGCGCTCAGCCTGATCAAGCAACTCGTCAGCTGTACGCTCCTCACCTGTTCCTGTCTTCCAGGAATCGGGATTATGACAGAACTGACAGCGCATAGGACACCCCTGCAGGAATATCAAAAACCTGATGCCTGGACCGTCTACCGAGCCAAAACTTTCCACACTATGTACGAAACCTTTTGTCATATCTTTTCTATTTTATGCAAAGTTAGTACTTTATTTCCATTTATACAACTTTTATGCAGCAATTTTATAATTTTTAGGATATTTATCATATACTCAACTATCGATAGTACGAACATGAGAAACAAGAAAAAAGCAGCACAAAAGCTTTTGCATATATATTCAAAAGCCTACGCCACTTAACTGCGAAAAAATAATTTCCCAATTGGGAAAAAATATTTTTCCAGTTGGGCGGATTCTGTTTCCCAGTTAGAAAAGGATTTTTAGGCTATTATTGCATAAAAATACGGCATAAACATGCGCTTTAAATCTGTGGTCTGACGATTTCAAATGACCACTTCTTGCATGAATAATACCTGCACTTTCTTATGTTCGGAAGTCAGAGAAAAAAGCCCAGACTCTCAGAGCCTGGGCTATATAGATGATTTCTTTTACAAAAAAACTTCTCATTAGAGTTTCTCGTGAGCCTGACGGGCAATCACGTCAAGCTGCTGCTCGCGAGTCAGGTCGATGAACTTGACTGCATAACCGCTCACACGGATTGTGAAGTTCTGATACTCTTCCTTCTCTGGATGTTCCATGGCATCCATCAACTTGTCTACGCCAAATACGTTGACATTCAGGTGATGAGCACCCTGGTTAAAGTAACCATCCATCACGCCAACCAAAGTCTGGGCACGCTCCTCGTCATTATGACCGAGAGCACCAGGACTGATGGTCTGAGTATTGGAAATACCATCAAGAGCATACTCGTAAGGCAACTTAGCCACAGAGTTGAGCGAAGCCAACAGACCGTTCTTCTCGGCACCATAAGATGGGTTGGCACCAGGTGCCAAAGGAGCTCCAGCAGGACGACCATCAGGCATGTTGCTGGTAAACTTACCGTAAACCACGTTGGACGTGATGGTAAGGATAGAGGTAGTAGGCTCAGAATCACGATAAGTATGATACTTCTTGATCATGTTCATGAAGGTCTTCAGAAGCCATACTGCAATCTCGTCGGCACGCTCATCATCGTTACCATAACGTGGGAAGTCGCCCTCGGTCTTGAAGCTGAGTGGGAAACCTGTCTCATCACGAATAATATTCACCTTGGCATACTTGATGGCTGAGATAGAGTCTACCACATGACTGAAACCCGCAATACCTGTTGCAAACGTACGACGGACATCAGTATCGATGAGCGCCATCTCGGCTGCCTCGTAGAAGTACTTATCGTGCATATAGTGGATCAGGTTCAAAGTCTTCACATAAACAGAAGCCAACCAGTCCATCATATCCATAAAGCGAGGCATGAACTCTTCGTAAGTAAGTACATCGCCCTCTACGGCACGGTATTTAGGACCACACTGCTCACGGGTCTTGGAATCAACGCCACCAGAAACAGCATAGGTCAAGCACTTGGCCAAGTTGGCACGAGCACCGAAGAACTGCATCTCCTTACCGGTCTGTGTGGCAGACACACAGCAGCAGATGCTATAATCGTCACCCCATACAGGGCGCATTACATCGTCATTTTCGTACTGGATAGAACTTGTCTTCACAGAGATCAAAGAAGCATAGTGCTTGAAGCCCTTTGGCAAACGAGAGCTGTACAATACAGTCAGGTTAGGCTCTGGCGAAGGACCCATATTCTCCAATGTGTGGAGGAAACGGAAGTCGTTCTTGGTAACCATAGAACGGCCATCCTGACCCATACCACCCACCTCAAGTGTAGCCCATACAGGGTCACCGGAGAAGAGCTGGTTATAAGAAGGAATACGGGCGAACTTCACCATACGGAACTTCATCACCAAGTGGTCGATCAACTCCTGCGCATCAGCCTCGGTAAGAGTTCCCTCCTGGAAATCACGCTCGAAATAGATGTCGAGGAAGGTAGAGATACGACCTACCGACATGGCAGCACCATTCTGGGTCTTCACAGCACCAAGGTAACCGAAGTAGAGCCACTGCACAGCCTCACGTGCATTCTGAGCAGGCAGGCTGATATCGAATCCATAGCTGGCAGCCATCTCCTTCAAGCCCTTGAGAGCCTTGATCTGCATAGAAACCTCCTCGCGAAGACGAATCACCTCGTCGATCATCTCACGGTCACCCATGTTGGCAAGGTCGTTCTGCTTCTCCTGAATCAGGAAGTCGATACCATAAAGAGCCACACGACGATAGTCACCTACGATACGGCCACGGCCGTATGTGTCTGGCAGACCAGTAAGAATATGATTGTGGCGAACGAGCTTCATCTCGGGAGTGTAAGCATCGAAGACACCATCATTGTGAGTCTTGCAATATTTGTGGAAGATCTCGTGCAGTTTCTCTGATGGCTCATAGCCGTATGTAGTACAAGCCTGCTCTGCCATCTTAATACCACCATAAGGCATAAAGGCACGCTTCAGAGGCTTGTCGGTCTGCAGACCTACCACCTTCTCCAAGTCCTTGGTACCCTCTCCGATATAAGCAGCACCATATGCTGTCAATCCAGATACTACCTCGGTCTCCATATCCAGCACACCACCCTTGGCACGCTCCTCTTTCTGGAGTTCCTTCAACATTCCCCAAAGGGTGTCTGTTGCTTGGGTAGGTTCTGCCAAGAACGACTCATCGCCGTCGTAGCTGGTGTAGTTGTTCTGAATGAAGTCACGCAAGTTGACTTCCGTTTGCCACTTGTTTCCTTTGAAACCTCTCCATTCTTTTCTCATAATCGGTAAATATTTAATAAATTAACAAATAAACAAAAAAGCCCGGTCACAAAAGTGCCCGGGTTTATATCCAACAAGTCGCAAAGCCGCCTTGCATGAAGCCTCTAACGATACGCTTATTGAACTTTTGTATTATCATTCTTTCTTCTTATCCTTATATTGTGATTAATACTATTTTTTATCTCTGCAAAAGACCGGAAAAGGTATCTTGCCTGATTGAGGTTGCAAAGTTACGCATATTTTCTGAAATGACAATGAAAAGCCGCAAATATTTCTTTCTCTACTCACATTCTATACTGAAAATCATCATTTATAGGGAGATAATGAAGCCCCGCCCTCACCACTTCATGGTAAGAAGCAAGCAACTCCACCTCATTAATTCACCGTAATATGGAAGCATCCCTGATTCACCTCGTACTTCACCAAGCAGCGGTTGGCCTGTCGCATGTCACGCAACACCTCACTGAGCACCCATTTCAAGGAGTCGTTGCGCACCTCACGCCGAGGTTCGCTTGCCGTCTGTACGGTCTTATACCTGTTGTAACATACATCAAAGGTTGTACCATAGAGATGACACGAGTTCTCGGTGGCATTACTGTTGCGTGTACGCAGTTTCGCCACATCGTCCTTGGTACGCAGGATACTGGTGACGATAATCTTATGGAGCGGAATGCCCTTGATCTGCAACGAGTCGAAATAAGCCTTGCCAATATCCTGAAGCAACACCGAGGCACGTGGCACAAGATAAGGAATGCTGTTGTTCAACTTGTCCACATAGAAATAAGGATTACTGCCCACATACACCAGTTTGCCCTTGCTGTGCTCAGCCTCTTCACGGTTTTGCACCGGACTTACTCCATACTTATTGGCAGCAAGAAGCTGCACATCATTCTGATCGGGAAAGGTATTGCCAAAATGAGGGACCGAGAAAATACGATGTTTCACCACCTGTCCCTTGGAATCGAAAAATACAGAAGGCTTCATCCTCTCTACCGCCGTGGTGTCGATACTGTCGACAACTGCCGTGTCGGCCTGCGCCACCGACTTGTGAGCCAAGGGTTGTGCCACACTCGGGAAGACAAGGCGTACCAGGGCAAGCAACAAAGTTGCTGCCACAAAACCTTTCAAAAACTTATTCTTGGATAGCTTCATTTTCTATGTGTCGTTCTTTATTATCATGCAAAGGTAGTAAAAAGGAATGAATTAGAGCCATCGACATTCCGCAAAAAGACACTCACAATACATTTTTTTAATTATTTATCATTTAGCCTACTGTTTTTTGATATTTAAGGCTCGATTTTGGGAGTATTAATTTGCTCATGTCGTGGAAAATGATTACTTTTGCACCGTGTTATATATTACATATCTTTGAACAAAAAAATTGATATAAAAAGGTTTTGATAGAGAAGCATATAGTACTCGAAGATGTAGACCCAGTGATGTTCTACGGAGTGAACAACGCTCACTTGCAGATGATCAAGTCGCTGTATCCTAAGTTGCGTATCGTGGCACGTGACAATGTGTTGCGTGTGCTCGGCGACGAAGAGGAAATGGCAAAAGCCGAAGAAGAGATAGAACGTATGAGGATACATCTGCTCAAGTACAACACCCTGACAGAGGAAGACATCCTCGACATCGTGAAGGGAAAACAGACCAAAGCCGACACCGTGAAGGGAGTATTGGTATATAGCATCAGCGGAAAACCCATCAAGAGCCGAAGCGAGAACCAGCAAAAACTTATTGATGCCTACGAGAAGAACGACATGGTGTTTGCCGTAGGACCTGCCGGTACAGGAAAGACCTACCTCAGCATCGCCCTTGCCGTAAGGGCCCTGAAGGACAAAGTGGCCAAGAAGATCATCCTTTCAAGACCTGCCGTCGAAGCTGGCGAGAAATTGGGATTCCTGCCAGGCGACATGAAGGACAAGATAGACCCATACCTGCAACCACTCTATGATTCGCTCGAAGACATGATACCTGCCGTGAAACTGCAGGACATGATGGAGAAGCACATCATACAAATAGCACCCCTGGCTTTTATGCGCGGACGCACCCTAAGTGATGCTATAGTCATCCTCGACGAGGCACAGAACACCACCTCACAGCAGATACGTATGTTCCTCACCCGTATGGGCACCAACACCAAGATGATCATCACGGGCGACATGACACAGATAGACTTGCCGCGCGACCAGAGAAGCGGACTGAAAGAAGCGCTCAAGATTCTGGAAGGAGTAGAAGGCATCGGAGTAGTGAACTTAGGCCAGAAAGACATCGTGCGCCACAAACTGGTTACCCGTATCGTCAACGCCTACGACAAGTATGACAAGGAACGGGCTGAGGCACGGGAAGCAAGATTAGCAGAAAAAGAGAATACAAAATAATTAGAATTTAAGAATGGACGAAATGAAATGGAAAACCATATCATCGAGTCTAAATTTCAAAGTTCAAATTTCAACGTAAAATGAAAGCTTTAACAAAGACAGATTTCCATTTTGATGGACAAAAGAGTGTTTACCACGGAAAAGTACGTGATGTGTATGACATTAACGACGATATCCTCGTGATGGTCGCCACTGACCGAATCTCGGCATTCGACGTTGTGTTGCCTAAAGGCATTCCTTTCAAGGGACAGGTGCTCAACCAGATTGCAGCCAAGTTCCTGGATACAACAACAGACATTTGTCCTAACTGGAAGCTGGCTACGCCCGACCCTATGGTGACCGTAGGACTGAAGTGCGAGGGTTTCCGTGTAGAGATGATCATTCGCTCTATCCTTACAGGTAGCGCATGGAGAGAATACCAGAAGGGCTGTCGCGAGATCTGTGGCGTGAAACTGCCAGAGGGTATGCGCGAGAACCAGCGTTTCCCAGAGCCAATCATCACTCCTACAACCAAGGCTGACGAGGGACACGACATGAACATCTCTAAGGAAGAGATTATCGCACAGGGTATCGTTAGCGCAGAAGACTATGCAGTCATGGAAGACTACACACGCCGCATCTTCCAGCGCGGACAGGAGATTGCTGCCAAGCAGGGTCTCATCCTCGTAGATACAAAATACGAGTTTGGCAAGCGCGACGGCAAGGTGTATCTCATCGACGAGATTCACACTCCAGACTCAAGCCGCTATTTCTATGCTGACGGCTACGAGGAGAAGTTCGAGAAGGGCGAGCCTCAGCGCCAGCTCTCTAAGGAGTTCGTACGCCAGTGGCTCATCGAGCACAATTTCATGAACGAGCCAGGACAGACCATGCCTGAGATTACCGATGAGTATGCAGAGAGCGTAAGCGAGCGCTACATCGAATTGTACGAGCACATCACAGGCGAGAAGTTCGACAAAGCTACCGAGGAAGGCGACATTGCCGCACGAATCGAGAAGAACGTCAGCGAGTGGCTCGCTTCACACAAGAAGTAAGCTGAAGACAACAAGAAGAGTTACGGAACGGCAGTCTTTCGACCGACATTCCGTAACTCATACTATACAGTAATATTCTATATATAATATAAGGTACGCGCGAGGCATGTACAAGCAAGAGAAAATAAAGCCCTACGAAGGACAAGGCGATAAAGGGAAACTGGTAGAGGAAATGTTCGACAACATCGCCCCCACCTACGACACCCTTAACCACAGACTCTCGTGGGACATAGACAAAGGCTGGAGGAAGAAGGCCATCAAGCAGTTGGCACCATTCAGACCTCAGAAAATGCTCGACATAGCCACAGGCACAGGCGACTTCGCTATCCTGTCGGCACAAATGCTGCACCCACTGCAACTCATCGGCACCGACATCTCGGAGGGCATGATGAAGATAGGCAAGGAAAAGGTGGCAAGAGAGAAGTTGGAACACATCATCTCCTTCCAGAAAGAAGACTGCCTGAACCTCTCGTTTCCCGACAACACCTTCGATGCCGTGACAGCAGCTTTCGGCATACGCAATTTCCAGAATCTGGACCAAGGTCTCAGAGAGATGCACCGCGTACTGAAGAAGGGCGGACATCTGAGCATAGTGGAACTGACATCACCCGTCCGCTTCCCTATGAAACAGCTTTTCCGCATCTATTCACACACCGTACTGCCCATTTATGGCAAGCTGATTTCCAAAGACCAAAGCGCCTACAGCTATCTTACAGCTACCATAGAGGCTTTCCCTCAGGGAGAGACTATGATGGAAGTGCTTAGGAAAGCAGGATTTGCCAAAACAGAATTCAAAAGACTGACTTTCGGAATCTGCACCATGTATTTTGCAACAAAATAAACAGAGTGCAACGATAAAGAACAATACAAAACAAGGATATTATGGACAAATATGGACTTATAGGTTATCCGCTGGGACATTCCTTCTCAAAAAACTACTTCAACGAGAAATTTGAGAACGAAGGAATTGATGCCAAGTACATCAACTTCGAGATACCACACATCGAAGACCTGACAGAAATCTTGGACACCACACCCGAGTTGAAAGGACTCAATGTCACGATCCCCTACAAGGAAAAGGTTATCAGCTACCTCGACTTCATCAGCCCCGAGGCTACAGCCATCGGAGCTGTCAATGTCATCAAGGTGGAACACAAAGGAAATGACGTCAAGTTGAAAGGCTACAACAGCGATGTCATTGGATTCACCCGCAGCATTGAGCCATTCCTGGAGCCTTGCCATAAGAAAGCCCTTATCTTAGGTACTGGCGGCGCATCCAAAGCCATCAACTATGGACTGAAATCTCTTGGACTCGAGACCGTCTACGTGAGCAGATTCGAGCGCCCTGGAACCATACAGTATGACAAAATAACACCAGAGATTATCAAGGAGTACAACGTTATCGTAAACTGTACCCCTGTAGGAATGTATCCACATACAGACGAATGTCCCGAACTTCCCTACGAGGCTATGGACAGCCACACCCTGCTCTACGATCTCATCTACAACCCTGACGAGACCCTCTTCATGAAGAAAGGCAAAGAGCAAGGAGCCACCGTGAAGAACGGTTTGGAAATGTTGCTTCTGCAAGCCTTTGCATCGTGGGACTTCTGGCATCAGGAATAACATCCACTCTCTGCAGACAATATATAATTCAAAATTATTTTCTTTTTATATCAATTGATTATGAGCAACAACAGATATATGATGCGCGGTGTGAGTGCCGCCAAGGAAGATGTGCATAATGCCATCAAGAATATTGACAAGGGAATCTTCCCACAGGCTTTCTGCAAAATTATTCCCGACATTTTGGGAGGCGACCCTGAGTATTGCAACATCATGCATGCCGACGGCGCCGGCACAAAATCGAGCTTGGCATACATGTATTGGAAGGAGACTGGCGACCTTTCTGTATGGAAAGGTATTGCACAGGATGCTGTGGTAATGAATACCGACGACCTCCTCTGCGTGGGAGCCGTAGACAACATCTTGGTGTCTTCTACCATTGGACGCAACAAAATGCTCGTACCTGGAGAAGTCATCTCTGCCATTATCAATGGTACTGACGAACTCCTGAGCGAAATGCGCAACATGGGCATTGGCATCTATCCTACAGGAGGAGAGACTGCTGACGTAGGCGACTTGGTTCGCACCATCATAGTAGATTCAACAGTAACCTGCCGCATGAAGAGAAGTGAAGTCATCAACAATGCCAACATACAGCCAGGTGATGTCATCGTAGGTCTTTCTTCTACAGGTCAGGCTACCTACGAAAAGAAATACAATGGCGGAATGGGCAGCAACGGACTTACCTCTGCCCGCCATGATGTCTTCGCCAAGTATCTGGCAGAGAACTACCCAGAGAGCTACGACCATGCAGTACCAGAGGAACTGGTATACAGTGGCAAATACAAACTGACCGACGAGGTGGAAGGCGCTCCTGTCAATGCAGGCGAACTGGTTCTCTCTCCTACCCGCACCTATGCTCCTGTTATCAAGAAACTGTTGGACGAACTGCGTCCCGAAATACATGGTATGGTACACTGCACAGGCGGTGCACAGACCAAGGTGCTACATTTCGTAAACGAGAACTGCAAGGTTGTGAAGGACAACATGTTCCCTGTTCCACCTCTCTTCAAGGCCATCCACGACTGCTCTGGTACCGACTGGAAGGAAATGTATCAGGTATTCAACATGGGTCATCGTATGGAAATCTATGTGCGTCCTGAGGTTGCAGAGAAGGTTATCGCCATCAGCAAGAGCTTCAATATCGATGCTCAGGTAGTGGGACATATCGAGGAAGGCAAACGCAGCCTGACTATCAAGAGCGAGTTCGGAACTTTCGAATACTAAGAGTTTAAATAACGATGGACAACAACAATATACTACAGAAATTAGAAGGCTTGGAGAGCCGATACGAGGAAGTCAGCACCCTCATTACCGACCCTGATGTGATAGCAGACCAGAGCCGATACGTGAAGTTGACCAAGGAATACAAAGACTTGGGCGACATCATGGCGGCACGCAAGCGCTACATCGACTGCCTCAACGCCATCAAGGAAGCCAAGGACATTCTCGCCAATGAGAGCGACCCTGACATGAAAGAGATGGCACGCGAGGAACTCAATGAGAACGAGACCCTACAGCCCCAGATTGAGGAAGAGATAAAGATTGCCCTTGTGCCAAAAGACCCAGAAGATGCCAAGAACGTACAAATGGAAATTCGTGGCGGAGCTGGTGGCGACGAAGCCGCACTCTTTGCTGGCGACCTCTTCAATATGTACAAGAAATACTGCGAGTCAAAGGGATGGACTGTCAGCGTGACTTCTGTATCAGAAGGTGCTGTTGGCGGATTCAAGGAAATCGACTTTGCTGTTAGCGGAGCTGACGTTTATGGCACACTGAAATATGAATCGGGCGTACACCGTGTACAGCGAGTTCCTGCCACAGAAACTCAGGGCCGTATGCATACCAGTGCTGCTACAGTAGCCGTACTGCCCGAAGCCGACAAGTTTGAGGTAAACATCAACGAGGGTGATATTAAGTGGGATACATTCCGTTCGAGTGGTGCCGGTGGTCAGAATGTCAACAAGGTGGAGTCCGGTGTACGTCTTCGCTACCCCTGGAAGAACCCTAACACGGGTGAGGTGGAAGAAATCCTCATAGAGTGTACCGAAACTCGCGACCAGCCAAAGAACAAGGAGCGTGCCTTGAGCCGTCTGTACACCTTCATTCACGACCGCGAACACCAGAAGTACATCGACGATATTGCCAGCCGACGCAAGAGTCTGGTGTCGACAGGAGACCGTAGCGCCAAGATTCGTACATACAACTTCCCTCAAGGACGTGTCACCGACCACCGTATCGGTTATACCACCCATGACCTGAGTGGATTCCTCGGAGGCGACATACAAGGCATGATAGATGCCCTGACCGTAGCCGAGAATGCAGAAAAACTGAAAGAAACAGAATTGTAGAATTATGAACAGAAAAGAACTTGTAGAACAGATATTCGCCAAGAAAAGTTTCTTGTGCGTAGGTCTCGACACCGATATCAAGAAAGTGCCTGAGCACCTTACCAAACAGTATGAAAAGACTGAAGATGTTATCTTCGCCTTCAACAAGGCCATCATTGATGCCACAGCTCCCTACTGTGTTTCTTACAAACCCAACCTGGCTTTCTATGAGAGCATGGGACTGGCGGGCATGATAGCTTTCGATAAGACCATCGCTTATCTGAACGAGCACTATCCTCATCACTTTATCATCGCCGACGCCAAAAGAGGTGACATCGGCAACACATCAAAGATGTACGCCCGCACATTCTTCGAAGAGTATAAGCTCGACGCTCTCACAGTAGCTCCCTATATGGGCGAAGACTCAGTGAAACCATTCTTGGAATATGAGGGCAAATGGGTCATCCTGCTGGCGTTGACAAGCAACAAGGGCAGCCACGACTTCCAGCTCACAGAAGACAAGGACGGTCAGCGTCTTTTCGAGAAAGTGTTGACAAAGAGTCAGGAATGGGGAAACGACGAGAACATGATGTATGTCGTAGGAGCCACACAAGGCAGCATGTTCACCGATATCCGCAAATGCGCTCCTAACCACTTCCTCCTTGTTCCTGGCGTAGGTGCACAGGGAGGCAGTCTGCAGGAAGTGTGCAAGTATGGCATCATCAAGGACTGCGGTCTGCTGGTCAACTCTTCACGTGGCATTATCTATGCCAGCAACGGTGAGGACTTTGCCGAGACTGCTGGCATCAAGGCCAAGGAATTGCAAGAGCAGATGGCAGAAGAATTAGCCAAGCTTTCATAAAAAACGACTACCTTTTATGGCGCAAAGTACCTCTTTTCAGGGCACTTTGCGCCTAAAAAGTGTATGTTTGCAAGCCAAAAAGCAAAATATTACGATTTAATTACAAGTTTATAAATCTTTTTTGCTATATTTGCAAGCAATAAGGAGCTAACTGGCTAATAACAATCATTGAAAACAAACAAATATGGAGTTTACCGCAAAACAATTCAAGTAAAATATCCTACTACCACATACTACATATTAAGTACAACCTAAAAGACTTATTTACAAGCATTTGCAAACATAAACACAACAAAACATCTTGTTTTTGATATTAGTGAATATATAGTATATATTAGTATGTTTTGTTACTTTTTTGTTACTCGTTCTTAACTTTTCTCCCAACTTTTATTGAAAACAACAAAAAAATAATTATCTTTGCAGCGAAAACCAAAAACAAGCAGGCTTATGAAAAAAAGTTACAATTCTAATAAAGAACCAGTCACCATCAGGTACAAAAAACTATCCAATGGGAATCTTAGTATCTATCTCGACATCTACAAGGATGGAAAGAGAGTATATGAATTCCTAAAACTTTATCTCTTACCTGAGACAGGCAAAGATAAAGTTGAGTGCAAGAGACAGAACAAGGAGACTAAAGAAGTAGCCAATCTGATAAAAGCGCAGCGCATCCTTGACATCAAGAATGGAATGGCTGGGATAGAGAGCAAGAGTAAGGGTAAAATGAAGCTCTCTGACTATATAGACAAGTTCATAAGATACAAGAAGGGAGTTAACCCTACCTATAAAGAGACTTTTCTTAACCGAGCGAAATCGCTTATCGTAGAATACAAAGGTAACAATGTCCAAATGAAGGACATTGACAAAGAATGGTGCTTAGGCTATATTAGATTCCTCAACACTACAACCTCTCATAAAGGAAAACCACTCAGCAAGAACTCAATCAGGACATACTACAGATACTTTGGCTCTGTCATTATCAAGGCAGCAAAGGATGGTATCATACCGAAGAACCCAATGGAGCAAATCGACACAGAAGATAGGCCTAAAGCGAATGACGATGCTGGAAGAGTGTACCTGACTATTGACGAGATAAAAAAAATGGCTGAGACTGAATGTGAGAAGGAGGTGATCAAACGTGCGTTTATGTTTTCTTGCTTTTGTGGCCTGCGTATCTCAGACATCAGAAAACTGAAATGGGAAGATATAGAGCAAGTAACAGATACTAATGGAAATACTCACTACCGCCTATCTATAACCATGCAGAAGACGCAGAAGACCATCACCTACCAGTTATCCAACGAAGCCGTTAAATGGCTACCTGAGAGAAGAGAAGGAGAGTTTGTGTTCGATCATCTTACAAAAAAGTCAAAGTTATGTATGGTCGTGAGAGATTGGGCTAAGTCTGCTGGAATAAAGAAATATGTTACATTCCACACCGCCAGGCACTCCTTTGCCACGATGATGCTTACCCTTGGAGCGGACATCTACACTACCAGCAAGTTGCTTGGGCACTCCAATATACGGACAACCGAGATTTATGCTAAAATTATTGATAAGAAAAAAGATGAAGCGATGGGACTTATAGATAAGTTCTTCGATAAGTAAAATAAAAGGCACCGAGATTCATTCCCGATGCCTTTTCTCTATATCATTTTTCCTTCATAATGTACGATGGTCTTATATTTAGACGAACCTATATATATATCAACGATATAGTTATCACCATCCTTCTTAATTAAGTAAAAACTATCAGAAGAGCCGTCTGTTAAGTTGCATTTTCTGTAGTTATCCACCAACTCAAAATACTCCAGATACTCGTCTGTCTCAACGAAATATATCTTTTCACCTATTGGGACTCTGTACCAAGTATAACCGAAAGAAATATAGGTTCCATCCTTCTTAGAACCTATACGAAATTCTGATTCATTCTCAATCACAAATTTATCAATCTGATGTCTAACTCCAGCAACCTCAATGTAGTTTGAAGTCAATCCAACCTCTTCACCAGAATCCTTGCTACATGATACCAGCAGTAAGACAAACATCATAAAACATAATATCTTCTTCATATCTCACACATTTAAATTAATAACATATCTTACAAGGAGTTCTACCCATATCCTCAGCTTCCTCCTCGCTTATCTCTTCTATTTCTCCTGAGCAACGTGAGAGACCCTTGCAATCAGGGTCGCAATGATAACGCTTGGATGAACTGCCAGTACAGATATACACATTATCACTATAGCCAGCAGACTTTACGACAGACTCCTTCTTTTCAGATTCTACATCAGCAGACTTCTTGGAAGAACCGCTGCATGATGCCATCAGGATGATGGCGAAATATAATACAAGATATTTCATTTTATCAAATTACTAATTAATTTCTTCAAGCAGTCCTTCTATAGAACCATACTTCTTCAAGTAATCATACATTTCATCATCAATACATATATGACATGATTTTTTCAGCAAAGACTTATCCATATCTTTTAATAGTATTCTATTTACGCCAGAGCCACATTTGATGTTTCTTGAAATATCAACATCATCACCATCCTCATCTGTAGCATATCCGCTAAGAGTTCCACCTTCATTTATTGCACCACAATGTAATTCTATATGCAATACTCCAACTTGGTCAACATAAACGTATTTACCTACTCTATTGCAAGGCTTTTTGCTTTCTGCATCTTTCTTTGCTTGCGCAATAGAATCAGCAATCTCCATTTGTCGTTCTACTTTTTTCTTTTCAGCAGCTTCATCACTCTTTATATTAGAATAAGCAACAAATCCACCGCCTATTATTAATATCACAACAATCCAAGCCAAACAAGATTTATCCATACCTACCACATTTTAATTATCCTACATTTGCTTATCTTATGCCACCGCCCAAAATTGATAGTAACTGGTCATAGCGTTTTTCTAACTCTTCATACTTGGCCTTCCAGACAGAATCATCCTGACGAGACTCTTCTATCTTAGGCTCTTCACAATGAAAAGTCTCAGCAGCCATACAAGAAGAATCATCTGCATCTTGGTTGCTATACATAGTGCCTATTCCACGCATCAACCATTCAGCAGACACGTCAGGAAAGATAGAAAGAACCTTTGCTACTACATTTGCAGACAAAGCACGTTCCCCCTTCAACTGCGTGTTAAGGGTAGTTTGAGACATTTCGGCTAACTTTGATAAAGCATTAACCGAAACTTGCTTATTATCTAAAATTAGCATAATACGCTGATAAATAGTTACTTCCATACATTTTACATTTTTAAACCATACTTAATTAACTATAAATAGTTAATAATTTCTTGCTAAACATTTGGTAGATTAGCAAGAAATAACTAACTTTGCACATGTAAACAACAAGTCTATTAATTGTTAAAGGCAAAAATACAACAAAAATTTAAGTTATGCAAGTAAAAAAGATAAAAATTATCAAGGTTTCGCGTGAAGGACGAAAAAAACTTGCCGAGCGGTATGGTTGCCAAAGAGAGACCATTTACAACGCTTTAGGGTTTAGAAGTCAGAGCAAGCAGTCTGAATACATCAGGCAGGATGCCTTGAATGAGTTCGGAGGAGTCGTAGTCGATAAGGTACTCTTCTACTAAAAGAAGGAGGTGAATATGAACGAAATCGTTTACAGAGGTAAAAGCAACCAACCTCTAACAAATAGCAAACTGGTTGCTGAGGTCTTTGGCAAAGAACATAAACATGTTCGTGAAGCAATAAAGAAGTTGCTTACGACTGCCGAAAATTCGACCGTCCACCAAATGTTCTCAGAATCAACTTACCTGAACGGGCAGAATAAAGAACAGCCTATGTTCGTCATGAACCAAGATGGTTTCACCCTGCTGGCGATGGGATTCAACGGAAAGAAGGCGATGGAGTTCAAACTGAAATACATCGAAGCCTTCAACGCTATGAAGAGACAGATTGATCAATCCAAGCCATCCGTCCCTCAGAATTATCTCGAAGCTCTTAAATCCCTGGTCAAGACAGAGGAAGAGAAGCCGCAGTTGGCATTGCAGAACAAGCGTCAGCAAGCAACCATCCTTACTATCAGCAAGGAGAACACGGAACTTGGTAACAAGATTATCGAGATGTTACCCAAGGTAAGCTACTACGACCAAATCCTGCAAAGCGATGCCACGATGACCATCACGCAGATAGCTCAGGACTATGGGATGAGCGCAATAAAACTCAACCTTCTCCTCTCTGACATGAGGATTCAGCATAAGGTTCGAGGTCAATGGATATTGTACGGACAGTTCCTTCATGGAGGTTACGTTCACAGCAGAGCGATTGACATCATTCGTTCAGACGGAAGGCATGATGTGAAGTACAACACCGAGTGGACAACAAAGGGAAGAATCTTCCTTTACGAAGCACTCAAAGCGAAAGGCATTCTACCATTAATAGAGCAAGAATGTACGTCCGTAGATAAAGGCAATGGTAAAACAGAGCCATCCGATACAGCCAAGCCAAAGCAACAAACCTTCAACTTCAACTGATATGGAAGAAAAAGAGATAAAGGAGCAACTTGACCGCATTGAGCAATACGCAATGATAGCGGCCAAAAGCATGCTCAACATCAAGGAAGCTGCAATCATCCTTGGTATGACCGTAGAAGGTGTGAGGTACTTAGCAAGAAACAACACGCTCCCATACTACAAGCCTAACGTCCATCGACTCTACTTCAAGAAGAGCGAGTTAGAGGACTGGATGATGCAGAACCGCTCCAAGAGCATGACAGAGATAGAATCAGAGGCGGCAGCCTATTGTTCAACACATTAATAACATTAGAATATGTTTTCAACAATCATGTTAATATTATCAATCGTAACACTTTGCGTATTGGTCAACGAGATATACCACTCCTTCAAGGAATGGGGTGAGTAACAATAAGGTGGGTGAACCTCACTACTTCCACCCACCACAATATCCTGTATTGTTTTGTAGTTGTTCTTTGACGCAAGTAGTTCAGTTGGTAGAATAGAAGGTTCCCCATCCTTCGAGGTCGTGGGTTCGAGTCCCACCTTGCGTCCCAAAGCCCGATACCGAGGCATTGTTTCGGATAGGATAAACCTTCCTTGAGAGGTACTCGTAATCAAAAGCAGCGTATGCAACCACAACATACGATTAGACGAGGAAGTGGCAGGACTATTACCTACACCGCAACAGGTGGAATTGGGAACGTCTTGGAGTTCACTTGTGAAGAAGCAGGCCTGATGCCGAGACCCTTGTAAGAGGTAGCACAAAGGCAGGAGCGCACAACTACAATAAAGTTCTAATGCAGCCAGTGCGAAGTATAGCACTGGGAGTCCTAAGCCTCCAATGGAATGCAGAAGGGAACTTAAAGACACATGTCCTTAGGCGAAAGCGTGGCTCGGCTTGTGTCTTTTGGAGCATGAATGGAATTAAAAGCCTCGGAACATGCTCCCATTTTCGCTGATATATCATATTCTCTATACATTTACATTTTAGCGGTAGCGACCGCTCAACTTGCTATTAGACTCCCCACCATCCGTGAGGACCGTGGGGTTTATTTGAAAGTCAAACAATTAAAATATTATGCTTATGAACAATTCAACAAGTGGAAATTATCCACCAGGCGCAGCCAACGACCCATTCGCACCTTACAATCAGCCTGAATATCCTGAGTATCAGGACTACGATGTTACGGCATCATTCACACTTGACAAGTCGTTTGCGGTTACCTCTTCTTCTGATGACGAGGAAGGCATCAAGCAAGACCTCGTTGAAGACTACATGACACCTTTAGACCTCATCAACGAACTGAAAAAGAGGCTGCAAGGTGAGTTGGAATCAGACCCAAACAACAAGCGAATCAAGAAACTCATCAAGGAGTGTGACGGATGGACGTGTGACTGCGACATCTGTATTGATTAACATTAAATAATATAGGTATGGGCAACTTAGATTTATACAACAAACTCAAAGTCGTACCAACAGAAGCAGTAAAACCAATCCAGTCTGGGCGACTGAAAGGCAAGAGCGACATCAATCCGATGTGGCGCATCAGGATGATGACAGAACATTTCGGTGTCTGCGGAATTGGCTGGAAGTACGTTATTACAAAGCAATGGACCGAAACTTATGGTACAGAGACTAAAGCGTACTGCAATATAGACCTTTTCATCAAGGTTGATGATCAATGGTCAGATGCCATCCAGGGCACTGGAGGTTCATCCGAGGTTACGATGGAACGAAACGGTTCATACGTATCTGACGAGTGCTACAAAATGGCACTAACAGACGCACTCTCTGTTGCCATGAAAGCACTTGGTATGGGAGCAAATATTTACTTCGAGAAAGGAAAGTCAATGGACTATTCCTCAAAGTACGCTATGCAAGAGGATTTATCAAAAACTCATCAGCAAGAAACCAAGACACAGCAGCAGTCCATCCAATATCACCCTAATGACATCAACGAGGCGATACAGATGGTATCACGCTGTGTTAACAAGGACAACCTTGTATGGGTAATGCAGACCTACCAGCCGTTGATGAGCAACGCACAATTCATGCAGACGCTATCCGCTAAGAGAAAGGAGTTGGGGATATGAAAACAAAGGAAATAAAGCTAAAGAAAAGCAAGGTGGTGTTCGATGAGATCAACCACACTTACCATCTTGGAAAAAAACAGCTATCAGGTATCACTGGAACGCTCATCAAGTTTGCCTTTCCTGATACATATAAGGACATACCCGAGTCTGTGTTGGCTAAGGCAGCGGAACGTGGTGGAATGATTCACAACTCCTTCGAGCTATTCTGTACCATCTTTGGTTCGGACATAAACGCATATCCGAATCCGACACAGGAGATACGTGACTTCAGCGACATGTTGCACGCTTACGAACTGCATCACGTGGATAGCGAGTATCTTGTCACAGATAACAAGTATTTTGCATCAGCCATAGATGGTGTGTTCGCTGACAACGAAGGAAATATCTACCTTGTTGACTACAAGACCACCTCCACCCTGCACTATAACAACGTTTCTCTCCAGCTATCCATCTATGCTAAATGGTTCGAGCAGATGAATCCAAACCTAAAGGTGAAGGAGATTGTCTGTATGTGGTTCAAGGATGGCAAGAGCAAGTTCCAACCGCTGCCAAGAGTATCAGATGAGACAATAACGAACCTAATCTACGCTTATCTCACAGACGATGCAGACTATCATTACAAGGTGGAAGTACCTGAGCAGTTCTCAGCCTTGGAGCAGGAGTACAGACTCCTTGCAGCACGAATCGATGCGCTGAAACTTCGTCAGGATTCTATCAAGGAGCAGTTGATGTGCTTGATGGAAGGGAATAAACAGAAGTCTATCAAGACCAATATCGGTACATACTCTTATGTGGCAGCTGCAACCAAGAAGACCTTCGACACGAAGCTGTTCAAGGACACGGAGCCAGAACATTACGAGCATTATCTCAAGGAGGTAGAAACCAAACCGTCAATCAGAATCAAACTTAATTAAGCAACAATATGAATGTAACTTTTACAGGCAAGATTATTGCCGTAGGACAAGTGCAAATGGGCACTTCGCAAAATGGACAGCAATGGAGTTCATGCGAGTACGTAATAGAGGAATTGAACCAGCAATATCCTTCACGATCCGTCTTTCAAGTGTTCGGGTCGGACAAGTTACAGCAGTTCAATATCCAGGCAGGAGAGATTATCACTGCCCATATCGGTTTGAAGGCGAACCAGTCACGTACCAATGGCAGATGGTTCAATCAGTTAGACTGCTGGAAAGTTGACCGACCTAATGGTCAGGTTTCTCAGAACCCTCAGCAACAGGGTGGATATTACGCACCACCTCAGCAACAATTCCCCCCACAAGTTAATGCGAGCGGTCAACCTGCTCAGCAGGGTGGTCTATATTCAGGATGTCAGCAAGGGAATATCCCATTCCCTCAACGTTAATAAATAAGGCATGGAAATCCATCTTGTACGAACATCTACTGGTCTTCGTCCATATTCGGACGATGATTATGAGGAAATGAAAAAGATAAAGGTTGGAACAATCGTCAAGGCGAACATCGTCCGACCCCGCAACGTGAAGTTTCATCGCAAGTTTTTCTCCCTTATCAGAGCGGCATGGGATTGTCTTACCGAGCAGCAACGCATCAACCTACGCTCTGTAGATACATTTCGTGAACAGCTTCTGATAACGTCAGGATTCAGCGAACCGCTCTACGACCTGAACGGTCAGAAGTTCTTGGAGAAGGCCAAGTCTATCTCCTTCGCCAAGATGGATGAGCCAGCCTTTAATGAAGTTTATTCCAAGGTCTTAGACACCATCCTTACCGTCATGGTAGCCAATGGTGTTACAGAAGACGAGTTTAATAACATTTTACAAAATTATAGTTGATATGACACACAGAAACAACAAGCGCAACAACAGACGTAATCGTCAGCGCAACAACAAAACGGAGTTATCACCATTCGCATCAATGCTTTTCGGAGCACTGCTTGGCAAGGGTACGGAAATGATTGCTGAGAAAATGTCAGAAGTAAAAAAGACTCCTGATGTACATGCTGAAGGAATTACCAACAAAGACATCAACAACATCAACAACGGCAATGCAACCTTATCTAAGTTGCGTATTCCTGCTGATGGTTCGGCAGTAGAGTACCCTGTCCCTGATGGTCTTTCTTTCTTCTTCAATGAGGAAGGTAAGTTGATGGTGCGCAAGAAGATTGAAGGAGACGAGAAACCTACTAAAGATGACAAGGAAGGCAAGCCTATCACTTATAATGATATTTGCAAGAAGCTGTTCTTACACAAAAGAACATACTGGGTTTATGATAAAAAAATCGAAAATAACGTTTCATGGTATATTACTTATAATGATTTAAGCAACTGTACAAGTACGGCTCAAGCAAAGCGGTTGGCCGCTTTTAACAAGTTGCAGAACATCGCCAAGTATTTCAACGATGGATGGAAGCCTGACTTTCGCAGCCCCGAAAAAAAATGGTGTATCGTTAATGATGGAGAAAGTTTCTCTACTCGATATAATCAGGCAATAAACGACGCAAGCATTTACTTCAAAAACGAAGACCTTGCTAATGAAGCCATCCGTATCATGGACAAAGAATCTCTCAACGACCTTTTCTCAACCGACTGGTAATGACAAGTTACGCAGAAATCAAGGCAAGGTTAGAACAGGAAGACAAGAAGATACGCAAGCGTGCATCCTATGACGAGCATAACTTGCAAGCCGCAGAGGTCAGGTATATCCGTGGGGTATATCCTGACCTTGAAGGTGTCTTCTTTGCCGTTCCTAATGGTGGTAAGCGAACCTCCCGACAAGCCGCATGGCTGAAAGAAGAAGGCATGAAGGCAGGAGTTTCTGATATGCTGCTCCTAAAGCGTACCTCTCAATTCGGTTTCCTCTGCATCGAAAACAAGACACCGAAAGGCAGACAAGAGCCAGAACAGAAGGTGTTTCAGCGTGAAGTGGAGCGACACGGAGGAAAGTACATCATCATCCGTTCTATAGACGAATTCATGAAAGCAATCGACAATTATCTAAATGGTAAACTATGACAGAAGCAATCAGACAGGCCATACAATTTCTTACAGAAAACGGCTACAAAGTTACTCCTCCACCCAGGGAAGTCAAAGACGAATATACCTTTGATCGGGCATGGAATCTCTACGAAAAGAAGGTCGGCTGCAAGTCTAAGTTGGAAAAGAAGTGGAACTCTATGAGCAGGAAAGACCGTAAGGCTGCTATAGAGTATATTCCTCTCTATGTACTCTCCCAACCCGACAAGCAGTATCGCAAGAATTTCCAGACTTTCATCAATCAGCGAGGATGGGAGGATGAACTTATCGGAGCAACAGAACCGCCAACAACTACCAGCGTGCATCCTTCTGAGATAAGCCAGCTGATCGCAAAAACAAAGGCCGAACAGGAGTTGCATACCGACAAAACAAAGGACAACGTTCTTCGTCAACGCATTATCGGCATGTTGGAGCTTCTCCAAAGAAACCCCGATAGCTTATGCAAAACGCAGTTGGAGATATATCGTGACAACGGAACCTTGGCACGACTTGGCATCCCGACAAATCTGTTATAAGAATGATAACAACAAGCAACTACAACCAGCAACACCCACTAAGAGTCTTCGAGGCTTTTGCTGGATATGGCAGCCAGTCTCTTTCGTTTAAGTATCTGAAAGAAAAACACCCTGATTTCGACTTCAAGGTGGTGGGCATATCCGAGATAGAGCCATCTGCTATTCAGGCTTATCGTCTGCTTCACGGATGGGAAGCTCCTAATTTCGGTGATGTGACAAGGATAGACTGGAACGAGGTTCCTGATTTCGATTTCATCAGTTGGTCTTCTCCTTGTCAGGATTTCTCTGTGGCAGGACTGAGGAAAGGCGCAGAGGAAGGCAGCGGCACACGATCGTCACTTATCTTTCAGGAAAGACGTATGATAGAAGCAAAGCACCCCAAGTACGTGATGTTGGAGAATGTCAAAGGACTGCTCACCAAGAAAATGCTGCCCTTCTTTCTCAAATACCTAAACGATTTGGAGAGTTTTGGTTATGCGTCATTTTACAAAGTTCTTAACGCCAAGGACTACGGTATTCCTCAGAACAGAGAGCGAATATTTGTCTTTTCCATTCTTAGAACAGACGAAGACCCGAACCCTGAGTATCATTTTCCTTCACCGATACCACTCACCACAAAGGTTGAGGATATACTTGAAGACAACGTTTCTCAAGAATATTTCATGTCTCAACCCCTTCTCGAAAAGTATCTCTCCAAAGCAGACATCAATGAATCAATCCAAAAACTCTACCCCCCCGAAGATAGCGATACCGAAAACGGCTGACGGATGCTCGGTTGCAGTCACCGCCAGTATCGGTAAGGCAAGTGTAATGAACTTCATTGACACGGCTCATTATCCGAAAGGTGGAGTTTTAATCATCGAGGAAATATAATGTGTGACAAAATTATAAAGCTGGCAAACCTCCATATTAAAGGCAGAATCGAACAGAATACCAGGGTCTATTCCACTAAAGGAATCTCTCCTACCCTCAATTCTGCCATGGGCCATGGGGGGGGATGTATTCCTTTATTCTTAATCATTAAAGAGATATGAGAAAAGCCATCCTCTACAAGGAACGCACAGCCGAAGGAAGGATGCTGCGCAAAGCATACGACACTCATAAGTGCAGCTTCCAAGCAAATATGAAACATAGAACGCCACGTACCGATGGACTCAGTAATACCATCACAAGTTTCTTCACAGACAACTTAGTATTAATAATTAAAGAGATATCTCCCCCTACCATCAAGACAACCATTGATACGTCAAACATGACATTCGTAACCACAATGAACAAAGAAATAATTCACACCGCACCCAACGGCAAGAAATACTCCATCTCAATCAGGAAGTACACTCCAAGAGATTGTTTCCGACTGATGGGAGTACATGAAGCTGACATAGACAAACTCCTGAGCAAGGAGGAAGATGGATCACCCATCATCTGTAAGAGTAAACTCTATGCCCTTGCAGGAAACTCAATAGTCACCAACTGCCTGACTGCTATGTTCGAGGAACTGATATTTCCCTCAGGGAAACACTATCACGACAAGAGCGGTCAGCTATCACTCTTTTAGCTTATGGAATGGATAAAAATTGAAACTAAAAGAAAAATTCATAATAAAAGGCTCTTATCTGGAAAAGATTTACTTATTAAATATAATGAGTTATATCTTACAGGAATGTATCTTTTAGATGATTTTTGGTACTACGATGTATCAGGAGAATTATCTAAATTAATGTTTCAAGATAAAGTTACACAAGTTTCAATCATAGATGAAACCAATTATTTCCTTTCAAGAAGAAAAAGAACAAGTCTTAGCCATCATCGCTGATATTCTGTCCGAGCGTAAGGCGGCACACATCGTTCCCCTCCACGTTCTTACCACAGAAATCATCAATCGGGGAGTCCATCAGCCGCAGCAAGCCCTGAATGAGTTATATGCAGAAGGCAAGATAGACTGGTGCAGAACACTCAACGATACGGCATTCACTATCAGAAATTTATAAATCAAAATCAATATGGAAGAAAAGTTAGAAATAATTACAAAGGAAGACTTGGAGGTATTATCTAAACAAGCCTTTGAGTCAGCAAAGAACAAGGGCTTCTACCCTGGCACTGGTAATACATTTCACCTGATGTTCATTATCGTAGAAATGTGTGAAGTGCTGCAAGCTGACAGAAAAGATAGACATGGCTCCATCGAAGACTACGAAAGCGAGATTGAAATGGGCAGGGATGTTCCTACCGCCTACCGAAACACATTGGAAGACACAGTAGAGTCCGAGTTTGCCGACATCGCTATTCGTATTCTCTCACTCTTGGGTAGCATCATGGATAGCGAGAAAGTAGACCTTATGGAAGACGAAGATCTGATAGACGAATACAAATTGGCTGAATTTATCTTTGGGTTTGATTTAGTCGAAGACCTATACAGACTCATCGAAAAGATAGGAGTCTGCGACTTGGATGATTCTCCCAACTGGTATCTCGTCAAACACCTTCAAGAGATACTGGTTGACATCTTTGCGATTGCCCACAGTAACAATATCAACCTGATGGAACATATCAGGTTGAAAATGAAGTACAACGAAACCCGTCCGTATCTACACGGATATAAATATTAGGAGGACAAAATATGTTTCAAACAGAACAAATCACAAGAAGATGCTTGATGACTTTGAGTGATGGTAGCAAAACACAAGCTACTATCACCATCCCAAAGCCAACCAAGCCCATCTTCCCCGAGCAGATGGAACGAAAGTTTATAGAGAAATTCAATAACCAGCAGCCGCACATGGCGAACAAAGTTGTCAAGTTACATATAATGAGAAATTAAGATTCAACGAAAGTTCAAAAACAAGAATGATTAGAGGTATAAAAACTTAAAAAGGAGAAGTAATTATGGCAACAGTAACTATTGATTTAGAAGAATATGACTTGCTTCGAAAACATAATGACGAGTTCGAGAAAATAATGAAAGAGAACATCGAACTAAAAAGTTCCTCAAAGGTTATTATCAGAACAGCTAAACGTCCTAACGTATTTGGTGCTACGAGAGGTGTTTTAGACGAAGGAGATATTTCTGAGGAATTTGTCAACTTTGATGATGTGCGTGAAGAGGTTAAGAGCAAGATTAGCCAGGAGGAAAAAGACACACTAAACAATACAATTCGTGAATACAAAGAGGAATTTGAAAAATACGTAAATAAACGTAAGCATCTTCAAGAAGAATTTGACAAGAAACTCAAAGATGAACAACGCGCTTTTAATAGACGGTTGTCGTTTCCTTTTGGCGTACTGAATGTTGCTAAGAAAAGACTTACGAATGTTTCTCTATCTCTCGAAAATAAGATTGTAAAACACAACGAAGAGATACGTGAAATTAACAATATAATAGAACATGAAATTGAAAGGGCCATACAATATATGGAAGTATTTATTCAACCTTAAAGTTAAATTCAAAGAAATCAAATGTATGGAAATCAAACCTATTCCACTTACTCCTGATATATTAAAGAAAAATGGGTGGGAATTTAGGCGTGGATTCTGTTTTCCCCCAAATGAAGAAGGAATATTAATATGCTTAATAGGTCAGGGTGGTGGTGTTTGGGATGCTTATACAGGAGGAAAGCCATTACATAGTGGTATCAATAGTGTTTCCGACTTACAGCACCTTTTATTTGGCCTTGGAATTAATCACGAAATGGAGGTGTAGGTATGGATTTAGTTATCGAACCAATGGATGCACTACCTTGTCGTTTAGAGGTATTTACCATCAATGGAAAGAGTGCTGAACAAAATGATTTTGGTAAAACATTTGATATCCATTATGAAAGCGGAAAACGTCATGTTTGTTTTGCTATGCACTTTGCACCAAATTATCCAACATATAAAGTGTTAGACAAGTATAATATTACAGAAGAAGAGTATTGTGTTATCTGCAATGAACTTGAAAGAACATTACTTGTAGGTCGTTGTGGATGGTGTGTTTAAAAAAATATATGAAACAGAAGTTAAAAATGATATGGAGAATCCTTCGTGACCGACAGATTGTAGTAATAACTGAAGACCACGGAAGAATGTACTATAATTGGGACACAAGGAGTCTTGAAGATGTCTGTCAAATGTGTCACAAGGTGTGTGAAATGGCTCTTATGATGGATAATAAAAAGTAAAGCGTATGAATACAAATAGCTATTTACGAATAGAAAAGGGATTTGATATATCTAAGATAACTGGGGTTATTCCTC
>ENA-OUOU01000299-OUOU01000299.1-human-gut-metagenome-genome-assembly--contig:-NODE-299-length-32812-cov-4.112922_pt1 | contig 32812 bp, 29 predicted proteins | sample MGYA00237936_ERZ548765 | MGnify/ENA primary metagenome ERZ548765 (study PRJEB26490, sample SAMN05356889) | human gut metagenome | biome: terrestrial biome; feature: human-associated habitat; material...
GGAAATATATTAAGCTTAATTCGTATAAGCTGATAATCCGAGCTCCCCACCAACGGCATTAATATTAAGAGCAAAAAAATGTAAAACGTCGAAAAATCATTAAATGTATTGCACCGAAAAACGGTTTGTGATATAATAAAATCAGATTAAAGAAAGAAGGAGGAGATAACAATGGTAAGTGATTTTCAAAGAGGATTGTCTTGTTCAAACTGCAGCATTTGTTATGTTCTTCTATTGAATAAACTTAATATGTAGAACATATGAAAATGATGCACTATAACGAGCGGGGCAATCCTCTTTGACAGAAGGATGTTTACGCTCGTTTTTTGTTTTTCGGAAAGGTGTGATAATGTGCTATGTGGTGTTTAATAAGTTAATAATATAATTAGTAATGTAAATTGAAATTTTTGAAAAAGGAGGATTAAGTTATGTCAACAAAAAAGATACCATTGTTATATGTTGGACCCGGTTATACCATGTTTACTCAATCACAGTGTAATCAATTAGTTAGTCAGAGTGGTGCAACTGAATTTTTGTTAACAACGGCATATGCTTTTAATTATTGCAGAGAAGGAGATCCGATACTGACACAGTACTATTTTGATAATAATATTCATGTGTCATATTACGGGACAACGGATCCTGATCAGGTGTCAGAAATTGAAGCAGATATGACTGAAGCACTAGATGCTGCCACAAATTTATATGGGAATCAAACGGATGTGTGGAATTATACGGTATATGTGAATAATGCAGTCACTGTGGCTCTGAGGCTTATAAACGCTAATTCTTCTTGTAAAGTTTGGTTTGGATTGCCGCCGATGTTAGGAAGTTGTACTGCGGCAGCGATGTGTTATAATTATTATTACGAAGAATATATAATAAATGCTGTAAGAACTCAAATGACTAATGCTGGAAAATGGAGCAATGTTGAAGGATTTTACTATGGTCAGGAAAATATACCTCAATGGTACACAGCTTTTAATACGATGGCAGTGGCTAATAATTTTAATAATGTTGTTGTTAATAATATGGTGTATATTGCGAGTGTTGTTCATGGAATGAATAAAAAAATTATGTGGATTCCGTACTATAGGGATGATGGTTCTTTGATAATGGAACGAGTAGGAAATGTTATAAACAAAAAGGATATTTTTGATTATGCAATCTTGCAACCTTCGTATTATTTTGTTTCTTCTTTGGGCACAGCTGCAGTAACGCTTGTTAAAAATTGTGTTGCTCAACAGAAGTGTGTATCTTCTACAGGTTCAATAATTGGAGGAAGTAAAACATCGTCTACTGAAATAGGTGGCGAGATGGAAATTGATTTAAATGCAAAAACCAATTCCAGTTATTTAAATAGATATAACACATATGTTTCAAATTTTGCTACTTATATAACCGGTACGACAAAACGCCCGATTGCTTTTTATGCCGATTATCCGGAAGTTTTAATGGATTCGATGATTTTTGGTAAAGTAAAAAATTTCTTTACATCAGGAACATAATTATTAAATTTCCGGCACATCATTATGATGTGCCGGAAATAATGAAAAATCAATAAGGAGTGTTAAATATATGAGGATAGTTGCAATAGTTTTGGCGGTTTGTTTGCTTTTTTCTGTATATGCAAGCGCAGACGATTTGAGCAACGAAATGTATATATATGAGTTGGAAGACGGTTATATAAGTATAAAAGGAATAAACGATAATAGTTTAAGCCGTAAAATAAGTGTGCCGGCAGATATAGACGGTGTAGCGGTAAAAATAATAAATGCACATACATTTTTAAATACAAATGCGGAAGAAATAGAATTTACGGACGGGATTGAAGAGATTTCACCATATGCAATATCTGGCTGTGATAATTTAAAAAAAGTAACTATTCCAGCATCATGTAAAATAATTGGCGGTTTATCCTATATGCCGGCGATAGAATACTGTGAAAACTTAGAAACAATAGAAATACACGGAGAATACGAAAGGTTACCATTGTTTGTTGCCGATTGTCCGAACCTTAAAAATATAATTTTTTACGGAGATGTAATAAATACAACTAATGAATTCAAGTATAATTTTTATAAATGCGAGCCACGTGTTAAAAGAGTGAATCCAAGAATATTTACTGAACCATTAAATATAACAATACACGGAAAACATGGAAGTAATATCGAGAAATTTGCAAATGAAAAAGGATTTAAATTCGTATCTGTTGAAGATGAAATAATTTCCGCATGGGCAAAGCCTGAGGTTGAAAATGCGATAGAAACGGGGTTTGTTCCCATTTCGCTGCGCGGCAATTACAAAAGAAATATAACACGCCGGGAGTTTGCAAAAATGGCATTTTATTTTCTGTCCGTGCAGTACGGGTACCGTCCGGAGGCTGCTCTCGAAACATGGTACCGGTCCGAAAACCCCGATTACGCAGTGCGTACCGAAAACTTTGTGTCGGCATACTGCTCCGTAAGGAAGGACAGGAACGGTAACGTTTTTACAAATAAAAATACGGGAGAAGCATGGAAATATGAGGATAAGCATGGCGGAATATACAGTTTAACGCTTGCAAGCCCTTTTACCGATTTGCAGGCGGCAGGCGACGGCATGAATACAGCAGCGCAGCGCGCCGTTATCGGAGAAAATCAAATTATCGATTATGCGTATAATTTCGGCATTATTAACGGCAAAAGCGATACTGAATTTGACCCGCACGGAGAAATCACCAGACAGGAGGCTGCCGCAATGCTTATGCGTGTGTATAAAAATTATGCCGACGTAAATATAGCGCTCGGAGATACAAAGTTTTCAGACGATGATAAAATATCGGACTGGGCAAAAGACGATGTGTATAATATAAATGTTCTCGGCGTAATGCAAGGTGTCGGAGAAAATACTTTTGCACCGCTTGAGGGGTATACTGTCGAACAATCCGTTGCAACATTTTGGCGGCTGTACGACAAGGCGCCGTTAAGCCGGAAAAATAAAAATATTGAGCCGCTTTTAAAGTATTCTTACGAAAGGGAAAACTTTTTTACAAACGTTCCCGGCACTTCCGTTTTCACAGCAGAAAAAGAATCGCCGTATGAAGAATATACCGTTGTGCGCGGATATCACCGGAGATATCACAGAAAAAACGATTACAGAGCCTATGTTTTTTATAAGTACGGCGGGTGCCTTGATTTGCTGTCATTTATTCCCATCTCACAGGATAACTCGGAGGAAATAGAGGAAGCGGAAGTAAATTCCGTTGAGAATGTAATAAAATTCATTGCAAAAGTTCCCGATTCTTTTCGTTTGTACAATAAATTAAACGGCTCGGAAAAAGTATATGCCGCAGGAAAGTACAGTTTTGAAATTGATTTAGTAACGGGAAATATATTAAGCTTAATTCGTATAAGCTGACGGCAGGCTTTTAAATCGCAGGGTTTCAAGGTTGTAATGTGTATACCATGTCCTTGCACAGATTGTATACTATGTTACTCTTGACACGTGAATCTCCCCTACGGGTGTTGGGATTGAAGGCGGATAAATCTATGGGGTTGTTTTTTTAAACAACCCCATTTTTTAACATTCCCCTATTTTGAAAACATTTTTTCAATCCTTTTTGCAGCTTCCGCCGTATCATCGGGATTGCCGAAGGATGAAAGGCGGAAATAGCCTTCGCCGTACACACCGAACCCGGCTCCGGGCGTGCCGACAATCTGCGCTTCGTTTAAAAGCTTATCAAAAAGCGCCCAGCTGTCATCACCGTCGGGGCATTTCATCCAGACATACGGCGCGTTTTTGCCGCCGCAGTACCGGATACCGCAGTTTTGCAAAGCCTTCATGATAACTTTTGCGTTATTTTTATAAACGGCAATGTTTTCTTTTATCTGCTTCTGACCCTCGGGTGTGAACACCGCCGCGCCGCCGCGCTGCAGAATATATGAAACGCCGTTTGTTTTTGTTGTGCGGTTTCGAACCCACATGGAATTAAAATTCATTCCGCGGCGTTCAAGCTCCTTCGGAATCACGGTGTAGCCGCAGCGCGTTCCCGTAAAGCCCGCAGTTTTTGAAAGCGAGCATATCTCTACAGCGCATGTTCTGCTGCCCTCTATCTCGAAAATGCTGTGCGGTACGCCCTCTTCCTCTATAAAAGCTTCATAAGCGGCATCAAATATAATCACCGCGCCGCAATCGTTTGCATAGTCCACCCATGCGGCAAGCTTTTCTTTTGAAAATACGGCGCCGGTAGGGTTATTCGGCGAGCATATATAAATAAGATCCGCTTTCTGCGATTTGTCCGGCAGCGGCGCAAAGCCGTTCTCTATGCCGGAGGGCATACGGATTATTTTATGACCCGCTATAATATTTGCGTCAACATACGCGGGGTATGCAGGCTCCATGATAATTGCGGTGCTGTCTGCCGAAAACAGGTCGAGAATATCGCCGAGCTCATCGCTTGCGCCGCTTGAAACAAACACCTCATCGTCCGAAAGCTTTACGCCGCGCTCCGCATAATAGCGCGCAACTGCTTCTCTGAAAAAGTCCGCTCCGCACTCGGGCATATAGCCGTGAAACCTTTCGGGGGTTGCCTGGTCGTCAACCGCTTCGTGAAGCGCTTTTATAACCGCGTCGCAAAGCGGCAGCGTCACATCGCCTATACCGAGTCTCAAAAGATGGGCGTCCTTATGCTCTGCAAGATACGCCTTTGTTTTCTGCGCTATGTTGTAAAAAAGATATGAGCTTTTAAGCTCTCCGTAATGCATGTTCGGAGTAATCATTCCATCGTCTCCCCTTCATATATAAATTCTGCGGGACCGTTCATTGTAACGTCCGCGTTTTTGCTTATTTTTATATGCAGCGTGCCGCCGTCAAGCTTTACGGCTATGTCCTCATCGGGTTTGCAGAAGCCTTTTGAAACTGCTGCCGCAGCAGACGCGCACGCGCCCGTGCCGCAGGCCATGGTGATTCCGCTGCCGCGCTCCCACACGCGCATGCGAAGCTCGGTATCCGATATAACCGTGACAAACTCCACATTAACGCCGCCCGGGAAAGTCTCGTGCTTTTCTATTGCCGCGCCGAGCGTTGTAAGCGGCGCGTTATCCGCGTCCTCCGTAAAAATCACGGCGTGGGGATTGCCCATTGAAACAGGCGTACACAAAACGGTTTTGCCGCACACGGAAATTTCTTTGTCCGCAGACACCTCCGCACGGCCCATTCCGACCGAAACGGAAGAAACTTTGCCGTTTTCGGTTTTAAGCGAAAGTGTTTTTATGCCGGAAAGCGTTTCGATTTCAAGTTCCGTTTTATCGGTATAGCCTTTATCAAAAACATATTTACCCACACAGCGGATACCGTTTCCGCACATTTTCGCCTCGCTTCCGTCGGCATTGAATATGCGCATTTTAAAGTCAGCCTTATAAGACGGCAAAATCCATATCATTCCGTCCGAGCCTGCGCCGAAATGCCTTTCCGAAAGCTTTACTGAAAGCTCCGGAGCGTTTTTGGGTTCTTCGTTTGAATATACGTATAAATAGTCGTTTCCGAGTCCGTGCATCTTTGTAAATTTCACAGTTTATCTCTCCCTTCACTTTTTCTCCGAAAGACGTGTTTCAAATCTGTCTTTTGCCGTATCTTCGGGGATTTTTGTGGGATAATTGCCGCTGAAGCACGCGCTGCATATAGCGCTGTGACCCACAAGTTCCTTCAAATCCTCCTCGGGCAAAAAACCGAGGCTGTCCGCCCCTATAAGCTGCGCGATTTCCTCCACGGTGTGGTTGCACGCTATAAGGTTCTCCCGCGAATCTATATCGGTTCCGTAGTAGCAGGGGTTCAAAAACGGCGGCGCCGAAATGCGCACGTGAACTTCTTTTGCCCCCGCCTCCCTCAGAAGGCGCACAATCTGACCGCTTGTGGTGCCGCGCACTATTGAATCGTCTATAAGAACAATGCGCTTGCCGCGCACCTCGCTTTCTATTGCGCTGAGTTTTATTTTAACACCGTTTAAGCGGCTGCTTTGTCCCGGTGAAATAAAAGTTCTTCCTATATATTTGTTTTTTATAAAGCCCATGCCGTAAGGTATGCGGGACTCCGCCGAATATCCCAAAGCCGCGTCCATGCCCGAATCGGGCACACCCACAACCATGTCGGCGCAGACGGGGTGCCTGCGCGAAAGCACCGCACCGGCTTTCTTGCGCGCTTCATGCACGGAAATTCCGTCTATAACCGAATCGGGACGGGCAAAATATATATATTCAAAAATGCATGTGCTTTTCTTTTTCTCGCCGCAGTGACCGCGGTTTGAATGAACTCCGCCGCTGTCAAACGTAACAATCTCGCCGGGTTCTATGTCACGCACAAATAAAGCCCCCACAGCCGAAAGCGCGGCGCTTTCCGAAGCCACAACATATATTCCGTCCTCCGTCTTGCCCATGCAGAGCGGACGGAAGCCGTATGAGTCACGCACGGCAATAAGCTTTGTGGGCGACATCATCACAAGCGAAAAAGCTCCGTCAAGCCCTTTCACCGCTTCAAACACAGCATTTTCAATAGACGGCGTTTTGATTCTTTCGCGAGTTATCATATATGCGATGATTTCCGTGTCGCTTGTGCTGTGAAAAATCGCACCGTCAAGCTCGAGTTTTTTGCGAAGTTCCGCCGCGTTGCTCAAATTTCCGTTATGCGCCAGGGCAAGTCTGCCTTTTAAGTGGTTCACCTCAACGGGCTGGCAGTTTGCTCTGCCGTTTCCGCCCGTGGTGCCGTATCTGACATGCCCCACGGCAATTTTTCCGTGCGGCAGCTTTTTTATCTCTCCTTGCGTGAACACCTCGCTCAAAAGACCCGTGTCTTTGTGCGAAGCGAAAACGCCGTCGTCATTTACGACTATTCCGCAGCTTTCCTGCCCTCTGTGCTGCAATGCGTAAAGTCCGTAATACACCATGTCCGCCGCGGCGCACGGCTTTGGCGAATAGATGCCGAACACGCCGCATTCTTCGTGAATCGTGCCCATTATTTTTCAGCCTCCGCATGTTTTAAAGCCGCTTCTATAAAGCCCTTGAAAAGCGGATGTGCTTTGTTGGGGCGCGACTTAAATTCAGGGTGATACTGAACGCCGACGTAAAAATCCCTGTCGGAAAGCTCCACGGTTTCAACAAGTCTGTCGTCCGGCGAAAGACCCGAAATTTTAAGGCCTGCTTTTTGCAGAATTTCTCTGTAATCGTTGTTAAATTCATAGCGGTGACGGTGACGCTCGGAAATGGTGTCTGCGCCGTAGCAGCGTTTCATTGTCGTGTCCTCCTGAACTATGCAGGGGTATGCGCCGAGACGCAGCGTGCCGCCCTTATCTATATCGCTGCTCTGTCCGGGCATGAAATCTATAACCTTATGCCTGCAAAGCTCGTCAAACTCGCCGGAGTGCGCATCCTCTATGCCGGCAACGTGTCTCGCGTATTCTATAACCGCAATCTGCATGCCGAGACATATTCCGAAATACGGCAGTCCCGTTTCTCTCGCAAATTTTGCGGCAAGGATCATGCCTTCTATTCCTCTGCCGCCGAAGCCGCCCGGAACTATTATTCCGTCAAGACCCGAAAGCTTTTCTTCGCAGTTTGCTTCCGTGATATTTTCAGAGTCTATCCAGTGTATTCTTATATGCGTGTTAAGCGTGTAGCCGGCGTGGCGCATTGCCTCCGCCACGGAAAGATATGCGTCGTGCAGCTGAACATATTTTCCGACAAGACCTATATGAACTTCTTTTTCGCGTTCTTTTATGCATTTTACAAGCTCTGTCCATTCTTTAAGATCGGGGTTTGGTGCGTCTATTCCGAGTTCGCGGCACACAACGGAGGAAAAGTTTGCCTTCTCGAGCATGAGCGGAGCTTCATAAAGATACGGCAACGTGATATTTTCTATTACACAGTCGGGTTTAACGTTGCAGAAAAGCGAAATTTTCTTGAAAATCGACTCCTCCAGCGGCTCATCGCAGCGGAGAACAATTATATTCGGATTTATGCCCATTCCCTGCAATTCCTTTACGGAGTGCTGCGTGGGTTTTGACTTATGCTCGTCCGAGCCGCGCAAAAACTGAACAAGCGTAACATGAATAAAAAGGCTGTTTTCTCTGCCGACTTCAAGCGAAATCTGGCGTACAGCCTCCAGAAACGGCTGCGACTCTATATCGCCTATCGTGCCGCCTATCTCCGTTATTACAACATCCGCTCCGGTCTGCTTTGAGAGGCGGTATATTGTCTCTTTTATTTCGTTTGTGATGTGAGGAATAACCTGAACCGTAGAGCCGAGATATTCTCCGCGGCGCTCTTTGTTTAAAACATTCCAGTAGACTTTGCCCGAGGTGAGGTTTGAATATTTGTTAAGGTCCTCGTCTATAAATCTTTCGTAATGACCGAGATCAAGGTCGGTTTCGGCGCCGTCGTCCGTTACGTACACCTCACCGTGCTGGTACGGACTCATGGTTCCGGGGTCAACGTTTATGTAGGGGTCAAGCTTCTGCGCCGCCACTTTAAGTCCTCTCGCCTTTAAAAGTCTTCCGAGTGACGCCGCCGTGATCCCTTTGCCGAGCCCCAACACAACGCCGCCCGTCACAAAAATGTATTTTGTCATTGGATTTTCCTCCCGTAATTTATTTGTTATATGTTGATATTATGCTCTCCGCTATGGTTCTTTTTGTAACGCACCTGTCCATAGCCTGTTTTTCTATATACCTGTGAGCGGTTTCCTCGCTCATCTTAAGATTTTCTATAAGAAGCCATTTTGCGCGGTTTATTATACGTATATCGCGCATTTTCTCTTCAATTGAGGCGGTTTTCTGCTCCATGCGGCGCAGCCTTTCCCGCGTGCCGCACAAAAGCCGGAGCGACTGCGAAAAAATCTGCGCGTTTGTGGGTTTTGAAACCACCAAAACTCCGTACGGCGCCACGCGTGCATTGACATATGCATAGTGCTCCGCCTTTACAAGCAGCAAAACGCCGCTGCCGCTGCCGTCGCATATGTTAAGCGCCAGACTCGTGCCGAAATCGTCTTTAAACGGCGTGTTTATAATAACAATATCGTACGTATTTTCAAGCAGAGCGCGCCGCGCGCTCTGAATGTCACGCGCTTCGGCAACGGGAGAATAGAGACTTTCCGGGAGCAGCGCTTTAAGTGATGAAGTTGTTTTTTCCGAAGCCGATACCAGCAGCACGGCATAGCGCCTATCCCTTAAATCCATAGTCTCCCTCCTCAATATTGTCGCTCACTCTTGTTCGCTCTCAAACGCAAAGCAAGCATTGCGTTTGGTTACATTCGGCGCTTCGCTCTCCATAAATACCGCGAAAAGGAGGGACAGCGAAGCGTGTGACTGATTTTGTCCCTCAAAATCGGAACGAAGCGCAGCTTGTCCCGACGCCGTAGGGGCGACCCCCATGTGGTCGCCCGTTTTGTTTCCGCACACCGCGCGGACAAAAGCGCGGCGCCGGTTTATTTTACATAGTGCTTAACTATTGCATGCGGCAGCGATTCTTCTATAAATTTGCTGTGCTTTGCCGCTTCCTTTGCCTCCTCAAGCGTCTGCGGCAATGTTTTATACTGCGCCTTCACACTCTCCGGTGCGGTATAAAGATTTATGTCTGCCGCCTCGGGAAGCGAATCTTTCTCTCTTATTCCGGCAAGGCCCGCACGCATTAAAAGCGCGAATGCTATATAGGGATTGCACATCGGGTCGGGTGAGCGCAGCTCGGCGCGCTTATATTCACCGTGAGCCGCCGGTATTCTTATAAGCTGTGAGCGGTTTTCGCTTGACCACGATATAAATTTCGGCGCCTTGTCGCTGCCGAATCTTAAAAACGACGCGTCGGTTGTGTTAAGAAAAACGGTCATGTCGGAAATGTTTTTCAGTATCCCCGAGATAATGCCCTGCATAACGTCTCCTTCTCCCTTGGCAGAGATATTTATATGCATTCCGTTTCCGGGTTTGTCGGGCAGCGGCTTGGGCGAAAAATCGGCATAAAGACCGTTTCTTGCCGCAATTGTATTTACAACCGCGCGGAACGTCACGGCGTTGTCCGCGGCGGCAATGGGATCCGAATACCGGAAATCTATTTCGTTCTGACCCGGTCCCTCTTCATGGTGCGAACTCTCGGGAGTGATGCCCATCTGCTCCAGCGTGAGACATATTTCGCGCCGCACGTTTTCGCCCTTATCGTCGGGCGCTATGTCCATATATCCTGCGGTGTCGTACGGGGTTTTGGTGGGCTCCCCGTTTTCGTCGCGGTTAAAAAGATAAAATTCCATTTCCGAGCCGAAGGCAAAAGTTATACCTTCTTTTTTTGCGTCCTCCGCGGCGCGTCTTAATATGGCGCGCGTGTCGCACTCAAACGGTTTCCCGTCCGGGGTGTACACCGCGCAGAACATTCTTACAACCCTGCCGTGCTCCGGTCTCCACGGGAGAACCGAGAGCGTGTCCGGCTCGGGCTTTAAAAGCAAGTCGGAATGAACCTCTCCGCCAAAGCCTTCTATTGCGGAAGCGTCAACGGCAATACCGTAGTTAAATGCCCTTGAAAGCTCCTGCGGCATAATCGAAATATTTTTTTGCCTGCCGTATATGTCGCAAAATGCCATTCTTATAAATTTTACGTCTTCTTCCAGGACATACTGCATTATTTCGTCTTTGGAATAAACCATATGCATATCCGCCTTTCTAATTAGCAACGTACATTTGTTTGTATGGGTTTTTGCTGTCGGGCGTTACAACAGTATATTCTCCCGAGAGCATGTCGCCCGTGTTATATCCGAACAGATTGCAGAATCTGTCCACAAAAGGTTTTATTTCTTCAATATCTTCAGGCGACGCGCTGCGTGTGGTTGTCTGACTGGGGAACTTTATTCCCTCAGCGCTGCCGCGCAGTATCATTTTGCCGCCGTGCATTCCCGTACAGGGGAAATTGCCGACTATCGGCTTTTTGTAATTATTCAGTCCGAGCACTATTATAAGGCCGCCCGCCTGGTATTCGCCGAGAAAGCTTCCCGCTCTGCCGCCTATAACTATCACGGGTTTTCTTTCTTTATACGCCTTCATGTGTATGCCGGCGCGGTATCCTGCGTTGCCGCGTATATACATCTCGCCGCCGCGCATTGCATAGCCTGCCGCATCGCCTATGTTTCCGTCAACTATGATTCTGCCGGCATTCATCGTATCGCCGACAGCGTCCTGCGCGTTGCCGTTTACGGCTATTTCCGCACCGCTTAGGTATGCTCCGAGCGCGTTTCCCGGAACACCGTTAATTGTAATTTTTTTGCCGCCCATTCCGGCAGCTATAAATCTTTGCCCTATGCAGCCGTATATTTCGCAGCTGTCTCCGGCATTTCTGATTCTTTCGTTGAGCTCCGAAAAACCGAGCCCCTCCGCATCTATTATCATATTATATCACACCTCCGCCTTGTTTTCCACTGTTTTTTACATTTTTTTACTCTCCGGCATGAGCTATTCCCAAAATCTCAAGTTCCTTCTCCGTCATGCCTACGCCGCGGAGCATGAGCCTGTTTCCGCGGAGCGCTTCAATGGAGTTTATACCCATGCCGCCCATGAGTTCTTTTATCTCGTGCTTCCATGCGGTCATGAGATTCTGAAGTCTCTCTGCACCCCACTCGGGGTCAAGCCTTTTTACAAGTTCGGGGCGCTGTGTTGCTATGCCCCAGCTGCATTTGCCGCTCTGGCATGTTCTGCAGAGGTGGCATCCGAGAGCCAGAAGAGCCGCCGTTGCCACATAGCATGCGTCCGCGCCCAAAGCCACAGCTTTTACTATATCGGCGGAAGAACGTATGCTGCCGCCCGCTATAATCGAAACGTTGTTTCTTATACCCTCTTCGCGCAGCCTTGTATCAACCGCCGCCAGCGCAAGCTCAATGGGGATTCCGACGTTATCGCGTATTCTTGTGGGAGCCGCGCCCGTGCCGCCGCGGAAGCCGTCTATGGCTATTATGTCCGCTCCGCTGCGCGCTATTCCGCTTGCAATCGCGGCAATATTGTGAACCGCTGCGACCTTGACGATTACAGGTTTTTTATATTCCGTTGCCTCCTTTAAAGAATACACGAGCTGTCTTAAATCCTCTATGGAATAAATGTCGTGATGGGGCGCGGGTGAAATTGCGTCCGAGCCTTCGGGAATCATTCTCGTTCTCGAAACATCACCGACTATTTTTGCGCCCGGAAGATGGCCGCCTATACCCGGCTTTGCGCCCTGACCCATTTTAATTTCGATTGCGGCGCCGGCGTTTAAATACTCCTCATGCACGCCGAATCTGCCGGACGCCACCTGAACCACGGTGTTTGCGCTGTATTTGTAAAAATCTTTATGCAGACCGCCCTCACCGGTGTTATAGCATATGCCGAGGTTTTCCGCGGCGCGCGCCAGGCTTTCGTGCGCGTTGTAGCTGATTGAGCCGTAGCTCATTGCCGAAAACATAACGGGCATCGAAAGCTCAATCTGCGGCGGCATATCGGTAATTATTTTTCCGTTTTTGCCGCGCTTTATGTTTTCCGGTTTTCTGCCCAAAAACACCTTTGTTTCCATAGGTTCGCGCAGGGGGTCAATCGAAGGGTTTGTAACCTGCGAAGCGTTTATCAGAATCCTGTCCCAATAAACGGGCACGGGATTTGGGTTGCCCATTGACGAGAGCAGCACACCGCCGCTTGAAGCCTGTTTGTATATTTCCTGAATGACGCCCGCTTTCCAGTTTGCGTTTTCACGGTACGAGCAGTTGTTTTTCACAATTTTTATCGCATGAGTCGGGCAGAAGGAAACGCATCTCTGGCAGTTTACGCATTTTGATTCGTCCGCAAGCATGACTTTGTTTTCCTTGTCAAGCGAATGAACTCCGTTTGAACACTGCGTTACACACGAGCCGCACATTGTGCAGCGCTTTTCATTTCTCTCTATTTCAAACTCGGGTATAATATATGAAGCTCCCATTAAAATGCACCATCCTTCACTCTGATTATAACGGGCTCGCCGCCCGCAGGGGCGTAAATATTATATACATCGGGCTCCATTTTTCTTATTGCCGCTTCTTCGCTTGATACAAATACCAGATCGTCTTTTTCGGCAACAACCATTGAGCGGAGCTTCAGTCTGTCGTTAAGCGCCATAAGTCCGCCCGAAAAACCCAAAACTATTGAAAAAGGTCCCGTTACAAGAAGACTCGGATAAACCTGTCTCAAATATTTAAGCTCGCGCGCCTCTTCCACTCCCTTTGAAGCAATCGTGCTCCAGAACGGAGCCGCTATAACAGACGCCGCTTCATTAAGCGACAAACCCTGGCGGCGCACAAGATAATCCATAATATATGTTATAACCTCGGTGTCCGTCTGCAATGTGCATTTATAGCCGAACATTTCTATATATCTTCTGTTTGCGTCATACGATGAAATCTCGCCGTTATGCACCACGGTGCAGTCAAGCAGTCCGAAAGGATGCGCACCGCCCCACCAGCCGGGGGTGTTTGTGGGGTATCTGCCGTGTGCCGTCCAGGAATAACCCTCGTATTCCTCAAGCCTGTAGAATTTTCCGACATCTTCGGGGAATCCCACCGCTTTGAATATTCCCATATTCTTGCCGCTCGAGAAAAGATATGCGCCTTCAATCTTTGTGTTTATATGCATTACAAAGCGCGCAACATATTCTTTTTCGTCAAGCTGGAGCCGCGACACCACCGACTGAAGCGGTGCAGCGAAATAGCGCCTAATAATAGGAACATCCGTAATCTGCGGCATTTTTCGTATCGGTATGTATTCGTCTTTTACAACCTCAAATCTTTCGCGAAGCTGCTTTTCAAACTCTGCACGTACCGCGCTGTCCGTGAAAAACACGTGAAAAGCATATAAATCTTTGTACTCGGGATATATTCCGTAAGCTGCAAATCCTCCTCCGAGACCGTTTGAGCGATCATGCATGGGCACCATGCTTTCGATTATTTTTTCACCGGTCATTTTTCTGCCGTCTTTTGATATGACTGCCGATATTGCACACCCTGACGGGATGCGGACCTGACCTTCAAGCTTCATTTCCAAGACCTCCGTTCAATAAAAAAAGACGGTCACCCGAACTTTGGGAGAGAAAACCCCCAAAGTCCGAATGAACGCCTTTGCTCATCAAAATATTTAACTTCTTTTTATTTTAGCACATTTTAAATCATTTGTCAATTTTTTTTGAAAAATTTTGCCGAAGTATGCGTTTTTCCTTCCGCGTCTTTGAGAGCAACATCCAAAGCTCCCTCGTTTTCGCCGCTGAAAACACCTATTATATCGTTTTCGTAAACCGCCGAGCGGAAGAAAATCCCAGCTTTCTCAACCACTGTATCAAGCGGCAGCGCCTCCTCCAGAAATTCGGCAAGGCGGACGTTGTTAACGTGATAATTCGTATCAAGATCGCGTTTACCTGCAACAATATCCATGTATTTGCATGATGCCGCGTTTTTCGGCTCGCGCCTTATATATTCAAGATGCGGCATATCCTCGGTTTTATACATCTCTGCAATATCGGACAGCACGCGCACAGGATGACCCGTCTCCGTATTTATAAAAATCCAGACGGAAGCGGCACGCGCAATTTCCTCACCGTTTTCATCCTTCGCAACAAATGATCTGTAGCCGTAGCAGCGGTCAAAACCTGTGGTATACGTGGTTATTTCAAGCACATCGCGCTCACGCGGATAGCGCATAACCTCAATGTTCATGGAGATCAGAATCCACGCATGCCCGAGAGAATAAAGATACTCTGCCGGGTAACCTGCCGCCGCGCTGTGATCCATGGCGCTGTTTTGAAAAAATCTCAGCATCGCCGCAAGGCTTGCGCTCTTATTCGGCGCAAGATCGCTGAATTTAACCGTAACTTTTTCGGAAAACACAAAAACGCCCCCTTAGTTTTTAAGACTGTGCATCGGAGCCGGGATTCTTCCGCCGCGCTTTACAAATTCCTCGCACGAGAAACCGTTTATCGGCATTACGGGGCCGCTGCCCAGAAGACCGCCGAACTCCACCGTGTCTCCCACTTTTTTGCCGCATGCCGGAATAACTCTGACAGCCGTGGTTTTTGTGTTTATCATACCTATTGCCGCTTCGTCCGCAATAAGACCCGAAATTGTCTCCGCGCTTGTATCGCCCGGTACCACAACCATGTCTATTCCGACAGAGCAGACGCACGTCATAGCCTCAAGCTTTTCTATTGTGAGCGCTCCGCAGCGCGCCGCGTCTATCATACCCGCGTCTTCGCTCACGGGAATAAACGCACCGCTTAAGCCGCCAACGTAAGAAGAAGCCATGGTTCCGCCTTTTTTAACCGCGTCATTCAAAAGCGCCAGCGCCGCCGTTGTGCCGGGCGCACCGCACTTTTCAAGACCCATTTCTTCAAGTATATGCGCAACGCTGTCACCCACCGCCGGAGTCGGCGCAAGCGAAAGATCAACTATTCCGAAAGGCACCCCGAGTCTTTCTGCCGCCTGTGTTGCCACAAGCTGACCCATTCTTGTTATCTTGAAAGCCGTTTTCTTTATTGTGTCGGCAACAACGCCGAAATCTTCGCCCTTTACCTTTTCAAGCGCGCACTTTACAACTCCGGGGCCGCTTACGCCGACGTTTATAACGCTCTCGCCTTCGCCCACGCCGTGAAATGCGCCCGCCATAAAGGGATTATCCGGCACCGCATTGCAGAAAACAACAAGCTTTGCACACGAAAAGCCCGCACTCTCCGCAGAAAGTTCCGCCGCATTTTTTATGATAACGCCCATTTTGGCAACAGCGTTCATATTTATTCCCGACTTTGTGGAGCCTATGTTTACGCTTGAGCAAACACGCTCCGTTTCTTTAAGCGCCTCGGGAATCGATTCGAGAAACTCGATATCGCCCTTTGCGTAGCCTTTATGAACAAGCGCGCTGTAGCCGCCTATAAAGTTTACGCCCGTTTCCGCCGCGGCGCGGTCAAGCGCCTTTGCAAATTTTAAGTAATTTCCGCACGGACCGGCAACAATGGATATGGGCGTTACGGAAATACGCTTGTTTATAATCGGTATTCCGTATTCGCTCTCTATCTCCTCGCCGCACGACACAAGGTGTTCCGCCGTTTTGGTTATCTTATCGTAAACTTTTTCCGCCGCAATGTCCGCGTCTTCGCCTATGCAGTCGATCAGGGAAATGCCCATCGTAATCGTTCTTATATCAAGGTTTTCCTCGCGGATCATATTAACGGTTTCCATTATTTCAAAAGGATTTATCAACTCTTTGCACCTCCCTTATATTCTGTGCATGGAATTGAACAAATCCTCATGCTTTATCGTAATCGACACGCCGAGTTTCTTGCCGCATTCGGAAAGTTCCTCCGAAAGTGCCGCAACTTTTTTGCTGCTGCCGCTCAAATCAACAAGCATAATCATTGTAAACACGTTTTGCATAATTGTCTGCGATATGTCAAGAATATTTACGCCGTTTTCCGCAAGCAGTGCCGAAACCGACGCTATTATACCAACCTTATCGTCTCCGAGAACCGTTATTATCGCTTTCATAAAAATCTCCGTTTCTTTATTGTTTTATAATTTTCGCGTTTTTTACACCTCGTACACCGCGCGCGAGCCACCTATATATTTCGGACGCGTTCTGGCATATGTAACATGTGCACTGCCTATTGTATCTTTCTCAAGACGCACCGGAACCGCAACATGGCGAAGGTGCATTCCAATAAACGTATCGCCTATATCCATTCCGGCATGACCCTTTACAAATTCAACAACCACGGGGTCGTCAAAAAATTTATACGCCGCCGTGCCCGCGCTGCCGCCGGCTTTCGGCTGCGGAACAACGCATACTATTTCAAATCCGTATTTTAAAGCCGCCTCACGTTCGATAACAACCGCACGGTTTAAATGCTCACAGCACCCCACCGCAAGATATATTCCTCTCGGCTTTAATGCCGCAAGCGCTCCGCTTATAACCTGTTCGCCGAGCTCATACACCGAGCCGTGTCCTATATGCTCGCCCGCAATCTCGCTTGTAGAACAGCCCAAAACCATTATTTCTCCCGCATTAAGCTTTGCCGTATCCGCAAGAGATGTCATAGCGCGAAATACTTCTTCTTTAATATTTTCCATAACAATGTACCTCCGCTTCCCATTAATCTATAAGTATATTTTACCACAATAAAACGAAAAGTCAACACTTTTAATGTATTTCGTAGAAAAACACAAAAAAGTCCTGACTTTATCAGTATTTAGTTGTAATTAGCAATAATAAGGCATCAATTTAATTTGCGGCAATCTCCGCTGTTGTCCTTGAGACGCGGACAGCTATTTTTCAAAAACCGAGATTGCGTCCTTTATGGTTTTTTCAAAAGCCTCTCTTCCGTATTTGTCAACCTGCGCCTTGTTTTTCTCTCCGTGAGTGAGGCAGCCCGCGCCGCCTATGCATCCTCCGATGCACGCCATGCCCTCTATGAAATTTACGTCGGACGCACCGTGACTTTTCTTTATGAGCGCCTTGCGGCATTCTTCAATTCCGTCGCACGACTGAGCACAAAGCTCAAACTCCACTCCCTGTTCGCGCAGCCCTTCCGCAACAGCGTCCGCCAGTCCGCCGCAGCGCGCAAATATTCTTCCGAAATAGGAAGCGTTGTCGAGCACACCTTCGGGAAGGTCTGTTATTTCCATATCGCGGCTGTCAAACAGAGCCTGAAGTTCTTCAAAGGTTATGCACGAATCAACATACGGCTTAACCTCTTCCTTTTTAACCTCGGCTTTCTTTGCCGTACACGGACCTATGAAAATGATTTTCGCCGTTTTATCCATATTTTCTTTGATGTATTTTGCAATGGTTGCCATAGGCGACAGATTGTGCGAAATATTTCCGCTCATTTTCGGGAATGCTTTTTTTACATAATCCACAAATGCCGGGCAGCATGAGCTTGTGAGAAAGCCTTTTTCCGCAAGCTCGCGCGACTCCGCGTATGCCACCATATCCGCTCCGAGAGCCGCCTCAACCACAGAGTGAAACCCGAGCTTTAAAAGCCCCGTTACCACCTGACCGAGCTTAGCGTATGTGAACTGGCTGGAAATTGACGGCGCCACAAGCGCATACGTTTTGTATTTTGTATTGTTTTCACTGTTTTTCAAAATGTCAATCGTGTCCAAAATATACGACTTGTCCGCAATTGCTCCGAACGGGCACTGATACACGCACGCACCGCAGGAAATACACTTATCGTTATCTATTTTTGCGGACTTGTTTTCGTTCATGGAAATGGCTTTTATCTTGCACGCACTCTGGCAGGGACGTTTTCTGTTTATTATCGCGGAAAACGGGCACACCTTGGCGCAGGCGCCGCAGTCAACGCATTTTGACTTGTCTATATGCGCCACATGGTGGTGGTCAAACGATATCGCACCCTTTCGGCAAACATCCTCGCATCTGTGTGCCAGGCAGCCGCGGCACGAATCCGTAACTTCGTATCCGCCCATGGGACACTCGTCACAGGCGGTTTCGATAACCTCGATTACATTCGGGTTTTCATCGTCTCCGCCCATGGCAATTTTCACCCTGTCGGCAAGAATGGCGCGTTCTTTATACACGCAGCAGCGCATGGTGGGCGTAGTGCCCGGAATGATGCGCTTCGGAATATCGGAAATATTTTTGTAAAGCGTACCCTTCCATGCTTCTCTTGCCACCTCTCTTAAGACCTTATATTTAATATACTGGACTTTAGTGTCAAATTTTCTCATGCCCTCACTCCTCTACGAAACACTATTTCACTTTCGGCATAACCGTTTCTTCAAAGAATTTAACGGCGGTTTCCGGCATAACGCGGTAGTCTTCTCCGTCAACCGACACCGAAACACCCTCTTTGCTGCATCTGCGCATGCAAAATGCGGCTTCGAATTTTATTTTATCGTGAAGGTCATGTTCCTCTATCATATGGCGGAATGAAGCAATTACATTCCTTGCGCCGTTTAAATGGCATGCGCTTCCGATGCAAACACGCAGTTCTGTCATTATTTTTTATCCCCCTTTACGTAATCAACATGCAGAAGCTTATGAACCTTGCCTTTTATGATATCACTGTAAAGAGAATCTATAATCGGGTTTTCCTCTGCTCGTCTTATGCTTAAAAGTCTGTCTGCGTCATAAAGGCCGCGGCCGCGCTCCGCGCGCTCTTCAGCCATTGCAAACGGCTGACCGCCGCCGCAGATACATCCGCCGGGGCATGCCATAACCTCGATAAAGTCAAACTTTTCGCCGTTTTTCATTCTCTTTATAACGCTTTCGGCGTTGTTAAGACCGCTTACAACCGCAATATGAAGATTTTTGTTGCCGTATGTAAGGTCAAATTCTTTAACGCCGTCCATTCCGCGCTGACCGGAGTTTGCAACCGTCATCAGCGCCGAACGTGATTTGTTTGAAACCACACGGCGCAAAACGGCTTCCGTAACACCGCCCGTAACACCGAATATAAGTCCCGCACCCGAGATTGTGCCGAAAGGCATATCTATGGCTTCGGGTTCAAGTTCGGAAAATACAATTCCCGATTCTTTTATCATGCGGATAAGCTCCTGAGTTGTTAAAACCGCGTCAACATTCGGTACGCCGTCTTCTTTAAACTCATCCCTCGCCGCCTCAAATTTTTTGCCTGTGCACGGCATAACGGCAACATGGAACATTTTCTTTGAAGCCTTCGCGCTCTGATCCTTTATTAGAGACGCGAACATCTGCATGGGAGAGCGGCATGTTGAAATGTTTGGCAGAAGCTCCGGATGCTTTTTCTCGCAATACTGTATCCAGCCCGGACAGCAGGATGTAATAAGAGGCATTGCCCCTCCGTTTTCGAGTCTTCCGAGAAATTCTTCCGATTCCTCCAAAACCGTGAGGTCTGCGCCCAAAGTCGTGTCATACACCTCGTCAAAGCCTATGCGGCGCAGCGCGGCAACAATTTTGCCCATAACATTTTCGCCGTCTTTTACCCCAAGCTCACGCCCGAGCGCCACGCGCACCGCAGGCGCCACCTGAACGCTTGTCTTAACACCGGGGTCTGAAATCGCCTTCCACACGGGAGCCATGCTGTTTTTAACCACAATCGCGCCCGTGGGACACACAACCGCGCACTGACCGCAGCCAACGCACGGGGATTCCGCAAGCGGTTTGCCGAACGCTGTGCTTATCTCCATCTTCGAGCCGCGGAACGCAAAATCTATTGCGCCCACATTCTGCACCTCGTTGCACATTCTCACGCAGTCACCGCAAAGAATACATTTGCCGTTGTCTCTTGTTATGCAAAGAGACGAAGTGTCTTCATCCTTCCTCGACTTTGCCGAGTTCGGAAAGCGAACGCCTTCTATATTAAATCTCATTGCCAGATCCTGAAGCTTGCAGCTGCTGTTGTTTTCGCAGGTTGTACAGTCTCTGCAATGGTTCGCCAAAACAAGTTCCAGAATATTTTTGCGGTATTTTCTGAGTCTTTCCGTGTTTGTCTTTATAACCATTCCGGCGCGGGGAGGAGTTGAACACGCCGCGTCAAGACCGCCGCGCTCGTTCTCCACCATGCACATACGGCAGGCGCCGTATACGGAAAGGTCGGAGTGGTAACAGAATGTGGGAAGCTTTATGCCCGCTTTTCTGATTACCTCCAATATATTTTTCTCGTCTGTTATTTCAACCGGTATCCCGTCCACCGTCATATACTGTCTTTCGTTCACTCTTAACCCTCCTTTATTGCATGGAATGCACACGCCGTTATGCAGCTGCCGCAGCGGATACACTTTGAAAGGTCTATCTCAAACGGCTCTTTAATCTTTCCGCTTATTGCCTGAACCGGGCATTGGCGTGCACACTTTGAACATCCCTTGCAAAGCTCGGGGTCAATTGATATTGTCTTAAGCTTCTGACAGGCTCCCGCAGGACATTTCTTATCATATATATGCGCTTCGTATTCGTTTCTGAAGTTCTTTATTGTGCTTATAACGGGCTTGGATGCGGATTTTCCGAGACCGCACAGCGCCGTTGCCGAAATCGTCTCGGCAAGCTCGGACAGAAGCTCTATATCTCCGTCTTTGCCCTCTCCCGCAACTATTCTCTCCAGTATCTCAAGCATGCGCTTTGTGCCTTCTCTGCACGGGATACACTTGCCGCATGACTCGTTCTGCGTAAAATGCATGAAAAATCTCGCAACTTCAACCATGCATGTGTCCGAATCCATAACAACAAGTCCGCCCGAGCCTATCATTGCGCCGACTTTTTTAAGAGTGTCAAAATCAAGCGGCAAATCAAGATGTTCCTTTGTAAGACATGCGCCCGAAGGACCGCCTATCTGAACAGCTTTAAATTCACCGCCGCCGCGCATGCCGCCGCCGATATCAAATATGATTTTCCTCAAGGTTGTTCCCATCGGAACCTCAATGAGACCCGTGTTGCTTATATTTCCCGTAAGCGCAAACGCTTTTGTGCCGGAGCTGTTTTCCGAACCTATGGAGAGGAACCAGTCGGCTCCCTTTGTTATAATCGAAGGAACATTTGCATACGTTTCGACGTTATTCAAAACCGTGGGTTTATCGAAAAGTCCGTGTTCAACCGTGCGCGGCGGCTTAACGCGCGGAAAACCGCGCTTGCCTTCTATAGATGCCGTAAGAGCGCTTCCTTCGCCGCACACAAATGCGCCTGCGCCGCGGTTTATATGCATACGGAACGAAAATCCCGTGCCCAGAATATTATCGCCCAAAAGTCCGAGCTCCTCTGACTGTGCTATTGCGTTTTTAAGTCGCTGCACAGCCAGCGGATATTCTGCACGCACATAAATATATCCTTCGCTTGCGCCGCAGGCAACGCCCGCAATCATCATTCCTTCAAGCATACGGTGGGGGTCGCCCTCCATTATGCTTCTGTCCATAAACGCGCCGGGGTCGCCCTCGTCTCCGTTGCAGACAACATATTTCTGCGGCTCGCTCTGTGCCTTAACCTGTGCCAACTTTCTGCCTGCCGGAAATCCTCCGCCCCCTCTGCCGCGCAGATTTGATTTGCTTATCTCGTCAACAATCTCGTCTCCCGTCATGTCAAACAGCGCTTTTTCAAAAGCGGAATATCCGCCAATTGCAATGTACTCGCTCACGGAATCAGCGTCAATTTTGCCGCAGTGCTCCAAAACAACGCGTGTCTGCTGTTTGTAAAAAGGGATATCATCCTGTTTTTCGTAAACCTTGCCGTCTTTTTTATAAACAAGCCTGTCTATACATTCTCCGGCTTTAACTGTCTTTTCAATTATTTCTTCACAGTCCTCAAGCTTTACTTTTGTGTAAAGCCAGCCCTGCGGCTCTATCCTGAGCAGAGGCCCCATTTCGCAGAAGCCGTGGCAGCCGCTCTTTTTAAGTCCGACGCTGCCGTCATGAGGTTCCTTTTGAAGCTCCACTTCAACCCCGATACCCTGCTGCTCCAAAAGCTCTTTTAATCTGTCGTGAATTTTAAGCGATCCGCCCGCAACGCAGCCGGTTCCGCCGCACACAATAAGCTTTTTTGACTGTGCCTCGTAAGCTGCCGCGGCAGCCTTGCGGAATTTCTTCAGTTCTTCTCTGTTTTTAATCATTTGCCGCCTCCTCCCTGAGCTGCTTTAAAAGCTCCGAAGCCTTGTCGGGAGTCATTGCCGGATGAACCTCTTCGTTTACCATAAGCACCGGCGCAAGTCCGCAGGCGCCGAGGCACGAAACGGTTTCAAGCGTAAAAAGAAGGTCATCCGTCGTCTTTTTCTCCGCCGTGAGGTTCAGCTCTTTGCGCATACGATCCAGAATAGGAATCGAGCCGCGCACGTGACAGGCGGTTCCGTCACATATTCTTATAACGTATTTGCCCTTGGGCTCCAACGAAAAATTCTCGTAAAACGTTGCAACGCTGTATATGCGCGCCTCGCTCATTCCGAGCTTTTCGGCTATATACGGGAATACCTCGCGCGGCAGATAGTGATAATGCTCCTGAATTTCCTGCAAAATCGCAATTATCGCACGCGGTTTACTGTCATGTGCGGCAAGTATACCGTCTGTCACCGCAAAATCAAATGATTCGCTCATTTAATTTCTCCTCTCTTTTTCTGTCGTTTATTTTGATAGATAATCGTCTATAGCTTTTGCCGCATTTTTTCCGGCGCCCATCGCAAGAATTACCGTTGCGGCGCCCGTTACGGCGTCACCGCCGGCATATACGCCTTCGCGTGACGTAAGGCCTGTTTCTTCCTCGGTTATAATTCCGCCCCATTTTTGTGTTTCAAGTCCCTTTGTTGTATTTTTGATAAGCGGATTCGGCGAAGTGCCCAAAGCCATTATTACACAGTCAACATCCATTGTAAATTCGCTTCCCGGGATTTTAACGGGTCTTCTGCGTCCCTTCTCGTCAGGCTCTCCAAGCTCCATTTTTATGCACTCAATAGCTGTAACAAAGCCGTTTTTCGGATCTCTCGGGTCATCGGGATTTTTGTATCCCATGATGCGCACGGGGTTTGTGAGAAGCTTAAAGTCTATGCCCTCCTCCTGCGCATGCTCAACCTCTTCGCGTCTTGCCGGAAGTTCTTCCATAGAGCGGCGGTATACAATGCTTACATCGGCGCCGAGTCTCAGAGCCGTACGCGCAGCGTCCATAGCAACGTTTCCGCCGCCGACAACAACAACCTTGCCGCCTTTCATAATCGGCGTGTCGCTGTCATCTCTGTACGCCTTCATAAGATTGCTTCTTGTTAAAAACTCGTTTGCCGAGTATACGCCCTTGAGCGATTCGCCTTCGATTCCCATAAACTTCGGAAGTCCGGCGCCGGAACCTATGAAAACAGCTTCAAAGCCATCGTCAAAAAGCTCGTCTATTGTCAGGGTTTTGCCTATAACAACGTTTGTTTCAAAGTCAACGCCCAGCGCTTTGAGTCCTTCAATTTCCTTAGCCACTATAGACTTCGGAAGTCTGAATTCCGGAATACCGTAAACAAGCACACCGCCGGCTGTGTGGAGCGCTTCGAAAACCGTTACTTTATAGCCTTTTTTAGCCAGATCGCCGGCACATGTAAGTCCCGAGGGACCCGAGCCCACAACCGCCACGCGGTGACCGTTCGATTCGGGTTTTACAGCTTCGGCATCTGAATTTTCATTGTGCCAGTCCGCAACAAAACGCTCGAGTCTGCCGATTCCCACAGGCTCAAACTTTATGCCGAGAGTACATTTGCTCTCGCACTGCGACTCCTGCGGGCAAACTCTGCCGCAGACCGCAGGAAGTGATGAAGAAAGGGAAATAACATCGTATGCTCCCTCAAAGTCGCCTTCTTTTATGCGGCTTATAAATCCGGGAATATCTATATTTACGGGGCAGCCGCCTATGCAAGGCTTATTCTTGCAGTTTAAGCAGCGCTGCGCTTCGTTTACGGCAACTTCGCTGCTGTAACCCAATGCAACTTCGTTAAAATTTTTCGCCCTTGCGCCCGGGTCCTGTACGGGCATTTCATTTTTCTTCGGTTCTATTGCCATTTTAAGTTTCCTCCTTTAAGCATTTTTGAACAGATTACATGTCTTTTCATGTTCGCGGCGCTCAAAATCGAAATACATTCTGCCGCGCGACATAGCCTCGTCAAAGTCAATTTCGTATCCGTTAAAATCGGGTCCGTCAACACACGCAAACTTTGTTATCTTCTCGCCGTCACGGTTCAAAGTGAGGCGGCAACCGCCGCACATTCCCGTACCGTCAATCATAATCGGGTTCATAGAAACCGTAACGGGTATATCAAACGGTTTCGCCGCCGCCACAACAAACTTCATCATGATAAGCGGACCTATTGTGATTATCATGTCAAACTTTTCGCCCGCTTCAAGCATTTCTTTAAGCGGAACGGTAACGTTTCCGTGTCTGCCGTACGAGCCGTCGTCCGTCATAAGAACAAGTTTATCGGAATACGCCTTAAACTCGTCCTCCAAAATTACTATATCCTTGCTGCGGAAACCTATTATGCTTGTAACATCCGCCCCCATTTCATGAAGCGCTTCGGCTATGGGCATTGCGATGGCGCAGCCTACGCCGCCGCCCACGATACAGGCTTTTTTGATTCCGTCAAGACGCGTTGCCGTGCCCAAAGGACCCACAAAGTCCGAAATGCTTTCGCCCGCATTTTTGTGATTCAGCTTTTCCGTTGTCGCACCGACTATCTGGAAGATAATCTTAACCGTGCCCTCCCCGGGATTGCAGCCTGCAACCGTCAGCGGAATTCTTTCTCCTTCTTCGTCAACGCGCAGAATGATAAACTGTCCGGGTTTTGCTTTTTTCGCTACCAGCGGCGCTTCGATTTCCATCTGCGTAACAGTGGGGTTGAGCGATGCTTTTCTTACAATTTTGTACATTGTTTCAAGATACTCCTTTCAAACACGGGAAATACGGCAAAACCGTTTTACCCTTTTTATATTAAAAATAGCTTACTTTAACTTTTTTTCCCATTTGCCTAAGGCAATCGGAAAGTTCTTTTACAAGATTCATTTTAATGCTGAAATTTATCGGCAGCTCGGGATTTTGATGAGCGGGGTTTATTGCTCTGCCGACAAAGAAATTAATATCCGTGGCTTCCTCGAAAAGCATGCGCGAGATAAGCGATGCGCCGTCTTTCTTATAGCCCCAGTCGGTGTAGCTTTCGTTGCTTTTTAAATAATCCTTTGCGTATTCCAGCACTTTATTTATAGTGATAACGCCCTCCGTCACCAAATCGACTCCGTCTATTTCGGCAGTCGGAGGTACGTCCGCACTTTCAAAAACAAGACTTGGCCGAATTTCTTTATGCAGATATTTCGCGGCAATTGTTGAGGTTGTTCCTCCGCACACGATGTGCTTTCCCTCTTTTGAGAAAAAGAGCGACATCATTCGGTTTGCATCGTCACGGTTTGCCGGCGGACCGAAAAGAAGATTGACGGGCTCTCTGCGCCGTATTTTCACAACGCATGCCGTAGCGTCGTCTCCGGGTTTTTCGCCGTACAGCCTGAAGCACTCGTCCACAAGGATTGTGGCAAGAGTCTTTGCCGTAAATCCGCTGTAAGTCAGCGGCTCCAGAAATTTCGTAATATCTTCGCGTTTCCAGCCGAAATTATACGCCGTGCCTATACCGGCATGAGGGCAGCCGTCGCTCATGGCGACAAAAATATCGTTTTCGCGCAAATCTATCACGGATTTATAAAGCGTTTTTCCGCCGACAACCATTTCCTCCGCTTTATACTCGCAGTTTTTATTGTCTCGGAAAAAAATTATATGCGGATTGTCATATTGAATGAGCTCCGCCTTTTCATTATCGATAAGATGAATTATTGTAAACGTCGAATATGCAACTCCGCGCACGGAGCATATCGGCAGCGTTGCCGCAATGGTTGAAACGCATTCTTCAAGCGCCATGCCCTCAGCCATCATTGTGGAAATAATCTTGGACGTGAGCGTAGACAAAATGCTTGCCTTAACGCCGCTCCCGAGCCCGTCCGCCAAGACTATGACGGGGGATGTTTCGCTTTGCTCGACAATGTCCACATGGTCTCCGCAGAGCTGCTCACCGTAATGATTTATGCTTTTATATCCGATATCGGCGCACAAATTATTCATCTGCTATAGTCTCCTTTAACTTCGTGAGGGCAATTTTCGTTTCCGCCGCCGTCTCACCCAAAAGCGACGCGATTTCCTGAACTATTCTCATCTGCTTATCCACAACCTTGTCGGCAATTTCAACCGTTTGTCTGCCGACGCTTTCTTTTCTCTCACGCGCTTTTTCTTCTTCCGTAATATCGCGCATGATGCATATAAGCAGCCTGTAATCCTGGTCGTAGGTTATGGTAACCTCAACGTATTTCCCATACTCGGCAAGATATAATTTTTTGTTTTTGAGATTCCATCGGCTTTCCAGAACGTCTGTAAAAAGCTTAGGGTCAAGCACGCGCACGATATGGTCTCCCAGTATGTCCGACGCGCTGCGAAGGTTTATAATTTTAAGCGCCGCTTCGTTAATCTGCTGCACCTCGAGCATCTCGTTTAAAACTATAAGTCCGTTAGGGGTGTTTCGTACAATGTTGTCGGAAAAGCTTTCCGCTTTGTCCTTAAGATACGGCAGACACATTGAAACCTCCGCCTTGCCCTGGTATATCGCCACCGCCTTCTCGCGGCAGGTGTTGTAGCCGCACGAGCCGCAGTTTAATTCGTCGGACGGCTTGTATTTGCCCATTTTATGCAGAATTTCGGTTATTTCGTCCTCCGACGGGGTCCGAAGCTTTTTTTCTATAACCGAAAACGTCTTTTTGATTTCGAGACTGTCCGGCTGCTCAACCCTAAAATCCCGCGAACCGGCAAATTCCGCAACCACCATGTAGTCTTTTACCGGCGAATGGTGGAATTTTTCCATAACAGGTCCGCCTACGCAGCTGCCGGTGCATGCCGACATCTCTATAAAGCACTTGTGAATTTTTCCGTTTTCTATGTCGCGCAGCGCCGCCATACAGTTTTCAACACCGTCTATCGCCATATAGGTATAACCCTCGGCGTCCTGCGCCATTGTTTTTAAAATTCCGCCCGTTGTCGGGAAAAAGCGTGCGCGGCTCTCTTCCTCATGTTCGTTTTCGGGCTCAATCTCTATTTTTTCTTCTTTAAACCACTTTGTCAGTTCGTCAAAAGTCAAAACCGCGTCAACAATTCCCTCGTAATACTCCGCCTCGTCTTTTTTGGCAACGCACGGACCTATAAACACGGTTTTTGCGTTTTTATCACGCTTTTTAAGTTCTATGCAGTGCGCCTGCATCGGAGACAGCACGTTTGCAAGATACGGCAGCTCCTTCGGAAAATATTTCTGCACCAGAAGGTTAACCGAATGGCAGCAGGAGGATATCACGATATCCCTTTTATCTTCGCGCAGCATTCTTTCATATTCGTTTTTAACTATTGTTGCGCCGACGGCGGTTTCCTCCGCGTCCGCAAAGCCGAGTTTTTTAAGTGCGGCGCGCATGGAGTTTATCCCGGCGCCCTCATAGTTTGCCACAAACGAGGGCGCAAGACTGACATATACCGGGTCGCCGCTTTTCAAAAGCACACGCACCTTTTCCGTCTCGTCAACAATCTGTTTTGCATTCTGCGGACAGACAACAAAGCAGTGTCCGCAAAGGATACATTCGTTGCTTATTATATACGCCTGATTGCCCGAAAATCTAATTGATTTTACGGGGCAGTGACGTATGCATTTATAGCAGTTCCTGCAGTTTGATTTTTTAAGCGTAAGACAGTCGGACATAGCTTTTCCTCCCCTAATTTCGGAATTTTAACACATTTTCGTTTAACGCCGCAAAAGCGTGCCGAAAATTCGACACGCTTCACAAAGCGTCCTATTTAAGTTTATTTAAAATATTTTCTTTAAAAAAAGCTTCTACATCATCGGGCGATACGGAATAAAACTCATTATCCGCCGTAACGCATACTCCCTGTCTGCATTTTCCCATACAAAACGATCCGGATAGTTCAACTTTATCACTCAAGCCGTTTTCGGTAATGAGACTCTGCAGTTTTTCAACAACTTTTCTCGAACCTTTTATATGACAGGAGGAGCCGATACATACAGTAACTTTCATACCAATACCTCCGGTATAAAATTATTCATATGTGTATGTGCCATGTTTTTGCCCTTCTAATATATATTCGGAATTTATATTTGTTTTCCTTCCGTCCTGCTTAAATTTTTTATCTTATTTTGACGATTCACGCATTTTATCAAGTTTTACGTTTCTGAAATAAAGCGCCACGTCAATCGAAATCATAATAAGATTAAGCACATAGAAGAAGAAGCTCAGGAAAAATATAAATCCGCTCGAGCCCTGCGCCGTTTGTATAGCCTTGCGAACAATTCCGAATATGTATCCCAAAAGCAGGAACAGTTCAAAAAATAAGCTTTTTCCCTTTGCCGTGCGTGAAATATATGACTTTCTTATTGAAATCGGCCACGAAAGGCCGAAGCAAAGAATTGTCATCGCTTCAAGAAAATCCAATAACATAAATGTTCTCCTTTTTATACGGGCAAGCAATAAAATTCCGGTCAAAGTCATTGCCAAAGGAGCAATTTAAAACCTCTCCTTTGGCAATGCTTAAAACCGCCGCTTTTGCCGCCTATTATTTTTGTCTTCTGTAATCGGGCAAGAGTTTTGGTGAAACAGCGTCTGTCTTTATTCCTGCCGCTTCTCTCTCGCTGTCAAACTTATTTATATGCGAAAGCGTGAGCTCACCCAAAGTTGTCTCCTTGGCTCTTGCAGCCGCATTTATTCCGGCATTTCTTCCGAAAACGATAATATCGAGAAGCGAGTTGCCCATAAGTCTGTTTCTGCCGTGAATTCCTCCGACAGCCTCGCCCGCAACAAAGAGGTTATGCACATTTGTTGTCTCGCCGTTTACGTCTATATCAAGACCGCCGTTCTGGTAATGCAATGTGGGGTAAACCAAAATGGGTTCTTTTCTGATATCTATTCCGAAGCTTAAGAACATACGCATCATTGCCGGAATACGCTTTTCGATTGTGCCTTCGCCGCCGATTTCTTCAATCATCGGAGTGTCAAGCCATACTGCCTTGCCGCTTCCCGTGTCAACGCCTTCTCCTCTGTCGGAGCATTCTCTTATTATTGAAGCCGCCGAAACATCACGCGTTTCGAGAGGGTGCATAAACACCTTTCCGTCACGGTTTATAAGCTTTGCGCCCAAAGAACGAACTTTTTCCGTTACCAGTGCGCCGAAAATCTGCTGAGGGAAAGCCGCGCCCGTGGGGTGATACTGAAGGGTGTCGGCATAAAGAAGCTTTGCTCCCGCTCTGTAGCCGAGAACAAGTCCGTCAGCCGTTGCGCCGTAGTGGTTTGAGGTCGGGAAGCCCTGATAGTGCATTCTTCCCGCGCCGCCCGTTGCTATAATAACGGTTTTTGCCTTTGCAACCATGAGCTCTTGCGTTTCCATATTCATAAGCACTGCGCCTGCCGCATTGCCGTTTTCGTCGAGAATAAGCTCTATTGCAGCCGTGAAGTCAACAACCGGAATACCTCGGTTTATAACCTCGTCGCGCAGCGTTCTCATTATCTCAGCGCCGGAATAGTCCTTTGCCGCATGCATTCTCTTTCTTGAAGTTCCGCCTCCGTGAGTTGTGATCATGGTTCCGTCTTCGGCTTTGTCAAACTCAACGCCGAGTTCGTTAAGCCATTTTATGGCGCCCGGTGCGTCGCACACAAGCTTTGCCAAAAGATCGCGCTTTGCGGCAAAATGTCCGCCGCCGAAAGCGTCGAGAAAATGTATTGCCGGAGAATCGTTCTCTTTGTCCGCCGCCTGAATTCCGCCTTCCGCCATCATTGTATTTGCATCGCCTATGCGCAGCTTTGTAACAATCATAGCCTTGGCGCCTGCGTTATCCGCCTCTATTGCAGCCGAAGCACCGGCTCCGCCGCCGCCTATAATAAGTACGTCAACATCGTATGCCACGTTTTTGAGATCTACATCCTCAGCCTTTATTCTGCTGTGAGCCTCAAGCATTGCGCAGAGCTCGTGCGGAACTTTTTCGCCCTTGTTGGGGCCTATGGAAAGCTCTGAAAATTCGCTCTTTTTATAGTCGGGATGATATGCTGCAAGCAAATCGTCCTTCTCCTTTGCGGTCATACGTTTGGGCTCGTAAGCTATATTCTCTTTTCTTGCCGCCTCAACCGCTTTAAGTGATTCCTGAAATTCCTGTGAATACATATTACCCCTCCTTACTTCTCTATTTCTCTGTTGTTGTAAAGCTCAGAAAGTTCTTCAACGGGTTTGCCCATGAGATTTTCTATAAGCTCTTTGAATGTGCCGTCTTCGATTTCTTTTACGCGTTTTGTAAGATGCTTGCTTTCGGGCGCAAGGTATTTTCCGTTTAATCTGCGCGCAAGCATTGCAACCTGCGGATGCGAAATTCCCGCCGGACATCTTGACGAGCATACGCCGCACATAACGCAGTCGAACGATTCTTCTGCGCACTTATCAAACTCGCCGCGCTGAGCATACGCTATGTACTGCATAACGTTAAGCGACTGCGTGCAGCTTTTTGTGCAGGCGTTGCAGCCTACGCAGGCGTAAATTTCGGGGTAAAGCTGCATCATAATCTGCTCGGTGGGTTTAATTTTTTCAATATCGTAAACCTGTTTTACCAGCGGGAAGAAGGGCAGGGTTGCAACATACATATTGTTCTCAACCTTGGTCTGGCAGGCAAGGCAGGTTTTAAGCTCGCGGTCGCCCTTTATGCGGTAAATTGTGGCGCAGGCGCCGCAAAAGCCGTTACGGCAGCCGCAGCCGCGTACCAGCTGATAGCCCGCATATTCCATTGCGCGCATTATTGTAAGGTTATCCGGCACGCTGTATTTCTTGCCGAACAGGTAAACATCAACCATAGTATCCATTTGTTTTCCTCCTTATTCCTTATCAGTACTCGTCGGGCAGCTCGTCTATTTCGTCAAAGCGGAAAACGGGTCCGTCCTTGCAGACGTATTTTGCGCCTATGTTACAGCGGCCGCATTTGCCTATGCCGCACTTCATTCTAAGCTCCATGGTGGTGTAAACCTGAGTTTTGTCAAAGCCTAATTCCTGAAGCCCCGCAAGGGTAAACTTAATCATTATAGGCGGTCCGCAAAGCACTGCTATCTTATCGGTTGTAAAGCCCAATTCCTTAACGTAATTCGGAACAAAGCCTACGTGGCCGTCCCATTCGGGCTGCTCGCGGTCAATGGTAAGGTGAACGTTTACGCCCGTATCATTTGCCCATTCGTCAATTATTTCCTTGTAGTCAACAAGGTCCTGCTTACTGCGGGAGCCGTAAACAATATCAATCTTGCCGTAGCGGTCACGGTAGTGGCGGCAGTAGTTAATAACCGAACGCAAGGGTGCAAGACCTATACCGCCGGCAACGAAAAGCAGGTCGTGACCCGCAAATTCGGTATCAACGGGGAAGGGTCTGCCGTAAGGCCCGCGTATGGTTATTTCCTGCCCTACCTCCATAGAGTGCAGCCACTCTGTAACACAGCCGCATTTCTTTATTGAAAACTCCATAAACTCGGTGTTTGTGGGGGAAGATGTGATTGAGAACATAGCCTCGCCCACACCGGGAATGGAAAGCATTGCGCACTGACCGGGCATATGCTCGAAAGCCTTTTTGCCGTCGGGTGTTACAACGCGGAAGGTCTTAACATCGGGAGTGTCTATCCTGATATCGGTAACAACGCCGATCTTCGGAATAAGCGGTTCTTTAATATCAGCCATTTGCATTACCTCCCAGTTTTTTCATTACCTTTACAATGTTCATCTGTATCGGGCATTTTGCAAGACATCTGCCGCAGCCTACGCAGGAGAACATACCGTCGTTATTCGTCGGGAAATACACAAGCTTGTGCATAAATCTCTGGCGGAAACGCTCTAATTGAGTCAGTCGCGGCTGACCTGCGGACATTTTGGTAAATTCGGAATACATACAGGAATCCCAGCAGCGGAAACGCTTAACGCCGTGACCCGTGTTGAAGTCCTTAATATCGTAGCACTGGCAGGTGGGGCACACAAAGGTGCAGGTGCCGCAGCCGAGGCAGCTTTCCGAGAGCTGCTTCCATTCCGGCCGGTCAAAGAGCGCTTTCGTCTTCCCCGCGCCGACGGCGGACAGATCGAGGCTTGCCAGCGGCAGCTTTTTGAGGATCGCGCGCGTCTGCGCCTGCTGGGCTTTGACGGCTTCGCCATCGGTGTCCTCGAGCATGGAGAGCTTCGCGGTCAGCGCCTCGCCCTTTTCCGTGTTGGCCTGCCAGTAGAGCGCCTTTGCGT
>ENA-OUOU01000316-OUOU01000316.1-human-gut-metagenome-genome-assembly--contig:-NODE-316-length-31680-cov-26.429186_pt1 | contig 31680 bp, 29 predicted proteins | sample MGYA00237936_ERZ548765 | MGnify/ENA primary metagenome ERZ548765 (study PRJEB26490, sample SAMN05356889) | human gut metagenome | biome: terrestrial biome; feature: human-associated habitat; material...
GCGGAAAAGAAAGTGGCAAAGAAACCGTCTTTTCCTTATCTGCGATGCTTGCAAAGAACAAAGGACAGCCCCCAATCAAAAGGACTGTCCTATTTTATAAAACCTTATTCTATGGAGTAAACAAGAGCAGATACTCCATTTTTCTTCTTCGCTCAATGGAAGGCACTATCTTTCCGTTCCACCTTTTGAAGTCCACATAGTCACGATAGATGTTTCTGTTGCCACTTCGCATCTTGGCATACATCCGGCTTTTCATCACCTTTCCACACCCCACATTGTAGGCAAGTGCAGCCAAGAGCAGCGAGTCACGACCGAAGTCACGGAACATGGCGCAGAGCTTTCTGAGGTCAGAGCGCAGCAAGGCATCGGCTTGCCGTTCCGTCATTCTTGTAGAAAACTTCTCGCCAGGCAACAGCTTGTGCCCATATCCGACATAAGGATGGTGCTTCGGTCCATGCAGACCCTCGTACTTCTTGATGCAGGCGACAGCCAACTCAAAACGTGACACATGACAAACTCGCTTTATCGCCCCTTGCGTCTGGGCAGACAAGCTGCCCGACACAAGAAGCAAGGCTAACAATATCATCAACCTCATACGCTACCGAGTTTGTTGGCACTTCTCGCAAACTCTTCCTCATCGTCTGTGTCGTTGAAACTGAACTCCATTTCGTATGACTTGCCGAAATTGTCCTCTACCACCACGGTCATCGTCTGTGTCTCCGTGCTTGCCGAGGTATAGTAAAGACGGAACTTCTCGTTCTCCAACAGATAGCGGTCGTTTGGCTGGAACACCGTTCCGTTCTCCATTCTCAGCGAACCTTTTCCGTCATGCTGAAAATAGCAGATAGTATAGATGGTGCCGTCAAACTTGCCCTCCGCCTTCAACTCGCAGCGGATTTCAACAGTCTGTCCACGCACAATGTCCTTTGGCACAGGCATCGTCTCCACCTTGAAAGGATACGATTGCTGAATGTCCAGCTCATCGCTGCACGATGAAAGAATTACCGACACGGCACACACGAAAAGGAATGCCAACACGCTCACTGATTTCTTGATTTTATTGTTCTTCTTCATTGTCTTGTTGCTTTTTGAATGATTGTTACTTTCTTGTCTTATGGCTCATCAGGTACTCGTTCAAGTCCTTGTAACCTGTGTATAGATGCGAATGGTCAATGACCTTATCGCCATATCGCTTTTGCAGTTCGCCACAGGCATTCTCGCCTGCCTCGTCATTGTCCAAGTGACAGTACACTTGTGCATAGCCATCTAAAAGATGATGCACCTTTTGCATATTAGCCACAGAGTTGAGGATAATATGATCCTCACCACGACCTATGCCGAGGATTAAGGCAGAGAGAAAATCCATAAAACCCACGTACAGATGGCAGACGTTGCTGTTCCTGCCAATGAGAGTGATGTCCTTTGGCGACACGCAACCTTTGAAGAAGCGGTTGCGTATCTCGTAGCCACCGCTGTTGTTCTTGAAACCGACAGCAAAGAACTGTTTGCCATTATATCGGTATTCCACCTGACAGCAGAAACGGCTTGCCACGTCAGCCGATATGCCACGCTCACGCAAGTACTGCCTAAGAGCAGGATGACTCAAAGGCTTTTCCACAATATCACTAAAGGGATTGCCTTTCGCCTTCACAGCCTTTTCCGCTATCCTTTGATAATGCGGAAACGATGTCGGGAAACTGCCACCAAGCGTTTCTGATATGAACTTGGCTTGCGCCACAAACTCATTGCTGTTGATGAACTCTCCTGCGAGGTTGAAGATGTCACCACCTCTGGCGATGCCATAGTCATACCAGACATTCTTGTCCGTTGATACCCGAAGCGAAGGATTGCGGTCGTTGCGGTATGGCGCATGATACCAAAGTCCCGAAGCCTTGTGCTTGACAGGCTCAATGCCGAGAATATAGAGAAAGTCCACGATAGGCACCTGTTTGATTTCATTGATGTCCATAGGCTCACTGTTTTAGTTGATGATGAACTTCATGCCGATGCCAAACTGCGTGTGAAAATGTCCCGTGCTGTTGCCCCAAACAAGTCTTTCCTTAACGGAAGCGGTCAAAGCTATAGCATCCGACAGGTATATTTCCGTTTCCAATGCCACGGCACCGCCATAGATAAACGCTCCCTTGTTCTGCAAGGTCGCTCCGTCCGACATGGTTCTCTTGCCCCAGTTTACGGACTCATAGCCAGCCAGTGCCGTACCTCCGATATAGAACAGCACTGTCTTGCTGTTGTCGGAAAGGAAGTTGTAGGAATAACCGAACTCGCCCGTCATTTGTGCTATTGGAACGGAAGTTTCACGGTAAGGCTGATGTACTTGCAGATATTCCGCCCCATACGTCCACTTGTCACCACCCTTGGTATAGCTCGAAAGTCCGAAACCTGCGTAATAGCCAGCCTTGCAGGACTTCTTGCCGTTATACACTCCGTCAGCCATGCCGACCTTCACCTCGATGCCTTTCATCTGAGGAAGACATCTTTGGGCGAATGCCTGCCCTGCGGTGAGGGCAAGCATCGCCATGATTGCAATGTTTCTTCTTTTCATCCGTTACTTCACGCTAAGTTCGTTGATTGTCAAAGCTCGCACCAAGTCGCTGTTCTCCACGACAAACGACTGATGGCGACCGCCTTCCTTCTCGTTCATCTCCACGACAAGCTCCTTGTCGTCGGGAATGGTAAATTTCGGCAAGCAGAACACCGTCTGCTCCGTTTTCTTGCCAGCCACACGCACCACATAGTTGTAGGCACGGACAGGAAGAAGCACCTGCTCCTGAATGGCGGTTCGCTTCGCCACCTTCTTGTCCACCACCTTGAACGTGATATAGTCCACGTCAAACGGCACGTTGCTCTGGTTCTTGATTTCTGTGTGGAAATACAGCAAGTCGCTGTGTACATAGATGCCCTTCAAAAGGTACTGGATTCCGAAACGCTTGCTGCCGATGTGCTTCACCTTGCGCTTGTTCTCCTTATGGATTGACTTCATGATGAGGTGTACCAGCATGGGACTTTCCTTGCCCAACTCCTTGAGATAAATCTCCTGCGCATTGTTCGGACGGTTCACCGCCTCACCGTCATGGATGAAGTCAGCCATCTCGATATTGAGCATGAGCGGTTCCTTGGCATACTTCACATTGAATGTGTAGAATGAGCCATCCTCCGTGATGACGCTCATATTGGTCTCCTTTTTGAAATTCTTCACGGCTGCTTTTACACGGATAACATTCTCCGCACCGTCCGCCTTGCCAGCTATCAAATCCTCTGATCCCAAGTCAACGTACTTGACAGAGGCAGGAAAGAGAATATGAACCGTCTTGTCATAAGTCACTTCCAAACCATGAGGTGGAATCATGCGGTCGAAGGTCAGCTTCTTGGTCAAGCCGTGATAGAGGTTGCTGTTCTCTTCCTTCTGCGGATACACCTCCTTGGTCAAGGTCAGTTTCTCTTCCTGGTCGGAAGAAACATTGCTTACTTGCTCAGTCTTTACAGACTTCTGCGCTTTTTTCTTGCCTGTCTTCTGCGCTGATGCAGTGCAGGCTACGCCCAGCATAAGGGCGAACATGATTGTTGTCTTTTTCATTTTGGTTTGCTTTTAATTAAACTTTTGGATTAAGTGGTATAAATGTTGTTGCCTTTCGGCTAATCTTCCTCTTGGTAGAGCATGACCCTGTAGCCAGCCTTCAGGTGTATCTTGACGGTACGCATCTTCTTGGAGATATACTGCGACACGCCTTGTATGACACCTTTTCCCAAGTCGGAGGCAAGCTGTGCCCCGGCATTGGAGGAAATGTTGATGCTGCTGTTCAGCGAGCTTCCCATGTTGGCACCGACTTCCTTGGCTGCGTCAACCTCCATCGACTTCGGGATGAAGATGCCCTCCTGACCGTCATTGTCATAGACTGCAAGCTCTATCGGGATAATCATGCCGTTGTGCTCAATGGACTTCAAGGCTATGGAAAGCCTTTCGCCTTGCAATCGTGCCACTCCGACAATGACAGAATTTCGTGGTATCTCCCTATTGCCGACACGCATGGCTTCCAGCAGTCTCAACCTTACTGCCTGTCCGTCCGTTATGGTCTGGTTGCCGTGGATGCAGGCAGAAATCGTGTTTTTGTCGGAAACACCACCTCTTCCGATGGCGGTATTGAACCTTGCCGAAGCCTTTTCCGAGTAAGAGGCGACAAACTCCTCGTTACTCATGGAGCGGGTCAAAGACGAGACCACACGCCTTTGCACTTGCCTTACAGGGGAAACCTTGGCTTTCTTGTCCTTGGTGACAGCTTCCTTGTTTTCCTCTGTTGCAGTTTCTGCTGATGAAGGACTTGCCGCATTGGCATTTCCACCAGGCATGTACTTTGCCGCAAGTTGATAGGACTTCTCCATAAGGGCAACTTGCTCGTCCATATTGGAACGCTTGTTTTCCTGTTGCATCATGCTTGCCTCCAGCTCGTCAAGACGTTTTCTCAACTCAGCATCTTCGCTGCTTCCCCCTTGCTGTGGCTGTTCATAGAAACCGCCCAAGGTCGTGTTCAAGGTTTGGTATGCCTCGGCAGACGAGCGGATGGCATCCGCCTCCTGTCTTTCCGCTTTTGTTGGCTGCTGCCCAGACTGCATCAGGTCAAAGTCCTTTTCTTGCCGTGTAGCAGTCGAATCAATGCCTGGCATGTACTCACCAAGAGAGTTCATTGCTCTGCTTTTTTCCTTTTGTTTGTTGGCAAGATCCTCCTTGGAGTATGCCTTGCGCTTGTCCGCCTCCACATCTGTCTTCTCCGCATCGGGCATTTCCATGTTGAATCCCTTGCTGCCTTTCTCACCCTCTGATGCCGACGGCTTGAAGATAAGCCATAGCACCAGACCGCAGACGAGACACATGCACGGTATGGCAATCATTTTGTTGCGCTTGATACGCTGCTCTTCGGTCAAAGGCTTCTTTTCCTTTGGAGCCTTATCCGGCTCCACCTTGTCATTCTTCTCCTTCTCCATGTATCAATTCATTTTGGTTGGTCACTTGCTGCCCCTTGTCGGTAGGCAACTTTACACTCTCAATGTGCTCAACCTCTATATTTGAGGTCTTGCCGTTTCCGAAGTTGATGATGGCTGAGCCTATCATGTAAAGGCTACAGAGGGCAAACAAGCCGAACATGACAAGCACGACTTTCAGTCTCACCCTTGGCGGAAGGGAATCCAGCCTGTCACGCAGTCTTCCCTTCATACCATTCACCTTTTCTTGGATTGTCTTAATCGGATTTTCCATTCTTGCTATTTTTATCGTTCTACTGTACTGATGTCCCTGTTCTCCACAATGGTGAAACCTTCAATGGTAAAACCATTCGGGTTATCATCGGAGCGTGTGGCGTTCACCAACCTGCATACGGTGACAAGACTTCTCTCCGTCACATTGCTCTCTCGGAGTATCACCTGCCGTGCGTAGGTCTTGGCTTGATAAGGGTAGTTATCAAAGTTACAGACCACGCTGTCAACTTGCAGCGACTGGTTGATGTTTCCCGCGATGAGTCTGTTGTAAAAACCTTTCTCCGCAAAGTCCTGGTAATAGTTGTATGCGCTCTTGTCTGCCAGCAGCAAGGCTCGTTTCACGTTGTGCTCGATGGCGCTCTTTTCGGGAGATAGCGTAAAGAACAGCTCATGAAAGCGTCTCACGTGTTCCCTTGCCTCGGCAGGTCTGTTCTGTGAGAGGTCTTGCGAGAGGGCGAGCATCAGCGACTTGCCTCCATCAAGGACGTATATCTTCTCGCGTTGCTTCTCCGCAAATCGGAATGCGAACACCACCGAGCATATTGCAACAACAGCGCAACCGATGACGAGGACGATGCAGAACAGGCGTATCTGTCTGAACGAGGTCTCGATATTCTTCAATGACTTGAATTCCATTTTTCTTTTCGTTGTATTGTTCATGAATGACTATATTTTCTTAAATCCGCTCTTGATGAGCCTTCCGGCACGTCCTGCCACATTTCCAGCCGTTGCTCCTGCGATGCTTCCGCCCAGTGAGCCAGCCGTATTCACGTTCCGGTTGTAGTTGCCGATGCCGCCACCTGCCTGTATGATCCAGCCTGCCACGGTCGGTATGGTGAAGTAACCGATGATTCCGATGATGAGGAAAACGATGTAAACACCGTTGCTCGCCTCAATGGAAAAGTTCGGATCGTTCTGCAATGCCTCGATGTCGTTTTGCAGCATCAGCACCTGTATCTTGGCAAGGATGGTACTGAACAAGTCCGAAACGGGTAGCCAGAGATAAATCTGTATGTACCTGCAGAACCATTGCGTCAGCGTGGACTGGAATCCGTCCCATACCGATATGGCGAAACAAAGCGGTCCGAGGATGGACAGGACGATGAGGAAGAATGTCCTCAGCACGTCTATGACCAGTGCAGCGGCTTGGAACAGCAGTTCCAGCAGTTCACGGAAGAAATCACGGATGCTCTTCTTCATGCTGTACATGCCACGCTCCACATACATTCCTGCCATTGTCACCACGTCGCCGGGTGACCAGCCGAGTTCGTCAAGCTGCTTGTCAAACTCCTCGTTGCTTACAAGGTATGCAGTTTCCGGATTGCGTTTCATCGCCTCATACTCCAGTTTGTCTTTCTGCGCCCGGTATTCATTCATGTCGAAGGTCTGTGTCTCCAGCATGGAATGTGTACCTTGCACGATGGGACTCATCACGCTGTTGAGCGTTCCGAGCACGATGGTCGGGAAGAACATGATGGCAAGTCCGATGGCAAACGGACGGAGCAGCGGAAATACGTCTATCGGCTCTGCCCTTGACAGTGACTGCCAAACCCTCAGGGCGACATAGAACAGCGCCCCAAGTCCTGCAAGTCCCTTGGCAATGTCCGTCATGTCGGAACACAGCGGCATCATCTCGTCATACAGGGAACGCAGTATCTGGTGAAGATTCTCGAAATCCATAGGCTACCAGTATTTCTCGTTTGACTTGCCGTAGAGTCCCATGATGCGGTCGAGGTCGTTTTTCTTCTTGGCACGCAGATAACTCACGGAAATGTTCTTGTTGGTATAATAGCTCACGAGATTGCGGTAACGCTTCATCTTCGAGTAGCAGCGTTCCACCACGTCCATTCGCTCCTTGTCCGTCATGGAAAGGGTCGTGATATTCACCACATTCTTCAACTCCGTCAGCACATCGTTGCTTTCCTCCAACAGTTTGGTATAACCGAAGCCGATGGCAGAGAGTTCCTCCACGGAGAAATTGTCATCGTGCATCATCTTCTGGTAGTTGTTGATGTAGATGTCCGTGATGTCACCCACCATGAGGATGGTCTGCTGCACCTTGCGTGCGTCCTTGACGAGGTTGTTCACCGACTTCAGCGCATCGTAGTACTTCTTGCCCTGCTCGTAAATCTTCACGGTCTCCTTGAAGTTGTTGATCATGTTCTGAGCCGTCGAAGACGTGTGGACGATGTTGTTGGACGAGTTGATGATACTCTGCGCAATGTTGGTAGGATCTATGACAGACCACTGTGCGCTTGCCTTTCCTACCATCAGCAGGAACAGGCAGATTGTCATGATTACTTTTGTTCTCATTTTTACTTTTGGATTAAGTGGATAATGAATTTACTTGTTCTCTTGTTTGTCCTCTGCAAGCTGCCGGATGGCGGCTTCCATGTCACCACCGAGTTTCTCCGCCAATGCCCTTACCTCCAGTTTCTCACTTTCCTCTGTCGTATAGGAGAGATATTCCTGCGTGGACACCTCTGTGGCATATACTGCCGACTGCGTTCCGCCGAGTCCTATCCATACTTCCTTGTAGAGACGTGACGGGTCGTTGGACTGGTTGATGGAGAGAATCTGCGACTTCTCCTTTTCCGTCAATCCGAGCAATGACTGTATCTGCTCGAACTTGTTCATGAACTTCCTCTGGTCAAGGAGTATCTTGCAGTCTGAGTTGTTGATGATACTGTCCTTCACGATAGCGGAGGATATGATGTCCTCGACTTCCTGTGTCACCACGACCGCCTCACCGAAGAACTTTCTGACCGTCTTATAGAGATACTTGATATAGGACGCCATGTTTGCCGAAGCTATCGCTTTCCATGCTTCTTCTATCACTATCATCTTGCGGATGCCTTTCAGGCGGCGCATCTTGTTGATGAACAGCTCCATGATGATGATGGTCGTGACTGGGAACAAAATTGGATGGTCCTTGATGGCGTCAATCTCGAAAACGATGAACCGCTTGTGCAGCAGGTCAAGCTCCTTGTCGGAGTTAAGCAGATAGTCATATTCGCCACCCTTGTAGTAAGGTTCCAGCACGTTGAGGAATCCGTCTATATCAAAATCTTTCTCACGGACTTTCTTTTCTTCCAGCACCTTGCGGTATTCCGTTCCCACAAACTCATAGAAGGTATTGAAGCATGGAACGATGTCGCTTTCCTCTTTCAGTTTACCGATGTAGAGCGACACGGCATTCGACAAGGCAACCTCTTCCGCTCGTGTGGCAGGCTCGTTGTCCTTCTTCCAAAGTGTCAGGAGCAATGTCTTGATGCTCTCTCGCTTCTCGATGTCAAAGACCTTATCCTCGGTGAAAAAGGGATTGAATGAGATGGGACTCTCGTCCGTATAGGTATAGTAGATACCGTCCTTTCCGCCTGTCTTTCTGTTGATCATCTCGCAGAGTCCCTGGTAGGAATTTCCCGTATCCACCAAGACCACATGCGTGCCTTGCTCATAATACTGTCTGACGAGGTGGTTCATGAAGAACGACTTCCCGCTTCCCGATGGTCCGAGAACGAACTTGTTGCGGTTGGTTGTCACGCCTTTTCTCATCGGCAAGTCAGAGATGTCAATGTGCAGCGGCTTGCCACTGATGCGGTCTGCCATCTTGATTCCGAACGGCGAGGGAGAATCCATATAGTTGGTTTCCTCCGTGAAGAGACATACCGACTGCTCGATGAAGGTATGGAAACTCTCCTCTGACGGAAAATCACCCTCGTTGCCGGGTATCGCTGCCCAGAAAAGTGTCGGACAATCCACCGTATTGTGGCGTGGCACACATTCCATGCTTGCCAACTGACTGCCCACATCATTGCGAAGATGCTTCAACTCCTCCATATCCTCGCCCCATGCCAGGACATTGAAATGGGCACGGACAGACTGCAAGCCTTGTGAGTGAGCCTCGTTCAGATACTCGTCAATCCATTCCTTGTTGATGGCGTTCTGTCGGCTGTACTTTGACAGCGAGTGCATGTTACGGGCGGTCTTCTCGAACTTCTGCAAGGTCTCGTCACTGTTGTCTATGAATACATACTGGTTATAGATATGGTTGCAGGACAACAGCAAGCCAACTGGAGCGGCAAAGGAAAGTCTGCAGTCACTTCGGTCAGTGGACAATCGCTCAAAGCGGTTGTCCGTAGATACTTCCGTTGGCAGGTCTTCCGTTTGCGACAAGGTATGAAGGCATAGGTGTTTGTTTCCGATACGCATACCACTTGCAGACAATTCCATATCCTCCAAACATTGCACGTTCTCCGTGGAGAGCGAGAGGTACTTGCCTACAAGTCCAGTCGTTCGTTCCGTGCCTGTGATTTCCTCATCAGTCAGTCTGCGTAAGGAGATATAGCCGGAGTCGTTGATGATTCTCGCGAACTGCTCCACGGCATCGAGGAATCTTGCTACCATTTCCTTGTCCTTGATTTCCTTGGGGATGATATGCCCACGGCACAAAGTGGAAAAATTGCTTTGGTGTGCCATACGCTCCTTGGTGGTCTTGGTGAGGAACAGGTAACACTGGTGATGCAGGTAAGGACGTTCATTGAAATGTCTCTCGTAACTTCTTGACAGAAAGCTCATGTCGCTATTCTGCATGTCTGGAGCATAGTTCTCTTTCACGAACCAGTCCTGCTTGTGGACAATGCTGTAGTCGGGCAGCACCTTGATAGCCTTGCACCATGCGGCATGTACCGACTCATACTCCTGCGATGTTACCGTGAAGATTTCGGGGAGTGTCACCTCGTAGGCGACCGTGATGTCGCCATCCTTGGAGATGATGCAGCCTTGCTCCACGGCAAGCAGCGGAAACTTGCTCTCAAGGGTGCTTGATTTTCTGATATTTCTCATTCTTCTTTCTTTTTATGTTTGAACATTCGGTTTGTTTTCCTTCGGTTGAGGATATAGCGTGGATGGCTCTTGGCGGCAAGGAGCTTCATCAGTCCATACTCACCGTACTTGTTGTTCAGATGGAATGTTCCCCATACAAGCAATGATCCGAGCGTGAGACCCAAGCCGATGCAGACCAGTTGGTCCGCACCTGCCATATAGAGGACGACCACAAGGAAGAAGACGGCAAGCAGTCCACCTGCGAAGATGAAGAGGTACTGTGCCTTCAGTCCCTTGAACTCAACCGAATGACCGATGCCCTTGTTGATTGGGTAGTCAGCCATAAGTCTTATACCTTATTATATTATAGGAAGAACGAGCGGAGGATGGTTGCACTCACGATGAGGAAGATGCAGGCTCCGAACCAGCTTGCGGCGGTCTTGCTCGTGTCTGGGTCGCCTGATGAGAACTTGCCATACACCTTGATGCCTCCGATGAGACCTACCACGGCACCGATGGCGTAGATGAGTTTCGTTCCTGGATCGAAATAGGAGGTCACCATACTTGTTGCCTCGTTGATACCTGCAAGTCCGTTGCCTTGCGCGAATGTCTGTGATACGGCTGCGAAAATCATCGCAGCGAGAAGAATGATTCTGTTTTTCTTGTTCATAAATCGTTTTTTTTCTGTGCCTTGGGGATTGGATGATCCCGGCTGGCGGTTGATACTTTTGTTTACTAATGCGGCATGATGCCGACTTGTGAATTCAGTGGCGAGCTGAGATTTTAGCCGTAGTCTTTCTTTTTCATTACAGTCGTACATTAAAATTATAGTTAGAGGCCATATGCCTTTATACTTTTCTCAAATGCAGTTTTAATTTCTGCATCATATACGTTGAAGTGCTCGTTGATGATGTTATCAATGTAACTTGACATGGAAACCTGTCCCTTGCCAACGACATTCACAAGCTTCATAATGCGCTCATGGGTCTCTTCTCTGATATAGATTTGTTTTCTTGGTCTTACAGTAAAGTCTGCATCTACCATGAACTTATCTACATACTGCTCGCTACGGTTTTTCTCCGTTCTATCAATTGGTTCAAACTGTCCCATCTCGAAATTCCCAAATGTTACATCCCCCTCCAAATCATTCTCTTTGTATGAAGAACTGTTTGGAAAAGCCTCATCAAGACAAGCGTCAATCTGCTTATGAATTTTCTTCTTGCACTCATCATGATTTCTCATGTAAATCTCATACAACTCCTTGTCATCTATCGAAGGAATTTGTCTTTTAACACTGTTTCTTTTTTTCATCGTAATTCTTACGTTTTAATTGTTATACAAAATCTCTAATATTGAAATCCTTGAAGTTTTCAGGAACAACAAGTTTCTTTTTTTCGATAACCTTTGTTGCTTTTTCCGACATAGGCTTAACGGTGGAAATGTTCGACATGTGCAATTCCATCAACGCATTCATTCTGCGTTTGATAATCTGGGAACGCTCCGCTATCATGTTGAAAAGCTCGTTGCCTTCCATTTCAGAAAACACCTTGCCAGCATGAGCACATTCTTTGTTTGTGGCATTCTGCTTGCTTGCCGTTTCAACAGCCTTGTCTATCTCCTCGAAGCTATTGCCACTTGCTTGTTCAACAACTGCTTCTTCTTCCGATTCATCATACTTCACGCCAACATCCTCAATGCGTGTATTTGTGAAAACTTCATCCAACTTATCATCAGGGATGCGAGCGGACTTCCTCGGAGAACTGTCTTCCTCGAATGTAACCTCACTTTCCTTTATCACTTCACCCTCGTCCTCCTGCTTAGTTTGCACAGTTTCCGTTGGGACTTTTTTCGGTGAGACGGTATAAATGTGTCTGACGATGAAGTCATCCGCAGGAATAGGTGGGTTCTCCTTAGGTTCAACCTTGACCTTTTCTAATCCCAACTTGTTTCTAAGCCAGATGTCGGCATCAAACACCAAAACTGCTATGCTCCATACAAAATACAGGAGCACAATTATCACTAACATTATTCCCATATTACCACATGATTATGTCCTTGTTATTCTTCTTACAATACTCTGTTAATTCTAATGTAATCGTTTGAAAATGAGAGAGTTAATTAACGTAATATAACTAATAAAATTTGGTTAAGTGGCTGATTGTCAGTAACTTTATAGTTCCCCAACATTAAAGTTATATGACATCAGAACCACTCAACCAATATACGGAAATCTGCAGAGATGCTATCAAAAGTTCATCTGCAAAGTTAAGCAAAACTTTCGAGAGTCTACTCTTGGAAATACTTTTATTGTACATGACGATACAAAGAAAGATAAATTTCACTCAAATGGAGCGCTACGGCACCCATTGCGAGCAGACCTACAGAACGAACTTCAACCGTGGTCGTGCTAAATGCATAGACTGGGTGAAGTTCAACCTTGCCCTTTGCCGACGGTACTTGAATATGGATGGTCTATTGGCCATTGCCATTGATCCGAGCTACATCAGCAAGTCGGGTAAGAAGACTCCGCATATCGGTACTTTCTGGTCTGGTTGTGCAAGTTCCATGAAGCATGGGCTTGAAATCATGGGGCTTGCACTTGTCGATGTCCATGCCAACAGTTGCATGATGCTGCGCGCCCATCAGACTCCATCTACTGGAGAATTGAAACTGCGTAACATGACTCTCGTGCAACATTACATAGCGGTCATCAAGCGTTATAAGAAGGATTTGTTGAAGGTCACCGATATTGTTGTCGCTGACGCTTTCTTCTCTATCCGTCCGTTTGTGGACGGAATCAAAGAGTGCGGTTTCCATCTTGTCAGCCGCTTCAGGGATACAGCGAGCCTATATTATGTGTATACGGGACCTCGTTCCAATAAGCCTGGACGTCCCAAGACACTTGACGGAAAAATCAACTACAAGAAACTTGACCTCACACGTATGGCAGAGTTGCATATTGAAGGACTTGAAGGCACAGCCTACACACTCATAGCCTATTCAAAGGCATTGAAGCAGAAAGTGCGCCTTGTCATTTGGGTTATGCCGAACGGAAAACACAAGCTTTTCTTCTCAACAAAGACATCCATGTCGGGTGAGGAAGTGTTGCGCACATATCGCTCAAGATTCCAAATAGAGTTTTGTTTTCGCGATGCAAAGCAATATACTGGTCTTACGCATTGCCAAGCAAGACACAAGAACCAGTTGGACTTTTCCTATAATGCATCATTCGCATCACAGAATGTTGCGAAAGTGATGATGAAGGAAAATGGAGTGCCGTATTCCATGGCTTCTTTCAAGGAATTCATGGCAAACACATACATCGCTAAATTAATTTTCGACAAGTGTCGGACAATACCGAACCGAAAGTTAATTAGTCATACTATCAAAGAACTCTTCGGCTGGCAGCGCAAAGCCGCTTAGCCGTTATCTCAAATTTTAACGAACTATTGCTATTATTGTTTTCATGAGAGAACAAATAGCCTGAGTCAGATTCGTACTACTAGCCTTACTGCTATCAAAGTTATCATATGTCTTTCTCAACGACTCCGACAGCACATCATTTGCATCTAAACCATGTAAATGATTGTCCTTAACATATTCCTTAGCGTTTTTCTTTGCAGCACTATAAAACTTTTTCACGAAGTCATCATAACTCATTCCTATCGATGGATTGTACTGAGGCATATAATTAAAGTTTAGAGTTAATAAGTTCCAAAAATGTAATTCCTTCCACCTACCACCAAAACGCTATACGACAGCAAATATATAAAAATATGAGAACATTTTAAAATCAATCACCACCCACCAGAAAAAAATAGTTCTTAGTCGAAACAATAACACTTACGGCATTGACCTGCAACAAATTATAACTTAAGAACAAATATTTTTAAAAATTTCACCAAAAATTCGTGTAAGAAAACCGGATATGTCGTGTACTGATAATAGATGAAGTTAATAAATCAGCATATATGAAAATTTAAGAATGAACAACCTTGACTAAAATCAGATTGCTCAAATAATTAGTTTCAAAAATATAAAATAATTATGAAAATGAAAAGAAATTTCTTCTCGTTCTCCTTACATGAACGTACTCAAGACGCATTTGTGGCATGGCTCTGCTCCTGCTATAATGAACCGGTATCCTCTAATTTACACAAAGTTGCAGAGAAATTCATAAGGGAGCTTCTCGGAGTAAACGTCAACTTCCAAGAAGTAGAAGTCGATACTCAAATATATGATATCGATATCCTGCTCACGCTTAAAAATGTGGATGACACTGGAAATGACTACTACGTGGTTATTGAGGACAAAATCAACTCCAGAATACACAACAATCAACTTGTAAAGTATATTGGCAAGCTCATTACGGCGAAAGGAGTAAGCCAAGACCGGATATTCGTGGTCTACTACAAGAGTGGTCACGTCGCAAAGACGCCAGACTGCATCAACCTAGTGAATAAAATCACATGCCAGTATAATTTCGACCCTAATGTCAAGTCGGAGTACCAAGAAGTAATGTCCGTAACGACCATATATCCGCACCTTGCCGGCATGAAAATTAGCGATTTGGATGACATCCATAATTTTTTTTGCAGCAATCCCCTCATCTCCAGATGCGGATGCTTTATTCTTGACGATTATGCCGATTACATTGACGCTGAGCACAAACGATATAGTTCTGGTGTTATCGCCGCCAAAGGAGGAAGAACAGGAAGGCAATGGGAGAGAATCTTCGATGAATCCATAACCAGAAACAAGTCTAAATACCCAGACCTGTCATTCAAGCTTGCGTTCACCGGCAGTTATTGGGAAATCTATGTGACAAAAACGCCAGCGGGTAGTGGCGTTCGAACATGTACTGACCCTATACTCAATGTAAGGTCCACAATCTTTGAAGTGGATCCCCCTAAGATCTATTTTTTCGTTTACGGCGGACTGACAACCATACCAGCTCTGAAGACGCACTTAAAATCTGCAGCATACTACATTCCGACATATAATCCGACATTCTATCATGGTAAATTGATATCCAGCAATTATCACAAAAGACACATAAGAAGGAACGACATTGATGCCTTGCTCGATGCGATTTGCGAAGAATACGATCGCGTATGTAATAGTGGGTTCAAAGTTGCGTTCTCCCTGTTGTGACATATCCTTCCCTCTCTACCCCAAAATCAGGGGAAGAGAGGGACGTATTCAGTAACAATTAACAAAAAATGTTTTTTATGACATGAGCACACTGAAAGTGAATCAGTCGATAAGACTAATCAATGGGTCAACCGCCGTCGTCCAAAAAGAACTGGGTCGCGGTGGTCAAGGAATCGTATATCTCGTCGAAATATCGGGAAAGAAGATGGCATTGAAATGGTACCTGAAACATCCGGGACAAGCCTTTTACAAAAACTTATCCGACAATGTCGCATCAGGTGCTCCTGCGCCCAATTTCATTTGGCCGCTGGCCATTACAGAAGAGTTTGACGGCTCATTCGGATATGTCATGGAACTTCGCCCTTCCGGATTTGAGGATATGAATCAATTCATTCTGACGCATGCAAGGTTTAAAGATGTGAATGCTCAATTGAAGGCATGTCTCCAAATTTGCACTGCGTTCCAGAAGCTTCATATCCGCGGGCTCAGCTACCAAGACATGAACGACGGAAACTTCTTCATCAATCCTGATACAGGAGACGTGATAATCTGTGACAATGATAATGTCGCTCCTGACGGAACAAATATGGGAGTTCTCGGAAAAGCAGGATACATGGCACCGGAAATCGTCGAAGGGACAAAAATGCCGGGACGTTATACAGACTATTATTCTCTTGCGGTCTGTCTATTCATACTGATATATATGAACAGACCATTTGAGGGCCAATGGTATTTATCATGCCCTTGCGACAACAATCCGGCAATGGCAAAGCAACTCTTCGGCTTCTCTTCTGTCTTCATAATGGACCCTCTCAATAAAAAGAACAGGCCGGTCCCTGGAATTCATAACAATGTAATCCGCCGTTGGAATGTATTTCCTGAATTTCTGGGCAGACAGTTCTGCAGGACTTTTTCGTCAGAGGCCATTCAAGATCCGACAAAAAGGCTGATGGACAAACAGTGGTATAACATCATCCTTCAAGTTCGGACTATGTATGCCAAATGCCCAGACTGCGGAAAGGAAACTTTCATTGACATTTCACAAAAGTCTCCTCGCTGCATATTCTGTCGTGCCCCTCTTGCCGTTTCGACCCTGAAAGTGGGAAGATTCACTATACCATTGGTGGATACCCTACCAATTTATGCGTGTCTGGTCTCATCTGAAACCAACAACAATGTCATAATCGGAAAGACCATCAAACGAGGAGACATGATTGGGCTAGAAAACACCTCATCAATATCCTGGACTGCAATACTTCCTGACGGAAGCTGCCGGGTGGTAAACAAAGGAGAAAGCATGCCTGCAAAAAAAGGATTCAAAGTGAAATTTGGGCAAGGCGAAACCGGAGAATTCATTTAGAAACAAACTATATTGATATATTATGAAAACATATGATCCTTTTGCATTGGACGCCATTCCTAGACGTGTAATGCCTCTCATTTTTCTCGTCGATACATCAGGCAGCATGCAGGGCGCCAAGATAGCTTCGTTAAACACAGCCATTAGGGAGGCCTTGAATGACGTCGGAGAAATCTCAAAGAACAACAGCGATGCCGAAATTAAAATTTCCGTGCTTGAATTTTCAAATGATGTCCAATGGATGTATCCTACTCCGCAGGATTCCGAGTCATTCAAATGGCAGGACCTCACAGCTGAGGGAGTGACAAGTCTTGGCGCAGCATATGATGAGTTGAACAGCAAACTGTCAAGATCTCACGGGTTCATGAATGAGCCGACCGGATCACGAGCCCCGGCAATTATACTGTTGACCGATGGCAAACCGACTGACGATTATACTTATCCTCTCGATAAGTTAAAAGGGAATCCGTGGTTCAGAGCCGGTGTAAAAGTTGCAATTGCAATAGGAGATGAAGACACCAACGTTGATGTTCTTACTGAGTTCACCGGCAACAATGAAGCGGTACTCACAGTCCACAACATTGAACAGCTCAAGAAAATCATACACACTGTCAGCGTTACTGCCTCACAGGTAGCTTCCCAATCCGCATCTGTCGGTACATCCGACAGCACCCCATGCGCATCGGCAAGTTTGCAGAATCAAGTCACCGCAAGCATTTCGACGGCCATTGAGAATGACGCCGATCTTCAAGATATTGATCAAGGAGGCAGCAATGCAAATTCAGGCACCGATTCTTGGGAAAACTGGTAATCAAAAGAATACATCTTCCAATTCATCAGAAACAATCTGCTGGGGAGAAAGCCGCTTCTCCCCACAGGTTTTCAAAAAAGTCAGACAACAGAAATGGACATTTCCCAAAAAATAGTTTTCAATGTCACAACACTTGGCGCCAGTCACATCAAGGACTCCAGACCATGTCAGGATTATTCAATCTCATGGGAGGATGGCAACTCCGGGGCTGCAGCCATTATTGTTTGTGATGGCCACGGAAGTGAAACATGTGTCCGAAGTGATGTCGGAGCAAGACTCGCCGCCGAGATATCGCTGAATTGCATCAAACAATTTATTTCATGTTCTCCGGAGTGGCTCCTAAATAAAAAGGGTGCAGTAACTGCACGAGAACAAGATGCCGACATAAGATTCGAGACAAAGGCGGCAAAACCGGCAAATGATATGACAGAGATTGAAGCCCAACGTTTCAGACAAAGATTGACATTCATAGACCAAATTAAGGATCTGCATGACCAGGACGCAATCTTCGAAGCTCTGTTTTCATCCATACATGACAAGTGGATTGAAGCAATAGAACTTGATTCAGAAGAAAAGCCTTTTTCCCAAGAAGAGCTTTCAAGACTTGCAGACAATAAACTTGTCAAGGCATATGGAACGACCTTGATGGCCTATATCCAGACACCGCTGTATTGGTTTGCCTTCCACATCGGAGACGGGCGCATTCTAGAGTGCGACAGACACATGAATTGGAAGCAATCCGTTCCATGGGACTGCTCATGTTATCTAAATCACACAACATCATTATGCAACTCCCAGCCTGTCACATCTTTCAGATATGCATTCGACGCTACAGGTAATTTTCCTGCAGCAGTATTCTGTTGCAGTGACGGTCTGGAAGATTCTTGGGGTGATTATGACCTGGCACCAGAAAAGCTACACGATTATTGCGCCAACCTTCTTCGCGTATTTTTGGAAGAAGGCAAGGAGCCAATTGTTGAAAAACTAACTGCCTTTCTTCCACTATTGAGTGAGAAAGGCAGCAAAGATGACATGTCACTTGCCGGAATCATCAATGTCAATGCAGCAGCAGACGAGATATAGACTATGAGCGCTCATGAAATACTGAAGTTGATTATTTCCGAACAGGGCCGGGATATTCTTTCCAGTCCAGTTCTATATGCCATTCTCTGTGACTACAATCTATGGGAACATACAAGTTCTTCCCAAAAAGAAATCTACAAAGAATTGTGTGAACAAGGGGATTTTGCGATCATTGCAAATTTAGACACAAAACAAGGAAACTGGGAATTTGATTTTCACAAAATATCTCATGAGTATGTATATGACAGGGGCCGTCAAGCAATAATTGTGGATGAAGTATTATTTGAGATAGCGCTGGCTCTTGACTTTGTTGAAAATCTCGACGAATGGAATAGGGCAATAGGCCATATATCTTCCAAGCAGACTCACATTGACACAGTCAATAATCATTTTAAAGTCAAATTACCTGAACGGAAGGTTCCTATTTCAGTTTTTGGTATTGCCTCGCTACTGGTGCTTTTTGCGATTCTATGCTCACAAAAAAAGACAATGATCCCAGACGAGAGGACTCTATCTAATACTGATACTGAAATCATTGTCGGTACATATTCGATAACTGAGGGGAATGGGACACTGGCTACAGCCACCATAGAACTCGCTGAAGAAGGAGACAAATATTCATTGACTGTCTTTAGTTCTTATGAACCTGTCGTTTGCTCAATCTCATTCGATTCCGGCCTCGCTGAATCATCAATGATGGGAAGCGGAACTGCAACAGTCAACGATAAGACCAGAACAATAAGCATAATACTAAATAATGACGCCAACAAATGCACGCTTATAAAATACTTTTAACGGCAATATCCGGTATATTGTTCGTCGCTTCTTGTGGAAATTCATCGAGAAAAGTTGAATCCTTGATAACGCAACGAGACCAAGCCCGAGCCCAACTCAAGCATACCCAGGATAATTATATTCAACAAAACAAGGAGCTGACAGCAATCATGGAAGAACTGAATGCCCTGTCCGGAAAAACGCTATCGCTCCAGTTGAATATTGAAGACGAACACAACCCTATGTCTCAAGCTGAATTGATGGATGAGAGCATCAAAGTCCTGAAGAACAAGCTCGATGAACTGGAGCACGCGAACTCGTCAATAACAGCATTGAATGGCGTTATTGGAAACTTGAGGTCAATGGTAGAGAAGCAGGAAACAGAAATCTCCTCGCTTAAATTACAAATCCGGCAATATGAAGAGGATATTTCTCAAATGAATGAGGACATTATCCGGAAACAATCCAAAATTGATTCTCAACAACAGGAAATATCTGATAAGGATAAACTGTTTCTATCTTCTATTGAGAAACGTCTCCAACAACTGTATAATGCAGGGTATGAACTGGAAAAACTGGCTGACGATGATGAAAACATATTAAATCTGAAAGGGAAAAGGAATAAACTTAGTGGCATGTCATATAAAGCGTCCATCTATGAGAAGTCTCTGCTGTTCTACCAAATGGCGGCAAAAGAAGGACATCAGCCCAGTCAGAGCCGATACAGTATCGTCAGAAATAAGATTGCAAAAATGAAAGGCCCATGCCTCAATCTTGGTCACACTGTCAGGAATCACGATTGATTTTAAATTTTCGCAGTTGGCAAATGCCGCTTCTTCAATTAATGTTACACTATCAGGAATCACGATGGTTTCCAGACGAGTGCAATTTTCAAATGCCGAATTGTCAATCTTTGTTACCCTATCAGGAATTATTCCTCTCCCATCTATTATTACGTATGTCATAAACTGCTAGATTATTCGTAAATGCAAAATTAAGAAATGTGCCAAACCATGTTCAAGTTAAGCACATTTCTTGATCACAGTTTTTTACCAGTCTGTGGCTCAAGGCTATTTCATGACAAAGTGGCACAATATAGGCTTCACCAGAGACACTATTGCCGGGACTTGCGTAAAACCATACGCTCTATATATGGAACGCTCCCAGATAGCCATTTGCGGCATAAACCTCAAATGAATCTTTCAATGCATCCAACTTTCGGCAGAATTCATCAGCTGTCATAAAAGTTCCGTTCCTGAGTCCTTCTGCAAGTCGCTTGCGGAATTCAACATCTCCTTCATTATCTTGCAACTGGTCGCAATTTGTGACCAGTTCGCGCTTATCTTGACATTCTTTTTAATTTGACATTGTTACGTTCTTTATCTACACCACTAACATAATGTCTTATTCTGAAGAATCATTCGGGACCTCCTCACGGAATCTTTTCACGAACAAGGACCGGCCTTCGAGTTCTATGCCCGGCTCTCTGTGCATCCTGAAGCCCTTCGGCGCGAGGATGCTGCATTTCAACCCTGCATCCTGTGCCGCCTGGATTCCCGCTTCATCGACGCCTGTCTGGCCTCCAGAACGGATCATGGAGAACTTGACACCCGAGTCCGCCAGGTCGAGCAATACAAGTTTCAGGAGTTCCCTGATTTCGGAGGTCCGGATGCAGTACTTGTCAAGGGTGATCTGACTGTTGCCGGCAATGTTGAGTTTCAGCTCGTCCGTCTTGAACTTCGGATGCTTTCTTATCCGTTTGGTTATCGCTTCTGCAAGGCTGGACAGACACCTTTCCGACAGGTCCGTCGGAATCGTAAAACCGACATATTTGTCGCCCGCAGCCTTCCTGGTGGTAATCTCACCCGGAGAGTCCATGTCCACTGCCAATGCCAAAGTAATGTCAGACCATTCCGCATTGGCCCAGGTACGGTGGCCATAATTGCGCTTGGAGTCTTCCATGAAGACAGGCTCAATATCATTGATCCAACGATACTTTTTCTTCACGCCGGTATTGTTAACCGCGTTTTTGTTGTTCCTATTCATATCCAGTTTAATTTCGATTATTCATTTTGCCTGACGGCAACGGTATTTACCAGTTCCGCCAAAAAGTGGCATCAGTACAAGGACGGCCTGTCAGTGAAACCTATATAACACAGCAGTTCCTCATCACCATAGTATTCCCAGCTGAAGAAACCATACTTGTCCGGTTCAGTGGTTACCTTATGATACCCGAGTTTTCCCCCTTTCATGACAACGTTATCTCGTGAGGAAACAGATTCCTTGCGGATGTCACATTTGAATTCCTTCTCAATGAAACTTTGCCAGGTGCTGTCATCCTCGCCGTCGTCTTTCTTTATATCCACCCATTGCTCAATCGGCATTGACTCCGGCTTATTCTCGACAATGAACTTTTCTACATCCTCAAAGCGGCCTTCGTCCAGATCATTGAAGCGCAGCAGCCGCAACTTGAGTTTCGACAGAGGCACATTGAACAGATTCGGATCCGGAATCCGCCCTGTGATGTTGCATTCTTCAATAAGGGATTTCAAGATGTCAATGGTCGAAATCTCAAGGCTGTTTACCAGCCTTATCAGTCCGTCGGCCAATGACTTGTCCTCCAGGGTATCCTCTATTACCTCATTGATGACATCGAGTTCAAGATTTCCGAACTGCTTGACATACCGGATACGGCCCGGACGTCCGATCAGGTTGTCATCCAGCGTGAGTTCGTTCGTTGTCAGGATGTACAGTTTCCTGCGGTGGTTGTACACTCCGTCAATCATTTTCAGCAGGCTCTCCGACTCTTCGTCAAAAGTCTTTTCTGCCTCATCTATGAGGACGGCGGCTTCGAAATTGAGCGCCTGGATGAATTCCAGCAGTCCGTCAACAGGCTTCGAAACGACTATGGTAGGCAGCCCCAACCTGTTGCAAAGCTGTTTGGCGGCGATGGTCTTGCCCGTACCCTTCAATCCGTTGAAGATGACACCAAGGTTCTTGCCCGACTTTTGGAACACGTCAGAGTTCCATGTATGGATTATATGGTCGTTGATGGCTTTCCCTTCAGTTCCATATACCTTGAAATTGACGATGAAAGATTCCGCAATCTTTTCGAGACCGATGCGGCCCGTCCTGGCGTCGACGTAAATCCGGAATATGCCGTTCCCCGGAGTGGAAAGCAATGTCGCGGAACCCGGAATCGGGAAAAGTACGCCACCTTCGTTTATCCACTTCTGCCTGTTGAGATAATTGTCCGTGCATGGGCCAGCATCTTTTGGAGAATCCTGTCTGTCAAGGATATAGAACTCCAGATCCGTCATTGTTCCGTCATATCTGCATCCCGCCTCCTTCTCAACGTGGCTGAACTTGAATCCTCCCGCCAAGGCCACCTTTCTTGACGGTCCGTTGTCTGGCTCAATATAGATTGTGAGCCTGTCCGCCTTCCTGACATTGAAAAGATATTCCTTTATACAGGCCAATGCCTCCGTCATGTAGCCATTCCCCTGGAAAGATGTTTCAATGAAATAGCAGATTTCATAATCCATCAATGTTCCTTGCGGCAAGTTGATTTCTTTCGGGGTGAGGATGATGATACCTATCACGTCATCCTCATCTTTCCTTGAGATGATGAGCATGTTGTCTGTCCGCATGGCCCAGCGGATTTTGCCTTCAGCCTCACTGACGTCATCCATTTTCTTGAACCCGGTCCGCTCTGCAAGACAACGAGTGCTCATTATCCGGAACACCTCGTCGATATGTCTTTCGCCAGGTGTCGCAATCACCAGCCTGTCTGTAACTAACTCAACCATATTTTCTGTTTCACTTTATCTTGTTGCAACCAAAAATTGCCTATTACATTGTTTTCGTACTTATTATACCGGGAACTTAGCAGTTTCTTTCACCAGGAGATTGAATTTTTACTTCCCGACACTCACCATCACGATATTCCCAGAGACTGTCGCAGACATCATTCGCACTTAACAAGCCTAAATCATCCAAATCACTCCACCCTCCGAAAGCTCCGCCGATGTTCAATCCATAGAATTTCATTCCGGAAGACTTCTGCTCATCTATCAATCTCTTTACGGAATCATCAATCTCGACCCATCCGAAATCCGAGATACAGAGGATATCCGCCGTGTCGAACTTCTTCTCCCTCGGCATTATATCCTGGAAAAGCCACTCGAACATGGCATTTTCATTATTTCCTCCCATAGAGACATCGGAAAGAAACTCGAGGAGTTTGTTCTGGTCCTTTCCCAGCGAATCCACACGCATCATCTTGTGGGAGTCCGAGTAGGCGACAATCAAGACCTCCCTATGGCGCCGTTTCGCTATAATGGTCACGGCATAGGCCAACTGGATGGCAATCTCCAACGGTTCGCCACTCATGGAAGAACTCTCATCTACACAGACGATGACAGGCCCGTCCTTATGGTTGTCAGGATGTGAGGCCTGAGATGCTGAAGCAAAAACCTGGAGACGTTTCTCGGCAAAATTCATGAAGAAGACGTCCTGGGTGGCCTTCTCCGACAAGAGGACCAATTCAGAAGGGAGCAGCGCGGAAAGATTATTGCCGACGGTTATCCCTTCAATGTCACTCTTTGACGCCACTGAAAATCTTCCCCTTGTTTCCGTCACGTCCTCTCCTGCCCTACCTATAAGCAAGGCGAGCTTCTTCAGGGATTCAGGAATACTGCGAAGGTAAATGTTCTCCCTTCTCTGCTGCTCCAGCTTCGGATCACTGGCGCCGATACCGGTAAAATCGTCATTTTCATCATCATTGACTTCCAAGAATTCCTGAAGTCCGGACATATCTGGACCCATGCCCTCTTTATGCCCTTCATCATTGATCCCATCGCCCTCCGGGATATTGACTTTTGTCGATAGATTTCCCTCCAGATCCATTCTGGCCTTCTTGCGAGCCTTCCTCGACGACTCGTATATCCGTTTCCTTCTTTCCATAAGCGCCAACCAAAGCGAGAAGAATTCCTCTATCAGTTTATTCATCCTTTCTTCAGTCAGACGCCCCGCCGCACGTTCACTTTCGAGCCTGTCCGCAAACGCTTCCAGTTCATTGGACGCATCCTCCCGCCACATCATGACGGGCTTCGCCGTATCCAGAAAGCGTTTGTCAGCCATCACATTCAAGACAGTCCGGCGGACAGGGTTATCTTCCACCTCGGCCCGATCCAGCAGAAACTGCGAGATGTCACTGCCTGAGAATTTGGCGACAGCCACTGCCAATGTCATTGACCGTATCAACTTATCCTCTGCCATTATACTTCTGCAATGTCTTTGTCATCAATGAATAGTGTTGGATGTCCGCCAGGAACACATTGTCTTCGACCTGCCGACGGAACTCCGCGAGCATAAGACCGGCGCCACCAATGGCCGAACTTGACATGGAGGCATCAGCGCATGAAACTGCCACGGCATTTTTCTTCCGCAGCCGATAGACATAATTATTGATGGCCACCGCCCCGCTTCTCGGGGACTTTATAAGAAACGAGCCCTCAGATTCTCCGGCAAGATCCACCATGTCGTTTCCGACAAAACGGCCCGGGACGGCTTCCGGCGTAAGCTTATTGTAATCGGAAATTCTGATCCTGAGGGACTCCCCTCCTGCATCAATGATATAATGGACACCGTCTGGGGAGAAGAATTCTTCCTGACCGCTGCGACTTGACGGACATGTCTGACGTCTTGTGACCGGTCTGGTCATAGAATCCTTGAGAATGGTCTTGGCAAGTTCCTCACATATGTCCTTCCCGACTTTGGGAATCTGGCTGTCGTGATCCCATATCATGTGTTCCAGCAGCAGACAATCGGAGTAATCCACTTGACACCGCCCGTTCAGGAGAGCGGACATCCGCATGATTCCCAATATCTTCTTCCACCGGCGGTCTGACACATACGGCACCTCGTGCTCATCCGAGTCATTTTCCTGCGCCTGTCTTACAATCAGAGTCCTCAGGTTATAGATAAAATCCATTATGCTCTCCGGTACATCTATGTCTCTTGAACGGGAAATCAGCGACTGGTATTCTTCATCACTGAATGCCAGCTCCCTATCCACACTCGGTTCCGCACTCCTTCCGGACAGCAGAGCCCTGAAATTCAGCCGGTCACCTATGGGACGCACAATATAGCGGATAAGGAAACGGTCCCAAAGTGCTTCAAGTCCTTCCCCTTCAGCCGGAAGCTCATTCGATGCCGAGATGATACCTTTCAGGGGCAGTTTCAAATCCTTGTCACCGTTGCGGAATATCTTCTCATTGATGGCAGTCAGCAGCGAGTTCTGTATTGACGGGCCGGCCTTCCAGATTTCATCCAGGAATACGATATCCGCTGTCGGCAAATAGCCGTCAGTCACTCTCTCATACGTGTCACCGTCCTTCAGTTTACTGATGGAGACGGGACCGAATATCTCATCCGGTGTGCTGAAACGGCTCATCAGGTACTCAAAGCTGCGGGCATCGCGGAATGCCATTTTCAGTCTCCGCGCCACCATGCTTTTCCCGACACCAGGCACACCCAGCAGAAAGATGCTCTCGCCCGAGAGCGCAGCAAGCAGGCTGAGGCCAATGACCTCGTCACGTTCATAGGCCCCAGTACTCATCGCCTCCAAAAGGCTTATAATCCTGTCTCTAAAATTGTTTGTCATATCTTATTTTTAATCGGTGAAACCATATCCAGGACATCATCCATTGTCAACTTCGAACTGCGGTCCGTTCCCGCCAATATGGCATCCGAAATCTCTTTCTTCGTTTCATGCAGACGCAGGATCTTCTCCTCAATGGTATGCTGCGACACCAGCCTGATGACCGTTACCGCACGTCCCTGTCCCAGGCGGTGGGCCCTGTCCTCGGCCTGCTTCTCTATGGACGGATTCCACCACGGGTCGGCGATGATGACATAGTTCGCCGCAGTAAGATTCAGTCCCAGTCCTCCTGCCTTCAGGCTCACAAGGAAGATCGGACAGACGCCGGACTGGAACTTCGTGACAAGCATCTTACGCTCCTGAAGCGGAGTGCTGCCATCCAGATAGAGGTAATTGTATCCTTCCTTCGTGAGCATCCTGCCGATGATGTCCAGGAATGAAGTGAACTGTGAAAAGATGATCACATTGTTGTTTCCTCCCGCCATCAATGTGGACATGATGTCTTTCAGGGCATCCACCTTGGAAGAGCCTCCCTTCCATCCCGCAGTCACCAGCTCCATAGCATTGGCCATGAGGCGAAGACGGGTCAGTTCCGCAAAGAACTCCACCTTGATCTCCCGCGCAAGTGTCCTTTCCTTGGCGGTTTTTCTCTTCTTGTACTTGAGTTCAAGCCTCTTTCGAGCCTTCTCATACACAGCCATCTCATTGACACTCAAGTGGACAGAATGCAGATAGCTCATCTTGTCCGGAAGGTCTCCCAGCACCTGTTCCTTGGTCCGACGGAGAATGAACGGCTGGGTAAGACCTTTGAGCAGTTCCCTCTTGTAATCATCCATTTCAGGTCCGTTGATGTATTTGTCCCGGAAACTGGCCCAGGTACCCAAAAGCCCCGGATTGATGAACTGCATCAGGTTCCAGAGTTCTCCCATATGATTCTGCACCGGCGTTCCCGTAAGAATCAGCCGGCTTCCGGCCTGGAGAGACATCGCAGCCTGTGACATCCGCGTCGTTCGGTTCTTTATCTGATGGGCCTCGTCAAGGCACACCACGTTCCAGCCGACAGACTTGAGCAAATCGATGGATGTCACCATTACGCCATAACTGACCAAGAACAGGTCCCCGGCCACAGCACTCTCTATCGCAGCTTTTCTGTCCTGCACCTCGTTCAGGACCGTAACCTTCAGTGAAGGGGCGAAGCGCTCAGCTTCGGCAGCCCAGTTCGGGACAATGGATGTGGGCGCAACCACAAGGGATGGTCCCGTCTCTTTCTTATGAAGCAGAAATGCCAATGCCTGTACGGTTTTCCCAAGGCCCATGTCATCGGCAAGACAGGCTCCGGCACCCCAGTTGTCAAGACGCACCATCCACTGGTAACCCTGCATCTGGTAATCACGCAATGTCGCGCCAAAACCTTCCGGAAGTACCGGCGAGGACTCGTAAGCCGACTCCATACGTGCGAGCAGGTCCTTGAATCCTTCATCCATCTCCGCATGCAGACCTCCGTCTTCGCCCAGCACCTTTGCCAGGGCACCTACCTGAATAGCAGGGATACTGATGCGTCCTTTCCTGTCAGTTTTGCCGAGTTCCGAAATCTCAGCGAGATGCTTCTGTAGAGTCTTGGACATCTTGGCATATTCCTTCTCCCCTACTTTGATGTATCCCTCTATATCAGAGTCCGTCCACATTGCAAGAATTTCCTCCAGAGTCCTTTTCTTGCCCGACACATTGACGCTCCCTTCAATCTCGAACCAGTTCATGTTGGTGGACACGGAAATATCCACGTCCTTCGATTCCGATATTTCCGAGAATTTCAGAATCTCGCCTTCCGGCCATTCCATAAAGTATGACTGCGGATTGTCATGGACAAATGACATCAGCGCAAGCAAGTGTTCAGGAGCAGAGAATCTGGCCGTCTGGTAGTCCTCATAAGGGATGCCAAGTTCCACCTCGAAGAATTTCCGTAGAACGTCATAGTTCTCATACTCACTGAAAAGGTCTCTCCTGACGGCCACCGTGTGACCTTCCAATGTGTCATATACGCTCTCCCCTCCTTCACCCGGAGAGAACCTGGACATCCCTTCCACAAGCGGCACCGCCTGGACAGTCATCTCATAATCATCTTCCACAGGCCGGACGCGAACCGCCAGAACCGGCGAGCCGTCCTTCTCCTCTATCCTGCCGAGATCCGCAAGATCAGTATGCAGTTCTATAATCCCGTCCAGTCTCTCAAGCGTCTGGCGCAGTCCTGCAAGTGCCGATGAGGGAATAGGGCCCATCTTGAGCATCCTGTCCATGACCGCCCTCTGTTCCGGACTCATGACAATGACATGATAGACACCATCTTCATCAATGGTCACCAACGATTCCGATACGGATGCACCTGCGGATTGCGGAAGAGAGACATTTGACACTATCTTGATTTCCATGCCATCCGCACGGAATGACAGCCAAGGGGATTCCACTTCCACAGTGGCCGGAGTGAAGTTCTGATTATAATACTCCCCGACGAACACCCTCTCACTGCCGAGCAGCAACGGAAGGATCTCCGGCACCTCAGGTTTGCCGTCAATGCGTCTTTCGTCGAGTTTCCGCAGCGCCGCTGCAACCTTGATGTCCGTAGGAGTCATCTCCTCATATTTCAGGTCAATGAAAGTGCTTTTCTGATAAAGAGTCCCACCATCCCAGCTGCCGTCAGGCCGCTTATTTTGACCAATGATTGCTTTCAGGCGAAGTCCCTCCAGGAAATAGACGATCCTCTTAGCAGCACGGTTCTTTTTCTCTGCGGCTTTTTCCCTTATATCGGAGAATATTATCTCCCATTTATCCCTCCGGTATATTCTTCCAGTCATGCCGGAACCGCCAAAGAATTGCTCCAGCAGGGCCTTCCTGTCGGCAGACATCGGCAGATAAGGCGCCAGTTCATTCTGCAGGATTACGGACGACGGAGGAACCGACAGGCTGTACTTGTCCTTGATGCCGCCCAAGTCAATGCACTTGAAGAAGTTAAGGAGAACGCAGCAGAATGCCTTGGTCTCGACGGTACTGCGCCGGGCCAGCAGTTTTGCCACTTCTCCTTCCACATGGTTGGCACACACCTCTTCCTCATTAGAGATGTAGGTAAACAGGATCCGCACCGGTGCCATGATGGGAGAATAGAGGTAATGACGGTGGTTCCGCATCAGATCCACCGATTCCTTTATCCTGCGGCTGCCTGCAACGGATGGCCGCACGGTACAAAGATAGAGCGTGATACCGTAGAACCATCCCAACAGCGGATCAGAGAACATCCCTTTACATTCGGCCGTCATGCCATGCAGCCGGAGGGATTCCTGAAACAGGCCATACGCATCATCCGTACGTCCTTCATAAAGCGCCTTGATGGCATCCGCCCCATGAGACCACATCGTCGGATAATAGCATTTCCTGGCTTCCGGCCAGTTTCCGAACTGAAACAGATGATAGGCCGACACCATGTCATACACCTCGTCCGTTATATACATGGAACTGTCTGCATAACTTGCGAGCCTGTTCCAGAATTCTTCTGTCAATGTCCCCTCAGCAAAGCGCACTCGGAGCATCCGTCGTATGGACTGCAGGACTTCCTTCTCAGTCAGCAGCCTAAAAAGGCTTCCGTAATTTTCAGCATCAAGGAGTCTCTCTCCAAGGTATTCTCCAAGGTCCGCCCTCAGGAAAGACGGTCTGGAGATTCCGCGGAGAGCGGCGGCGTCCTGCCCATGAAGAGCAGTTCCCAATTTCCACAGCCATGATGCCGTGTCCGTGCGGAACTGGCAAGTCTTCTCCACCCAACGGGGAATGTCGAAATTATCCAGCGCGACAGCCACCACATTGAAAAACACCCGAGGAGACACTCTCCCATCCTGTACGTACTGGGAATGCTCCAATAGGACAAGATCAGTCTTAGCTTTGGAACAGTTCCTTCCGTACAGCTGCTTCAGAACATAGTCCCCGGGAATGTCTCCAAGATATGCCACCAGACAGAGCAGTTTCACCTGCTCCGTCTCCAATCCCGGCAAAACCGAATATCCTGTATTTCCATTTACTGCCTTCTTTTCCATTGCGTCAAATATAGCTCAACAGAATGCCATAATCTGGCACCAATCATAACTCGGTATTATTTCTTCTGTCGTTTCCGAACCACTCGTGCCCATTATACTATACAATTTAAACACGTGATTCTTACACTTATTTTTGAGAAGAACTTTTCGGGATGCAATCAGGATATTCTTTCAGGGCAACCGCATCAAATTCTAGCGCCCCTAAGCAGTTCCAGAAGATAGTCCTGTGAGAGTGATGCCCTGAACAACCTTTTCCGTATGCTTCTGTTGTCGCTGTGCGCCTTGGCGATCTGGAGCGCCAGCTTCCTGACGGTGGAGAGGTTCTGCGCCGCGAAGCCTTTTCTGGCGCGGCACGCGTCCTCCTTGAAGGTCATGTCGAGATGCCAGTGCACCTGTCCGAGCATGGCAGGTCGTTCCGGTCCTCGCTCGACGAGAAACAGGTGGCGATAGACGGGAAGAAACTGCGCGGCACGAGCCCGAGGATAACCTGGAGCAGGGACGACTACATCCTAAGACGTACGTGACAGAGAACCACCTGCTCGTCGGGGCAGGCGATAATATACAGTCTCTTAGAAATTGCAGTCTGCTATCAACTCAATCTCTTTGTGCCATTTTTGAATGGCTAACATCTTCCTTACATCATCTGAGGTAGGATTCGTCAGCTGTAGAATCCTTGCATATTCATACTTGAATAATGCCGCAAAAATCAACTTTTGGTATTTGCATAATGATAGATCTCTGCGTGATACGGAGCCCCTCGTAATGTAATTCTCTGCATAACATGTGGCACACAAATTTATGAATGGGCAATGCAGGCAGTGTTCGTCTTCTAGTTTCTCTCTTTTCTTGAAATCAATATTTAGAAGTTCTTCTGATTTCTTCTCACCCCCTATTGATGGGAAACACATATGGCATGGATAATACCGTCTTGTCTGAAAGTCATAAGCTTTCATTTCTCCAATGTTGCAAGGGGCGCAGGTCTTTTTATCATATAAAGTCAGGCCAATGTCTGACTTGAAAAACCGCCATGGCTCAAGTTCTGGATTTTTGAGATAAAAATCAACTATGTCAAGAAGTTGTAAATAAAACTCTTTCTCTAGTTTGCATGCGCCCCAATCAGTCATTAATGAGAAATGAGAAATGATGTGTTTTATTCCTACTGAGTGGAGGTATTTGATGTTTTCGGAAATATATGGCAATGTGTTTGGCGTGATCGTCATATTGATTCTCAAATCAGGCCAGGTATTCACAAAAAATGGAATATCGATCAAATCAAACGAATGAGGACGATTGATATCGCTGGATCTTTTATTCCCGTCTAGGCTAAGTTTGACGGTTACTTTATCTCGATGATCATGCAGCCAATTTTGTATGTCTCCATGAACCAGAGTGCCATTTGTGGTGATGTGAAAATGGAAATAATCGAGATGTGGCTCTTTCCAGATGTTTTCACAGAGATGCTTTATTTTAGAAAAAGACAAAAAAGGTTCCCCTCCATGGAGTTTAATTTTAGTCCCGTATTTTGTCTTTTCGTTTAGTAACTCATTTAGAATAGTAGTAGCTTCTTCAACATTAAACTCTATGTTTTTCTTCTCTTTCTCATAGCAGTATGAGGCTGACCCAAAAGGTCAGCTTCTTTGTTTATAAGGATAGTATCTGAATGTGA
>ENA-OUOU01000330-OUOU01000330.1-human-gut-metagenome-genome-assembly--contig:-NODE-330-length-30831-cov-13.568722_pt1 | contig 30831 bp, 26 predicted proteins | sample MGYA00237936_ERZ548765 | MGnify/ENA primary metagenome ERZ548765 (study PRJEB26490, sample SAMN05356889) | human gut metagenome | biome: terrestrial biome; feature: human-associated habitat; material...
TTTCAATTTCTTCCTTTATCAGACTTCCTACACTTGAAAAGTGCGAACATAAAAACAGTTTCATCAATATTCTCCTTTATATATAAATTACGATTTGCTGCTCTCTATTACTTCCGTGCCAGTTCATATAGGCTGCGGATGGATTCCATGACCGTATGCCACGACAGGTCGGCGGCATAGGAAAACTTCTTCTGATAAGCCCGCCACAGCTTTTCCATGTTTGGGTCGGCCTCAACTTCATCAAAGGCCGCAGGCGCGTCGGCAAGATACTTCTCTGTACCGCGTTTCCTGGCCGTTGCAATGAGCGCCGCATGGAGATCGGCTGGGACGATGCTCTGGCCGTGGAGCTGGCTCAGAATGTGCAGATCATAGAAATCTCTCATGCGGGTGTTGGTGGTGGCGCGGGACACGACAGTTTCCAGCTTCTCAGCCAGAACAGTTTCCAGATTGTACGCCAAAATTTCAATGGAACGATCCTCCAGCATCAGCTTGAAGCTGTAACGCACTTCACGGGGCGTGATGGCGTCGCCGGTGGAAATGTCGATCTTGAGCGGCGTTATCACGCCGTCAAACTCCGTTTCCATGCTGACACGGATGCCCGGATACTCGGCCTCGTCCATGATCTCGGAAATGCGCTTCACCCGGAACCCCACGCCATCGTCCACCGGTACGGAGATGATGGAGGCAATCATGTTCTCCACGTCCTCGATGCCGACCGTCGCACCCTTTACGGTCGCGTCAATGTCCATCGTGGAGCGGGCGTCAAGGCCGACCATTGCAGCCACCAGCATCCCGCCTTTAAGGATGAACTTGTCCCGATATTCCGAAAGAGAAATGCGCTCCAGAAAGCGCTCCATCATGTAATTGCGCATCAGGATTTGCGCATCTGCGGATTTGTCCTTGGAGAGATTGCGTATCAGGTCTTTGAGCTGCCGTGCAGTCTTAATCATAAGAGTACCTCCAAATACTGCCGAAGCAGTTTTTCAACACGGAACATCTGCGCATAGCGCATCAGCTTCCGCAAGTCCTTGTCTTTTCGTTTTGCGTATTGCTTGAGTGCATCCTGAAAGGTCTGCATCTCGATTCCACTGCGGCTGCGGATCAGATCGCAGATGGTACGCTCCATATCATAGACGGGAACCGGGTTGCCAAAGGGCGTGTTCATCGTGACGATCCCCACATCATGCAATTCTTTCTTGATGGTGTAGACCTTGATGCCGTCTGCTTGCAGGCTGGCAGGATTGTAGCCGGTCTTGACCGTGATGGAATACGGATTCGGCTCCCGGTCGGTCAGGTCATGGAAAAACAGCGCGCTCTCATGGGAGAATACAGCCTGCGCACAACGAAGGTGTAGCAGGTACATGGCGTCCGTCCATGCATCTGGCGAAACATAAACGCCATGCGCGGCCTGCTCTACGCCGCGCTGCTTGGCGTAGGCGTAAAACGTGGACTTGGCAATACCGATTTCCAAAACCTGCGCGGTTTTGACGATCCCATTGTTTTGCTGAAAAAGCAGATCAAGCCGGTCGTAGGCGGTCATGTTATCACTTCCTTCTTGCTAATATTATATCCGAGATTAGCAAGAAAGTAAACAACGATTTTAGAAAAGCAAGCCGAGGCATCGCCCCGGCTTGCGCTTTAACTATGGATGAAGTTTTTCATGGCAGCGTTCACGTCTTGCAGCTTGCCAAGTCCCTGCACCGCCAGCAGCGGAAGTCCCATCGGGCTGATCAGAAACGCCAGCATAAGGAGGATGATGCCGTTCTTTACGGAGTAGGTAATCAGCACGGCGAAAGCCAGCAGGGAGAGCAGTCCGCTTGCCAGCTTGAACACGAAGCCGGAACAGGACAGCAGCCCCGCGCACAGCCAAACGAACAGGGACAGGATAAGCGACAGCGGCGCAAAGAGAATTTTCAGGATGAACATTTTGCGGCCTCCTTTTCACAAAGTGCGGTCAGCGCGTCACGCTCTTTGGCAAGCTTTGCTTCTTCCTTTTCGGTCAAATCACGATCACCGCCCGTGATCTCCAGCTCGCGGAAGCTCTCATAGGCGTTTAACAAAGAATCCCGCAGCGCTTCGGGCGTAGGGCAAAAGTCCACGGTGTTCCAGTCCTGACGGTGGTTGTCAAAACCCATGACCGTGTAGCCTCTGCTGGTCAGGACAACTTCAAAATCCGTATCGCGGTTGAGGTAGTCAGAAAATACTTTCAGCACAATTTCGTTTGTCAGCATACGTTCCGCAGCTCCTTTCCAAGCGGTCAAATCTTTTTCTGATATTAGAATACTTTGCCCATTGGTGTTTTGCAAGGATGCGGCAAAGTCATACGAATAGTTTTCGCCTTTTGCCCGACATCTAACCATATCACATAATCCTTCTTTAGTACAGCTACCTGAACTAATTTTCTCCAGATGGGAAATATAATGTTGGTACAGTTACAGGGACGGGAGGTGTGGTACTTGCAGTTGAATGAAGCCGTCAGCAGGCGTTTGGTTGAGCTGATGCAGGAGCGTGGCATGACGCAGTATCAGCTTTATATGAAAAGCGGCGTACCGAAGTCCACCATCGGTAATCTTGTGAACTGCGCATACCCGTCTATGAAGCTGCGGATCATCCACGAGCTTTGTCAGGGATTGGAGATCGACCTGAGCAGCTTTTTTGCCTCGCCGCTGTTTGATGAAAACAATCTGGAACCGTAGAAGCTCCGATGCTGTTTTGCGTCGGGGCTTTTGCTTTTGTGTGAACAGGGGCGGCGGAGTGACCGCCGCCCCTGCGACTTATTTCAGCGCCGCCAGCGAGGAAACGATTTTCTCTGCCGCCGTCCATATCCGTTCCTGACTTTGCTGAATATCCTCCAGATCGGCCTCATAGATGCGGCCTGTTTCGTGGGCGCGGCGGGTAAGCTGGTTGAGGTTGTTGCTGGAATACCGAAGCAGGGACACCAGCTCCCGCAGCTCCGGAAGATCGAGCTTCACCACATATCCGTCAATCGCCATCTTGCGGAGATACGCCGCCATGTTGGTGGTGCCGAACTGTGCCATCTTCGTTTCAATCATTTCCCGCTCCTGCGGCGTGACGCGGAATTTGAGCTGAATATCCCGCTTGCGTTTTGCCATCGCTCAACGCTCCGGGGCTTTGGACTTCGCCGAAATTTTCGGCGAAGTTGTTTCAGGCGGCTTTTTCAGCTTGTCCCGGACAGAGGTTTTCTGCTGCTCCTGCGCATAGGCTTTGCGGGTCTGGCTGAGAAACAGATCGACCAGACCGGGATGGCTGTTGACGGCCAGATAGCAGTTGCGGTCAGTACCCCATGCGTCAGGGTTGGCGGGGATGGACATGGCGTTTGCCCAAGCCCTGTTGTCGGGAGAATAGCGCCTGTCCCAGTCCGCTTGACAGACGGTGATGGCGAGGATATGAAACGCGCGGTCATAGCCGAACTGCTGCACCACCTGATCAACTGCCGCTGTATCCAGCCGGTTATCCCGGTAGTGGTCGCGGATGGCAGCTTCAATCGCTTCCTTGCAGGCCGTGTTCGCCTGATTGGAAGCGCGGTAGGCCGCAAGCTCGTCATGCTCTCTGGCATAGGATGCCGGGTGCTTGTAAACAGGGAGATTTTTCATTATCGTGCCTCCATTTCTTTCTTGTGGGGCTTTTCCGGTGCGCCATGAACGGGCGGCGCTTTCAGCCTGTCCAGAACGGAAGGCCGCGTCGATTTTGCAATCGCCTGCTCAGGCTGCGGCTGTCCCTTGCCGTCCAGATTCAGCTCCATATCCAACTCAATGAGCCGCGCAGTTTTTGCGGCCAGCTCCTGCTCCTGCGGGAACGGCTTACCGACCTCGGCCTTTGCCGCTGCCTGCTGGTTATAGAGGTTTTCAAGCTGCTCCTGAACGCTGCGCAAACGCTCCGGCATTTTATCCAGCGCGTTCTCAATGCGGACAAGGTTGCCTCTGGCATCCGAACCGAGTTCAACGCGATGGGTCATCTGGCCTTTCAGCGTCAGAGTGTACGTTTTCCACATGGAATCAAAAGCAACGGACATGGTAAAGCCGCGATAGCTGCCGATCTGTACCGGGTCTTTGCCCTTGACCTCCTTGCAGGTATCCAGCAACGCGGCACCGGCGTTTTCCTTATCAGTGAGCCGGTCGCCGCGAATCTCCATGCCGACAAAGCCCTCTGCCGGGAGCGGATGCGCCGCGAGGGTCTGCATATCCGCCTCCAGCCCACGAACAAAGCCCTTGTGTTCCTCTATCTTTTCCGGGAAGTATTTCAGCAGACTGTCCTCCAAGCGGAATTGCTTGCTGTTGTGGTCTGCTTTCATAATTTTGAGCTTGGACACCTCAATGTCCAAATCCATGCGCTCTTTGATGCGGGGATCACCGGCGCATAGCGCTTTGATCTCCGCAAAGGACAGCGCTGTAGCGTCCACGTCCTCACAGGAGCGAACCGGAGATTTTGAGGTCATGATCTGAGAGATGAATTTCTGCTTGTTCTCAACGGTCTGCCAGAGGTAGGCGTCAAACGTCCCTTCGGTCACATAGCGGCAGACATGAACGAGCTTGTTCTGATTGCCCTGACGCTCAATGCGGCCTTTTCGCTGTGTGAGATCACGGGGACGCCACGGGCAATCCAAATCGTGAAGTGCGACCAAACGATCCTGTACGTTGGTTCCTGCGCCCATCTTGGCCGTGCTGCCCATCAGGACGCGCACCTGACCGCTGCGTACCTTTGCGAACAGTTCCCGCTTTTTGACCTCCGTATTGGCATCGTGGATGAACGCGATCTGTTCCGGGGGCATACCGGCGTCAATGAGCTTTTGGCGCACATCCTCATAGACCGTGAACGGCGTTTCCGCACTTTCCTCCAATGAAATCGCGCTCTCCAGCGCATGGATTTCCGGGCTGTCCAGCGTACCGGGGGAAGCCTTTGCCGCCCGCTGCGAGGGCGTGGACTTTGGCGTAGAAATGTCGCAAAACACAAGCTGTGTCAGTTTTTCCTCCTCGCCGTCGCGCCAGTATTGGAGAATGTTCGCCACGCACTGATTGACCTTGGTGGTTTCCTCGTCGGGGAGCATGGGATTGATGATGCGCTGGTCAAGCCCCAGCTTGCGTCCGTCCGAGGTGATTTTGAGCATATTGTCCACATCCGGGCTGACCGCACCGCTGTGTACCTTGGACGCTCGTTCCGAGAGGGCTTTCACCATGTCCTGCTGGATCTGCGTGGGTTTGGTGGCGATGGTGTGATACGCAACCTCCGGCGTGGGTAAGTGGAGCTGATCCGCCGTTTTGATGTCGGCAACCTCTTTGACCAGATTCATCAATTCGGGTAAGTTGAAAAACTTTGCAAAGCGCGTCCTTGCCCGGTAGCCGGTTCCCTCCGGGGCAAGCTCCAGCGCGGTGGTGGTTTCACCAAAGCGGCTTGCCCAGCAATCGAAGTGGCCCATACCCATCTCTTGCAGCCGGTCATGCTGCAAATAGCGCTGGATGGTATAAAGCTCTGTCATGGAGTTGGAAACCGGGGTGCCGGTGGCAAACACCACGCCGCGCCCGCCGGTCAGCTCATCCATGTAGCGGCACTTGGAGAACATATCCGAGGATTTCTGCGCATCGGTGGTGGAAAGCCCTGCCACGTTGCGCATCTTTGTATAGAGGAAAAGATTTTTATAATTGTCCGACTCGTCCACAAACATCCTGTCTACGCCGAGCTGTTCAAAGTAAATCACATCATCCTTGCGGTCGCTGGCTTGCAGCTTTTTCAGCCGCGCCTCCAGCCCCTTTTTCGTGCGCTCCAAGCTCTTGATGGTAAAGCTGTTGCCGCCTGCGAGCTTGGTATCCTGAATGCCATCGGTGATTTCCTCAATCTGCTGATGAAGGAGCCGCTCCTGCCGCTCCGGGCTGATGGGGATACGCTCAAACTGCGAGTGGCCGATGATAACAGCGTCATAGTCGCCGGTGGCGATACGGGCGCAGAATTTCTTGCGGTTGTGGGTTTCAAAGTCCTTCTTGGTAGTGACAAGGATGTTGGCCGAAGGGTAGAGCCGCAGAAACTCGGATGCCCACTGTTCCGTCAGATGGTTCGGCACGACAAAAATGGATTTCTGGCACAGTCCCAACCTTTTAGATTCCATCGCAGAGGCTACCATTTCAAAGGTTTTTCCCGCGCCAACTTCGTGTGCCAGCAGCGTATTCCCGCCGTACAACACATGGGCGATGGCGTTTTTCTGATGCTCCCGGAGGGTGATTTCCGGGTTCATACCGGAGAAAACGATGTGGCTGCCGTCATACTCGCGGGGACGAGTGCTGTTCATTTCCTCGTTGTATTGCCGTACCAGCGTTTCGCGCCGCTCCGGGTCTTTCCAAATCCAGTCCTTGAACGCATCCCGGATAAGCTGCTGCTTCTGCGCGGCAAGGGTGGTTTCCTTGGCGTTGAGGACACGGCGCTCCCGTCCGTCTGCGTCCTCAATGGTATCGTAGATGCGAATATCGCGGAGGTTCAGCGCATCCTCCAGCAGCCGGTAGGCGCTGGCACGGTCTGTACCGTAGGTGGTAAATGCCGCCACGTCGTTGTAGCGCACCATGCTCTTGCGGGAAACCTGCCATTCTGCGGTGTACGGGACATAGCTGATCTCGATCTGTCCGCGCAGATAGCGGGGCGTTTCAAAGGTTTCGTACATGAATTGCTCGATGTACTTCTTGTCAAGCCATGTCACACCCAGCCGCACCTCAATCTCGCTGGCCTCCAAGTCCTTCGGCTGGGCGGCAATCAGGGCATCCACATTCCCGGCGAAGAATGGGTCGCGCGCTGCCACGCGCTGCGCGGTACGGAGCTTCTGCCGGACGTTGCCGGAGAGATATTCGTCCGCCGTCTGCCAGCCCTTCGCCCAATGCTCGCCGCCGTCCTCCAAGTCAAACGGGCCACTGTTGGGTTCCTTGTAAATGACGCCCTTCAAATCCTCAACGATCTGCGGGATTTTCTCGCTGCCGCCCATGAGGGAGGCCATAAAGTCGAGATCGACGCAGGCTTTTTCTCCGATGCAGACAGCAAGGGCTTCGCTGGCGGTATCCACAGAATCTACGCTGCGCTGCTGCTTGATGGTGCGCTTGTGGAACATATCCGCCTTGCGCTCCAGCTTTCCGTCGTCGTCCAGCACTTCCAGTGAACACAGGAGGTAGTAAGAGGAATCGTCAGAGAACGCAAGACGGTTCGCACGGTCATTGATCAGGCCGTGTTTTGCGGAGAACGCATCATAGAGGCGGTTTAGCTCGGCCTGCGCTTCCTGAATCCGGCTTTCTGCGCTGTACTCGTCCATTTGCAGGGCAATCAGCTCATTCACGCAATCCCGCAGCGCGACCATGCCCTTGACACGCTCGGCGGCGGTGGCGTTCAGCTCCGGTTTGACCATGCGGCTGTTTTCCCGGTAATACACCTCGCCGCTCACCACGGTGTAGGAGTAATTTTTCACATTGGGGTCTGCGGGGATAGACGTGTCGATCTGTTCGCCCTCGCCCAGCTCTGGCAGTTCCGCCTCCTGATAGGTGCCGCGAATGTTTTTCACGGCATCATGGAGCTGATCTGCAAGCGCCAGCCCCTCAATGGGGACAACGGTGAAATCCTGCTTGCCGTATTGGGTGCTTTCGGAGGTCTGCCTGCCTAAAATCATCTCCGGGTGGTCAACAAAATAGCGGTTGATGGCAAAGCCATCCTCGTTCTGACCGAGGTGTACCCAATCCGGTTCGATCTCAATGGGACGGTCACGCTTTTGGAGAAAGAGAATGTCCGAAACCACATCCGTACCGGCGTTGGCGCGGAACGCATTGTTGGGCAGACGAATGGCACCCAGCAGCTCCGCCCGCTGCGCGATGTACCTGCGGACTTCGGGTGATTGCTTGTCCATCGTATAGCGGGAGGTCACGAACGCGATCACGCCGCCCGGACGCACTTGGTCGAGGGTTTTTGCGAAGAAGTAGTCGTGAATGGAAAAACCGAGCTTGTTATAAGCCCGGTCATCTACCTGATATTGTCCGAACGGGACGTTGCCCACGGCAAGGTCGTAAAAGTCTTTCCTGTCCGTTGTTTCAAAGCCCGCGATGGTAATGTCCGCCTTGGGATAAAGCTGCTTGGCAATACGTCCGGTGATGCTGTCCAGCTCCACGCCGTAGAGCTTGCTGCCCTGCATCTGCTCCGGCAGCAGGCCAAAAAAGTTGCCAACGCCCATAGACGGCTCTAAAATATTGCCGGTCTGGAAGCCCATGTTGCCGACCGCTTCATAGATCGCCTTGATAACGGTGGGGCTGGTGTAATGGGCATTCAGCGTGGACGCACGGGCGGCAGCGTATTCCTCCGGGGAAAGTGTGGCGTACAGCTCTGCAAACTCGTCCGACCAGTTTGGCTTATTCTCGTCGAAGGCATCCGCAAGACCGCCCCAGCCCACATAGCGGGAGAGGATTTCCTGCTGCTCCGGGCTGGCCTGTAAGCCCTCAAACTCCAGCTCTTGCAGGAGGTGGATCGCCGCCATATTTGCCCGAAACTTTGCTTTTGCGCCGCCGACGCCGAGGGCATCATCGGTGATGTGGAAATTCTGCGCGTCGCGGTGGCTTGCCGCCTTGAAGTCAGCGTAAGCGGCCTGCTCCGCAGCGGCAACGCTGGGAAAGCCCTGCCACTCGCCGTCAACGGGGATAGATACCGCAGGACGGTGTGCGGGAGGCTCGTCGATCTCGGCCTGAGAGATGGCATCATCAAAATCAGGCACAAACTCGCCCATTTCCGAAAGCGCCGCTCGGCCTTCATGCTCCAGAATCAGAGCTTCTTCCTCGCTCATGGCGGGCGGTTCAGGCTTGGCGGGTTCCGCAGAGGGCGGGTCATGCTCCGGTTCCGGGATGTGCAGCGTTTGGATTTCTATGTCGTAGGGCAAGTGCGTTTTCTCGGCAGGATAGAACGCGACGGGTTTGGTGACAGGCTGCGGCTGCTCCCGTTCCTGCTCTTCAACAAACGAGCGTATAAACGCAATGTGTTCAGCGCGGAAGATGGGAAAGCCCTGCCTGTTTTGAAAAGTCACATCGCGCAGAGATACTTCATCCGTGCCGAAATTCACGCTGTCAATGACAAACTTCCGTCCGTCAATCTCCAGCTCCATGCCAATGGGGATATACTCCTTGGCATCGGCCTCGTTGATAACATCATAGCCGTCGGTTTCATTTGGCTGTGCAAACACGAAGCTGTGTCCATGCTCCAGCAGCCGCTTTGCGGCGCTTGCCCATTGTCCAAAATCATAGCCGGTCACAGCGGTTTCGCCCATACCGGGAATATCGCGTTGCAGCAGGCGGCGATTCAAAGCGCTGGCGGCGCGTTCTGCATCCGCGCCATAAAAAAGCAGCCGTTCTCCGACGCGGACACCGATGAGCTTTTCGGGATGCTCCGCACGAAGCGCCTGATATGCCGAAACATTCGGCGCAAGCTCACGGCCTTGATCTGCGATTCGTGTGAGGACAGCGGAAACCGGCTCAGTTTTGCGTTCCGGTTCGTGATTGCTCTCGCTGGAGGATGGAACGGCGCTGAGATGCGCGACAGTTTCATCTGCGGAATCAACATTATAGAGCGTACCGTTAATTTCCACGCGCTGCCCCACAAGGTTTTGAACCGCTTGCGGCGTCTCCGGGGTTGGCTGTTCTGTGTGCTGCGCCGCAATGACGCGCTGCGGCTCCGGTTCAGAAGCCTCGAAGTATCTGGTATCGAGGTAGCGTTCAAAGGAATTGCGGTCGATGCTGACCGGCTCCTGTCCGGGTGCGTTCGGTAACGTGTGCCAGACGTAATCTTCATCTACACGCGCGATAGCGCCGACTGCTGCTATGTGGTCTAACTCTATGGATGAAATGCGATCTCCAATATGATAAGTATAGCCAAGCGGTGTTGTAAACGCCGGAGGGGATAGCTCAATTCCCATATCCCGTTTGATGCCATCCAAGTAAGCAATGGCGTTATTCTGTTCTGCAAAGCGGAGCGTTTGTTCCCCATCTCCGCAGAACCGTTCCAACACCTCATCCCAAATGCCGGTAATTCCGCCCTCGCCGGGATGCAGACGAATGGAGTATCGGTCAGGTGAAAATAACCGCAGTCGCTCATTCTCATCGTAAAATTTATTCTCGCGGATGAGCTGTGCCAACCGCCGCTGTACCTGCGCCCATGTGAGCGTCACCGGCTCGGCGTTTCCTACATGGATATACATGGGAGTTTTGCTATCTTCCCAGCCATATTTTGCAGCCAGCCATGCGGCGGTGCTGCGTTCTCGCCCATGCGCCTGCATATATAGTGCGACTTCCTGCTTGCCCTTTAGGTTGTTGTGCCAATCCAGAAGCGCGTTGTCAATGTCCTCCTGTGTGATCTGATAGGGAGAGGGTGCGACCGTCGCTGCCAGCGTGGGATACAGTTCCTCCAAAAGCTCCTGATGCAGCCGGTTATGGAACGCGGGCATATCAAAGTACAGGCGGACAAGCTGGAGATCATCAGATGCCGTGACAATACGACGGATAGCGTCCGCACCCTCCAGATAAGCGTTCTGGCGGTCTGAATTGCGGCAGGCATTGACAAAAGCCGTATCTTTGGAAAGCGCGTTGCCAACGGTCAGCTTGTACCCGTCAAACAGCTCCCGTACCGTGGGCTGCGGCGCGTCGGCGGCAGAATCGCGGAATACCCTTGTCCCATCTGCACCGAACTCCGCTTCATAAGCATTGATGGCGGCTTCTGCTTCATGGTCGATAGAGCGCAGCGTGTAAATGTGGCGTTCACCTCTAAAGTCCGGCGCTTCGGCAATCGTCACATCATACTTATCGCGCAATTTCTCTACATACATCTCTAAATTGTGCGACGGTACGCCGCACATCTCCACACGGCCAGCACCGGGGATCGCTCTTGTGGTGAGGTTGAGGGCAAGCAGCTCCGCCGCCTGTTTTGCGTCCTCGCCGTACAGCTCAAAGAAATCGCCCACCTGAAACAGCACGATGTCGTCCGGGTGGGCTTCCTTGATGGCGTTATATTCATTCTGTGCCTGCGCCGGCAATTCGCGTTCCGCGTCCTTTTCCCGCTGATGCTGGGCGTAGCGCTCCTTTTCCCTTGGAGAGAGGAAGCGGTCCTTCTGAATGAGGCTGTCAATCCTTGCGGCCACCTTCGTCCAGCTCAGCTCCACATTGGCACAGCCTGCTTTTTTCAGGACAATTCCGCGGCTGTTGTGGCTTTCATCACTATGGGATGCACCGGAAACGGCATGGGAGCGCCCGCCTATGCCGTACTCATCTTTGAGGAAAGCTGCCTTTTCCTTGCCGGTATGGTCGGCGGTGAAGTATTCGTAGATCCTGCCCTTGCCGCCCTCGACACCGCTGCCGCGATCCAGCGCGTGGTCGATCTCGTCCTCCGTGATGAAGCGCCCCAGCTCCGGCACTGCGGTCATTTCGGAGGAATACTCCCTGCGGGGCAAGGACAGGTCCCGCAGGCTCTGCCAGATGTTCTCCAGCTTGTGGTAATGGAATCGCAGCAGGCTTCTGTCCTGCTCATGGGCGGCGTAAAACTGCGCGAACTCGCCGGAGAGCGTTTCACGGAAATCTGTGTTTGTCAGTTGCTCCGCCAGCCGCGCCGTTTCATCAGGGAATCCGCCGCCCCGCAGCGTATCCATACAGGAGAGATAGCCCTGTTCCCGCGCCTCGTCACTGAGATCGTGTTTCAGATACCAGAGGGCTTGTGCAAGCTGCATCCGCTCATGCTGCCCTGCCTCGGCAAGCTCCACATTGGAGGCATACGCGCCGCTGTCCATAAGCTGGGAAATACGCGCGGCGGCGTCCTGCCATGCAATTACCTGCGCGCTGCGCACATATTCCGCACTTCTGCCGGGAGCGATGTGGATGCCGTCTACGGCGTACCACGCGGAAAGCTCGCCCTCCGGCGTCTTAAAGCCGTTGCCGCCGTGAAAGGTGTTTTGCAGCAGCGCGGCAATGTCCTCCGTGGACTTCTGCTTCTGGAACGCGGCGGCAATGACCATGCGGGTGTTGTCCGCGTTGCCGCCCAGCCGCAGCACATGGTCAAGCTGCGCCTGAGAAACGGAAAAAGCGAAGGGCGTCTGTGCGCTCTCCGCTTCTTCTATGGCTGTAATCTGTTCCGCTTCGGTGGGGAAAAAGGATAGCTGACCGCCCCGTGCGGGGTGTTCTGTTATGCGTAGATCAGCTCGCTGAGGATGATCTCCTCGGCCTGCGCCTTGCAGGTGTTCATCAGGCCCACCCATTTCATTGGGTCGCTGGCTTTCAGGCTCTCCGTCGCTCCGGCCTCCGCCGCCAGCTCCGGCATCATCTGCTCTAAGCGGCTCTGCGCCGCCTGCTCGATCTCCAGCAGGTGCGGGAACAGGGTCTCCTCCAGAATCATCTGGTTCCAGAGGATGGGCCGATGCTCCTTCAGGTACTTCTGGCGCATCCGCCCGTACTTGCCGAGGGGCTGCTCCGGCACCTCGATCTTCAGGTCGGGAATCATGTAATCTCCGTTCATCGTGTAAGTCAGGTTGTTCTCCATGCTCTGCCATCCTTTCCGCGCTGTGTTCGCGCTCATAATTTCGTATGGTGACTTCGATCTGCCGCAAAACCTGTTCATTGATCTCGCTGACCGCCGTGCCGAGGGCTGCCACCGTGCGCGGGGTGTTGAAATCAAAGATGCTGAAAAAGTCCTCGTGTTCAAAGTGATCCTCCGGCTGCATCCCGCAGCGGGACATGAGGGAGTAGGTGATGCTGACCGCCGCGGCGTTTTTGAACGCCACCTCGATGTTGTAATCATCATACTCCTCCAGATAGGAATCCGCAACGATGCCGAGGATGTCGCGGGAATGGTCGCGCCAGTATTCCGCAGCAAGCTGAGAAGCGACGCTCTCAAACTGCTCCGCAAGGCCGTTTTTGCCGGAAACGCCGTAATTACGCTCCAGCATGGCGCTCACGCTGTCGGTATGCGCGTCTTTCAGCTCCCACAAGTTGACGCGGCGGGCGTTTTCCTTGCCGCCGGTGTCGGAAACGTCAAAGACGTATTTGAGCCGCGGCTTGTAGCCGGTAGCGTCGATGAGGGCGATGCCCGTGCTGCCGCGCCGGACATAGCGCCCCATCTTCTCATTCCAAAAGTCGTACTCCGCGCAGGCGGTGGCCTCCGGGCGCTGCATATAGATCATGAGCTGCTCGTTGTAGGGGTATTTATACAGCCTTGCGGCGGTGGTCAGAAACGCCGTCCACGCCAGATGGCTGCCGGTGATCTGCCGCGCGGTGCGCTCCGCTTGCTCCGCGTAGGCTTGCAGTTTGTTGGGCATAAGCAAAATCCTCCTCTCATGGTTTTCTGGTGAAGCCGTTTCTTTTTGCCGCCTCGCTCGCCGCCTGCTTCCGTTTCTCACTGTACGGCGCGGTCAGGCGGAAGGACAAGCGCCCCTTGCGGATGCTGAACTCCATGCCGCCTGTGTCGGGGTCTGCGTCCAGTTGACAGCACTCTGCGGGGTGCTGCGCGGCGTAGGCGGCAAGGCGGTTCTTGAGGTCAGTATTGTGGGTGCGGATATGGATAAGGGATTCTTTCTCGTCAAAGGTGATTTCCGTGATTTTCTGCGCTTTTGTCAGTTCTGTTCTCATAAATGGCCTTTCTGCGCCTCCTGCGCGAAGCAGGCGCGATTTTGGGGTATTTTCTCTGGCTCATGACTTGGGAAAAACGGCGATTTTCAAACAGAAACGCGCCGGATGATACATTCCTCATCCGGCGCGCTCCCAGCGGCGAATCTGCGATTTTTCCGGCTCTTGACCGTAAAACAGTCAGCTTTGCTCAGAGGTCAAAATCCGGCATCAGGTCAAGGGCGGCGTACTCCGCGTCGGTAATGCCGCGCAGCTTTTCGAGGGCGCTGTCCGTCAGCTCCCGCAGCTCAGCCTCCTCCGCGTCCAGATACCCCCGCATTTCTGTGAGGTCCGCGATCAGGCCCTCGCGGGTGCCTGCCGCGTTATAGATGCTCATAAGGCTGACTTCATCGTGGGTGAAATGCTTGTCGTTCATATCAAAGCTCTCTTTCCGCGCTCCGTTTGGGCGCTGTTTTATTTTTCGCCTGCTCCGGCGTCCTTTCCCTGAGCTTTTCCAGCACGGAGGGCTTCTTCTGTTCGCGGTGGGAGGCCGCAGCCAGCTCCGTCAGGGAGATGGAAAAGCCCGCCTTGACCTGCGCCTCCAAATCGGCCACGGTGGACTGCTTGGGGCCGTTGTTGATGATGCCGTCGATCATGCCGTAGTCGTCCTCCAGCAGCATCTCCGCGTTTTTGAGATAATTCTCAGGCTTCAGGAAGTTCGGCAGCTCCCGGAAGCCGATGCTGTCAACGTAATGACAGGATACTACGCCGTTTTGCTTTAGGGCAACGATGTCGCTGACCGACAGGCTGTGTCCCTTGAAATCCGCAGGATGATCCACATTGAACCGCTGATAAATCATATCCAGATTGGTTCTGGCATTCCCATAATCCATAAACCCGCCGGTGTAGATCGCGTCGTAGCCGCCGCGCTCCGGCGTGACGCCCTTGCTCTGCAAGTAGTCATAGTTCATGAAGCGGTAAGCGTCCAATTCACCGCCGCGCCGAATCTGATAGATGAGGAAAGCGTCCTGCGGATTTTCCAGAAACAGCTTCTCCGTGTCCGCCTGTTCGCTCAGCGTCACAACGCCGCGCACCGCGTCCCATTCCTCGCGCTCCACGCCGAACACGCCGGTGTGGGAGGAAATGTCCTCGGCGTCCAGCGCCATGGCCTCGGTGTTGTCGCCGTAGAGCAGGAACACGGGAACATCCTGCATGAACAGCTCCATGGCGCGCTCCTTTGTCAGCGGCAGCATGGTATTGCCGTCCGTGTAGCCGTACTGATACATCTCTGAAAAGCCGATGCCGGTATCCGGCATGGGATAGCCTTGCTCCAGCTCCGGCAGGGGCGGCAGCTCATCCTCAACATTCGGCGTTTCTGTTTCAATCTCCGGCTGCGGTTTCTCCTTTGCCCGCCATTCCTGACGGAACAGGCCGTTGAAGCGTTCCAGAAGCCCATGGGAGCCGTCGTCAATGCCGATCTCGTCTGCCAGCTTGACGAAATCCTCCAGCTCCTTCCGCAGCTCTGCGTCCTCACCGGCAAGCAGCCGGTCCGCCACCGTCTCCGCCGTTGGTCTGTCCGCGCTGTCGGGAACGTTCATATCCCGGCGCAGGAACGCCGCGTAGTCGGCGGCAAAGGCCAGCGCGTCGGCGCGGGAGGGCGGGATGGTGACAAGCTCATATTCCGTGTCCTTGGGAAGCTCGATGCCGCGCTCCTTGCAAACCTCCGCGAAATGCTTTTCCACGTCGGTGATGATGCCGTTTGCGGTCTTGCTGATGGTGTCCAGACTGGCACGGAACTCCGGCAGCTCGGCGTTTTTTGACCACGTTGCCACATAGCCGAAGCTGTTCGCGCCGGTTTCAATGCCGAAATAGGCGCAGACCATAAAGGAGATGCTTTCGGCCTCCACCTCCTCGGTATTGCGGCTTTTGGCCTTGCGCTCCGCCGCCTGCTGCAAGCCGTAGTTGTGGAGCTTGGCGTGGGCGATCTCATGGACGGCGGCGGATACCGTCTGCACCTCGCTCATACCCTCCCGCAGCGTGATGCTCTGGGATTTGGGGCTGAAATAGCCGTCCATATCCGCAGACAGCGGCTTGAACTCCACCGGCACGGGAGAGGAACGGCGCAGCGCCTCCATGAACGCCTCATAATTTTCCACGCTGCCGGTCAGGTTGGCGACGGGGCTGGCCACACGCTCAGGCAGGGGCTTTCCGTCCGTCTGGGCGTAGTCGAACACCTTGACCGGGCGGAACATGGGTATCTCGATCTCCTTTTCCTCGGTGATAACCTTGCCGTCCGCGTCCAAAATGGGCAGCTTGGTGTCCGGGTCGAGCTTTTCCTGCTCGATTTTCTTCTTATACGGCGTGGGCGCGATGATGGTGATGCCCTTCTCGCCCCGCAGCACATGGCGGGAGAACTTGTCCCGCCAGCGGTTGTAGCCCGCCACAAAGGTGGCGTCCGGGCGCTGCAAGTGGATGAGCGCCTGATTGTTGAGGGAATAGTTGTGAAACCGGCTCATGGTGCGCAGGTAATTGCGGTACTTTTCCATATCGCCGGATTCAAAGATGTCGCGGATACCCGCCTCGATGCGGTCGGTGATCTCCTTGAGCTGTTCTCTGTTTTTACCGGGCTTCTCTGGCATTTTCGCCTCCTTTCATCAGGTCGATACGCAGGAGCTGAAGCCCCTGCGAAAGATATTCCCGTAAATCCGTTTTTCCGCAGAGATAGCGGATGTCGCCTGCCTTGTCCTGCTCACGCAGCGTCCACAGGTCTGCCGCCCACCGGACAAATACCGCGTCCGGCGCGTTGAAGGGCTTTTTGCGGCGAAGATAGAGGCTGTGCCGCCCCAGCACCATAAGCGTGCAGAGGGTGTTGATCTCATCGAGAGAGCAGGCGCTGAGTACGGCGATCCTCCGTTCATACGAGGCCGCTTCCAGCAGCTCGCGCAGCGCAGGCTTGGCATTTTCAATCAATGCCGGATAATCCGCTCTTGTCGGATACGGAGATTTTCGTGTCATAGGCACTTCCTTTCATTTCATGGGCTGTTTACCCCTAAAATGGCAGCGCCCGCGCAGGGGTAGGCTTTCCTGTGCGGGCGCTCGGTTCTTATTCGTTTTCGGAGTATATACTCCTTGCGGGCGGCGTATATCCGGCGTTTTTGGCGCGCTCGCTGGCGGCCCTGCGCCGCTCGTCGCTGAACGGCTCCCGGACGCTAACGCAGCTTTTCGGCACGGCGTAGCTGACCGCTCCGGCATGGACAGCCCTATCCGGGTACACCTTGTCCGGGTATTTCTCCGCAAGGCGCTTGAGCTTGCGCTTCAGCTTGGGGTCGTGGGTGTAGATGCTGGCGGTGGATTCTTCCTCGTTGTAGAGGATGATACTTTCCTGCTCCAGCTTGGAGAGCTTCATGTCCTCGCCCCCTTGTCAAATTCCAGCCGGAAGCGGACGCTCTCGCCGGTATCCTCCAGCACGGCGGTGGCATCGTAGGTGCCGCCTGTCTTTTCGGAGTAAAGGCCGGTGAGCTTCACCCGCCCGTCTGCAAGCAGCGCGGCGGCGACCTTTTTTGTCAGCACGGCACGCTTGGCGGCAAAGAACTTGTTGTCCCGCCACAGCCCGAAGCGGCAGTCGTTTTTCTCGCAGAAGAAGCCCTTTTTGCTCTCGGTCACGTCGCTGCCGCAGCGGGGGCATTTGCCGATGACCTCACGGCCGGAGGGAAACAGCACCTCCGCGCCGGAGATGACCTGATAGGTTTTCACCAGCTCCGTGAGCATCTCTGCAATGCCGGTCATGAACTCGTCCGGGGAAAGCTCGCCGCGCTCCACCTGCTGCAAGCGGTATTCCCATTCGGCGGTGAGAAGCGGGGACTGTAACTGCTCCGGCAGCACGGTGATGAGGGAAACGCCGGTATGGGCAGGCACAAGGCTGACGGCCTTCTTCGCCCGCTTGCGCTCCACAAAGCCCGTGGCTACCAGCTTTTCGATGATGGCGGCGCGGGTGGCGGGCGTTCCCAGCCCCTTTCGTTCCGCAGCCTCCGGCATTTCCTCTCTGCCTGCCGTTTCCATAGCGGAAAGCAGCGTGTCCTCGGTGAAGTGCTTGGGCGGCGTGGTCTTGCCCTCCTTTACGGCGGCTTCGGCGCAATCCAATACCTGCCCCTCCGACAGCTCCGGCAGCGCGGCGTCCTGCTTTTCCTGCGCGAGATACTGCTTCCAGCCGGTATCAAGGACAGTTCTTCCCTTGGCGGTGAACTCGGTGCCGCCGCACTCCAGCGTAACTGTGGTTTCCGCATAGCGGTGTGCATCGCTGACCGCTCGGAGAAGCTGCCCCGCCACAAGACGCAAAATCTCGCGCTCTCCCAACGGCAGGACGGAGGTATCCGCCTTGCCCGCGCTGGCGGTGGGGAGGATGGCATGGTGGTCGCTGACCTTGCGGCTGTCGCAGACCTGTTTTGCGTTCATGCCCTCCGGCGCGGCTGCTTCGCAGATAACGGCAGCAACGGCCACAAGCTCCGGCACAGAGGATTCCAGATCATCAGTGAGGAAGCGGCTGTCCGTGCGGGGATAGGTGCAGAGCTTCTTTTCATAGAGGGCTTGCAGATAGTCAAGCGTCTGCTGGGCGGTATAGCCGAGGCTGCGGTTGGCTTCTCTCTGGAGGGCGGTCAGGTCGTAGAGCAGCGGCGCTTTCTCCGTTTTCTCCGTGCGTTGCACCGCATTGACCGTGACCGGCTGACCGGCGCAGGCGGCGGCAAGGGCGTCCGCCTCCGCTTTCTCTTTGAACTTTTCGGACACGGCGGCAAAATCGCCGCAGCGAAGGTTCACTGCGTAAAAGACTTCCGGGCGGAACGCCCCGATCTCCGCCTCCCGCTGGACGATGAGCGCCAGCGTCGGTGACAGGACGCGCCCCACGTTGAGGGTGCGGTGGTACAGCACCGAAAAGAGCCTTGTGGCGTTGATGCCCACCAGCCAGTCCGCGCGGGCGCGGCAGAGGGCGGACTGATACAGCCCGTCATATTCACGCCCCGGACGCAGCTCCGCAATGCCCTTTTTGATGGCCTCGTCCTCCATGGAGGAGATCCACAGCCGCTTCATGGTCTTTGTGCAGCCTGCCATGTAGTAGACGGTGCGGAAGATCAGCTCCCCCTCGCGCCCCGCGTCACAGGCGTTGATGACCTCGGTCACGTCCTCCCGGCGCATGAGGTCCCGCAGCATCTCGAACTGTTTGGCTTTGTCCGCTTTCAGCGTAAAGCGCCAGCTTGCGGGGAGGATGGGCAGGTCGTCATACCGCCATTTTGCGTACTTTTCATCGTACACGTCCGCGTCGGCAAGCTCCGCCAGATGCCCATAGCACCAGCTTACAAGGTAGCCGTTTCCTGAAAGATAGCCGTCGCGTCGCTGCTTTGCGCCCAGCACGGCGGCGATGGACTGGGCGACGGAGGGCTTTTCCGCGATCACTAATTTATGGTGTGTCATATTCATTTTTCTCCTTTTCCGCATAGCAAAAAGCAGCCCCGAAGGACTGCTTTTCGTGTCTGTTTTTCTAATCGTATGTGGGTCAGGGCCGTTCAAGGCACCGCTTCCGGTATCGCTCGGCAGCCTCGGCAAAGGCTTTGCGCTCGGCATCGGTTGGGTCCCGTGTTCCATCCAAAAGGCGGCACTGTTCATAGCTTTCCACCGCGCCGGTCAGCCTGTCCAGCAGCGCCTCCGGCGTGAGGCAAATCTCAGCGGTGTCCCAATTTTCACGCCTGTCATCCCATGTGAGGAAGGTATAGCCGTGCCGGGTCGGCACCACCTCCACGCCGGTATCTTCTGTAAGGTGCTCCCTGAATGCCTCCAGCACCCGTTCAAAGCTCAGCATCCGTATCACATCCTTTTCCGCTGCATTTGGTCTTTCATGGGTACATTGTAGCATCGGTGGGAGAAGGCGGCAAGGGTCGGGGTCCTAACGCTCCGGCGCTTTTGCCCGCAGTTTCTCCCGCAGGTCGGTGTCACGGTAGCAGGGACGGAGGCAGACGGTGCCGTAGCGGGAACAGCCGCAGCAGAAATGCCCCTCCGGGGCAGGGGTGCGCGGCGTTTCCTCTTTTCCCGGATAGGGGCGCTGCATCATCAGCCGCTCCAGCGGGTTTCTTGTGAAAGGGGTCATGCATCCGCGTCCTCCGTTTCCTCCGGCTCGTCCGCGTCGTCCTCGTTTTCGTATTCCTCGTCCTCATCGCCGTAGTCGTAATCGTCCAAGTCCACAGGTCCCTTTGTGTCGGGCTTTTTCTTACGGAGCTTGAACCAGTACAGCGCGCCGCCGCCCGCCATCAGGAGCAGCAGCACAATCACAACAAGACCGCTGCCGGACTTCTTTTCGCCGCCGTCCTTGTCGGGGCTGTCGCTCGTATCCGGCGTCGGGTCGGGCTCCGGCGTCTTTTCCGCGGCCTTTTCCTTGCCCATGCACTCCGTCATATTGGTCTTGCAGACTGCGCAGGCGGTGTTGACCGCACCTGCCTCGCACTTGTCCTTGCAGGAGCAGACAGGGGCGGAATCCTCGTCGATGAGTGCAAGCAGGTCGCTTTCGTCCACAAGGTTCAAAAAGTAGGTTTCATACTGATCTCCGTCATCATCCAGCGGCTTATCATAGTCGATCACCAGATAGAGGGTATGACCGTTGCGGGTTTCCACCGCGATGAACTGCTTGTTGGTGTGCTTGTCGTAGAGCAGGTCGCGGGTGACGGCGCTGCCGTTTTGGGAAAAGCCCGTCCCTTTCTCAATGGCGACAGGCGCGGCGGTACCGGCGGGCTCCTGTGCTTTCGCCGGCTCGGCGGCGGGCGTCTGTGCCGCAGCGGGCTTTCCCGTGCTGCCGGAGGCGTTGGAGGGCTTTCCTGCACCGGTATTGCTGCCGCTGCTGCCGTTACTGCCGCTGCTGCCAGTGTTGCCGGAGGGCTGCTTCCTGCAATCGCAGTCTGCGGGACAATGGGTGCTGTGCTGCTCCGGCGTGGGGCTGGGCGCAGGCGTTTCCTTTTCATAGAAGGGGTTGGCGATCACCAGATAGCCCGTGCGGTTGCCTGCGTTGTCCACGCCCATGATGTAAAAGTGGGAATCCCGCGTGTTTTTGTCAATGCGGACGCTGAACTCCCCGTTTTGCAGGGTGGTATAAAGCTCATCGTTCACGTAGACCCCGGCTATGCCAGAGAGGGTGTCGGCGGCCTCCACGCGCAGCAGCGTACCGCTGACGCCTGCCCGCAGCCGGGGCGCTTCAAAGTCCATACAGGATACGGTCAGCTCCTTTTTATGCTCCGCGCCGTAGGGGTCGGTGACAAAGAAAAACACGATACCGTTGTCCGGCACCGTGTAGCGGGCGAGGCCGTCGTGGGCAAGCTGCTCCGTCAGGTCTGTCCTTTCGGCGGTTTCCCGAAGCGCCGCCTCTACCTTCTGCCAGCCCGCGTTGTTTTTGTCCCTGATACGGACCGTGACCGTCACCGGCGCGTTGTTCCAGCCTGCCGGAATATCCGCATCCAGCGCGTATTCCGCCTCCGGCTGCGGCGTTTCCGTCGTTTCAGGCGGCGCGGGAGCCGGTTCCTGTGTGTCCGGCGTTTCTTCGGGTGTGGCGGGAAGCTCGGCCTCCATGATCTCCGGCGTGCTTTCCGGCGCGCCGCCTGCCGGGGCGTCCTCCATATCCGTCGCCATGGCCATGCCGGACATGGTGAAAAACATCATCGCAAGGCAAAGGACGGCGGCAACTCCGCGCAGCAGCCGGTTGTTATTCTTCTTCATGCACATAGTCCGTATCCTCCTTGGTATTAGGTGTGATATAGGGCGCGCCGCCCCTTTTGAGCTGTGTGAGAAACTGCGCCAGCTCCTCCATGCTCATGCCGGTGGCGCGGGCAAGGCCGATGATGTCGGTGTTCTCCAGCTCGACGATGCTCTCGTCAAGCTCCCTGTTGCGGGAGCGGAGGGCGGCGATCTTTTCATCGTTTTTCGCCCGTTCAGCCTTGAGCTTTATAATCTTAGGGTTCATTTTTTTCTCCTTTCTGAGAGATCAGGGCGCAGGTACGCGCCCGTAGGCAAGGAAGTGGGATTGCCAGTAGCTTGAAGCAAGGCTTGCGTACTGGATGGGGTCGCCGCAGTGGAGCATCATATTGTTGCCCACATAGATGCCCACATGGGACGCGCCGGTGGTGTCATAGGTGCCTTGGAAGAACACCAGATCGCCGGGGCGCAGGTTGGCGGCGGACACCCGCGTACAGAGCTGGCGCAGTCCCTCCGCGCCCAGCCTGCCGAAGCTCCAGCCCACGCCGCAGTTGTTGTAGACGTAGCTGACAAAGCCGGAGCAGTCGAAGGAGGTGGCAGGACTGCTGCCGCCCCAGACGTAGGGGTAGCCGAGGTACTTCTCCGCCTCCTTGATGATGGCGGCGAACTGCGCGTCCTCCAGCGCTTCCGGGGGTATCTCGTACTTTTCATAGTCGGCGGTGTAGTATTTCCCGATGTACTCCGAGCCGCCGAACAGGTCCGGGCGGTTGCCCAGAGTAGCCATATACATGGCGTAAAGGGAGAGCTGATCCTGCGACATGATATAGACCGGCACATGGGAGAGGTTAAAGTTTTCCAGCTTCACGGTACAGATATAATAGGTGTACGGCACCTGCACGTCGTACTCGTAGCTTTGCAGATTGCCGTCCGCGTCGGTGTAGTAGCCGGTACGGGTTTCCGTGCGGTATCTCGTTTCCGTAGCGACGGTTTCCGTTAGGATGTACTGCTTTTCAAACAGCATCTCCAAGATGCCGCCGACCTCGGAGATCGTCCACTCCTTGCCTTTCAAGGCGGTGATGGCGGAGATCAGCACATAGGGGTCATGCTCGATGGCGTCCAGATCAAAATGGTACTCATCGTAGTCGTGGGTGCTTTCGTAGGTGTCGAGATACTGCTGCAATTCCGCTTCCATGGCGCAATATTGCGCCTCTGCCGCCAGCATATCCGCGTCCTCACTGGGGTAGGTGGATACGTTGATGCCGGTGGCTCCGCCCTGAATCAGCAGGGAGCAGGAGGACACGGTGCAGAGGATAAGGACGATTATTGCCGCGATGCCGCCCACGATAAGAAAGCCCTTTTTGTGACGGGCGATGAACTCGCCGGCTTTCTTTGTGTTCTCCGCGGCTTTCCGCGCCGCCTTTGCCGTGGCTTCGGAGGCTTTGACCGTATTCCCGGCGCTTTTTCCGGCTTTGGCGGCGGCGTACTCCCGCTTGATGGCCTGCTTCTGCTGCCAGCGGGAGTAGGGATTGCTGGAAAACTGCGGGTCATGGTGCTGTGCCGTTTTGTCCAGCGCACGGAGGTTGGCGCGGTCTGCCTTGGCCTCGGCGCGGTCTGCGCGGCGGTAGGGTTTCTCCTTGTGGGAGCGGTGGGCGTGCTGTGCAAGGCGCACGGCGCGCTCCGCCGCCTGCTCCACGCCGTGGGCGCTCTCCACACCCACATTGTCCTGCTCATGTTCCCGAATCTCCCTGTGGACGGCGGACAGCACCGCCGCGCCGGGTGCGTCCCGCAGGGCGTGGGTGAGCTTGGAGGGCGGTCGCTTCTTATCTACCTCCTCAAAGGAAAGGCGCGTCGTTACCCTGCCGGTCTGCGGATCTACCGTGCGCTGCTTCCGCTTTACGGTTTTCTTGGGTATCTTCGCCTCGGCCTTTTCCAGCTTTTGATAGGCTTTATCCGCTTTTTTGACGGCCTTTTTCAGTTCCGGCGCTGCCAGCTCCTCGTCGGTAAACAGCAGCCGGGGCGAGCGTTTGCTCATGGAAATTCACCTCCTCCGATCCGTTTCTCTGCCAGCTTGCAGTAGTCCGGGTTCAGCTCAATGCCGATGTAGTGCCGTCCGAGCTGCTTTGCCACCGCCGCCGTAGTGCCGGAGCCGAGGAAGGGGTCCAGCACGACGCCTCCGGGCGGGCAGCCTGCCAGCAGGCAGGTTTCCGCCAGCTTTGGCGGGAAAGCGGCGAAATGCCCGCCCCTGCACGGCACGGTGTTGATCTGCCAGACGTCGCGCTTGTTGCGAAGCTGCGGGATGTCCTCATCGGCGTACCCGTTCGGGCGATGGTCGTTGAGGTGTTGGTGCTTCTGACCGGGAATATCCGCGGAATATTTGTTGCCTGCACCAAATCCGCGCTTCATCCGCGCAGGAGTGGAGGCCGCAACCGGCTCCGCGATGGCGGCAGCATCGTAATAGTAGCGGCGGGACTTGGACAGTAGGAAGATATGCTCATAGCAGCGGCTTGGCCTGTCCTTGGTGCTCTCCGGCATGGGGTTCGCTTTCATCCAGATGATGTCCGAGCGCAGATACCAGCCGTCTGCCCGCAGCGCGAACGCCAACAGCCACGGTACGCCGATCATGTCCTTTGCCTTGCAGCCCTCCACCTTGCCGTTGAGGGCGACCGCCTGACCGGTCCTGCCGTTGGGGTACTTGGGGTCGAGGGCTTCGCCCTGATTGCCCTTTCCGGCATAGGTGTCCGCGATATTGAGCCAGAGTGTTCCGTCCGGCGTGAGAACGCGCCTGACCTCCCGGAAAATGGAAGTCAGACGCTCCACATACAGCGCCGGGGTTTCCTCCCGCCCGATCTGCCCGTCTACGCCGTAATCCCGCAGGGCGTAGTACGGCGGCGAGGTTACGCAGCAGTTCACGGAATTGTCCGGCAGGGTTTTCAGCACGGTCAGGGCGTCGCCGCAGTAAATGCGGTCAGCCTGCATAGTCGAACTCATCCCTTAGAAGCGTGGTAAGCCCCTCGACAGCCGTGAGGATGTCCTTGCACACGCCGGTCAGCTCAGATATGGCCGGTTCTCCGTCATACTCAAATACGTCGGCGTCCTCATTGTCCTCGTCCGCCTCACGCTCTGCGGTGTATTCGCGCTCCATGCGCTCGGCATACTCGCAGCAGCGTTCGCCGGGGCAGCAGGGATTGTCCGCAGGAATGTAACCGGCGTATTCCGGCTCGATCAGGTCGTTTTCGATGAGGTCGGACAAGTCCGCAAGGTCATGGGACTTGAGGTAATTGAGCGCCATGCCCCAAGAACTGAACATCTCCTCGCAGCGCTCGTCAAAGTCGAGGGTGGATCTGCGTACAAGGTCCAGATAGCTGTCCTTCTCGGCTCCGTTTTTGATGTAGTGCATGAGGATGGTCGCCATCCACAGCAGCTCCAGCTTTTCCTCGATGTGGCGCAGGTAGTCCTCGCCGTGGATCAGGTACAGATTTTCTTTTTCCATTGTGATGCTCTCCTTTACATTATTTATAGTAGAATCAGGTCAGGCGATCTCACCCAGCATGGTGAGAAACAGCGACTTGCCCTTGGGCGTGACAAGGGTATATACCCCCTGATGCCCGTTGACGGCGATATAGTCCTTTACGAAGAACAGGCCGTCGCTGGCGGGCTTGGCGTAGGGCAGCAGTGTACCGGAGGGCGCGCGATAGAGATAGCGCTTGCGGATGAGGAACGCGGTGAACATTTTCTCCGGCACCTTCAGTTCCTTTGCGGTGGCGCGGAGATTGGTGCAGCACTCCGGGTGAATGAAGGCGTCGTAGAAGTCCGCCTTGGGCTTTGCCAGCCGCAGCTCCTGCTGAAGCAGCTCGTTCTTCCGCTGTTCCTCCAGCATCCGCTGCGCCATGAGCAGCACCAGTTCCGGGTTTTCCAAGACCTGTTCCAGCACGGATTTCGTCATGTACGCGCCGTGCTTGCGGATGGCCGGAATGACCTCATGGGTGATCCAGCGCTTGAACGCCTTTGCCTCCGGCTTGCGGGAGGTGATCACCAGCGAATACAGCCCGGGTTCGTTGATGATTGCCATGCGCTGTTTCCCGCCAAGGGTATCAATAGTACTGATACCCTTTTCATCATCATCCAGACGCTCAACCGTCATGCTCGGATTCCCCAGTTCCAGCGCTTTGCACACATCCGCCGCTACAAACCACGGCTCGCCGTTGAGGTTCAGCGTTCGCACCTTTCCAAAGGCTTCGTTTTCAAAAATCATCAGTTTGTTTTCCATCGTGCAATTCCTTTCTTGTTTTGTTATGCAGTCTGCTCCTGCGGCTTGGTGGTGAGCAGGTCATAGAGTTCCCCGCGGGGGAAGCGGTCTACAAAGGGAAGAATGACGTTGCCGTAAAAAAGCAGCCCTTCGCCTTCACCGCTGTGGGTGACATACGAGAGCTGGTGCGGAGAGATATTGAGCTGTTTGGCGAGAATCTGCCGGTCGCCGCTGGCCTGATTGAGCATGAGGATGAAATCGCTGTTTTCAAAGATGTTCTCCACCTCGCGGGAGGAGAGCAGGTCTTTGACATTCTGCGTGATGCCGGTAGGGATACCTCCCCACTTGCGGAAGCGCTTCCAGATTTCCACGGTGTAGGCCGCCGTCTGCTCCTCGCGCAGCAAAAGGTGCATTTCGTCAATGTAGTAGCGGGTGGATTTGTGGGCTTCCCGGTTGACGGTCACTCGATTCCACACGGCATCCTGCACGATGAGCATCCCGATTTTCTTGAGCTGCTTGCCCAGCTCCTTGATGTCGAAGGACACGATGCGGTTTTCAATGTTGATGTTGGTGCGGTGGTTGAACACGTTGAGGGAGCCGGAAACGTAGATTTCCAAAGCCGTGGCGATGTACTGCGCCTCCTTTTCCTCCTGCCGCCGCAGCTCGTTATACAAGTCCTCCAGAATCGGCATATTCTCCGGCACAGGGTCGCTGAGATAATCCCGGTACACCATGCGCACACAGCGGTCGATGATGGTCTTTTCCACCGGCATGAGGCCGTCCTTGCCGCCCACGATCAGCTCGCAGAGGGAGAGGATGAAGTCGGATTTCAGGCTCAGCGGGTTCTCATCGTCGCTGTAATTGAGATTCAAGTCCATGGGGTTGATGTAGTGCGGGCTTGTGGGGGAGATTTTAATGACCTGTCCGTGCAGGCGCTCCACCAGCGGCCCGTATTCAGCTTCGGGGTCGCAGATGATGATGTCATCGTCGGTGACGAGGAACACGTTGGCGATCTCCCGCTTTGCGGCAAAGCTCTTGCCGCTGCCGGGCGTACCAAGGATGAGGCCGTTGGGGTTCTTGAGATGCTTGCGGTCTACCATGATGAGGTTGTTTGAGAGGGCGTTCAGCCCGCAGTACAGGGCTTCCTTGCCGTCCTGAAACAGCTCCTGCGTGGTAAAGGGGATAAAAATAGCGACGCTTGAGGTGGTCAAGCCCCGCTGTATCTCGATCTGGTTCAGCCCCAAGGGGAGGCTGCTCATCAGCCCTTCCTCCTGACGGAAATCAAGGCGGGTAAGCTGGCAGTTGTACTTCTGGGCGATGGAGGCTGCCTGAAATACGTTGTTGTCAAGCTGCTGACGGCTGCCTGCCGTATTGACCACGATGAAGGTCAGCAAAAACATACGCTCGTTGCGGCTCTGGAGGTCTTGCAGCAGCTTCTTCGCCTCCGTGCCGTAGGTGGCAAGGTCCGAGGGGATGATGTCCATGTCGTATCCGGCGCGGACGGCCTTTTTCTGCTCCTCGATGGTCATTTTCTGCAAATCCGTGATCTTCCGCTTGATGGTCTTGATGGCCTTGACCTGATCCACGGACTGGACGTGCATACTGACGATGAGGGAGCTTTCCATGTCGAGGAAGTCCGCCAGCATCCGGTCGTTCAGCTCTGGCGCTAAAATCTGCAAGAAACTGGCGCAGCCGATGCGCCTGCCGACGCCGAAGGAGCGCCCGGTGCGGAACTCAAAGGAGCTGGGCGCGATGAAGTCCTTGACCGAAAGCCCGGAGGGTGCCAGCCAGTCCCACGAGAAGCGGAACGGCTCCTGCTCGTCCATGTGCAGCATCCCGTGCAGCAGCCGCAGCCGCTCCGTGCCGTTCATCGGCTCCGCCGCCACGCCGAGGCGCTTGAAGTTGTTGAGGATGTCCGTTTCAATGCGCTCCAGCCTCGGCTTTGCCGCTTTCAGCCCGTCCGCCTCCACGCCGAAGGTCAGGTACTTGGTCTTGATAAGCCCGTTGTTGCCGCGGGCAAGCTGGTTCTGGAGCATCTGGGTATATTCCAGACGGATGCTGTCAAAATCGTCGCCCTGCGGCGAGATGGTGATGTACCTTGCGTAATTGTCCTTGTTGGCGGACATATTCACAAAGGAGAGCTGAAAGCGCACGGAGCTGTCAAAGTAGTTGAGGAAGTCGCACCAGCCGTCAAAGATGGCGGTCTTGTCCTCGTTCTGGTTGAGCTGATAGTTGATGTCCTGAAACTGGACGGTTTTCGTGTAGTAACTGTCCGTCACGCGGCAGATGCCGTCGGGGAACATCCGCTGGAACGGGATGCTGTCCTGTGCGGACTTCTGTTTCTTATCCTGCCGCTTCGCTCTTGCGATGGCGGCCTCGATCTGCCTGCGTTCGGCGCGGGTGAGTTTTGTGCGGGTGGACAATGCGATACACCTCCCGGTCTAAATTGTCCTGCCGTTCCAGAACGGCGTAGAAATTATTGGTTGCGTAAGGGCGCTGCTTGGGGCGCAGGAAGCAGACCTGCACGATGTTGCGGACGATCTTTTCAAGGGGCTGTCCGTTCTTCTCATACATGGCCAGCAGGAAAAAGGGCAGCATGAGCAGGATCATGCAGATCGCCGCCGCGCTGACGCCGGTGTGGGCTTTGAGCAGGAAGAACAGCGGAACGCCCAGCGCCGCACCAGCGCCGAAGCAGATGAGCTGGCGCTTCGTCAGGTTCAGCAGCACCTTGGTCTTGACCGCGTTCAGGTCTTTGGGTACGGGGACGTATGCCATGTTGATTTCACCTCCCTAATGGCTGTTGAAGATTGACTTTGCGAGACTGCTGGTTTTGAACAGGGTGAAGCAGAGCAGCACCGTGTAGCCCATGCACAGCCAGATGGCCGTGGAAATGTTGTCATCTATGAGCATATTCTGTACCAGCACCGCATAGATGGCGATGCAGATGATGATGAGAAAGCCCTGAAACGCCAGCGCCAGCAGGCTTCTCAGGTAGTTTTGTCCCATGCCGCCCCATTCCTTGCCCATCATGGTGGCCATGGGGATGGGCGCGATGCTGGTGACGAGGTATATCTCGATCATTCTGCCGTAGATGATGATGAAAATGCAGATGGTCAGCGCCCACATGGTGAAGCCCACCACGAAGGATTGCAGCCACAGCCCCAAGAGCGACCACACGTTCATCTCCAGCAGCCGCGCCTCAAGGTCCGCGATATGGTCGGCAAGGTTGATGGAGGTGTTGCCCACGATAAGGCCGGAGGCGCGGTTGACCACGCTCTGCGCCGCCTCAAATACGCCCATGACGATGTTCCATGTGTTGGACACGATGAGCACGGCAGCAGCCGTCTTGAATACCCAGCGAAAGAATACCCATGTGTCGATGTCGTGGAGGTTATTTCGGTCTGCTATGAGCTGGATCAGCTCCAGCGTCATCACAAAGGCGAGGATCACGCCGGCGATGGGCAGTATCACGTTGTCCGAGAGGGAGCGGATCATGCTGTAAATATTGGCGTTCCACGCCTGCGGGGTGCTGCCGATGTGTCCAGCCGCCTCCGCGACCTTGGCGTTGACGTTATCAAAGAGGCCAGTGAGGTTGTCCATGATGCCCCCGACCAGCAGCTCCTTGAGCCATTCGGTGAATTTTTCCCATATCAAATCCAATGGGTCAGCCCTCCTTTCCCGCCCCCGCCCGTGTCAGGCGGGCAGGGGCGAAGGGTTTCAGTGTGCGGCACTGTACGGCTTAACCGAACAGCCCTTTGAGCAGCGGCACGAGAATCATACCGATGAGCGCCACACCGCCGCCCGCCATGAGCTGTTTCATCCCTTGCGATTTTGCGCCCGGATTATCATTTCCGTAGCCCTCCAGCAGGTTGATCACGCCCCAGATGCCAAGACCGGCTCCGAGGGCAATGACGAGGGTCTGCAACACATCGACTGCGCTATTGAAGAAATCCATATTTTATGTGCCGGAATCGTTTCTTTATGGTTTTTACGATGGAAACCGCAAAGCCGGAATGAGCTGGCCGCTGTGTGCGGCTGTCGATTCCGGCTTCTCCTTTCAAATTTTCGGTTGTGCTTTCCTCCGACTTTGCGTTTCGCGTGTGTCTGCTGCATTGTCGGCGTCCTCCTTTACGGAATGGGTGTCTGATGTATATATAAAAATCCGCCCATTCAGGCGGATTCTGAACCTGCGGCCGCGCCCGTGTCAAAGACCTCAAATTCCTCCTCCGGCTTCAGCTTGAGCTTTGTGGAGAGGAATTTCTCGATGTCAAAGGCGTTCTTGGGATTCGCGTCCGAAAGATACTTGTAGTTGGGGTGTTTTGTGATGTCGTATTTGTCGGATAGGAACGGCCTTACGCCGCGCAGCTGCAAGATACACTTGCCGCCATTAAGAACGGCAAGCTCATCCTGACTCATCAGCTCCTTGCCGAGCTTCTGATAGTTCAGGCTGTGGGAAACCTCGCGCCCACGGGATTCTCCCGTGTTGAAGGTGTCAATGGTTTCCTTGCCCAGCGCGGCGGACAGTTCCTTTAAGGTGGTCGGCTCCTTGCCGCCGAGGAACACGGAGCTATCGCAGTTGCCGATGATGGTGTCGCAGTTGTCCTTGTAGAGCGCCTTGAGCTGGCTCTGTGCCTGCAAGACAAGGCAGGCGGAGATCTCGCGGCTGCGGATGGTGGCCATCAGCTTCTCCAGCTTGGGAATCTGCCCGATGTTGGCGCACTCGTCGATGAGGCAGCGCACATGGACAGGCAGCCTGCCACCGTACACATCGTCCGCCTTGTCGCACAGGAGGTTGAATAGCTGGGTGTAGACCATGCTGGCAAGGAAGTTGAAGGTGTCGTCTGTGTCGGAAATGATGATAAACAGCGCCGTTTTCCGGTCGCCCAGCGTGTCCAGCTCCAGCTCGTCATAGGAGGTGATCTCCCGAAGCTCCTGGATGTCGAAAGGGGCAAGGCGCGCACCGCAGCTAATTAGAATACTTTTTGCTGTCTTGCCAGTAACAAAATGTCAATAGTTTTTTAATCATTTTTCTCAAAAAGGCAAAAAAATAGAACGTATAGTTTATTTCCATACGCTCTATCTCACATTTCATATTAAATTTTGAATTCTACAAATTTTTTATATTTCGTTGTCAATATGTTTTCTACTCTAACGCCCCTTTTACTTTTTTGTGGGAAATGCACCGCTCCTCCCGATTGGCAAGTGCCTTCACCCTGCCTTCTAACAGAAGTTCCCTTCCTTTTTCATTTCTTGTATACACACAGT
>ENA-OUOU01000340-OUOU01000340.1-human-gut-metagenome-genome-assembly--contig:-NODE-340-length-30054-cov-28.888996_pt1 | contig 30054 bp, 27 predicted proteins | sample MGYA00237936_ERZ548765 | MGnify/ENA primary metagenome ERZ548765 (study PRJEB26490, sample SAMN05356889) | human gut metagenome | biome: terrestrial biome; feature: human-associated habitat; material...
ACCAACGACCCCGAGATTACAAATCACGTGCTCTGGCCAACTGAGCTAAAGAGGCAATCTTTACAGCCGCAATACGGCTAAATTTCCATCTATCGGAAAACGGCTGCAAAGATACAACTATTTTTTGAATCAACAAAATTTTTTCGAGTTTTTTTTTATCGATTCCTTGATTTTTCTTTAAATTTGGTCAATTGAACCTTCATTGAGTCCACTGCCTGGTCAATTCCTTCCTCAAAAGTGTCACATGTCTTTTCTACGAACAACTTGGTTCCAGGGACAGCAACTTCCAGATGAACTTCCTTATTCAAGGCAGTAGCAGGCTTCACGACCTTTAATTGCACCTCTACTTTCTGTATATCTTCAAAAGTTTTTTCTAACTTGGCGACTTTCTTTTCGATAAACGCCTGTAACTTCTCGGTAGCGTCGAAGTGAATCGACTGAATCTTAATTTCCATAGTTACCTCCATTTTTTAAAAGGTTACGCCCGAGGATGGGCTTCAATATAAACTCGTTTCAACTGCTCAAACGTTGTATGCGTATAAATCTCGGTCGTCGAGAGTTTCGCATGTCCTAACAGTCTTTTCAAACTTTCAATTCCTGCACCATGATTCAACATTGCAGTAGCAAACGTATGCCTCAACACGTGCGGACTTTTCTTTTTCAACGAGCAAACCCTTGCGAGGTTCTCCTTCACGATTTCTCTGACTTGAACCGGACTCATCCGTCCGCCCTTATCCGCAAGCAAAAGAGCTCCAGACCTAACCATCACTCTTTGTGCTCTTAGAGCCAAATATTCCGAAAGAGCATTTTTAAGCTCGTCACCAAAAGGAACTATACGTTGTTTGTTTCCCTTACCCGTAATCTTTATCTCTTTTTTGATAAAGTTCACATCGTCAACATCAAGTCCTATCAACTCTGACAATCGCATCCCCGTCTCATAGAACAATATTATAATAGTACGTGCGCGTACATTATTATAATCATCGCCCCACATTTTCCTGTCAAGCAACTCATCCATCTCATTTTCTTTCAAGAATTGAGGTAGCGGTTTACTCTCCTTAGGTCCCTTGAGGCTATGAGCGGGATCCGACTCCACATAATGTCTGACTAAAGCAAACCGATAGAACATTTTCAAAGCACTCAACCGGCGATTAACCGAGGTTGCCTTATTTCCTGCATCTATCATATGCTCCATCCAGTTGCGAATCATATCAGAATCAACAGATTCCCAAGTGAAGGATTCAGACAAGTTCCTAGCATACTGCTCAAAGAGTTTCAAATCTTCGCGATAGTTTTCTACCGTCCTCTGCGACCTATTCAGTTCAGAGCGCAAATATTCCAAGAACTTATCTATACTCAACATAACGTCGTACCTTTTTCATTTCGGCAACGAAGTTACGAAAATTATTTTAAACTACCAAATTTTTTGAGGATTTTTTACTTTTATTCCTCGTTTGCACGCAACTGCTGTACGTAGATGGCGTGTTCCATCTTGAGACGCTTCAAAACAGAAGGCTTGTCATACTGCTGACGAGCGCGGAGCTCTTTAACAATGCCTGTCTTTTCGAACTTTCTCTTAAACTTCTTGAGAGCTCTCTCGATGTTCTCACCGTCTTTAACTGGTACAATAATCATTTTGTTTTGCTTTTAATTTATTATGTTAAACTTATGTTGTTTCTTTGCTAAAAGGGCATAGCGCCACAATTTGCGGGTGCAAAATTACGCTTTATTTATCAAACTACCAAGATTTTACACGTTTTTTTGTTCTAAATTGTTCATTTTAGTGGCTTTGTGGCTTCCTTAAGCCAGTTTTTATCATCTTCTTCGAGCCAAGGTGACAGTTTTTCAAACACCATTCTATGATAATCATTAAGCCACATCTTCTCTTCGGGCGTCATCAACTCCATTTCTATAGGAGCAGTGTCTATAGGGCAAAGAGTAAGAGGCTCCATCTGTAGGAATTTTCCAAAATCTGTCTGCACGTAATTTGTAACAAGCAGAGTGTTCTCTATACGAACGCCAAACTCTCCTGCCAGATAGATGCCAGGTTCATCAGTAATGGTCATTCCTGCTCTCAAAGGTGTAGGCTTCCATTCCATACGTATCTGATGAGGACCTTCATGCACGCTCAAGTAAGAACCTACACCATGACCGGTTCCATGCAAATAGTTAAGGCCTTCACGCCAAAGGCATCTGCGCCCTACTGCATCAAGCTGTGTACCCGAGGCACCATCTGGGAACTTAACAAGTTCTATCTGTATATGAGCTTTGAGAACGAGTGTATAGATGCGTTTCATCTTCTCGCTCACAGGTCCAAGAGCTATCGTTCGAGTTATATCTGTGGTTCCGTCTTGATATTGGGCACCAGAATCGATAAGAATCATCCCTTCAGGACGAAGCTGAACATCCGTCTGCGTTGTGGCTTCATAATGAACGATGGCACCATGTTCCTGATAACCGGCAATGGTATCGAAGGATATATCACGAAAAAGAGGTTGTTCTGAACGGAGGGAAGTCAACTTGCGATCAACAGACATTTCTGTTTGTCCACCCATCTCTACCGCCGGCTTCAACCAACGCAGGAACTTCACCATTGCTATTCCATCCCGCAACATAGCCCGCCGGAATCCCTTCACCTCGGTTTCGTTCTTTACGGCCTTCATAACAGGAATAGGCGAAGCCGAAGACACAATCTCCTGACATTTCACAGCCTTCCACAGCCGATAGCTTGTTTCGTCACCATCAAGCAAGATATTATATTCCGAGTAAGTCCTCAGTTCATCTTCCACCTTATTATATTTATATAGGGAGACACCATTCTCGGCAAGATAAGCCGTCACCTGCGGTGTAAGTTTTCGCTCGTCCACAAAAAGAGAAACCTTATTGGAAGAGATCAACAAATAACTCACAAAGACCGGCACACAATGAACATCCGTACCACGAAGGTTGAGTGTCCAGGCTATATCATCGAGAGCCGACACGAGCATACCATCTGCATGCAGCACACGAAGAGCCTTACGAATACGCGAGAGCTTAGACTGCAAAGTCTCACCTGCATATTCCAAAGGTTGAATCTCAACAGGAAAATCAGGAATAGACGGACGATCTTTCCAGATAATGTCTAACGGATCAAAATTGGTACGCACAGTGATACCTCCCTTCTGGCGAAGTTCGGCAACCAGCGCCTGCGTCTCATGATAGGAGTTAACCATTCCATCGAGTCCCACCTCAGGAGAATCAACCTCAGCCAACTGCTCTCCCAACCACTGAGCTATAGTAGGCGTACCTTCCACCCGCTGTTTCATCAGTTGATACTCAGTGCCTTTCAACTGCTGTTCTGCAGCTAAGAAATAGCGCGAATCCGTCCACAACGCAGCCTTCGTAAGAGTAACTACAGCAATACCAGCCGAACCATTAAAGCCCGATATCCACTCACGGCCCTGCCAATGAGGAGCCACATATTCACTCTGATGGGCATCAGTGCTGGGAAAGATAAATGCTGCCAATTTTTCATGCTTCATCACTTCTCTCAGACTATCTAATCTTTGTTTTATCACATCTACCATATCCTTAATTGCTAAATAGAGATTACAAAGATAAACATTTTAAGAATTAATCACAAATTTAAGCGAAAAATATTGCACGATTTACATTACTTTTTAGTAATTTTGCGGTCGAAAAAGAAAAAAGCACTCAGAAGGAGCGCTGAAGGTTCAGTCAAAACATTTCAACAGAAATTATAAACAATTTAAAATATATTGTAGTTATGGAATTTTTAAGTAATGACAAGCTTTTGATCGTCGGTGCCGGCGGTATGATTGGTTCTAACATGGTACAGAGCGCTTTGATGCTCGGCCTCACTCCCAACATTTGTCTTTATGACATCTATGAGCCAGGTGTTCATGGTGTTTTCGACGAAATCCAGCAGTGCGCATTCCCAGGCGTTAACGTAACTTATACAGTAAATCCTGAGGAGGCTTTCACTGGTGCCAAATATATCATTTCTTCTGGTGGTGCTCCTCGTAAGGAAGGTATGACCCGTGAGGATCTTTTGAAGGGCAACTGCAAGATCGCTGCAGAATTCGGTGACAACATCAAGAAGTACTGCCCAGACGTAGAGCATGTTGTTGTTATCTTCAACCCTGCTGACGTAACAGCCCTCACTGCACTTATCCACTCTGGTTTGAAACCAAACCAGCTCACATCTCTCGCAGCCCTCGACTCTACTCGTTTGCAGCAGGCTTTGGCTCTCGAGTTCGGTGTACAGCAGGATAAGGTAACAGGTGCACACACTTATGGTGGTCACGGTGAGCAGATGGCAGTATTTGCTTCTCAGGTAAAGGTAGACGGCAAGCCATTGTCAGAGATGGGTCTTTCAGCTGAGCGCTGGGAGGAGATCAAGCACCACACAGTACAGGGTGGTTCTAACATCATCAAGCTCCGTGGCCGTTCTTCATTCCAGAGTCCTGCCTACAATGCTGTCAAGATGATCGAGGCTGCTATGGGTGGTGAGAAGTTCACATTGCCTGCAGGTTGCTATGTAAACCACGACAAGCTCGGTTTCAAGAACGTAATGATGGCTATGCCTACTACTATCGACAAGACTGGTGTTCACTTCACAGAGCCTACAGGTACTGCGGAGGAGATTGCTGCCTTGAACAAGTCTTACGAGCACCTCTGCAAGATGCGCGACGAGATCGTTGAGTTGGGCATCGTTCCTGCAGTAGATGAGTGGAAAGAGATGAATCCAAACTTGTAATATTCTCTCACAAGAGATTATATAAGTCGACAATAAAGACTGAATGATAAGAGCTATTTCTTTCATTCAGTCTTTTTTTGTTTTATACACATATAAAAAGTACAAGCCCCCATGCATCCGTTCTTTTTTGCAGAGAAGCCTGATAGAAACAAGCCTTGCGAAACAAAACCCTGCCTAATCTTCCATACATTACATACACCCCAAACACTTCAACAGCAATAAAGTTACATCTTTCCGTAAAAATGATAATCACATTTTGGCATTATTTTTGTAACTTTGCAACCGAAATGGAAAAGATTTCTTTCCTGACAGATAATAGCATATATATAATAAGGTATAGAAAAAATGAAAAAGATAGAAAACAAGACTTTTGGAGGCGAACGACCTCTATTCGGCGCACACGACATCTGCATGGAGGGAATCACCATAACAGATGGTGAATCGGGTATCAAGTGTTGCAGCAATATAGAATGCCACAACTCCAAGTTCTATGGCAAATATCCATGGTGGCATGTAGACGGATCACTTATCACCAACTGCTATTTTGCACCCGAGAGCCGTTCGGCAATATGGTATTCCGACAATATGGTAATGAAAGACTGTACCATTGACGGCCCTAAGTTCTTCCGCGAAATGAAGAATCTCGAATTAGAGAACGTATCCATCAATGATGCCGACGAGACATTCTGGAAGATAGACGGTCTGAAACTGATAAACGTTAAGTTGCACAATGGCACCTACCCCTTCATGTTCTCAAAGAACATCTATGTAGACGGCCTGGAAAGCGACTCTAAATATGTATTCCAATACTGCCACAACGTAGAGGTACGCCATGCACATATCACAACCAAGGACAGTTTCTGGGAATGTGAGAATGTGACAGTTTATGACTCTGAGCTCAATGGAGAATACCTCGCCTGGCACAGCAAGAACATCAAGTTGGTACGTTGTCACATCAGTGGAGAACAACCTCTCTGCTACATGGACCATGTGACATTGGAGGATTGCACCTTCGACCCAGAATGCGACCGTGCTTTTGAGGACTGCTCAAACATCAATGCACACATTAAAGGGGCTATTACCAATATCAAGAACCCCATCTCGGGCAGAATAGAAGCAGACGGTATAGGAAGCATCACCTATACAGAATTCGCCAAAGCACCCAAAGAAGCATGCAAAATCATTGACAAGTCAAAGTAAAAAGGAAAGAAACTGAATTATGAAATACAATTTTGATGAAATTATAGACCGCCGTGGCACCAACTCCTACAAATGGGACTTGGTGAAAGAAGAAGGCGTAATACCCATGTGGGTGGCAGATATGGACTTCCAGACCGCCCCTTGCATCATCGAAGCCCTGCAGAAGCGCGTGGCTCACGGCATCTTCGGTTACACCCTTGTTTCCGATTCTTACTACGAGGCTATCATCAGCTGGTTCTCGCGTCGCCATCAGTGGAACATACAGAAAGACTGGATTCTCTACACATCAGGCGTAGTACCAGCCATCTCTTGCTGTCTGAAAGCCATCTGCATGCCGGGCGAGAAGGTTTTGGTACAAACTCCAGTGTACAACTGCTTCTTCTCTTGCATCAAGAACAGCGGTTGCGAAGTAGTAGAAAATGAGTTGAGACGTGTGGGAAACTGCACTTACGAGATAGATTTCGAGGATTTTGAGCGCAAATGTGCTGATGAAAAGACGACTGCTTTCATCCTCTGCAACCCTCACAATCCGGCAGGACGTGTTTGGAAGAAAGAGGAACTGGAACACATGAACAACATCTGCCAAAAGCATGGTGTAAAGGTTATCGCCGACGAAATACACTGCGAACTCATCATGCCAGGCTATCAGTACACCCCATTCGCCAGCATCAACGAGGCTTGCCGTGACAACTGCGTGGTTCTGAACTCACCAACCAAGGCGTTCAATATCGCCGGTCTGCAGATTGCCAACATCATCTGTCCAGATGCCTCTTTGCGCCGCCGCATCGACCGAGCCATTAATATCAATGAGGTTTGCGATGTCAATCCATGTGGCGTGATTGCCCTCCAGGCAGCCTATAATGAGGGAGAGGAATGGCTCGACGAACTCAATCAATACCTTTACGAAAATTACCAGGCAGTGAAAGAGTTCTTCAACACAGAGTTGCCACAGGTTCGCGTTACCCGACTGGAGGGAACCTACCTTGTATGGCTCGACATACTGCCATTCGAGCTGTCAAGCGACGAAGCTTACGAGAAACTAATGAACGACGGTAAGGTATTCGTCAACAGCGGAACGATGTATGGCAGAAAGGCAGGACAAGGTTACTTGCGCCTCAATATCGCATGTCCTCGCAAGACCTTGATGCAGGGACTGATTCGCATCGCACGAGTTCTGAGTCAGTATATGGATGAAGAAGACTTGAGCGGTTGCCCCGCATAATGTTAGAAACAGAAACATATATAAACGGAAAGTTCTTTCTAAAATCAAATCAATATGGAAAATGATGTTTTAAAAGCTATCAAAGAGAGAAGAAGCATTCGCCGGTTCAAGGCTGATCAGATAACCGACGAGGAGTTGAAGACTGTATTGGAGGCAGGCACTTGGGCTGCAACAGGACATGGCACCCAGAAGCCATTTATCGTTGCCGTACAGAACACGGAAACATGCGCCCAACTGCGCAAGATGAACGCAGAGGTGATGGGAGTGGAGAGCGACCCCTACTATGGCGCACCTACCATTGTCATCGTCCTGGCCCCCTGCGACGAGGTGAACAGCGTGAAAGACGGAAGCCTCATCCTTGGCAACATGATGCTTGCCGCCCACTCCATCGGGCTTGCCTCATGCTGGATAAACCGTGAGGACGCGATGTTTGCCAGCGAGGAAGGCAAGAAACTCATGAAGGAATGGAACCTGCCCGAAGGCCTGATAGGTATCGGTGCCTTGGCTCTGGGCTATGCTTCCGCTCACCCTCACACCGTAAAGCCTCGCAAGGAAGATTATTATCGCATCATCAAGTAAAGCGACAATCACAAAAAACATATAGAAGGATAGCCTCAGCACAGAAGCTATCCTTTTTGGTTATTTGAAAAGTACGATAATAGACCCTTGTGGATGTTAATTCTGCCTAAAAATCACCGAAATATTTGGTAATAATCTAAGTTATGTGTATATTTGCAGCAAAATTAATCTAAGTTAGGTGTATATTTTCACAAATAATAATCTAAGTTAGGTGTATTTTTGAGCGAACAATAATCTAAGTTAGGTGAAATTATGAGACGAAAAGTATATGAACAACTCTTAAAATGGAAAGAAGAACAGCATGGAGAAAGTGCAGTTCTTATCAACGGTGTTCGACGTGTCGGCAAGAGCTATATAGTGAAAGAATTTGCCCAGAAAGAATACAAAAGCTACATTCTTTTGGATTTCAACAAAGTAAGTTCCAACATCAAAGCATTATTCGAAGATTATTTGGACGACTTGGATACATTCTTCATGTATCTAAGCAGTTATACCAACACCCCACTTTATCCACGAGAGTCTATCATCATCTTTGATGAGGTTCAACTTTTCCCTCGTGCACGCACAGCCATCAAATATTTGGTAGAAGACGGAAGGTATGATTACATCGAAACAGGTTCGCTCGTCTCTATCAAGAAGAATGTGGAAAACATCATGATTCCATCCGAAGAAGATGAAATTCTCATGTATCCTATGGACTTCGAAGAGTTTCTTTGGGCTCTTGGCAATGAAACACTCATGCCTCTTATCTGCATGAACTTTGAGAAAAAGCACGAGATGGGGCAAATGATGCACCGCAAGGCAATGAACTATTTCAGGCAATATCTTATCGTCGGTGGTATGCCACAAGCCGTGGCAAAATTCGTGGAAACACGAGATTTCAACAAAGTTGACCATGTGAAGCGACAGATACTGACCCTCTACCGCAATGACATACAGAAATATGCATCTACCCATGTATCGAAAGTAACCAAGATTTTCGATACCATCCCTTCTCAACTCCAAAAGCATGAGAAGAAATTTATGTTGAAGGCACTGACCGAAGGGGCAAGAATGAGGGATTATGAAACCGCTTTCTTTTGGTTAAGTGACGCCATGATTGTAAACATGGCTTACAATACGACCGAGCCAAACATAGGTTTGGGCATGAACACCGACGACACAACTCTCAAATGTTATATGTCTGACACAGGGCTGCTCATTAGCCATGCTTTCAACGAGAAAGCCATCGTATCAGAAAGCCTTTACAACAAACTTCTCACTGACAAGTTGGAGTTCAATAGTGGCATGGTTATAGAGAACATCGTCGCCCAAATGTTGCGTTCGGCTGGGCATAACCTATTCTTCTTCTCCAAATACAGCAAGGAGGCAGAGGACAGAATGGAGATTGATTTCCTCATAGCCAAGGACACTATCACCACGAAGCACAACATTTCACCTATCGAAGTGAAATCAACCAACAGATACACGTTGACCTCTCTCAAGAAGTGTATCGCCAAATACGGAAATTATCTATCCACCCCTTACGTCATCCATACGGCTGACTTAAAAATTGAAGATGGAATCACCTATTTGCCGCTGTATATGACAGGGATGCTGTAAAAAGCATCCCTGTCATAATATAAAAAGAGGTTATACAAGCACTAATCCTTGACAACATCTCCTCCCTTGACATACGAAAGAACCAAACGGCGAACCACGGCATGGATGTCGTCTTGAGGGAACTTCTGGCGACATTTCTCCGTGAGGTCCTCACAAAAATACATTTTACTGCCAACCAAGGAAGCAGGAATATCTTGCTTTATAAACACATCGTATGTTGCGATTGCCTTGCCATCCCCAGTGGCAATAGGCACTATATCCCACTTATACCAACTACCAGAAATTCCAGAGCCCACAGGAAACAACTTATAATTTTCTTTCCATTCAGCACGATCCACCAAACTCATACGATAGCTGTAAAAAGAAGTCTCATCCTTGGTGTCCTGCACATTTAATGTATACGTTGCAGCAAGAGCTGAAGAAACTTTTCTCACAAGAATTTGATATTTTTTAGCCCCACCGAAAGGAGGATTTTCCGTCAAGTCTTGCTCTATTTTCTCTTTAATTTGTGGTGCATCCACTACAAATTCCACTTCCCCTGTATAATTGTAAATAGACTCCGATGGCTGAGATGGATTTGGGTAAACACATCCCCTGTCATCATCACCATCATTCTTGTCGCACGCACAGAACGCAAGGGGCGACAAGCAGAGTAAGATTGATAATTTTAATAACTGTTTCATACGTTTTTTCTCCTATAATCAACTATGACTTTTGCGTGGTATGACACCACTTTTTGACGGCACAAAGATAAGACTTTTATTTGAATAAAACAAGAAAATATGGTGGTAAGTATTTATTTTTTACGACTTACCGCCATACTTCAAGCACTTTCCATCATACAAACAAAAGACAAACCGCTGACACTGACGCTGACAGTCCAATTTTCCGAGCCTTATCTAAGAGAGTGAAAGAGTGTTAATTATTTTTTATATTTATGTATATAATTTATATACATAAATATAAACTTCTACCCTTACCCTTTTTACCCTGCGGAAAATTGGACTGTCAGTGTCAGCGTCAGCGAATACCATCTTTTTTCTTACAGAGAGGCGACCATATGAAACGCACGGCTGCCTCATGTCTTAGGAGATGATACCGTATGAAACGTACGGTATCAAGTCATAAGATAACGAGAAGTAAATCTTAGTTTTCTTCATTACAAAACTAAGATTTGCAGAAAACTGCCCCTTCGCGCACACTGAAATTTGGTGGTTACAGAAAAAAGCAGTACTTTTGCAACCGTAATTACAAAAATACTGCTTTGTGAAAAGCACCTCGATTCTTTGCGAAAAAGAACCATCCCGCTTTGTGAAAAGCACCGCTCTTGTGAAAGAGTTTAAAGCTCCACTTTAGACAGAACCTTATCGGTAGCACCCGAAAGACTCGCTACGAAAGCACCAGCCTTGTCGCCTGCCTGCTTCAGGAAAGCCTCATCATTCATCATAGAATTCATCAAGCCCTCAAAACTCTCATAGTTCTGAATCTCAAAACCACCACCCGACTTGAGCAAGCCCTGGGCTTCCTGGAACTTCTTGTTGTTAGGGCCAAAGATGACCGGCATATTCCATACTGCAGCCTCCAAAGTGTTGTGAATACCAACACCGAAGCCTCCACCTACATAAGCCACATCGCCATAATGGTACATGCTGCTCAGCAATCCGAAACAGTCGATGATCAGCACGTCAGCCCGAGCTGCTTCCTCGGGAGTGGTCTGTGTGTAGCGCACCACCTTTTTGTCCTTTATCAGAGAAAGAATCTGGCGCAGATGATCCTCGCCTATGACATGAGGAGCTATCAGCAGACGCCAGTCCTTATGCTCATTGAAGAACGGAATGAATATCTCCTCATCAGGTGGCCAGGAACTGCCTGCCACAAAAACCTTATAGTCCTCTTTAGCAGGGATTTCTCCAGCAGCCAAAGCCTCTGCAACCTGTCCCTTGCGGAAAGCATCACATATAGGCAACTGCTTGGCAGCCTCCTTGATCTGGAGCACACGGTCAAAACGGGTATCTCCCACCACGTCGACAGCAGTTATGCCAATACTTTCGAGCAGGCGCTTGCTTTCCTCGTTCTGCACGAAGAAACGGGTAAAGCACTTCAGTACTCCGGCATAGCTCCTGCCATACCACTTGAAGAACACCTGGTCCTCGCGGAAGATGCTGCTCACACTGTAGGTAGGAATATTGCGATGCTTCAGAATGTGAAGGAAGTTTGACCAGAATTCATACTTGATGAAGAATGCCATCACCGGGCGCACCAGACGCAGGAAACGGATGGCATTCAATCGAGTATCCACCGGCATATAACAGATAATGTCGGCTCCCTCGTAGTTCTTGCGCACCTCATAGCCCGATGGCGAATAGAAGGTAAGCAATATCTTGTACTGAGGGAAATCCCTGCGAATACGTTCCATGAGGGGACGCCCCTGCTCGAACTCGCCGAGCGAGGCTGCATGAAACCACACATACTGAGCAGTAGGATCTACCTTCTGCTTGAGCAGTCTGAATGCTTCACGCTCGCCACGCCACATCTTGCGCACTTTATGGTCGAAAAGGCTCGCAATGGCTATGCCCCAGAGGACCAAATAAATGACTACGTTGTAAATCATGATACCGGAAGTTTGATTGACACTTTATCCTAACACTTCGATGGCCTTGCGCAAGCGCTTCAGGGTTTCCTCCTTGCCAAGGAAGGCTGAGATGTCGAACATGCCTGGGCCCTTGCCCTCGCCAACGAGTGTGAGACGGAATGCGTTCATCACGTCGCCAAGCTTATAGCCCTTGTCCTCTACCCATTTCATCACGACAGGCTCCTGTCCCTCGATAGAGAAATCTTCGATACCTTCAAGCACCTCTGCAAGCTCGGTCATCTGCTGAGCCGAATACTCCTTCCAGCGCTTCTTGGCTGTCTTGGCATCGTACTCGGTTGGTGGAATAAAGAAGAAAGAGCAAAGAGGCCACAACTCATAGACGAAGTTCACACGGTCCTTCATCATGTGCACAACCTGCTTCACACGATCCATCGTTTCCTCCACACCATTGTTGGCAACGATAGGGGCAAAGAGATTGGCTATTTCGTCATCGCTCTTCATCAGTATATACTCATGGTTGAACCAAATACCCTTTTTGAAGTCAAACTTGGCACCAGCCTTCGAGCAACGTGAGATATCGAAAGCCTTCACCAACTCATCGAGCGAGAAGATTTCCTGTTCTGTACCAGGATTCCATCCCAACAGAGCCAGGAAGTTGACCACTGCCTCGGGGAAGTAACCGCTCTCGCGATAGCCTGATGACACCTCGCCGGTCTTGGGATCGTGCCACTCCAATGGGAACACAGGGAAACCCAGACGGTCGCCATCACGCTTGCTCAGTTTACCCTTACCCTCTGGCTTGAGCAACAAAGGAAGATGGGCAAAACGTGGCATAGTGTCTTCCCAGCCAAAAGCCTTATAGAGCAACACATGCAAGGGAGCACTTGGCAGCCACTCCTCACCACGAATCACGTGGGAAATCTCCATCAGATGGTCGTCCACGATGTTGGCAAGATGATATGTTGGCAACTCGTCTGCACTCTTATAGAGCACCTTGTCGTCCAAGATATCACTCATCACCTTCACGTCTCCTCGGATCATATCGTTGACATGAATCTCCTCGCCGGGCTCAATCTTGAAGCGCACAGTATACTGCTTGCCGTCTGCAATGAGCTGGTCAACCTCCTCCTTGGAAAGAGTGAGCGAGTTGCGCATCTGCATACGGGTATGGGCATCATACTGGAAGTTCTGTATCTCGGCACGCTTTGCCTCAAGCTCTTCGGGAGTATCGAAAGCGATATAAGCCTTACCTGCATCGAGCAACTGCTGCACATATTTCTTATAGATGTCGCGACGCTCACTCTGGCGGTAAGGACCATGCTCTCCACCAAAGCTTACACCCTCATCAAACTTGATACCGAGCCATTTGAATGACTCCAGGATATACTCCTCAGCTCCTGGCACAAAACGATGTGAGTCAGTATCCTCTATACGGAACACAAGCTCACCACCATGCTGGCGAGCAAACAAATAATTATATAAGGCAGTACGAACACCGCCAATGTGCAATGCACCCGTAGGACTGGGGGCAAAACGCACTCTTACTTTTCTATCAGTCATGTCTGAAAATAGCTATTTTTTAAATTTTCTGCAAAATTACACTTTTTTTTGCGATTTTAGCAGTTTTTTTTCGTATTTTCGCAGAGTAATCTAAAAATAGTGGTATAAAATGAGCATATTCAACAACACAGAAGAGAATTACTGGCGAAATCTCGCCACCAAGACCGTACTCGTATGTATCACCGTAGCCATCATCGTGTGGTTCCTGCCACGCAACGAGGGCAGAATGTATCGCTACGATGTAGGAAAGCCATGGATGTATGGATCGGTCATTGCCAAGTTCGACTTCCCTATCTACAAAACAGACGAGGCCATCAAGCACGAACAGGATTCCCTGCTCAAGCACTTCCAGCCTTACTACAGTCTCAACCCGCTTATCGAGAAAAAGCAGGTGGAGCGATTCCTGCACGACTACGAGCAGGGCATCAACGGTCTGCCCAAAGAATATGTGGGCATCGTGGCAAAACAGATGCAGGAAATATACCAGATGGGCATCATCAACACCAACGAATACAACAACATCTTCAAGGACTCCACCAGCATGATACGATTCGTGAGTGGTAAAAATGCCAAGAGTCTCAAGGTGAGCAGTTTCTACTCCACCATAGCCGCCTACGAGCACATCTTTGCCAACGAGAAACTCGCAGCCCAGCGAGCCATCCTCTCACGGTGCAACCTCAACAACTATATAGAGGCCAATATCGTGTACGATAAAGAGAAGAGCGATGCCGAGAAAAACGATCTGCTGAGCAGCATTCCTTTGGCAAGTGGCATGGTGATGAGCGGACAGAAAATCATCGACCGTGGAGAAATCGTCAACGATTACACTTGCCGTGTGCTCAACTCTTTCGATAAGGAGATGAAGCGCAGAAGCTCCACTCAAGACGAAATCATGACCACCTTCATCGGCCAGATTCTATTCGTGCTGATACTCGTCATGATGTTCACCTCCTACCTCACGCTCTTCCGCAAAGACTACTTCGAGAAGCCACGAAGCCTCACCATGCTCTACACGATGATCACCCTCTTCCCTATCCTCGTGTCGATGATGATGAAGCACAACTTCTTCTCGGTCTATATCATCCCCTTTGCCATGGCTGCTATCTTCGTCAGGGTGTTTATGGATTCCCGAACGGCATTCATCACCCATGTCACGATGATTCTTATCTGTGCCGCAGCAGTAAAGTATCAGTACGAGTTCATCATCGTGCAGTTAGCTTCGGGACTGGTGGCCATCTACTCGCTCCGCGAACTGTCCAAGCGGTCGCAGATATTCATCACAGCCATACTCGTCACCATATCGAGTTGCATCGTCTACTTAGCACTTCAGCTCATGCAGGACAACCAGGTGTTCAACATCGACCCGAGCATGTACACCTATTTTATCATCAACGGCATCTTCCTGCTGCTCTCCTACCCGATGATGTACCTCATCGAGAAGATGTTTGGATTCATCTCCAACGTGACACTCTTCGAGCTTTCCAACACCAACAAGGGACTGCTCCGAAACCTGAGCGAGATAGCTCCTGGCACCTTCCAGCATTCCATCACCGTGGGAAACCTGGCTGCCGAAATAGCCAACCGTATTCATGCCAACAGTCTGCTGGTACGTACCGGTGCGCTCTATCATGACATCGGCAAGATGACCAATCCTGTATTCTTTACCGAAAACCAAGCTGGTGTCAATCCTCATGACCAACTCTCCGACCTGGAGAGCGCACAAATCATCATCAGCCACGTTACGGAAGGACTGAAGCTCGCAGAGAAATTCAATCTACCAGGCATCATCAAGGACTTCATCTCTACCCACCACGGCACAGGACTCACCAAGTATTTCTATATTAATTATTGTAACGAGCACCCCGACGAGCAGGTGGACAAGGAGATGTTCCAGTATCCTGGTCCTAACCCCTTCACCCGCGAGCAGGCCATCCTGATGATGGCAGACACCGTGGAGGCAGCCTCGCGCTCACTCAATGAATACACAGAGGAGAGTATCAGCACGCTCACCAACAAGTTGATAGACAGTCAGGTAGCAGGCGGATTCTTCAGGGAGTGCCCTATCACCTTCCGCGACATAGCCTTGGCCAAGTCTGTACTCATCGAACGACTGAAATCCATCTACCACACCAGGATTTCCTATCCACACCTGAACAAGTAATATTTTTGCATAAAAGAAACGAGGGTGCGTCATTGACTGCTGACGCACCCTCACTCTTTTCATATCGATTTATCAATTAAGATTTTTTACTTCACAACAACCTTCCTCACAGTTCCGTCGCTATACTTCACGATGTTCAAGCCCTTAACAGGAACAGCCAAGCGCTGACCATTTACAGAATAGCGAGAAACTTCCTCAACGTCGGTAGAGGTTGTAGTCTTGTCGATACCTGTTGCATCGAATTCTACTATATTCTCAAAGTAGCCAAATTCAGAGAGCCTGTAATTATCATAAGTTCCCTTAGGTACATAAAGTGTACATTTCCTGGAAGCACAACCTTCGAATGCATAACGACCTATTCTTGGTACTTTCTCTGCATATACATATATACTCGTTAATCCGCTACAGTAAGAGAATGCGAACTCGCCTATTGAAGTAATACCAGCAGGAAGGGTTAAACTCGTTAATCTGCTACAGCCAGAGAATGCGTACTTGTCTATTGAGGTAATACCAGCAGGAAGGGTTAAACTCGTTAATCCGCTACAGCCAGAGAATGCGTACTCGCCTATTGAAGTAATACCAGCAGGAAGGGTTAAACTCGTTAATCCGCTACAGCCAGAGAATGCGAATTCGCCTATTGAGGTAATACCAACAGGAAGGGTTAAACTCGTTAATCCGCTACAGTATGCGAATGCGTACTCGCCTATTTCATCATTAGAAGTATACACTTTATTATTAAAAAGATTATCATAATAATAATAATCACCACCTGCTACAATCTTCGCCTCAGACAAATCTAACACAGAGAGATTTCCTTCTGTACTACTTTCCTGATAATTTCTTCCTGCCATCTCACGAATCATGTTCCAATCCGTACCATTTATCTCACCAACAAGCTTCAGATTAGTAATCTTATATTTCTTACTACTTGCAATTCTATCAGGTAAAGTACCAGCCTTATCCAACTTGATCGTAATCTGCTTGGTAATCAAGTCGTCATTAGCTGCTTGAATTGATAAACAGCCAAGCAACATAAATACCGCAGTTAAAAGCAGTCCTTTAAATGTAAAATTTCTCATAGTTCTATTATTTTAGTATATATTCTTTTGAAACATGTGTACAGACATAGTCAGCTATCGCTTTCCTCTTTGCCCTGTTCTACATCAAAGGGTCGTACCATAATCGTACTTTTTTAATGTGAAACAATTGATTTATAAACAACAAGGAGAGTATGTTTCAACTCTGTTTGAGCAGAATGGGTATTTGTCTGCAAAGGTAAATAAAATATTTTAAATGTAACACCTTTATCAGAATCTTTTTTGATACAAAGTAGCGAAAAAGATAAATGATCTCTTTAGCCTATAAAAAGTTCTGTTCCGTGCTTTGCAATGTCCGTTCAAAGGCTCTGAATGTGCGTTCAAAGGCTTTGAACGGACTTTTTATAGTTGTTTAAGAACAAATTCATAACAAACAGGAAACAATTTGTATGCTATTAAAGTAAAAACACATGGCTATAGGGGTGCTGAGTTGTTACTTGCAAAAGTTGAGTAATATTGCCAACTTTTGCCACACTATTTCTTATCCCGAACAGGAGTAAAACTCTGCACATATTTTAAAATCTGTGCAACAAATCCTTCATTTTCTGTTAATATGTTTTAAATAAGCATACCTTTCTGTAGCCAAATAGAACATTCTTCTTACCTTTGCGGACGTTTTTATTTAAAATTATTAAAATGGAGAAACTAAAATTAGTTTGTGTTGCCATTGCGATGGCCTGTGCAACACCTACATTGGCAGGTGGTTTGCTCACAAACACAAACCAGCACGTAGCATTCGACAGAATGATGAGCCGTGAGGCTTCAATCGGTATTGACGGAGTTTATTACAATCCAGCCGGAGTTGTATTCATGAGTGAAGGTCACCATCTCGCCATCAACTGGCAGTTGGCTTTCCAGACACGTACTATCAACAATGACTATGCTTTGTTTACCAACAATGTAAACAACCCCACCACTCCTCGCGATTTCAAGGGTACGGCTTTTGCTCCTGTTATCCCTTCTTTCCAGTATGCCTACAACAAGGGCAAATGGTCTTTCCAGGCAAGCTTCGCCCTCACCGGTGGTGGCGGTAAGTGTACCTTCGACGATGGACTGGGTTCTTTCGAGAAAATCGTATCAGAGACTGCTATTGCTGCTTGCGGACTGGCAGGTGTCGTTGACCAGACTTTGGGCAATACACTCGGTCAGCCAGGTATGGAAATGTTCACCTCAGACCAGGCTTTCGGCAAAACAGGCAAGTACAGCTTCAACAGCTATATGCACGGTCGCCAGTATTACTATGGTCTCTCTGTAGGTGCAGCATACAAGTTCTGTGATAACTTCAGCGCATTCTTGGGTGTTCGCGGTGTCTATGCTTTGACCAACTACTATGGATATGTAGAGAACATCAATGTAGGCAACATGCCTCTCTACAAGGTACTCGACCCAAGCAAGGAAACAGCTGCCAACATCGAGTTGAGCTGCGACCAGACAGGTGTAGGCTTCACTCCTATCATCGGCGTAGATTACAAGACTGGCCGTTGGAACTTCTCTGCAAAATACGAGTTCAAGACCCGTATTCGCCTGAAGAACAAGTCAGTAAATCAGACCCCAAGTATCGGTAACTTGCCTGCCAACCTTGCAAATCAGATGACAGGCATCCTGACTGCAAAATTCCAGCAGGCTGGTCTTCCACTTGAGCAGGCTAAGCAGAAGGCAGAAAACACAACCAATACTGTATTGGCTGACCCAAAAGTAGGTGCTACCATGATCGGCTTAAAGACCCAGTTTGACCAGAAGTTGAACAAGGCCATCGGTGAATATGAGGACGGCAAGAAGATTGCTGGCGACATCCCAGCTTACTTGGCTTTAGGAGTAGGCTACAGCCCTGTTGATGCAGTAAGAGTAAACGTAGGTTTCCACTGGTTCGACGACAAGAATGCCACATCTTACAACAACCGCAACAAGGAGTTGAAGCGTGGTACCCTGGAGTATAATGCCGGTGTAGAGGTAGATGTCAACAAGAAGATTACTCTGAGTACAGGTTGGCAGAACACCAACTATGGTTTGTCTGACGAGTATATGGATGACAAGTCATTCGTTGTAAGTTCCAACTCTGTTGCCGTCGGTGGTGTTTATCACATCAACAAGAAGATGGATTTGAACGTGGCTTACTTCCACACATTCTATCAGCACAAGAAGACCACAGAGAAGGTAGAGCAAATAGGAAAGACCTACAGTTCAGACTACACACGTAACAACAACGTATTCGCAGTAGGTCTTGATATCAACTTCTAAACATAACTACAATTATAATAATTAAAAGGCTACCCGTTCTTGCAACAAGTAACGGATAGCCTTTTTCATTTTATTTACCAATCTCATTTTCTTCCATTCTGACAGCGAAAAGGATGTTCAGAAAACTACAACGGGTCGACATCATAGTAAATCTGCAATGCGCCATAGCGAGGGTCCTTCGACATTTGCTCCTGGGCATATCTGAGATATTCTCTCACCTTCTGCTGGTCAATACCATTTTCCAGTTTGATAACTATCTTACGGATGTTCATGGTCTTCACCTTTGCCACCGCTGGCTTGTCGGGTCCAAGGACCCTGTCGCCAAACCAGGAGCGCAAAGTCTGTCCCAACTCCATACTCGCCTGATGGCATACCTGCTCGTGCTTATGCTTCAGGAAGACATAGACAAGATGGTAGAAAGGAGGATAATGGAAAGCCCTTCGTTCCTCCAACAAGTCTTGGTAGAAGCCTGCATAATCGTTATGAACCACCTGCGAGATGACAGGCAACGTGGGCGACTTGGTCTGCAATATCACCTTGCCTCGCTTGCCCTTTCTCCCGGCCCTTCCGCTCACCTGAGCCATCATCATAAAGGCATGCTCGTAGGCTCGGAAGTCGGGATAATTGAGCATGGAATCGGCATTCAGTATGCCCACCACACTCACCTTGTCGAAATCCAGTCCCTTGGAGATCATCTGGGTGCCAATGAGCAGATTGGTCTTACCCGACGAGAAATCATCTATCAGCCGCTCGTAAGCATTGCGGGTACGGGTGGTGTCCAAATCCATACGGGCGATACGAGCCTCGGGAAAGATATCCGTCAGTTGGTCTTCGATGCGCTCGGTACCCAGACCTCGCCCCATGAGTTCTGTACTTCCACAGTTGGGGCACTCCGATGGCACAGGATAAGTATATCCGCAATAGTGACAGGTGAGCAGGTTGATATTCTTATGAAGTGTAAGCGACACATCGCAGTTCTTGCACTTAGGCACCCATCCGCATACCTTACATTCCACCATCGGTGCAAAGCCACGACGGTTCTGGAACAGAATGGCCTGCTCGCCATGCGACAAAGCCTCGCGTATGGCTGCTAAAAGTTGAGGAGAGTAGGCACCAGTCATCATCTTGCGATGCCGCAAATCCTTTACATCCACCACCTGGATTTCGGGCAACTGTATGTCCTTGTATCGGGTTTTGAGTTCCACCAATCCGTACTTGCCTTCCTGCGCATTGTAATAACTCTCCATAGAGGGTGTGGCTGTACCCAAAAGAACCTTGCAGTCGGGATACATACCTGCCAACACAATAGCAGCACTGCGGGCATGATAGCGGGGGGCAGGGTCTTGTTGCTTAAAGGATGTTTCGTGTTCCTCGTCGATGATGACAAGTCCGAGATTCTGAAAAGGGAGAAAGACTGCACTTCGAGCCCCAAGAATAACATCGTAGGGATGGGCTGACATCTGTTTCTGCCATATCTCCACTCGTTCGGCATCGCTATACTTGGAATGATAAATGCCAAGACGATCGCCAAAAACTTTGTGCAGACGTTCCATGATCTGTACCGTAAGAGCTATCTCGGGCAGAAGATAAAGCACCTGCTTGTGATTGTCGAGAGCCTGCTTGATGAGGTGGATATACACCTCGGTCTTGCCACTCGAAGTCACGCCATGAAGAAGCACCACATTTTTCTTCATCATCTGAAGGAGAATCTTGTTGTAAGCTTCCTGCTGGGCTATGGAAAGTGGTTTGATCTGTTCGAAGTGACTCTCACCTGAGGTATTCAGTCGTCCCACCTCCTCCTCGTAAGTAAAGAGGATGTCGCGGTCGATGAGCGATTTGACGATGGCAGAAGTGCAATGAGCCTCATTCATCAGCTCTTCCTTGGTGACCTTCTTGATGCCTTCGCGAGGCGTATCGTTCTCTAAACTGTCCCAATGGGAAAGGCTGAGAAATGTAGTAAGGGCTTTAGATTGCTTCAGGGCACCCTGCAACATGTTAAGAGCCACATGCAGGGAAGCTTCGTTGCGGTATTTGCTCGTAAGCTCCACATACAATTCCATCCTGGGTTTGAACTTCTCTGCAGACTTCATGCCTGCAGGCATTGCGGCATTATATACATCGCCCAAAGGTGACATATAATAGTTGGATATCCACGACCATAACCTGTATTGCCGGTCAAGAAGTGTGGGAGTAGCATCCAGTACCTGCTCTATCGGCTTGACCTTAAAGGACGGCTTCTCCTGATGCACCTTTACCACCATGGCAATGTACTTCTTGCTCTTGCCCAATGGCACAAGCACCCGTTTACCAAAAACAACACACCCTTCCATCCCTTCGGGGACAGAATAGGTAAACATGCCAGGTAGCGGCAAGGGCAATATGACATCGACATACTTCATACCCTGCAAAGGTAACAATAAAAAAGCAGATACCCAACATCAGGTATCTGCTTTTATATATTTTAATATGTATCTCCTATGCTTAGAACCAATAGCCAAGAGAAATCTGCCAGGTATTGTTACGGCCTTTCACCCATTTGTGATTGGTGCGTGATGTGTCCATTTCGCCCGACTTATTGCACTCGATGTTGTAGTTCACCGAACCTTGCAAATGTTTGAAGAGGGTAACACCAGCACCTACATTGACACTGAATGTAGCCTTTCGGAGGGAATAACTGCTTCTGGCATCCCACTTGAAGTTCTTGTCGCCAACATTGATGCCCCACTGTGGACCTGCAAAAACAAAGACGTTGGCCAAGCTACCTAATCCAACTCCATATCTCACATTGACAGGTATATCGATATACTGTTGCTTGATGGTGGTTGTCTGGCTAAGGTCACCGCCAACCACATCATCAGCCCAATGCATCTTTGCCTCCTTCTGATCATATAAAGCGGCAACGTCAAAACTTAAGCCTGTAACAGGCACAGTCACCTTCACCATCGGACCAATGAAGAATCCAGCCTTGTTATCTGCCGTCCACATGTCATCGTCCAATTTCAAATTGCTGACATTCAAGCCACCCTTCACACCTAACTTAATCTGTGCCTGAGCAGGATTAGCAAAGAGGACCGAAACTGCCAACACAATAAATGATAATACTTTCTTCATACCTTATATTATAAACCTATTATTAATGACGCTGACGACGAACCGAAACTCGGGCTGTACTGGATCCTGACGAACCGGAACTGCGCTGACGACGGGTCTTGACTGTAGACAAAGAACCAGAAGTTCTGCTTCTGCGATTCTTCTTCACACCCTTCACGCCCTTCGCATTCTTCTTGTCGGCATTGGCAATACTGTCAAGAGAATCTTTGCGCGCCTGATCGCCCCAGATATTCTTCTCGAAGGCAGCCAACTCTGACTCTATCTTCTTCTGCTCCTTGCTCAGAGCTGAATCGGTAGGACAATATTGAGCCAAGGTTTTACCCAACATATTTGTCGTCTTGTATATCTTGCCCTTATACTGGTTCTTGACAAAATAATCGTCTATACTCATCATGGCAGCATTATTGAGATTGCTCGTCATTATCTGCTGCTTGGAGAGATAGGGAGCAAGGTCAGAATACTTCATCCAGAAGAGAGGATACTTGGTTCCGGCATCACCAAAATCGTCTTCACGTGTCATAATAGGACACAAGGCAATTACCTTAGTATGGAATGTGGCGGTATGCTGGTCGTAGTATGTGGCTTCTTTCACATAGTAAGACTTTACCTCACGAGAAGGAATATCGCTGTCATCGAGGGTCAAAGCTCCATTCTTACGCTCATAATAGATATGATAATTATCCATGAAGGCCTTAGGCACAACACGATCCTCGTAGTTGAAACTCTCATGACCATCCAAGCGATACTGGTAGGCACGAACACGACCGCTCAACATCAGCTTGAACATATAGGTAAAGAGATTCATCTGACCACCGACAGGCTCCACAGGATAATACAATGGTGCATTGGCATCATCATTTAAGTCGAGCTCACGATAGATATCACGTCTCCATACCACATCGTCGCCCATGGTGGCCGATGTAGGGAACATTATCTGCGCACGAGTCGTCATGTTGTTGGCATTCGACTGCTGCTTGGCTTTCTGCTGTGCCTGTCTACGAGCTTCTGGCTGGGCATTCGCACCGATTGTCAGCCCCGCAAGCATCAATAACAAAAATATCTTTCTCATTATAATATCTTTATTTCTAAACAATAAGATTCTTCACTCTTTGCATATCTCTACCTCACAATCACCTCCATGGCTGCAGGGAGGTTACGGGTAATTCCATCAGGCCCCACAGCCTTGATGTGAGAAATATAGAAACGACGGTTTCTCGACAGTCTGCGGAACTCCTCACGCTGACGCTCAGAGAAATTGGCTCCAGCCGAAGCCAAAGGTACTGCATTACCCATATTGTCGAAGAAAACAGTCTCAAAACTCAATACACGGAAAGGAATATCCAATAATCCGTCATCAATTGCCGCATGAATACCTGAAGCGCCCATCAGGGAAGCTTTCGACAAGGCGCCACCACGGAAGCGGTTGGTACCCAAAGCCAAGTAAGCTGTTGGATCGGGTAGTTTCCTTACATGGAATACAAATGGAGGCATCGTTCTCGTCTGCCCCTTGTCACGGGCAGTAACATGTATCGTCACGTCCTTACCCACTGCTGATGGTACTGCCACGAAACGTCCGTTGCCCTTCGAGATGAACGAGCCACCTGTCATGGTTGCAGATACCGCATTGGCAGGAACGCCTGGCACACTGATGCTGACAGGGTTATGGAAACCTGCATACAATACATTCATCATATCTGCTGCCACTGTGGCAGTATTAGGTGCTGGAATTACAGTATACTTCTGCAGGAAGTTTCGACGCATCACATCGCCTCTGGCATTCTGCATCAGGATATAGCCACCAAACTGGTGCTCGCCAACTCCACCTGCTGTGAACGAATACTGACCATGAGCAGTGTTCACTCTCACTCCATTGACATAGATCTCAGGCTGCTGAGTTGTATCGACTGCAGCCATCACGATGTTGGCATTGAAACGCTCGCCAGGATAAAGAGTTGTCTTCTCGGGAATAACAAAGGCATCAAGCTTGTTGACTCTTATATCTTTCATGTCGATATTGGAAACTAAGGTATGCAACACTTCACCCTCGGCATAACGAACATCGCTCTGCAACTTAGACAACAAAGTAACGGCTGCTGCCACAGGCATATTCTCAAACATGTACTCCTGCCAGTTCTTGCCCAAATTCTTTGCATCCTTAGGCACACGGGTAGAAAGATTGCTCTGGATGATTTTCTTCTGATGCTCATCGGTGACCATCATCAATATACGATCACGATAGCTGTTGATGGCACGATATAATTTGCCACCCTTACCAGAACCAGGAGCCAGCATCACTATACCTGCCGCCTCAAGATTATCCTTATTCTCTATATGCAATACATCTCCATCGCTTCCATCAGCTTCACGCACGATGGCTTCCTTCAGCTGCTGGGCAAAGTTGTAGAGCGAATCGCTCATTTCCTTAACCTGTGTCGCCTTCTCAAACCATGCCTTTACCTTGGCAGGATTCTGCTTCATCTGATCAGCAAAATTACTATATAAGGCAGCATTCTCGGCAGAAGAGTTGGCTGTTGTACGGTTCAGACTCTCCTCTACTATAGAAAATCCATTGAGCACCTCGGTAGAGATGTTCAATGCCAGCATAGCCATCAAGACGAGATACATCAGGTTGATCATCTTCTGGCGAGGCGATATAGGTCTTTTCTTTATTGCCATTCTTTAATTTGCTTTTTTCACTTGTTTTCTCCCTCTTCGTCCGTAGAGAGAGTTCGTATCTCTATGCTTTTTAATCTTCACTCACATGGGGTGCGGCTGCCCTCATATTGACAGTCATCGCCTCAATCATACGAGTATAGATCTTGTTGAGTTGCTCTATCTGCTGAGCCATCTTGCGACTCTGCTCATTTATCTGGTCGATAGTGCCAATTTGCTGACTGGCACCCTTCAACTGCATTTCATAAACCTTACTGATACCGGTAAGAGTACGGTTCAGATTCTCCATCTCCTCGCTGTCACGAGTAAGTCGGTTGCTTTGCTCATTCACCTTCTCCAAGGTCTCTACCAACTTCTTCAACTCTTCCACATAGTTGCTTTGAGCCTCGGCCATCTCGGGAGTAGTATTCTGCTGACTTCCTATCCAGACACCATTGGCTACAGACTGCGGCGTGCTATCATCACTGCCACAGGCCACTGTCTGAACTGGTTTCTCGAGAGAATCGCTTACCTCAGGATCTGCCATACTGATAGTTGATGCAGAAGAAGAGGCCTGAGGATTGCCTACGACAACGACAGAAGGCTGAACATTACCAACAGGTGAAGCCTGAGAGGAAGCAACACGTCCTTCTTCATAGGTCACCTTACCTGTCTCGAGATATTCCTCAGTCACATGAGTAGGGATATCTCGCCCGTCAGCAGTCTTGTCGAAAGGACGGTCGAAGGCGGAAAGAAAGAATACCACAACCTCGGTTCCCATACCAAGGAACATCATGAAATTAGCTCCAGGCAGGTGGGTCAACTTAAACAACGCACCAGCAATAACGACAGAAGCACCCCAACTGTAAGCATAGTTCAGAAAGGTCTGACCAGGCACACTGTCCATCCATCTTTGCAGACGGTATACGATATTGAATTTACTATATTCGCCCATGGCTATTATCTCCTTTTCTTTGTTTTTATTGTTTTTTGTTTAGCACTCGATGTGGTAGCAAGACTTCTCACACATCTGAATCCTATATATGACCGTGGTTGATTCTGATATTCCCAGGAACGCCATGCCGAACGGATAAATGACTCTGGATCTTTCCATGACCCTCCGCGTACACTCTTCTTTTTCAGCCGATAGGGATCTTCCTTGGCTGCATTGTAGACAAGAGTAGGATTCAGGTCGTTCATTGCATCAACTCCAGCCTCTGTAAATACTGTGCTGGTCCATTCTGCCACATTACCGGCCATATCATACAAACCATTGGAATTGGGTGAATATATAGCCACCTTGCTGGTTATCAGATTGCCATCCTTGGTGTAGTTACCACGGTCGGGTTTAAAGTTGGCATAGAAACAACCATCGCCGTTCTTTACATCCTTGTTGTCCCATGGAAACTCGTTCTGATCCTTGCCTCGAGCGGCAAACTCCCATTCTGCCTCAGTAGGGAGACGGTAACGCTGAACGAACCTTGCCTCAGGGCCTAAGCCTTTCAGCAGATAATCTGTACGCCATGCACAGAAGGCATTGGCCTGTTCCCAGGTAACACCTACTACGGGATAGTCGTTATAAGCTGGATTGCTGAAATAGCTTCTCAGATAAGTCTCATTGTCTGAGTTTCTGAAATCGTTGACCCAACAAGTAGTATCGGGATATACATTAACAATGTAGGTGTTGAGGAAATCCCAAGGACCCGACAACTGACGGTTAATGGTTTCACTGACGATTTTTCCTTCATCATCCACATAAGCTGTATCCTTGGATATCATCACCACCTCGTTTGGATCAATATTGATATCTGTATTCAGGTTTCGCTCCTGTGGATTGATACGGTTGCGACGCAAAGCCGCAGCTGTATAGTCATAAATCTCATATTTATAGTTCAACTGGCGACAGTCTATCAATTTCTCCCCTGTAACAGGATTGACAGCATAAAGACTCTCTATCGCCCGCTGCTCATCTTCGTTAGGTTTCTTGGGAAGTTGTTTCTTCCAGTTGACACGCGGAGTTACAGGATTACCCTGCTTGTCCTCAGTAATCATATAGGTTTCATCGCCACCATAGGCGGGATCTGCCAAACGGGTACGAAGAATAGAATCCCTCACATAGGATACAAACTGCTTGTACTCTGAATTTGTGATTTCTGTATCATCCATCCAGAAACCATCTACAGAAACTTCCTTGCGAGGTGTTTTCTCTCCCCACAGCGAATCTTCTGTTTCTAATCCCATCTTCAGGAATCCTCGATTGATTTTTACCATTCCATAAGGTGCTGGTTCTGCAAAATTCCTTCCACCGACGCCCACTACCTCACCGCCTCTACCGGAGACCGAGGCTGACTTGGCTCCAAAGCATCCAGTTAATGCCAAGAGAGCTACTGCCGAACAGAGGGATAATATACATTTCTTCATATTCATGTTTGCTTATAATATTCTTACGCTTTTGTGCTTGTTTCTTCCTTTTTTAACAAGATTGATATCGGTCTGATAACCTACAAAGAGTTCGTGGCTACCATTACCTGGTGAGATGGCTGAAGTATAAAACTCATAGCTATAACCTAACACAACACCATGAAAACGGCCACCTATGAGGCCGGTCACAGAATTGGTGGGACTATAAGAGACGCCTCCATAGAGCATCTTCTTCTCATGAGTATACACCAGACGACAACTAACATCTCCTCGCCAAGCTACTCCGTCATACTTCACAAGAGCAGAAGGCTTCACTGATAAAAACGGATTTCTCAACTTAATATTGTATCCTCCAGTCAAATAATATACAGGAGAGATGTCTATTTCATTGGTTTCACCTAACTCTATCTTGGGAGAAGTGAGGTGCTGGGCAGAAACGCCTACGTACCAAGCGCCATGCATATAGTAAACACCTGCACCAATATCAACAGAATTTCCATTTACATTAGTCTTCGGTAAAGCAGGGTCATTGCCTTCCTCTACATCCACCTTGCTTCCATCGAAACTTTCAGAGATAAAACCTGCCTGTATACCTGCACTCAACATTCCACCAAAAAGTCTTCGTTTGAAGGCATATTGGGCTGCCAGGCGCTGATGGGTGAAAAGACCTATCTGATCGTTCATCAGTTGAAGACCTACACCATGATAGTTTTTCAAAAGATAAAAAGGCATGTCAGCCGATACATACATCGTTCGTGGGTTATGTTCATAACCTGCCAGGTCTATGGCATAAGCGCCCGTTACGTTCAATTTAGCCTGTTTTCCAACTGAAGCTGGATTAAAAGAAGGCTCCATATCAAAATAATGACTAAACGAAGGATCGTACTGAGCATTCACAGACAGAACACCCAGCAACAGGACGTATAATATAATGAGACGTTTCAACACAATTAAATAACGAAATAATACGATTTTTATTGTATATAGGCAATATTCGATTTACCACATATTATTATAAGGTAAACTGAATAATAATAACCATCCTAAAGATAGAATACCTTTTTATAGTAATAACATATCTTATATACCTATTTATATATATATATTATATACGGGAAACACAAGATAGTACAAAGTGCAAACGATAAAGGCTGCCCAAAATGAGCAGCCCTATCATCGACTTTTTTAATATTCGTCGTCATTCCATAAGAAGTCATCCTTTGAAGGATAATCGGGCCAAATGTCCTCAATGCTTTCATAGACATCACCCTCATCTTCTATCTCCTGCAAATTCTCCAGAACCTCCAGAGGCGCACCCGAACGAGTTGCATAATCTATCAACTCTTCCTTTGTAGCAGGCCATGGTGCATCTTCAAGCTTCGAAGCTAATTCAAGTGTCCAATACATAGCTGTCTTTTTTTAGATTTATATTTGCGTGCAAAAGTAATAAAATATATTTTATCTGCAAGCATTTGGAGCATTTTTTCTTAATAAAACAGAAGAATAATGCAATTATTACATTATTTTATCCATATTTGCCCACAATAATCAAAAATTCACCTCATAATGCTGCTTGTAAACGGACTTATCGAAAAACACAATGCCACAATAATATAGATGGTAAGTAATACCGACATGTTCATCAGCCTGAAGTTTTTTCCACAAAGCATGATTTTTATTGTTAATACCATTAACTACCAACAAGGTTTGAGATGTGCATTTGGTCAACAATTCATCAAGCACATCAGCTGCATATTCCAGGTCAACCCAAATCAGTATGCGGTCCGTGTTCGGAACGCAACGAAATGCACTTTTTTCCAAGAATTCAGAAATCGCACCTGACTTCATACGATGAGATCCGGCCTGAGCATACTTCAAAAACTGAGGTTGATCACAGTAACAGAAATCTGGCTGCCAAAAATTAGCTAAACGAAAGAACAGCCTCCCCAACTTATGTTGATGTTTGGACAACATATTCATATGCTCCATCAATTCTTCATAAGCATAATAAGGATAATGCTCATTTATGACGTAACGGATAAAACGATACGCCGAAGGAGACTGAACACCAAAACCGCGACAATGAGTACATCGTTTCAGCCAAATCCATGAAGATTTCAAAAAATAAAGCATAACCACTTAGAATGAATAACAAATATATAATTTCAAAATTGAAATGTCACAAAGATCGGTGTAAACCCCAAAAGAGATACACCAAAGAACGGACATCATTCATATACAGAATGAACCAAAGATAAGAACGAATCAAAGATCAAAATGTGACAAAGTATGGATGCAAAGATAGAAAAAAAACCTCAATTATCAAAAGATAACTGAGGTTTCTTATAAAAGGAGGCGGCTACCTACTCTCCCGCATTGCATTGCAGTACCATCGGCGCAAGTGGGCTTAACTTCTCTGTTCGGAATGGGAAGAGGTGGGACCCCACCGCAATAACCACCTGATAATGGGTTATGACGTATATCGACAAGCAAAAACTAATAATGAATAACTGTACAGACTCATACAGTTGAAACTATGAACTGTGGAAAGAAAAGTTTCGGGCAATTAGTAACGCTCGGCTTTGACGTCGCCGTCTTTACACCTGCGTCCTATCAACGTCATCGTCTATGACGACCCTCAATGGAGTTCTCATCTTGCGGCTGGCTTCGCACTTAGATGCTTTCAGCGCTTATCCAATCCAGACTCAGATACCCAGCGGTGCGCCTGGCGGCACAACTGGTAAACCGGAGGTCTGTCCATCACGGTCCTCTCGTACTAGTGACGGCACCACTCAAAACTCCCACGCCCACGATAGATAGAGACCGAACTGTCTCACGACGTTCTGAACCCAGCTCGCG
>ENA-OUOU01000371-OUOU01000371.1-human-gut-metagenome-genome-assembly--contig:-NODE-371-length-28688-cov-12.917927_pt1 | contig 28688 bp, 24 predicted proteins | sample MGYA00237936_ERZ548765 | MGnify/ENA primary metagenome ERZ548765 (study PRJEB26490, sample SAMN05356889) | human gut metagenome | biome: terrestrial biome; feature: human-associated habitat; material...
CGTGCGGGTTCAAGTCCCGCCTCGCGCACCAACAGGAAAACCCTTGAAGCCGCAATGGTTTCAAGGATTTTTCTTTTGCCTTGAAGCCATTTTAGCCTTACAGTTAGCCTTATTCTTGCGGCAGACTCTCGATGAACCGTTGCATACGGTCAGCACTGCTGCGTCTCATTTGTTCTGTCACATGACCATAGACATCCAGCGTAAACGCTGCTGTGTGATGACCAAGGTTTTCCTGCACTGTCTTGATGTCATCGCCGCTTTGTAAAGAGGCAACTGCATAGGAGTGACGCAGATCGTGAAAACGCGCAGAGGGAAACCCGGCCTGTCCCGCCAACTTCTTAAAGTGGAGGTAAACGGTTTGTGCTGAAAGGTGATGTCCCATTTCATTTGTGAACACAAGTCCGCTATTTTCCCATGCCTCTCCCGCAAGCCGCTTTTGGCTCTCTTGTAAACGCCGCTGCTTTTTCAAAAGGTCGACCACGAATGGAGCTGCCGTGATTTGGCGGCTCTTTCCGTTTTTTGTGGTGACAAGGTGATATTCACCCTTTCCGCGCCGTTCTTTTTGTAACTGCTTGTTTACAACGATCACACCGCGTTCAAGGTCAACGCAGTCCCACAGCAGTCCCAGCACCTCGCCCTCCCGCAGACCGGTGAAGAGTGTGAGCACATAGATGGCTTCATAGCGGTGTCCACGGGCTACTTTCAGAAATCGGGCAATAGCTTCATTATCCAGCGGATGAATGTCTTTGCGAACCGCCCGAGGCAAATCACAGGGGTCGGCTGGATTTGTGCGGATATGCCCCAGCTTTACAGCCTGCTGCATCGCTTTGTGAAAAACTCCGTGGATATTGCGAACGCTTTTCGCTGACAGTGGTTTTCTGTCTCCACACTCTACCTGCAAAGAGTTATAAAACCGCTGCACATCCTGCGTTTTCAAGGCGTCCAGCTTCATTGCAGCAAAAGCGGGCTTTAGATGGTTTTCCACCGTTGTTTTATAGCTGTCCACAGTTCTTGGCTTGACCGACACCAGATAGTCCTGTGTCCAGATGTCCAGCCATTCTCCTACCGTCAGCTTGCAGGGTGCTTTGTAGGTGCCATCGTCCAGCGACGCTGTGATCTGGCGCAGCTTCTGCGCCACTTCCTTCTGCGTCTTTCCGGTGATGCTGCGCTGGATCTGCTTGCCTGTGCCGGGGTCGAAGCCCTCTGTGTAGCGGCCCTGCCAGTAGGTGTAGGTCTTTCCGTTCTTTGTTGTTGCGATTTTTCTGATAGAACCGGCGCCGCCGGCTCCTTTTCCTGTTTTTGTACGCGGCATATACGCTCCTTTCCGCCGCGCGGAATGTACCACCTCCATGATATATCCCGCGCGGCTGTTGTGCAAGTTTTTTTCCGCGACGAAGAACTTTACTTCCGTAGAAACTCCAGCAAAGCCTCTCTCGGAATGCGTATCTGCCTTCCGATGCGGACGCTCCGTATCTGTCCGCTGCGGATCAGCTCGTAGGCGGTGTTGCGGCCGATGCCGAGGATGGGCATCAAGTCTTCTACCCGCAGGATCATGGGCAACTCATGCAGGTCGCGATACTTATTCTCCACGGGCCACGTCTCCCTTCACGGATGCCAGATAGATGTTCGTCACGTCGGGCCGCTCATGTCCCAACAGCCGGGACACAGTGAAATGGGCGTCCAAGGGCGTCATGCCGCCATCGACGAGGGAAGTGTACTTTTCAGCGGCGTAGGTATGTCGTAACCCATGGAAGGTAATGCGCCTGTCCGGGGCGGTGGGGTCACATATCGCATCACGGTGGCGGAGGATAAACTGCTGCATGCCATTGATGGCCCGGTCAGTGGGTACGCCGTCCGGCACCAGCAGCTTGTGGCCGCGTTCGGTTTCCTCCAGCATACGTTGCAGCATCATCGTGATACGGTCATCCTCGATGGGAACGATACGGGTTTTGCCGCCCTTGCCCCTTACGGTGAGGGCGTTTTCGCGCAGGGCGCGCTCCGCTGCAGCGGTGTCCATGCGGAAGCACTCGTGGATACGCAGACCGGCGTAGCGGGCCAGATACAGGGCGAGGATGTAATCCTCCCGTTCTTCCGCCATGGCGCGGCCGATCAGCTTGCCGAACTCCGAATTTGTCCATGTGCGGTCCTGCTGCCCGAAGCGGCGGCGTTCCAGCGCGACGCCCAATGCGCCGTTATCCGGCAGCGTGTGGCGGGGCTGAGACATCTTATCGTGGAAAAAGCGAATGGCGGAGAGGTCAGTCTTGACGGTGCTGGCGGACTTGCCCTGCTCCTGCAAATAAAGAACATAGCTCACCAGATGCCTGCCGCTGATGTTCTCCAGCTTTTGCAGATGGTAGTGGGCGGCGAGGTAGCCGCAGAAACGCTTGACCACCTCATAGTAGCGATACTTCGTGCGAAAGCTGCCCTGTCGGTTGTGCCGCGCCAGCTTGTCCAGTTGGGTAATGAGGGTGTGGTAAATACCTTTCGTGGTCATATCAAAAAATCTCCTTGTAATCGTAGTCGTGTTCAGATGGGCGCACTTTACCCGTTGGCAAGGAGAGCCGTTTCCGGCGTATCTCCGCAGAACTGATAGACTGCCGCAGGCGGAAAGCCTTGGTGCTGCGTGCTTTTTGAGGTTCGCCTGTGTGTCTGTCTCTCTTTACTTGTGCCAGGTCAGTACGCTGCTACATGGGGCAAATATGCCCTGCTCCAATGGAGCGGTGGCGGACACCATGCCGCTTAACTCGGCTGCGGAAGGCTCCGCCGGTGTCCTGTGATCCGCCCGGCGACGAATCGGGGAATGCGCGATACCCCGTATGACCGGCACCGCATTCTGACTGCGGCATACAGGGGCGGGCGCTTGCCTCTCCCTTGACGATTTTCCTGCCGTATCGTCCCAACGGCTTTTACAAAACTTCTTTTTTCTGGTCTGCGCCGAATTGATTTCGGCGCTCTTTCTTTTCCTGCGGTATCGCGGCGATGGCAAGTGCCGCGACAAAATAGTAAGCAAAAACGCAGGAAGAATCTTCCTGCCATTTCGGCTTCATACGATCCTTCCTGCGTTTGCAGTATTGTTCAATTCTGATGACCGCCCGTTTTTCGGGAGGCGCATTTTGACATACTTCGGGTTCTTAGTCAGAGCGAAAAGCTGTTGATAGCTTTCCACCCGTGCCTGCTCTGCTCCGACCTAAATGCTTAATGCCTTAAGTACAGGCACATCATAGCACGGCGGCAGGGCGGCGTACAGGTGGAAACTGCCGCGAGAAAACTTCTCGCAGCATAGTCATTGAATCACGAGGGCGCAATGGCCCTGATCTCAAACGGGAGCATGATGCTCCTCAAGTACAAACTTAACAACGTGCGCGGTGCAGATAATAGACCTGCAAATGGTGCACAAAGAACAATGATAATTCATATATACCACAATATATTGTGGTTGTCAATACATATCACTCCGTATGCTGATTGCTCTGTTAAAGGCGAATACGCATTATCTCCGTATTAAATGCGTATTTCTCCCCCATTCTACATAGCCTGCAAAGACTCTCGAACGATTTTCGATATGATATGTGCAGATTCAGCTTGTCTAAGAGCCCAGTCAAACCGCGTGGTGTCCCGGTTTTACCTCAATCACTCCGTTTCCATGCTTCAAAGCAATTCGATTTTTCCCCTCGGATGATCGTGTAACATATAACATATAATGTGATACTCGAATATTTCGGGCCAAGAAAAGAAGAGGCGATTCAAATATTTAATTCACCGCCGATATTGCGCCGTCTGTAACCGTAACGCCCCATGCGTCCGTTGCGGCGGAGGAGGGCTCCGCCTGAATCGTCTCAGGCAGTATCGTGAGAACCATATATACCTTCTACCCGTCGGCAGTCGTTTGCTCCGCGAGGGTTATTGGCTCGCATAAAACACCGGACAACTTACCGGGCGCAACTGGCGCTTTCTAGTAATAGGTGTTGTTTTCGCCTTTCAGCCAATTTGCGGCACCAAAGTCTATCGCGGGAAGCTCTGAAGGAAGTCCTACTGTGTTTCCGTCTGCATCCGTCCAATAGGAGAAAAGGCGCACTCGTATAAAAGCGGAGATATTTCCGGTGTTTTCCACCTTGATACCCGATTCTGTCGAGCCATGCCGCGCTCCGACGCCGATATATTCCGTTCCGTCCACCGTTTCGTAAAGCTGACAGGAGACCGAGCCGGGGACAAATCAGTTATCGACCAACGTCTTTTTGAGCATAAAGGCGAGCGTTGTGCCGACGGCGGCAACGGCAATTAGTGCCGCAAGAAAGATAAGGAGTTTTTTACACTTCATCGCCGTCACCACTTTCTGTTTTCGGAAGGTGCGCCGTTGCCGCTGAGCCACTTATCTTTGACTGCCACGTCATCAAAGGTCACGGTTGTACCGTCTTCGGTAACGGTAACGGTTTTTTCGTATGCGTTATACACAGTACAGAAGCTTGACTCAGGTGACGAACTGGGTGAAGCTTAAGTTTGTTGCCATGAATCTGAAAAAGCTGGCGATTCGGAAATGGAAGGACCATTTTCTTTCCTCTGGTTTTCACGGTTTCTGCGTTATATGCGCCCAAAACCCGGTTGCCGCTTAATGCGCAGCCGGGTTTCTCGACAGGCTGAGAAGCCCCGGCCATTGCGGTCGGGGCTTTTGTCATGCCTTGTATTGGAAGCGGTGCGTGACGCCGGAAGATAGGGATCTCGGCGGACAGACTAAGGCAGAACCTCCGCCGAGATGTCATCCCGGCGGAGGTTCTACCTGTATTGAGGAGGAAGGTAGGGAAGTGTAAAGTTACGCTTGCAGCAGGGCATCTAGCGCGGCCTCGTCATGCTCACCCAGCTTGGGGGCGCTCTTGCCGCACTTGTAGCGCTGTCCATCGATGCGGATGGGGCAGGCCAGCGTCTGCACGGTGACACCACCACTGGTGACGGTATCCTGCACCATATCCAGCAGACGGAAGCCCTCGCTGTCCATCAGCTCGTCCCAAGTCATGACCCGGGCGCACCAGATATCCGCAGGTTCCAGAATAGACATCCAATAGTCGGTGGTCTGCTCCTTCAGGTGGTGAACCAGAATGGACTTGATCTCATCCCGCTGCAGGCTCCAGCCGGCGGGATCGGTATAAGGCTCCAGCTCGTGGCAGCTCACGAGCTGCGCCAGCGTGGGAATGGGCGTCATGGCCAGCGCCATATAGCCGTCTTTGGTGCTGTAAATGCCGTAGGGCGCCGCCACATAGGCGTTGGCGTTATTGACGCTGCTGCGCACTGGCAGCTCGTGGTCGTTCAGATAGGCTGTGAAGCCTTCGAACTGGATGTCCAGCGCGGATTCCAGGAGACTGACGTCCACGCGCATTCCCTCACCGGAGACGGACCGGCGGTACAGGCCGCCGAGAATACCCTGCGCCAGATGCTCACCGGCCATGATATCGGTGATGCCCACGCTCATGGGCAGGGGCGGCTGGGACTGGTTGCCGTTGAGCCAGCACAGGCCCGACAGGGACTGCACCAGAAGATCCTGCCCAGGGCGGGTGCTCCACGGGCCTTCGGTACCGTAGCCGGTGATACTGCCGTAGATAATCCCGGGGCTGATGCGCTTCACAGAGTCGTAGTCCAGACCGAGACGCTCCGTTACGCCGGGACGGTAGTTGAACAGCGCGGCGTCGGCCCGGCGGAGCAGTGCCTCCAGTCTCCCGCGCTGGCCGGGATCCTTCAGGTCTATGGCAAGGCTCTCCTTACCGTGGTTGGCGGCGTGAAACAGCGGCTGCTCTCCGTCCAGACGCAGGTCGGAGATGCTCAGCAGGCGATAGAGGTCGCCGCCGCTGGGGTTTTCGATTTTCAAGACGTGTGCGCCCAACTCCGCCAGACGCAGGCCGGCGTAGGGACCGGACAGGAACTGGCTGAAGTCCAGAACCAGCATGCCTTCCAATGGCTTCATGTCAGATGTCCTCCTTCAAAGAAAGATCCGAGATGACCTGCGCCGTGTCCTCGCCCAGACGGGGGGCGCACTTGCGGCTTTTCAGCAGATGTCCGTCGATGCGGATAGGGCAGCGGGTGGTCAGCAGCTGCGGCAGGCCGGGGCGACTGATATCCTGAGAGAAGTCCAGCGCCTGGTAGGCGGCACTGTCGGTGAGCTGCCGCCAGTTCAGCACGGCAGAGGCCCAGTAGCCGGCATCGTCCAGCAGCGTCAGCCACACGGAGGTAGGGCGGCCCTTGAGATGGCGGGCCAGCACGGTCTGGATCTCATCGCGCTTCCGGAACCACTGGGTGTCATCGGTGTAGGCCGCCAGCTCCGGGCAGCCCAGAATACGGCCCAGACGGGTGACGGAACCCATGGAGACGGCGATGTAGCCGTCGGAAGTCTCATAAATGCCGTAGGGCGCGGGCACATTGGGATGGGCGTTGCAGACGCGGCTGCGCACCGGTGGCTGATGGTCGTTGTTGAGGTAGGTGGTCAGCCCCTCCAGCTGCAAGTATAGGATGGACTCCAGCAGGGAGACCTCCACGCGGCCGCCCTCGCCGGTACGGCTGCGCCGCACCAGGCAGGCCAGAATACCGTCCACCATGTGCGTACCGGCAAAGATATCCGCCATGGAAATGCCCAGCGGCGTGGGCGGCTGGTCGCCGTTGCCGTTGGTATAGGCCAGGCCGGACATGGATTGCAGCAGCAGATCCTGACCGGGCTTGCTTTTCCACGGGCCTTCGGTGCCGTAGCCGGTGACAGTGGCGTAGATCAGGCGGGGGTTCAGGACTCTGGTGCTTTCGTAGTCCAGGCCAAACTTGGCCATGATGCCGGGCCGGAAATTCTCGATGAGCACATCGGCCTTCTTTACCAGCGCCTTTACCAGCTTCAGATCCTCGGGATCCTTCAGATTGGCGGCAAAGCTCTCCTTGTCGCGGTTGATGGCCTGAAAATTCACGCTGTCCCCGTCGTAGACCATGTTCTTCAGGGACAGATGGCGGCTGTTGTCGCCCGTCTTGGGATTCTCTACCTTGATGACCCGCGCGCCCAGATCCGCAAGGCGGAGGGCGGCGCTGGGGCCTGCCAGATACTGGCTGAAATCCAGTACCACGATGTCCTGCAGGGGCCGTGTCATTGACGTTCCTCCTTTGCGCGCATATCCGTGTACAGACGGTTGAATTCCTCTACCAGCTGGGCGGGAGACAGACCGTCGCTCACCTGACGGAACAGCTGCTTGGATGCGGCCTCCTGAAACTCGTTCCAGAACGCAGTCTTGGGACGCAGGAAGCCCTTGTCCAGCGTGCAGATGGTATTGCGGAAGAAATTGTTGGTCAGACGGTTATTGCCCTCATCCAGCCACGCGGCGCGGGAGGCCGGCTGTCCGTCTGCCTGCGTATAGATGCCGCGCTGCACCTCCGGTGAGGCCAGATATTTGGCAAACGCCACGGCCACGGGGAGCTGCTCCACCGTCAGGTGCTTTGTCAGGGCGATGCCCACGCCGCCGATCTGTGTGGAGGCGGCTGCGTCCTCCCGTACCAGCGGCGCGTCCCGGAAGGTGATGAGGTTTTTGGCGTAGCCGGCCCGGGAGTAGTTGACGTATCCATAGATGAAAGGGGAGTAGATGATCTCATCGGATCGGCTCATATCGTCCAGCAGCGTGATGGGGTCGCGCTGGAAGGAGACGGGATTGGACACGGAGATCAGGCGGTACAGCAACTCGCCTGCCTGCCGGGCTGCCTCGGCACGGATGCCGGTGTCCGGATCGAAGTAAGCGCCCTGACTGCACTGGGCGGTCAGGCTCATGAAGGTGCTGAACAGGTGAGTGGGGGCCAGCGGGAGGGCGAAGCGCTCTCTGCCGATCTGGCCGCTGAGACGGATGGCATCCTCCACCGTTCCGGGCGTCTGCGCACCCAGCGCCGCCATGGCGGGCGCGTTTTCGGCAGCCACCTGCGCGGCGGCGTCCACGGGCAGGCCGTAATAATGCCCGGCGACGCAGTAACTCTCCAGGCTGAGGCCTACGGCGTCCCCGGCCAACATAGCGAAGTAGGATGGCTCAATGAGACTGCTGAGATCCAGCAGGAAACCGGCACGGCTGCCGGCGGTCATATAAGGATGGTCGATCATAATCATGTCATACATCTCGGCCAGCCTGCTGACGGGAAAGTCCTCGAAATCCTGCAGCGAACGCTTCTTCCAGCTGATCTCCACGCCGGGGTGCGCCTTGCAGAATTCCGCGCTGACGGGGATCAGCGGGTTATAGCCCCGGGCGTGATCCCAGGTGATACCTTTCAATTCCATATCGTATTTCTCCCTATTAGGCTCCGGCCTGTCCGCAGAAGGGCGGCAGGCGATGTTACTGATTATAGAATACACACGTGTGAACAAGAAGTCAAGGAAACGCCTGACATTTTGGGGGACAACGGGATGTTTTGTGAAAAAATACAGTTTTCGATGAGGGAAATTTACGTTTTTGTAGAAAATTGCTGCACGAGCTAAAAGTCCTGTGTGAATCCCTTGACAGCCTTTGGACACGTGTTTATAATCAGGACAAGGTTAGCGAGTGACGCTTCACCACCGCAAGAGTCTCCTCCCAGAGTCGTACGGCGGCTGCGCATCCGCCAAACCGAAAAAGCAGGTACGAAAAATATCAGAAAAAGGAGAAAAAATCATGAAGATGACAAGGAAGATCCTTGCTCTGCTTCTGTCCGTGGTCATGGTTCTGAGCCTGGCGGCCTGCGGCAAGCAGAATGACGGCACCAATACCGGTGACAGCACTAACACCGGCGATGATGCCAACACCGGCGATACCACGGCGAAGGTGACGCTGCAGGTTGCTTACGAGAACAACCCCGGCGAGCCCATTTCTGACGCTGTCGAGGAGTGGAAGCGCCTGGTGGAGGAGCGCAGCAACGGCACTATTGAGCTGCAGCTGTTCCCCTCCAGCCAGCTGGGTTCCAAGTCCGACCTGATGGATCAGATCGTGATGGGCGAGCCCATCATCACCGTCTGTGACGGTTCCTTCTTGGCCAGCTATGGTGCTCCCGAGCTGGACATTACCTCCGCTCCCTATGTGTTCGACAACTTCGACCAGTGCTGGAAGGTCATCGCCAGCGATTGGTGGACTGAGCAGTGCGGCCTGCTGGAGCAGAACGGCATCCACATCGTGACCACCAACTGGATCTTCGGTGAGCGCAACATCATCACCACCAAGCCCGTCAAGAGCGTTGACGATATGAAGGGCCTGATCCTGCGTACCCCCAACACCACCTCCTATGTCACCGCCTTTCAGCTGATGGGCGCAGCTCCCACCGCTATGGCTATCGGTGATTGCTACACCGCTCTGCAGCAGGGTACCATTGACGGTCTGGAGAACACCTACTCCACCCTGTACGGCAGCGCCTTCTATGAGGTCGCCAAGTATGTGACCACCACCCATCACGTCAACATGTTCTGCCAGTGGATCATGAGCGAGACCCTGTGGGAGAGCCTGACCGACGAGCAGCGCACCATCTTGGCCGAGACCGGCGACGAGGCTGGCCTGTTCAACAACGACCTGCAGACCAAGAGCGCCAGCGAGTATCAGCAGAAGCTGGTGGACGCTGGCGTGACCCTGATCGACCTGACCGACGAGCAGCGCGCCGCCTTTGCCGAGGCTGTCCGCCCCCTGTACAGTGATCCTACTGTCACCGCGCAGTGGCGCGACGGTCTGTATGACATGATCAAGGAGATGATTAAGTAAGTCCCGCTTACTGCTGGGTCAACCGAATCATTTAAGAAATCGGGTAGATGGGGAGGGCAAGTCAGCGCGCAGCTGCCGCCGGCTTGCCCTCTTTCCCATCTCTGACATACAGCTTTTGCATCGGAAAAGATACACAAGAAACCAGAAAATGACGGAAGATAGTAAAAGGAGCTGGAATTCGTATGAACGTGAAGATCACAGGCGTCGCCGTACAGGACAGACGCTTTCAACTGGAGAACGGCGCCGGTTCCGACGCGGTGCATACCGTTCCGCAGTACGCCTACGCGGTGTGTGTTCTGAAAACGGACACGCTGCTCGAGGGCACGGGGCTGACCTTTACGCTGGGCGAAGGCAACGATCTGGTCTGTTCGGCGGTAAAGTATCTGGCACAGGAGCTGGTGGGGCGCGAGATCCACGAGCTGATGGACAGCTTCGGCGAGACCTTCGCCGCCCTGACGGATTCCCCGTGCTACCGCTGGCTTGGCCCCCACAAGGGCGTGATCCATCTGGCGCTGGCCAGCGTGACGAATGCCTGCTTTGACCTGTGGGCCAAGGCAGAGGGCGTGCCTCTGTGGAAGCTGCTGATCGACCGGACACCCGAGGAGATCATACGGCTGCTGGACTTCCGCTATGTGGAGGACCTGATGACCAAGCAGGAGGCGCTGAGCATCCTGAAGGACGCCGCCGCTACCCGTGAGGAGCGCATGGGCGTCCTGAAAACCGGCTATCCCGGATATGACACGTCCGTGGGATGGTTTAACTATTCTGACGAGTTGGTGGTGGAGAATACCAAGAAGGCCGTGGCCAACGGTTTTACCGCCATGAAGCTAAAGGTGGGGTCTGCCGATTACGAGCGCGATGTGCGCCGGGCCAAGCTTATCCGTGCCGCCGCAGGTGACGACGCCACCATCATGGTGGACGCCAACCAGCAGTGGACCCTGTCCAAGGCACTGGTGGTCATCGATAAGCTGCGTGAGATGAACCCCTACTGGGTGGAGGAGCCCACCGATCCTGATGACGTTCTGGCGCATCAGACGCTGGCCCGGGCGTTCCACCCGATTCGTATCGCTTTGGGTGAACACGTGTCCAACAAGGTGCTGTTCAAGAACTTCCTGCAGGCCAACGCCATGGAGATCAATCAGGTGGATGCCCTGCGGGTCGGCGGCATCTCCGAGTTTATCCTTATCAGCCTGATGTCCAGGAAGTGCGGCGTTCCCGTGATCCCCCACGTAGGCGACATGGGACAGATCCATCAGCATATGGTGCTGTTCAACCACATCAGTGTGGGGCATCCCAAGATGTTCCTAGAGTGCATCCCCCATCTGCGTAAGTATTTCAAGGATCCGGCTACCATCGAGGGCGGTGTGTATCTGGTTCCGCAGGAGCCAGGCAGTTCCAGCGACTTCAATAATTGAGCAAGAGATTGACGAATACGAAGGCTGACGAATATGAAGGCTATTAAGATCGATAGTAAGGACAACGTAGCCGTTGTCCTGGGAAAAGTGGGCGTGGGTCAGGAAGTGGTCTGGGCCAAGGACGGCGAAACGTCCTCCGTGCGGGCGCTGGGTCCCATCCCCATGTATCACAAGATCGCTGTGCGGGATATCCCCGCCGGCGAGCCTGTGGTAAAATACGGCGAGCACATCGGGATTGCAGCGATGGATATCCCTGTCGGTTCCCACGTGCACGTCCACAACGTGCGCAACCATCGGGAAGCGCTGTAAAGGAGGTACGCTCATGGAATTCTGGGGATACCGCAGACCGGACGGTAAAGTGGGTGTCCGCAATAAGATCCTGATCCTTCCGGCCAGTATCTGTGCCACGGATACGGCCCGCATCGTTGCATCGCAGGTGGAGGGTGCCGTGACCTTCCACAATCAGAACGGATGTTCTCAGGTGCCCAGCGACATGAAGCTGACGCTGGACACCATCGCAGGCATGGCGGCCAATCCCAACGTGTACGGCACGGTGGTGATCTCGCTGGGCTGCGAGGGCTGTCAGATGGATCTGGTAGCCGAGGAGATCGAAAAGCGCACCAACAAGCCGCTGGAGCGCTTTGTGATCCAGGAGAACGGCGGCACCATCGCCACGGTGGAGCGGGCCACCCGCGCAGCCAAGAGGATGGCACAAGACGCGTCCCTGCTGCAGCGGGAGAAATTCCCCATCAGCGAGCTTATCGTGGGAACAGAGTGCGGCGGCTCCGACCAGACCAGCGGCCTGGCCTCCAACCCCCTGATCGGCGAGGCCTGCGACCGGCTGGTGGACATGGGTGCCACGGCGGTGCTGTCCGAGACCACGGAGTTCATCGGCGCGGAGCACATTCTGGCCCGCCGGGGCCGGACGCCGGAGGTCAGCCGGCGCATTTACGACATCGTACACCGCTTTGAGAACTCCCTGAAACTGGTGGGCGAGGACGTGCGGGACGGCAACCCCTCCCCCGGCAACATGGAGGGTGGCTTGACCACGCTGGAGGAGAAGTCTCTGGGCTGTATCCATAAGGGCGGTCACCGTCCGGTGGAGGCGGTGTATGACTACGCCGAGATCATCGACAAGAAGGGCCTTGTGATCATGGATACCCCGGGCAACGACCCGTCCTCCGTGGCGGCGATGGTGGCCGGCGGCGCACAGGTGGTGCTGTTTTCCACGGGTCGCGGCACACCCACGGGCAATCCTGTCGCGCCGATTATCAAGCTGACGGCCAATCCGCAGACCTATGCGGGCATGTCGGACAACATCGACGTGGATGCCAGTATGCTGCTGACGAATCCGGATCGGATGCCGGAGCTAGCAGACGCGCTGGTGGAGGAGGTCGCCGCCACGGCCAGCGGCAAGCTGACCAAGTCCGAGGCGCTGGGCTATACCGAGATGGCTATCGCCCGGGTGTGCAACTACGTGTAAGAAGGAAGATCAACGGCGGCGTCGCCACTGTTATCGGATAGAAAACCAAGTAAGAAAGTGAAGTGAGGCAAATGGAAAAATCGAAGAAAGGGAAGTTGGGCAAGATCTTGGGCAACCTGGACATTAGTCTGGCCTGCGTCGTGCTGTCTGGTCTGATCGTCCTGACCTTTGCAGGCGTGCTGAAGCGGTATATCTTCCGCGATCCCATCGCCTGGATGGAGGAGCTGCAGCCCCTGCTGTTCCTATGGGCGGTGATGCTGGCGGCAGGCGCGGCTTTTCGTACCGGCGGCCACGTGGCCATCGAGATCGTGGTGGATGTCCTGCCTAAGAAGATCGGCAAGGCCATTGAGCAGATCGACGTGGTCATCGAACTGCTGATCCTGGCGTACCTGACGTGGCAGAGCTGCGTGTTCTACGGGCAGTGCGTGGTCACCAACAAGGTGACGCTGTTCCTACAGATCCCTTACTCTCTGGCGTATGTGATCCTGCCCATCGGTTGTGTGCTGATGATCATCAGCGTCATTTACAAGGAACTCACCGACTTCCGCGCAGCACGTAAGGGTGAAAGCAATGATGTAAAGGAGGGAATTGAAGAATGAGCACTGCTGTTTCCGTGGGCCTGATCCTCGTGCTGATCCTTCTGTTCCTGAAGGTGCCCGTATTTGTCTCCATTATCGCAGGCAGCGTGGCCTACTTCTTCCTGAACCCCGATGTCAACGCCATGATCCTGGCGCAGCGCGTGTCCTCCGCGATCCAAAGCACCTCCCTGCTGGCGGTGCCGTTCTTCGTCTGTGCCGGTGTGTTCATGAACTACTCCGGCGTGACCCGTCGCATCATGGCCCTGTGCGATGTGCTGACCGGCCGCATGTGGGGCGGTCTGGCGCAGGTGAACGTGCTGCTGTCCACCATGATGGGCGGCTTGTCCGGCTCCTCTCTGGCCGACGCGGCCATGGAGGCCCGTATGCTGGTGCCCGAGATGGAGAAGAAGGGCATGTCCAAGGAGTTCTCCAGCGTGGTGACGGCAGCCTCTGCCATGATCACCCCCCTGATCCCTCCCGGAATCGCTATGATCCTGTTCGGATCTTTGGCCAACCTGTCCGTCGGTAAGCTGTTCGTCTCCGGTATCGGTGTGGGCCTGATTCTGTGTATCGGCGAAATGGTCACCGTGTCCATTATCTCCCGGAAGAGAGGCTATGCCCCCAACCGCAAGGAGCGGCTGCACTGGAAGCAGGTGGCCCCCGTGCTGAAGCAGGCCATCCTGCCCCTGATCCTTCCAGTGGTCATCATCGGCGGTATCCGTATCGGCGCGTTCACCGCTACCGAGGCCGGTACCGTGGCTGTGGTGTACTCCATCTTCCTGGGTCTGCTGTACAAAGAGATCGACTGGAATACCATCGTGAAGGGCCTGAAGGAGACCGTCATCTCCACCGCCGGTATCATGATGATCATCGGTGCGGCTTCTGCCCTGTCCTGGGTGCTGACCAAGGAGCGCATCCCCCAGACCATCACCGAGCTGATGCTGCAGATCACGGACAACAAGTACGTGTTCCTGCTGCTGGTCAACCTGTTCCTGCTGTTCGTGGGTATGTTCATCGAGGGCAACGCCGCCATGATCGTGCTGGTGCCCCTGCTGTACCCCATCGCCACGGGCACCTATGGCATCGACGGCATTCAGTTTGCCATGATGTTCATCTTCAATATGGCCATCGGCTCTCTGTCCCCTCCCATGGGCACCCTGATGTTCGTGGTCTGCAACGAGACCAAGTGCAAGCTGAGTACGTTCATAAAGGAGAGTATACCGTTCTACATCGTCCTGCTGGTAGAGCTGTTCCTCTTCGCCACCGTCCCCGTCCTGACCACCGGACTGGTGAATTTGATTTATTAACAAGCAAGTGCTATCATATGGACAGCTCCGCAGGGCGGCGTCGCTCTGCGGAGCTGTCTGTACAGCCGGAAATGGCATTACAAGGAGGAACGATATGTTTCAGAACATCTATTATGAGGATTATCAGGTGGGCAGCGTCCGCGAGACGGTGGGCCGCACCATTACCGAGACCGACGTGGTGATGCACGCCGGTCAGACCGGCGACTTCTTCCCCCATCACATGGACGCCGAGTGGTGTAAGACCACGGAGTTCGGCCAGCGCATCGCCCACGGCACGCTGGTGTTCAGTGTGGGCGTCGGCATGACCGCGTCGGTCATCAATCCAGTGGCCTTTTCCTACGGCTACGACAAGCTGCGGTTCATCCGCCCGGTGTTCATCAATGACACCATCCGGGTGAAGGTGACCATCAAGGACAAGTACCCCAGCCCCAAGCACGTGGGCAAGGGCTTCGTGGTGGAGAATGTACAGGTGTTCAATCAGCATGACCAGCTGTGCCTCACCGCAGACCACCTGCTGCTGTGCGAGATGAAGGGCTGAGACGGCCGGCGTCCCTGCGGCAGCCTTTTCCTCTGCGGGTGCGATAAATGTGAAAAAGGCTGACAGCCGGAGATCATCCGGCTGTCAGCTTTTTTCATTGTTACGTTATGGGCTGGCCTGTCAGCTCTGGAGCAGGCGGACGCTCTCCCGCATATAAAGCTTCGCATCGGGGATCACGTAGTCGCTCTGGGACGCCTCGCCCCGCTCCACCAGCTCGATGAGCCGCAGCACCGTCTCCTTGGCGGCGGATTCGCAGGAGGTGGCCACGATGGACAGAGGAGGCGTGGTGTACATGGCCATATCCACCTCGTCGATGCCGATGAGGGAAATGTCCTCCGGCACCCGCAGACCGTAGTCACGGATGGCGCCGAAGGTGCCCATCAGCATGGAGGCCGATGCGGCGCACAGCGCAGTAGGGAGGTCGCCCCTGTTGCGCTGCAGCAGGGCCATGGTGGCATCGTAGCCGCCGCTGCGGCGGTTGAACGCGCCGTGCTCCAGATACTTTTCCCGGTCAAAGGGGATACCGGCGCAGGTCAGGGCGGTCTCGAAGCCGTCCAGACGATCCTGCACGGTGATCTTGTTGATCTCTCCGGTGATAAGTCCGATCCTGCGGTGGCCCTGATTGACCAGCGCCTCGCCGGCCATCCGGCCGCACTTGAAGTTGTCGTAGTTGACGGTGATGATATGGGGGGAGGGGCTGCGCCGCGTCTGGTTGTACAGCACCAGCTTGTACTCGTGTGCAGCCAGACGGGCCAGAATGGACTGGTCGATGTGGTCCCCCATCAGGATGCCGCCGGCGATGCTGCGGCTCTGGAACAGGCGGTCGATGTCGCTTATGTTCTCCTCGTGGAGAATGGTGATCATCAGATTGTAGCCGTGGCGGTTGGCGATATCGATGGCAAAAGCGATGTAATCATAGAAAAACTGCGAGCGCGAGATCGTGTATTCATCCTGCGCGGCGGCCAGATCGATGATGAAAAGGCCAAAGACCTTGCTCTGCTTTCCCACAAGGTTACGCGCAGCCGCATCTGGGAAAAAGTTGTACTCGTTCACGATGCTTTCCACCCGCTGCCGGGTCTTTTCGGAGACGTTGGGGTGTCCGTTCAGGACCCTTGAAACAGTGGTTCTGGAAACGTGCGCCAGTTTGGCAATCTCGGATGTATTCATAACAACTCCAGTGTATGTAAAATGATATACCTATCATATCCGTTTTTTCCGGATTGTCAATCAGTTTTGGCAAATTATATAGGGCAACACCGCACAGAAAAAAGCTCTATATGCCGTCAAGTGTGATATAATAAATTTATGGATAAACAAATGACAATTTCCGCATTCAGCGATGAACTGGCGCAAGTTCGGATGAAGAAAAAAAGAATTTCTTGACCAGATAGAACGGATTGTCCCGTGGAAGGAATGGCTTGCCATGATTCAGCCGTGCTATTACAAAGGAGAGCGCGGCAACAACCCCTATCCGCTGGAGACCATGCTGCGGCTGTATCTGCTGCAAAGCCTCTATGACCTGAGTGACGAGGCTACGGTGGCAGAAGCAATCGACGACCGGGCATTTTCGGAGTTCTGCGGCGTGGATTCCAGTAATCAGGTTCCGGACGGGGACACCCTCGGCCGCTTCCGGAATCTACTGATCCGGAACGGGTTGCAGGAAAAACTGTTTGCTCAGGTGGTTGCAGCGCTTATGGATCGTGGTCTCATTCTGAAAAAGGGTATCATTGTGGATTCCACCATAATTTCGGCTCCCTCTTCCACCAGGAACAAGGAGAAAAAGCGGAATCCGGATGCGCATCAGGTCAAGAAGGGTAACACCTGGCACTTTGGATATAAGGCGCATATCGGCGTGGACAGGGACAGCGGACTGGTTTATACAGTGGAAGCTACCGCAGCAAATGTGCATGACGTTTCGGAAACATCGAAATTGCTGGCCGGAGAAGAAGATGTTGTCTGCGGCGGCAGCGGCTATCTGGGAGCTGGTAAGCAAGAAGATGCCATGATCAGGAATAAGTCAGGCCACAAAATCAAGTATGAAATCAACCGCCGTCCTTCACAGGTAAAGAAACTGAGTAAGAGTGGGCAATACGCCGCCAAAAAGGTAGAGCATGCAAAGTCTTCTGTCCGGGCAAAAGCGGAGCATGTATTCGATGTTGTTAAGAAGCAGCTGCACTTCTAAAAGACACGATACCATAGTCTTGAAAAGTAGCAAGCCAAATTCAATATCATGCTTGCTCTGGCAAATCTGATTCTGGCTGGCAGACCCTGTCTGGCGGCTTGAATCAGTGTGCCTTTGCGGGCAAAAATCAAGGGCCTATCCTCAGATTATCGCTTGCCATCTACTGCAATACAGAAACTTGGCCATTTGCGCGGTATTTCCATAGTGTTTTGCTTGCAATCGTCAATTTGCAACACGTGTAAAAAACCACTTGCACAACCAATATCTTTATGTTACAATGTGTTTACCTGAAAGTATGGGCTGCCTGCACAGCTGTTTCCCGCAGGCAAAGTGGCACAGAACAGGGGAACAGCGAGGGAAAACTGAACACGGCAAAAAATTTTGAGCAAAAAGGAACACGTGTTCATTTCTCGAGACAGAGGTTCTGCACGAACAACAGAAAAGGCTTTGAAACAGAAGATTTAACAAGAAAGGATCGATCAGTTTTATGCAGGAAAAAGGTAATGGCGTCATGATCTCTCTGGAGGGCAAGAATGCGATTGTCACCGGCGGCGGCGGCGGTATGGGCCGCTGCACGGCGCTGACCCTGGCCGCCGCAGGCGCGAATCTGCTGGTTTCCGACGTAAACGCCGAGGCCGCCGAGTCCGTGGCCCGGGAGGCGGTGGAGCAGTACGGCGTCAAGGCTGTGGCCATCAAGTGCGACGTCACGGTCAAGAGCGAGGTGGACGCCATGGTGGAGCTGGCCGTCAAGACCTTCGGCCGCATCGACATTCTGAACCATGTGGCCGGTGTGTTTGGCGCGGTGGATTTCATGCAGTCCACCGAGGCGGATTACGACAAGCAAATGAACATCAATGCCAAGGGCACCTACCTGGTGGATCAGGCGGTGCTGCGCATCATGATCCCCAACCGTGCGGGAAAGATCGTGAATATGTGCTCGCAGGCGGGTAAGTACGGCTTCCACACCAACGTGGCCTATACCTCCTCCAAGTTTGCCGTGGCCGGTATGACCCAGTCCATCGCACAGTATGCCGCGCCCTACAACATCAATGTCAACTGTGTCTGCCCCGGCGTGGTCCGCACCAACATTTGGGAGCGCGCGCTGGATGACATCCGCCGTCAGGGCGGCGATGCCGAGGCGTATTTCCAGTCCCGCCTGCAGGATATCCCCCTGAAGCGCGCCCAGACCATGGAGGATGTGGCGCATATGTTCCTGTACCTGTCCTCTGATTTTGCGGACAACATGACGGGTCAGTCTATCAATATCACCGGCGGCAAGATCATGCACTGATCGGCCGGCATTACATGAACGGAGGAATTTCAAAGATGAATCGGATCATGGACAAGTTTTCTCTGGCCGGCAAGACCGCACTGGTCACCGGCGGCTGCTACGGCATTGGCTTCGCCATTGCCACCGCCCTCCACAGTGCCGGCGCACGGGTGGTGTTCTGCGCCACCAGCGACGCTTCCGTGGAGAAGGCCCTGAAGGCCTACGAGGCCGAGGGCATCACCGATGTGAAGGGCTACGCCTGCGACGTGACCAACGAGGAGAAGGTGAAGGCCCTCATCGCCGGTATCGAGAAGGACGTGGCGCCCCTGGATATCCTGGTGAACAACGCCGGTATCATCAAGCGCATCCCCATGTGCGACATGGATGTGGAGGACTTCCGCCGTGTGGTGGACGTGGATCTCGTGGCGCCCTTTATCGTGTCTAAGGCCGTTCTGCCCGGCATGGTGGAGCGGGGCCACGGTAAGATCATCAACGTCTGCTCCATCCTCAGCGCTGTGGGCAGAGAGACCGTGGCAGCCTATACGGCGGCCAAGGGCGGTCTGAAGCTGCTGACCCAGAATATCTGCTCCGAATTCGGCGGCAGGAATATCCAGTGCAACGGCATCGGCCCCGGCTACATCGCCACCCAGCAGACCGCGCCCCTCCGTGAGCGTCAGCCTGACGGCAGCCGCCATCCCTTCGATCAGTTTATCGTGGGCCGTACCCCCGCCGGCCGCTGGGGCGAGCCGGAGGATCTGATGGGCCCCGCCGTGTTCCTGGCCTCCGACGCCTCCAACTTTGTGAACGGCCAGGTGCTGTACGTGGACGGCGGCGTGCTGGCCTACATCGGCAAGCAGCCTTGAGGTGTTGCCTGATACTTCAAATTCGGTCAAAGAGAATCGAGGTATAGATCAATGTCACATAAAGTTGTTATGGACGGCAACACCGCTGCGGCGTATGCCTCCTACCCGTTTACGGAAGTTGCGGCCATCTATCCCATCACCCCCTCCTCCCAGATGGCGGAGGTGGTGGACGAGTGGGCTGCCAAGGGCAAGAAGAACCTGTTCGGCCAGCCCGTGAAGGTCATCGAGATGCAGTCCGAGGCAGGCGCCGCCGGTACCTGCCACGGCAGCTTGCAGGCCGGTGCGCTGACCACCACCTACACCGCGTCTCAGGGCCTGATGCTGATGATCCCGCCCATGTTCCGCATCGCCGGTGAGCAGGTGCCCGGCGTGTTCCATGTTTCGGCCCGCACCGTGGCCCAGAATATGTGGGCCATCTACGGCGATCAGTCCGACGTGATGACCTGCCGCTCCATCGGCCTGGCCATGCTGGCCTCCGCCAGCCCGCAGGAGGCCATGGATCTGGGTGTGGTTGCCCATCTGTCCGCCATCAAGGCCCGTCATGCCTTCATGCACTTCTTCGACGGCTTTCGCACCTCCCACGAGATGCAGAAGATCGACGCGCTGGACTACGAGGAAATACGACCGCTGGTGGATTTCGACCAGATCGACGCCTTCCGCCGCAACAGCCTGAACCCCGAGCACCCCTGCATCCGCGGCACCACGGCCACCGGCGAGACCTTCTTCCAGGGCCGCGAGGCCTCCAACGGCCACTATGACGCCATTCCCGGCATCGTGGCCCACTACATGGATGAGATCAACAAGCTGACGGGGCGGCACTATGCCCCCTACGAGTATTACGGCGCAGACGATGCCGCCGAGTGCGTGATCGCCATGGGCTCCGGCACCGAGACCCTGCGGGAGACGGTGGATTACCTGAACGCCCGCGGCCGCAAAGTGGGCATGATCTCCGTCCATCTGTTCCGTCCCTTCTCCGCCGAATACTTCTTGCAATCCCTGCCGGAGACAGTGACCCGCGTGGCGGTGCTGGATCGCACCAAAGAGTCCGGCTCCGCCGGTGAGCCGCTGTATCTGGATGTCAAGTCCGTGCTGGTGGATTCCGGCCGGAAGTTCGACGCCATCGTTGGCGGCCGCTTCGGCCTGTCCGGCAAGGATACCACACCCGGCATGATGAAGGCCGTGTACGACAACCTGCTGCTGGATAAACCCAAGAACAGTTTCACCATTGGCATCGAGGACGATGTGACCTTCACCTCTCTGCCCTATGAGGAGATCGACACCAGCGGCAGGAACATGGTCTCCTGCAAGCTGTGGGGCGTCGGAGGCGACGGTACCGTGGGCGCCAACAAGAACTCCGTGAAGATCATCGGCGAGGCCACCGACAAGTACACACAGGCCTACTTTTACTATGACGCAAAAAAATCAGGCGGCGTGACCCAGAGCCACCTGCGCTTCTCCGACGAGCCGATCCATGCCACCTACCTGGTGCAGTCCGCTGATTTTGTGGCGGTACACAACGCCGCATATCTGGAGAAGTTCGACGTGTGCCGCGAGCTGAAGCAGGGCGGTACGTTCCTGCTGAACTGCCGCTGGAGCGCCGATCAACTGGAGGAAAAGCTGCCCGCCTCCCTGAAGCGCCAGCTGGCGGAGAAGAACGCCCGCTTCTATATCATTGACGCCTCCGACATCGCGCTGAAGCTGGGACTTGGCAGCCGCACCAATACCGTGCTGCAGGCTGCTTTCTTCCAGCTGGCAGATATCATCTCCATGGACGTGGCGGTGAAGGCCATGAAGGATGCCATCAGCAAGACCTACCTGGTCAAGGCCGGTCAGAAGGTGGTAGACATGAACTGCGCCGCCGTGGATGAGGGCGTCCGCGCCCTGCACAAGGTTGAGATCCCCGAGAGCTGGAAGGGCGCCAAGAATGCGGCCGTTGCCGAGAGCAAGCCCGCCGACTTCCTGCACGACCTGATCGAGCCCATGAATCGGCTGGAGGGCGACAAGCTGCCGGTGTCCCTGTTCCAGAAGTACGGTACCGTGGACGGCACGTGGCCCAGCGGCACCTCCGCGTACGACAAGCGTACCGATGCCGTACTGTTGCCCAAGTGGGATGCCGGCAAGTGCGTACAGTGCAACCAATGCTCCATGGTATGTCCTCACGCTGCCATCCGCGCATTCCTGTTGACAGATGAGGAGGAGTCCGCTGCACCGGAGACCTTCGAGACTGTGAAGGCACGCGGCGTAGGGGTGGACAAGTATCGATACCGCATCCAGGTGTCCCCCTACGACTGTCTGGGCTGCGGCCAGTGCGTCACCAGTTGCCTGGCCAAGGATACGGCGCTGACTATGGTCAGCGCGGAGACCATGATGGCCGACCGCAGCAACTGGGACTACGCGGTGGATCACGTCTCCATCAAGGAGGACGCGGTCAACAAGAAGAACATCAAGGGCCTGCAGTTCGCACGCCACTACTATCAATTCCCGCCCGCCTGCGCAGGCTGCGGCGAGACGGCCTACGTCAAGATGGTCACCCAGCTGTTCGGCGACCATATGTACATCGCCAACGCCTCCGGCTGCACCGCTGCTCACGGCGGCTGCCTGCCCAGCACCCCCTACTGCAAGGACGAGCGCGGCTTCGGCGCTCCTTGGGAGCAGTCCCTGTTTGAGGACACCGCCGAGTTCGCCTACGGCTTCCTGCAGGCGCACGACACCATCAACACCGAGCTGGAGAGTTCCGTGAGAGAGCTGTTGGAGGCCGGCGTGGCCGCCCGGGAGTGCAAGGTCTATCTGGAGAGCAAGGGCGATGCACAGGCCAGCCGTAAGGCGGTCGACGAGCTGCTGGCGGCCCTGCGCGCCGTGGAAAAGGGCAGCGAGCACGACACTGCCGTGGAGTACATCCTGAAGAATCCCGAGTTCCTCAGCAAGAAGTCCGTGTGGGCCTTCGGCGGCGATGGTTGGGCCTACGACATCGGCTTCGGCGGTCTGGATCATGTCCTTGCCGCCAACAAGGACATCAATATGCTGGTAATGGACACCGAGGTGTATTCCAACACCGGCGGACAGGCCTCCAAGGCCACCAACATGGGCGCCACGGCGCAGTTTGCCGCCGCCGGCAAGCGCACCAAGAAGAAGGATCTGGGGCGTATGCTCATGAGCTATGGCTACATCTATGTAGCGCAGGTAGCCATGGGTGCCGATCCCGCCCAGACGCTGCGGGCCATCCGCGAGGCGGAGTCCTATCCCGGCCCCTCCGTAGTCATCGCCTACGCGCCCTGCACCGCCCACGGTATCCCCGGCGGCATGAGCCATGCCCAGCAGGAGATGAAGCGCGCGGTGGAATCCGGCTACTGGAACCTGTACCGCTACGACCCCCGCCTATCTGCGGAGGGCCGGAATCCCTTCCAGCTGGATTCCAAGGCGCCTACCGGCAGCTATGTGGATTTCGTCAAGGGCGAACGCCGCTTTGCCGCCATGGCCGCCAAGTTCCCTGAGGAGGCGGAGAAGCTGTTCCAGCACGCCCAGCACGACGCACAGGAGCGCTACGAAACCTATGCCTCCATGAGCGAGCAGAAATAAGCCGCAAGGCCGAAAAAGAAAGGATACGTACAGATGAAAACTGCACAGGAATATAAAGACAGCCTTCGCCGCCGGAATATCAAAGTGTACCTGAAGGGCGAGCTGCTGGATCCCGAGACCCTCATCGATCATCCCTTCATCCGCGGCCATGTCAATGCTGCCGCCATGACCTATGCACTGGCCGGTACCAGGGAGTATGAGGAGCTGATGACAGCCACCTCCCACCTGACCGGCAAGAAGATCAACCGCTTTACCCATATCCACCAGTCTGCCGAGGATCTGGTGAAAAAGGTAAAGATGCTGCGTATGATCTCCCAGAAGACCGGCACCTGCTATCAGCGGTGCGTGGGCTTCGACGCCATGAATGCCACCTATTCCGTGACCTACGAGATCGATCAGGCTATGGGCACCGACTATCACCAGCGGTTCAGAAAGTTTCTGGAGTACGTGCAGGAGAACGATCTGATGATCTCCGGCGCCATGACCGACGTGAAGGGTGACCGCAGCCTGCGCCCCGGTCAACAGAAGGATCCTGATATGTTCGTGCACGTGGTGGAGAAGCGGGAGGACGGCATCGTCATCCGGGGTGCAAAGGCCCACATGACCGGCATGGTCAACAGCCATGAAATGCTCATCATGCCGACCATGGGCATGAAGGAGGACGAAGCGGAGTACGCCGTGTGCTGCGCCCTGCCTGTGGACGCTCCCGGCGTCATCCACATCTTCGGGCGCCAAACCAACGACGACCGCAAGTGCGGCGGCGAAGTGGATCAGGGCAACGCCCGCTACGGCATCGTGGGCGGCGAATGCCTGACGGTGCTGGACAACGTGTTCGTCCCGTGGGATCGGGTGTTCATGTGCGGCGAGACCGCCTTCTCTGGCCTGCTGGTGGAGCGCTTTGCCTGCTATCACCGCGCCAACTACGGCGGCTGCAAGAGCGGCGTATCCGATGTGGTCATCGGCGCTGCGGCCCTGATGGCCGACTACAGTGGCTACGGCAAGGCCGGTCATATCAAGGAGAAGCTCAATGAGATGATCCACAAGGAGGAGACGCTGTACGCCTGCTCTCTGGCCTGCTCCTGCGAGGGCAAGTGTACGCCCTCCGGCGCGTATTTTGTGGATCCGCTGCTGGCCAACGTGGGCAAGCACAATGTGACGCAGCTTATCTATGAGATCGACCGTCTGGCGCAGGACATCGGCGGCGGCATCATCGCCACCATGCCCTCCGAGTCCGACCTGAAGAGCCCCGAGGTGGGCAAGTACGTGGAGAAGTATCTCCACGGTGTGGAGGGTGTCTCCACGGAGAACCGCATGCGTGTGGCCCGTCTCATCGAAAACATGACCGGCGGCACCGCGCTGGTGGAGTCCATGCACGGCGCAGGCTCTCCTCAGGCCCAGAAGGTCATGTACGCCAAGCTCTCCAATCTGGAGAACAAGAAGGAGTTCGCCGCCCGCATCGCCGGCGTGGAGAAGGATAAGGAGTGACGATGCCTGCCCTGGCAGGCAAATACAGAAGGGAGAATGTTGTTTTATGTCTGAAATCGCACTGGATCATCAGCAGGTCATGGAGATCCTGCCTCACAGGGATCCGATACTGCTGATCGACGAGGTGGTCTCGCTGGAGCCGATGCAGCGCATTGAGGCGAAGCTGCACATTCGTCCGGAATGGGATATCTTCAGGGGCCATTTCCCCGGCAGCCCCATTTTCCCCGGCGTGCTGTCCGTGGAGTGCATGGCGCAGGCTTCGGATGTCCTGATCATGACCGGCGAAAAGTATGCGGGCCTGACGCCGCTGTTCGCCTCCATCAACAACGCCAGATTCCTCAGGGGCATCCTCCCCGGCGATGTGGTGACCGCCCGCGCCGAGGTGGCGGAGATCAACGAGGCCAAGGCCAAGGTGGTCTGTCGCACCGAGCTTCGCAAGGAGAACGGTGATCTGGCTGCCACGGCGGAAGTCACCATTGCCATGCGGTAAGGCAGGAAACGACAAAATATAACAGGAAAGGATAGCATATGGATTTTTCTTTGAATCGTGAGCAGGAACTGATCCGCAAAATGATCACGGAGTTCACCGAGAACGAGGTCAAACCCATCGCGGCGGAGATCGACCGCACCCACGAGTTCCCCGCCGAGAACATTCAAAAAATGTTCAAGCTGGGCATTATGGGCATGACCGTTCCCAGGGAGTACGGCGGCGCAGGAGCCGATCAGGTATCCGCCGCCATCGTCACGGAGGAGCTGGCCAAGGCCTGTGCCTCCACCAGCGACATCGTAGCCGGCCACACCCTGTGCTGTGTACCCATTCTGGAGCACGGCACCGAGGAGCAGAAGCGCAAGTACCTGCCCATGCTGACCAAGGGCGGCGTGCTGGGCGGCATGGGCATCACCGAGCCGAACGCCGGCTCCGACGCCTCCAAGTCTCAGACGGAGGCCCGTCTGGAGGGCGACCACTATGTCATCAACGGCGCCAAGATCTTCATTACCAACGGCCCCGAGGCCGGCGTATTCGTGATCTTCGCCATGACTGACAAATCCAAGGGCACCAAGGGCCTGTCCGCGTTCATCATCGAAAGCTCCTTCCCCGGCTTCTCCGTAGGCAAGGTGGAAAACAAGATGGGTCTGCACGGCGTCCACACCTCCGAGATCGTATTCACCGACATGATCGTACCGAAGGAGAACCTGCTGGGTCAGGAGGGCAAGGGCTTCAAGATCTGCATGCAGACGCTGGATGTGGGCCGTATCGGCATAGCCGCGCAGGCGCTGGGCATTGCCGAGGGCGCCATGAACGAAGCGGTGGCCTACACCAAGACCCGCGTGCAGTTCGGCAAGCCCATCAGCAAGTTCCAGAACACTCAGTTCACCTTTGCCGATATGGCACTGCGCTGCGAGTCCGCCCGCCTGCTGACTTATCAGGCGGCGTCCATGAAGCAGGCAGGAAAACGCTGCAGCCGCGAGGCGGCCATGGCCAAGCTCAGCGCCTCCGAAACGGCCATGTGGGTCACCACCAAGGCCCTGCAGATGTTCGGCGGCTACGGCTACACCAACGACTATCCCATGGAGCGTATGATGCGCGACGCCAAGATCACCGAGATCTATGAGGGAACCAGCGAGGTGCAGCGTATCGTGATCGCCGGCAGCATGGGCCTGTGAGCCGCGGCTGTCCATCATATCCGAAGGAGAAAAACATGGATTTCAAACTGTCCAAGGAGCACGAGCTGCTCCGCAAGATGTACCGGGAGTTTGCCCAGAATGAGGTGAAGCCGCTGGCTGCCGAGTTGGATGAGGAGGAGCGTTTCCCTGCGGAGACCATCCCCAAGCTGGCGAAGCTGGGCCTGCTGGGTATCCCGTTCCCCAAGAAGTACGGCGGCGCCGGTGGGGACAATCTGGCCTATGCCATGGCGGTGGAGGAGATCGCCAAGACCTGCGGCACCACCTCCGTCATCATCTGCGCACATACGTCCCTGTGCTGCTATCCCATTTATGCCTACGGCACCGAGGAGCAGAAGATGAAGTACCTCCCTGATCTGCTCAGCGGCCGCAAGCTGGGCGCCTTCGGCCTCACCGAGCCGGGCGCGGGTACCGACGCCTCCGGCCAGCAGACCACTGCCGTGCTGGAGGGCGACCACTACGTGCTCAACGGCGTAAAGTGCTTCATCACCAATGCCACCGAGGCTGAAACATTTGTGGTATTTGCCATGACCGACAAGTCCAAGGGCAACCACGGCATCTCCGCTTTTATCGTGGAGAAGGATTTCCCCGGCTTCTCCATCGGCAAGCACGAGAAGAAGATGGGCATTCGCGGCAGCGCCACGTCTGATTTGATCTTCGAGGACTGCATCGTGCCCAAGGAGAACCTGCTGGGTCAGGAGGGCAAGGGCTTCAAGATCGCCATGGGTACGCTGGACGGCGGCCGCGTGGGTGTGGCCGCGCAGGCGCTGGGCATCGGCGAGGGTGCTATCGACGAGGCCGTGGCCTATACCAAGGAGCGCGTCCAGTTCGGCAAGCGCATCTCCCAGTTCCAGAACACCCAGTTCCAGCTGGCCGACATGAAGGCCCGGGCGGACGCCGCCCAGCTGCTGGTCTACCGTGCCGCCTGCGCCAAGGATGCCGGCGATCCCAAGTGCGGCTTCTACTCCTCTATGGCAAAGCTGTTTGCTGCGGAGATGGCCTCCGATGTGACCCGCCGCGCCGTGCAGCTGTTCGGCGGCTACGGCTATACCCGTGAATATCCCGTGGAGCGCATGATGCGTGATGCCAAGATCACTGAGATCTACGAGGGCACTTCCGAGGTCCAGCGCATGGTCATCGCCAGCAATCTGGGCGTTAAGTAATTGAGGAGGTAAAAGGTAAAATGAAAATCATCGTCACTGTGAAGCAGGTTCCCGATACCTCCGGTAAGGTGGCCGTGAACCCCGATGGCACTCTGGACCGTGCGTCCATGCAGACCATCATCAACCCCGATGACATGAACGCCGTTGAGGCCGCTCTGGCTCTGAAGGACGAGCTGGGCTGCAAGGTCGTGGCGTTCACCATGGGTCCCCCTCCCGCCGAGGGCATGCTGCGTGAGCTGATGGCCATGGGCGTGGACGAGGGCGTTCTGGTGACCGCTCGTGAGTTCGGCGGTTCCGATACCTACGCAACCTCCCAGATCATCGCCGCTGCCATCGATACCTACGGCATCGACAAGGATGACATCATCCTGGCCGGTCGTCAGGCCATCGACGGCGATACCGCACAGGTGGGCCCCCAGATCGCTGAGAAGCTGCATCTGCCCCAGGTCACCTATGCCGGTGAGATCACCAAGGACGGCGACACCCTGACCGTCAAGCGCATGCTGGAGGACGGCTACATGACCATCAAGGTCAAGACCCCCTGCATGATCACCTGCATCAAGGAGCTGAACACCCCGCGTTACCTGTCCGTGGGCGGCGCGTTCGAGTGCTACAGCAAGCCTCTGGTCACCATGACCTATGACACGCTGAAGGATCACGAGCTGATCGATGCTACCACCATCGGTCTGAAGGGTTCTCCTACCAACATTCTGACCTCCTTCACGCCCCCTCAGAAGGGCGCGGGCATGATGCTCGAGGGCGCTGACAAGGCTACCACCGACAAGCTGGCAGGCATTCTGGCCGCCAAGCACATCATCTAAGGAAGGAGAAACGAAAATGGCTTTTAATAGTGCTGATACCGCTGCCTTCAAAAACGTATGGGTTTTCTGCGAGCAGCGTCAGGGCGTGATGATGCCCACCACCTTCGAACTGATCTCCGAGGGCCGGAAGCTGGCTAACGAGCTGGGCGTGGAGCTGTGCGGCATTCTGCTGGGCGACAACGTCAAGGGCATCGCGGCTGAGCTGGGCCAGTATGGCGCAGACAAGGTCTATGTGTATGATTCCCCGCTGCTGAAGGACTTCACCACCGATGCCTACACCAAGGTGATCGTGGAGGCCGTTGAGGAGCTGAAGCCCGAGGTGCTGCTGTTCGGCGCCTCCAACATCGGCCGTGACCTGGCTCCCCGCTGCGCCGCCCGCCTGCACACCGGTCTGTGCGCGGACTGCACCCATCTGGACATCGATATGCCCAACTACAAGGGCTTCCTGAAGGAAGCCTCCACGCTGCCCGAGGAGCGCATCGAGAAGCTGGGCACCGTGAAGATCGCCGGTGAGGATCACGATGTGTCCCGCGACCTGAAGATGACCCGTCCGGCCTTCGGCGGTCACCTGATGGCCTCCATCATCTGCCCCCGCTTCCGCCCCGCCATGG
>ENA-OUOU01000376-OUOU01000376.1-human-gut-metagenome-genome-assembly--contig:-NODE-376-length-28459-cov-9.678179_pt1 | contig 28459 bp, 24 predicted proteins | sample MGYA00237936_ERZ548765 | MGnify/ENA primary metagenome ERZ548765 (study PRJEB26490, sample SAMN05356889) | human gut metagenome | biome: terrestrial biome; feature: human-associated habitat; material...
TGGCATTGCCGGAAACGGAACGGTAGAAGAGGACATCAAAAAATATATAGGATAAAAGGAATTTAATAATTTTATATTACAATAGGATATGAGAGCATCAAAATATCAATTCGAGGAGTGGCCAACCGATCTGCTGATCGATTATGCCCTCAAGATTCATCACCGTGGAATCCGTGAGAAGGGTCCGGAAATCCTCAGTCTCATCCACTCGATGATGGGTGAGAATCAGTTAATGGCAGAAATAGAGAGTCTCTTCAGCGAGTGCATGCTTGACCTGGAGAACCATCTGCAGAAGGAAGAGCAGGTCCTCTTTCCGTTCACCTATCAACTGATGGAATCGCAGCTTACGGGTCAGCCTGCAGCGCCGATACATTGCGGCTCTGTAGCCATGCCTATTCACGTGATGATACTGGAACATGATAATGAGACCAAGCGCCAGCAGCGCCTCAGAAAGCTCACAAACAACTACACCCCGGCAGCTGATGCCAGCGGAGATTATAAGTTGCTACTGAGTCTGCTGAAGAATTTCGCAGAAGATCTGAACGAGCATGTCTATATAGAGAATGAGATCATCTTCCCTCGCAGTCAGCTGCTGGAACAGCAGCTACTGAGTTAAGGGAGAATTTGCAGCCGTTAGACAACGTCCATGCCGAGCATACAACAATAAAGGGAGATTTCTTGGCGAAATCTCCCTTTATCTATTGCAAAAAGCAGCTATAATTTCTTGATTTCATCTAATGACAACTGGGTTGCTGCTGTCACTTGCTCGGCAGACAAGCCCATTGCAAGAAGACGACGGGCTGTGGCCTTCTTCTCATCTTTGGCTCCTTCGGCACGACCTTCGGCACGACCTTCTTCGCGTCCTTCGGCACGACCTTCTTCTCGTCCTTCTTCTCGACCATCGGCAAGACCTTTCTGCCAGCCATCATCATAACCCGTCTTGATAACGCTGCGCTGATAGCGCAGATTCTCCATGTGACGGACATAATCATTCTTTTCTGCTACGGTCAACTTATCTATATCCAGGCATTTGCGGGCATCTGCCAAACCTGGGGCCTGGGCTGCCTCGCTGATCTCGCCAGTCTTGAGAAACTCGATCCATTCATCCAGATTGTTCACCGCCAGCTTATCGAAGTTGTTCACGCAGAGCAGATAATACTCCGGGAATATGTCTCCGGCTTCGCGATTAGTCTTGCGCCCCTGAGGGATTTCATCACCGAAGAAGAGTTCACTCTGTCGGTTGGAGAGTTTCAGGATATCATTCGGCTGATGCAGTCCCTGGAACATCGTCTTGCCATGATATACATAATCCTTAGCCTGTCCCAATGTGAAATACACGATATTGATGGAATATACCTTGCGCACCTTGTCGTAATCATCGCCCAGACTGATATTGTCTGTGATGACCTTGGAAACTCCATAGAGCATACGGTGGAAATAGGTATGTTCCCGGGTATTCTGTATCTCGAAGATGATGAATTCTCCCTTCTCATCCTCTGCCAGGATATCCACTCTGTTGAATTTATCATTCTCGGTCTGCTGGTTGCTCTCACTATCCAGGAATCGGTTGATCTTGAATTTCTCGTTCAGCAGCGAACACATAAAGCCTTCCAGCACGGCATAGTTTGCCTTGTTGCGAAGCAGGCGCTTCATCGCCCAGTCAAATCTGATATAATTTGCCATATTCTTCCTCCATAATTAATAAATATATTGCAAAGATTGTGCCAGCGAGCGCAATGAAAGCTTGCTTTCAAATTGCCGAGTGCCACTAATCTTCTGCAAAGATACGCTGATTTTTTGTAACTTCCAAACATTTCAAGAAGTTTTTATTCCAGCTTCTTACAGAAGACAAATATTTAATTCGATTCATTTGCCAATCCTATCATAGCGATGAATATCATCCATCGTGACCGCTCATACCGCTTGTTCTCCCATCTTACGTGCAGATAGGAGATTGCCACGATGAAAGCATTGATGAGCATGAAGATAAAACATGCAAACCGAAATAGTAATAATGAGTCTATACGCTTCTTAAAATACTGGTTATGGTAAATAACTTTACAAGTTGAACGTTGCGGAAAAATCTCTTAAGAGAAGCTGTCGTTTTCCTTAAGGGAAAATTCTCAATCTCTTTTTCTCCCATTTTCCAGGCGTTTTCGTCTGATTCTCTCTTCCTTGAATATTGTTTACACGGATATTCCCCCAACCAGTATGTTTTGGCAGGTTGGGGGAATATTATGTGTTAAAATCACAAAAAAACTTTGCGTTGTCAGGGTTTTGATGTATATTTGCAGAACTAATTTAAAATATTAATGATTATGTCAACAACAGCAGCAAGAATCCCAACTTCGTTCAGGTTCCAAAGCAGTTTGCTGGAGGAACTGAAAGAAAAGGCTAAGGCTAGCAATCGCAGCCTTAACAACTATGTGGAAAGTCTTCTCATTAGTATTCTCCATCCTTCTGAAGTTGTAGAGGATAATACAATTGATGAAGAATTGCAGAAGAAGATTGATAAAGCAATGGATGAATATAAAAAAGGAGAGACTCTTCATTTTGAAAATTCAACCGAGATGAACAAATGGCTTGATTCTCTATGATTTACAAAATAGATTATTCAAAAGATGCCACTAAAGTTATCAAAAAATGGAAAAAATCGAATAGGCCTCTTTTTGAGAAACTAAGAAAGGTTCTGAATAGTATAGCAGAAACACCTCGTGAAGGTATTGGGCATCCTGAGGCAATGAAAGGGGGAAACGATATAACTTATTCCCGCCATATTACAGCTCATGACAGAATTATATATAATGTTTTTGATGATATTATAACTGTAGTTGTAATTGAAGTTGAAGGTCACTATAATGACAAATAACTCGCAAAAATATAATCTCCCCATAAGCCAGGCTACAGAAGCCTGTGCTTATGGGGAGATCTTGTTTTATTGTGATAGCTTTGTGATGTCACTGAGTCGCTTTCCTATTTCGTATGTCTCTTCAGGAAGATGCTGTGGTCGATGCAGGCTGGGAGCTCTTCCTTATAGTGAGTAACCATGATCATCGTCTTGTTCTTTCGCTTGCAGAATACCTCGATGATATCCTTTACCAGGCGGCGGTTTCTGTTGTCAAGACCATGAAGAGGTTCGTCGAGGATGAGGAGCTCGGGATCCTTCACGAAGGCGCGTGCCAGAAGTACCAGGCGCTGCTCGCCACTTGACAGTTTCAGAAAACCACGATCTTCCAACCCCTCCAGACCGAACACCTTCATCCAGAAACGGCACTGGTCCATATCCTCTTCCTTTGGCTTTACATAGAGACCCACAGAATCGGTAAGACCGCTCGCCACGATGCGGATGGCTGGCATATCTCGCTGATAGGAACGGTGAAGCTCTGGAGATACATAGCCGATATGCTTCTTGATATCCCAGATGCTCTCGCCGCTGCCACGAGGATTGCCGAAGAGGGCGATGTCACAGGCGTAGCTCTGCGGATTGTCGGCACATACCAGACTGAGCAGGGTACTCTTGCCGGCACCATTCTGTCCGCTCAGCGCCCAGCGCTCGCCATTGTTGACCGTCCAGTCGAGATCGTTGAGGATGATGCGCTCGCCATACTGGATGCGAACCTTGTTCATCTTCACCACTTCCTGACTATGATATTCCCGGTCGCTATATGGCAGGTCGATGATGGCCTGTTCTAATTCTTCGCATAATACGTGGGCAGGGATGGGGTTGCGCTGTGCCAGATATTCTTCCTTGGTAAGCTTAGGATATACCTTCATATCCTTCACTTCTACCACGTGGGTGATGAACTCTGGAATGTCATCGCTCTTGCTCAATACGAGGATGATCTGCAGATGATGCTCGGTGGTGAGTGACTTGAGAAGCTCCTTGAGCTGGTCGCGGGTGTCGGCATCCAGACCGATGAACGGGTTGTCCATGATCAGTACGCGAGGCTCTGAGAAGAGGGTAGAGGCAAGCTTGAACTTGCGGAGCTCTCCACTGCTCAGCAGGATGGTGTATTTGTCGAGCAGGTGGTGCATGTGGAACAGCTCGTAGATGTGTTCCTGCAGCTGTCTGCGCTCCGGCGTATCTTCGCCAGCCATCTGATAAGCCTCTTCCAGCTTATCCTTGACGATAGGCGTGTTCTCATCTATTTCCAGCTGGTTCCAGCGCTGCTGCAGGAAGTAGGTGCGGTCGTTGTCGCCTCCGTAGGTGTCACGGAAGGTGATATACTTGATATTGTCGCTCACCAGGGATTTGGTACTAGGAGAAAAGTCGTAATCAGGATCGTGCATCAACAGCGGGTGTCTGCCCACAAGGATGTCCACGAACATCGACTTACCTCCACCATTGGGACCTACGATAGCGATATGCTCGCCGTCGCATGCCTCGAAGTTAACTGGCTCAGCCATACGCCATTCCGGCATACGGGTTACGCCATTCTGAATACTGATAATCTTTTGCATCTCTCTTATTTTTTATTGATATGTTGCTTGATAACAGGGTGATATTTCCGGGCTGGGCTACTTGTGCGTGGTACGGTTGATAGCCGCCAGAAGCTTTGCCTGCGGGCCCGTCATGCCTGTACCTTTCTCTATGCGGCTGGCGTTCTTGGTAGCAAAATCCTTCCAGCTGCTATAGTGCCTGTCGCCCGTTTCGGGTCTGCCCATCTGCAGGAAATGGCAGTAGGCAGCGCCCAGGGCATCGGTGGCATCCATGTATTTCGGCATCTCGTCTTCCCGGATGTTGAGCATGCGCTGCAGCATCGCCGCCACCTGCTCCTTGGAAGCCTGACCTTGTCCGGTAATTGCCATCTTGATTTTCAGCGGAGCGTACTCGTGGATGGGTACGTCGTGGTGGATGGCGGCAGCGATAGCCACTCCCTGTGCCCTGCCGAGCTTGAGCATCGACTGCACATTCTTGCCGAAGAAGGGAGCCTCTATCGCCATCTCGTCGGGCAGATAGGAGTCGATGATGCCAGTCACCCGCTCGAAAATCCTGCCGAGTCGCAAGTAGGGATCTTTCTCCTTGCGCATATCGATGACGCCCATCACCACCAGTTCTGCCTTGTTGCCGATGACGCGTATCACGCCATAGCCCATCACGTTGGTGCCGGGGTCAATGCCCAGGATGATCTTTTCTGTGTTCGATTTCTTCTGAATCATCTGAATGCTGTATCTTCTGAATCCTTGGAATTCTGAATGCTGTATCTTCCTGAATCTATCGGTCCATATATGGATTATGAGCCAATTCCTCGCCGATGCTGGTAGCCTCACCGTGGCCTGGCAGCACCTGTGTCTCATCCGGCAACATGCCGAGATGGCGCAGGCTGTTGATGATGCGGAACATGCTGCCGCCAGGGAAATCGGTTCTGCCGATTGAACTCTTGAAGAGGGTATCGCCCGAGAAGAGTACGTGCTCAGCCTCGCAATAGAAGCATACGGAGCCGTTGCTGTGGCCCGGAGTCTCGATGATGGTGAATTCGTGATTGCCGAACTTGATTACCTCATCTTCCTCAAAGAAATGACCGATAGGAGGGAAGTGGGTGTCGAGCTGCATCTGGTAGAATGTCTCTGCCTGATGAGCCAGACCCTTCATCAGCTTCTCATCGCCCTGTGCCACTTCCGGCTTCAGTCCGAACTCCTGGTAGATGGTATCGTTGCCGAAATTATGGTCGAGATGACCATGGGTAACGAGGAGATGAACAGGCTTCAGATTGTTCTTTCTGATATACTCGGTGATCGCCTTGCGCTCTTCAGGATAGAAGGCGCCGCAATCTATGATGACGCACTCGAGGGTGTCATCGCTTACCACGTAGCAGTTTTCCTGCAACATGTTGACTTGGAATCTTTCGATATGTAGCATTTTACTTTTTTCTTTAATTTAAGCAGGAACATAAACCAGCTGCTTGTCCTGGCTGAACCACTCCTCATCGAAGAAGGTGCTGAGAGGGGTGATTTCCGAAATCTTATAATACTGCTTGAGCTCCTCCTTCAGATTGCCGCCCTTGAGGCAGAGCAAACCGTTGGGCAGGGCATTCTGACCAGCCTTCTTGAAGTTCTTCTTGATGATCTTCATCAGGTCGGGCAACTGCATCACGGCACGGCTCACCACGAAGTCGTACTTGCCTTTCTCGTCCTCGCCGCGCAGGTGTTCAGCCACCAGGTTCTTGAGTCCGATAGCGCCAGCCACCTCATTGCACACCTTGATCTTCTTGCCGGTGCCGTCGATGAGCTTGAACTTGCACTCAGGGAAGAGGATGGCGAGCGGGATGCCCGGAAAACCACCGCCGCATCCGAAGTCGAGAATCTCTGAACCCGGGCGGAAGTTGATCGCCTTGGCAATAGCCAGAGAGTGGAGCACATGGTGCTCGTAGAGGTTGTCGATATCCTTGCGGCTGATGACATTGATCTTGGCATTCCAATTGCGATACAGACCGTCGAGGGCAGCGAACTGCTTCTTCTGCTCGTCGGTGAGGTGAGGGAAATATTTCTCTATGATATTCATTCTATCTTGTTTTTGTTTCTTTCTATCTATTTTATTAATGTATTCAAGTTTCGCAAGTATGCTCCACACGCCCTGAAAGGGCAGAAGCTCCTAGCCCAGGGCATCGCCCTGGGTAATGATGGGTGCAAGTCTGTCGCCCTGTAAGGGCAAAAGCCTTCAAATACCAGGCAATATACAAAGCTTTTGCCCTTACAGGGCGCCTTGCTGATTGCTTGTATACCCAGGGCGCTGCCCTGGGCTAGGAGCTTCTGCCCTTTCAGGGCGTGTGGGTGAGATACTTGCGAAACTTCAGTTAATGTATATAAACCGATGCAAAGGTAGTGCAAATTGTAGATAAAACAAAATAAAATTAGCTTTTTTTGTATATTTAGTAGTTATTTCGGGGCTTGTTAGCAAAAAAATGTGTACCTTTGCACCCGAAAAAGATGTTAGATAGTATTTATTTAATATAAAAAGTAATGATAAAAGCAGCATTATTCGACTTAGACGGCGTGGTTTTCGATACCGAAAGCCAGTATTCCGTGTTCTGGGGGATGATAGGCAAGGAGTATCATCCGGAGATTTCAGACTTTGCGCTTCGCATCAAGGGACAGACTCTGGTTCAGATCTACGACAAGTACTTCTCTGACGATGCCACATTCGCTCATATTGCCGGATACACCGATTGCAAGTCGGAACAGGCTAAGATAACAGCCCGGCTCGATGAATTCGAGCAGAATATGTCGTATCCTTACATTCCCGGATTCGAAACTTTCCTGAAAGACTTGAAAGCGCATGGTGTGAAGTGCGCTGTGGTGACGAGCAGCAATCTGCTGAAGATGGAGCAGGTGTATAAGCATCATCCTGAGTTCAAGACCAATTTTGACCGCGTGCTCACCAGCGAAGATTTTGCCAAGAGCAAGCCGGATCCAGACTGTTATCTCAAGGGCGCTGCCTGTTTCGGAGCAAAGCCGGAGGAATGCGTGGGTCTGGAGGACAGCTTCAATGGACTGAAGGCTGTGAGAGCTTCGGGTGCCTTTACCCTCGGACTCGCTACTACCAATTCTGCAGAGAGCATCCAGCCATACAGCGACTATGTGATAGCCGATTACAATGGATTCGGATACGATGATCTGGAGAAGATTGTAGAGACGAAGATCTGATTTAAGATAATCTGAAAAATAGACTGATAAGAGTAATACTTTTAAGTAAACACAATTATATGGGATATTTATCTACAGACAAAAAGAAAATCACAACCAAGACCTACGCCGAAATGAAGGCGGCAGGTGAGAAGGTTACGATGCTTACTGCCTACGATTTCACTACCGCAGGCATCATCGATGCAGCTGGCATCGATACCATCCTGATAGGTGATTCGGCTAGTAATGTGATGGCTGGAAATGCTGATACATTGCCTGTCACCGTAGATCAGATGATTTATCACGCACGCAGTGTGGCTCGCGCCTGCAATCATGCACTCGTGCTCTGTGATATGCCTTTCGGCAGCTATCAGGTTTGCAAGGAAGATGCCTTGCGCAATGCCTGCCGAATGATGAAGGAGACGGGCGTGGATGCGCTGAAGCTGGAAGGTGGCGTGGAAATCCTGGATACTGTTCAGGCACTCATCAATGCCGGTATTCCTGTTTGCGGCCATCTCGGACTTACTCCTCAGAGCGTGAACAAGTTTGGCGGTTACGGCATCCGTGCCAAGGAGGATGCAGAGGCAGAGAAGCTGATCAGCGATGCTAAAGCACTGGATAAGGCTGGCTGTTTTGCCATCGTTCTGGAGAAGGTTCCTGCCAAACTGGCGGCTGAAGTTTCACGTCAGGTAAACGCTGTAACTATCGGTATTGGAGCAGGTAACGGTTGTGATGGACAAGTGCTGGTTTATGCTGATGCGCTCGGTATGACCCAGGGCTTCAAGCCAAAATTCCTGCGTCATTTTGCCCAGGTAGGCGAGGAGATGCAGAAGGGAGTAAAGGCTTATATCGATGCCGTGAAGAGCGTGGAGTATCCAAGCGCAGAAGAGAGCTACTAGGATGGATACGCAAAATACCCCGGTGCATTTTAATCTGTGGCACCGTGACTTCTGGTGTCTCTGCTTCGCCAATCTCTTCCTGATGACGAGCATCTACATGCTCCTCATAAGCATACCTTATTTTATGGCTAAGGAGGGATATTCCGTTACTCAGATGGGCGTGGTTTATGCTGCTTATGGCTTGGGCATCTTTCTTCTGGGTGGCTTCTGCTCCTATCTGGTGCAGCGCTATCGTCGCAATAGGGTATGCCAGATATCCATCCTGGGTGTGGCGGTCAGTCTCGTCGTACTTTATTATCTGGAAACCTTCTGGAACATCAAGGTGGGCTTCGAGATGCTGGTGGCGATGCGTCTGATTCAGGGTGCTTTCCTGGGCTTGGCAGAGATGTCGCTGGCGAGTACGCTGATTATCGATACCTGTGAATCTTTCCAGCGTACGGAGGCGAATTATATCACCTCCTGGTTTGCCCGCTTTTCCATTGCGGTAGGTCCATTGCTGTCGCTTCTGGTCTATAATGTCTTCAGTATGAAAGTCGTTTTTCCGGTAGCCTCAGTATTGGCATTGGTTGCTTTGGTGCTGGTTTCCAGAGTGAAGTTCCCGTTCAAGGCTCCGTCAGAAAACGTGTCACTCATCAGCAGCGACCGCTTCTTCCTGCCTCAGGGATTTCCGCTGTTCATCAATATTGTATGTATCATGGTGATACCGGGCTTCTATCTGTCGCTGCCTCATTCTCTCACCGTCTATGCGATGTTTTTTTGCGGACTGTTTCTGGCATTGGTGGCAGAGAAATACGCTTTTGCTGATGCAGAGCTGAAGAGTCAGGTAATCGGGGGACTGATATTAATCGCGGCAGCAGAATTTGTTTCCTTAAGCGATCAGGGTTTTGCCGAAGAGATGCTTGTACCTGCCTTGCTTGCCTTGGGAGTGGGTATCATTGGAAGCCGATTCCTGCTTTTCTACATCAAGCTTGCCAAGCATTGCCAGCGTGGCACCAGTATGAGCTCCTTCTTCCTGGCGTGGGAACTGGGGTTGAGCTTAGGAATCGGATTGGGTTTCTGGCTGGTGAAGGACTTGTATCCGAAGGGCCTTAGTATGGATTCGGTGATCTTGAATCCTGTGTATAAGGAACTTCTGTATCCGACTTTCGGATTGACAGTGGTTTCTCTCCTAATGTATAATTTCCTAGTACATCCATGGTATATGAAGCATCGCAATCGCTGATGCTTCGTGTGCCTGCTTTATTAAAAGTTTCTAAAAATAGCGTTTGTGAAACTTTTTTAATATAATTTAGTTAGCTTTATTCGCTTTTGTGCTCATAATTGAGTACTTTTGCGTTTGATTTGAGAACGGAGGGCATTTTGGAAGTGCCCTTTGTTCAGTTTTTAGAATGAATTAAACGTAAAATTGATAATAAGATTATGGCAGAAGCTATTGATATCCGTGAGTTGAATATCCGGATTGAACAACAGAGTCAGTTCGTTACCAACCTGGTAATGGGCATGAACAAGGTCATCGTAGGTCAGAAGCACCTCGTTGACTGTCTCCTTATCGGTCTTCTCTCTGATGGTCACATCCTCCTGGAAGGTGTACCTGGTCTGGCGAAGACTCTTGCAATCAAAACATTGTCACAGTTGATTAGTGCAGACTATAGCCGCATACAGTTTACACCCGATTTGTTGCCTGCCGACGTGATTGGTACGCAGATCTATTCGCAGAAGGATGAAGCCTTCCATGTGAAGCGAGGACCTGTGTTTGCCAACTTCGTCCTGGCAGATGAGATCAACCGTGCTCCAGCCAAGGTGCAGAGTGCCTTGCTTGAGGCGATGCAGGAACATCAGGTAACCATCGGCGAGCAGACTTTCCATTTGCCTAATCCATTCCTGGTGATGGCTACCCAGAACCCGGTGGAGCAGGAGGGTACCTATCAGTTGCCTGAGGCTCAGGTGGACCGTTTCCTCCTCAAGGTTATCATCGATTATCCTACCATCGAAGAAGAAAAGCTCATCATCCGTGAGAACATCCAGGGCGGTCTGCCTACCGTGACTCCGGTTACTACAGCCGAGGAAATCCTGAAGGCTCGCAGCATCGTCAACGAGGTGTATATCGATGAGAAAATTGAGCAGTATATTGCCGACATAGTCTTCGCTACCCGTTATCCAGACCGTTACGGCCTGGGCGAATTGAAGGATATGATTACCTTTGGCGGCAGTCCTCGTGCCAGCATCTCACTTGCCAAGGCAGCCAGAGCCTACGCCTTCATCAAGCACCGTGGCTACGTGATTCCTGAGGATGTACGTGCCGTGGCTCACGATGTGCTCCGCCACCGCATCGGCCTCTCTTATGAGGCAGAGGCAAGCGAAATCACCAGCGAGGAAATCGTCAGCCGCATCATCAACAAGGTTGAAGTGCCTTGATTTAGTTCAAAATTCAAAGTAAATTAAGTTGGATACACAAGATATCTTAAAGAAAGTTCGGAAGATCGAGATCAAGACTCGCGGATTGAGCCAGAACATCTTCGCCGGCCAGTATCATTCTGCCTTCAAGGGTAGGGGAATGGCCTTTGCCGAGGTGCGCGAATATCAGTATGGTGACGACGTGAGAGACATCGACTGGAATGTGACGGCTCGCTTCCATCGCCCTTTCGTCAAGGTCTTTGAAGAAGAGCGAGAGCTTACCGTGATGCTGATGGTGGATGTGAGCGGTTCGCTCGATTTCGGTACCATGCGCCAGATGAAGCGCGACCTGGCTACCGAGATAGCTGCAACCCTTGCCTTCAGTGCCATCCAGAACAACGACAAGATAGGTGTCATCTTCTTTTCCGACAGAATAGAGAAATATATCCCTCCCAAGAAGGGACGCAAGCATATCCTCTACATCATTCGTGAGATGCTCGACTTTCATCCCGAGAGTCAGCGTACCGATATCGGATGTGCCCTGGAATACTTCACGAGGGTGATGAAGCGTCATTGCACGGCTTTCGTCATCAGCGACTTCTACGATAGCAAGGACTATCAGCACCAGCTGCAGATAGCCAACCAGAAGCACGATGTGGTGGGAATCCAGGTGTATGATCCGCGTGCCAAGCAGCTGCCCGACGTGGGACTGCTCAAGGTGATGGATGCCGAGACGGAACACGAGATGTATATCGATACCAGTTCTAAGAAATTGAGAGTGGCTCACACCCAAAACTGGTTGCGACAGCAGGAGAATCTGCGACAGCTCTTTGCCAAGAGCAAGGTAGATTGGACTTCGGTAGCCACCAACGAGGACTTCTCGAAGGCGCTCCTGATGCTGTTCAAACAGAGAGGCTAAAGTAAGATAACATGAAAATAAAGAATATCATATTGACGATGGCGCTGATGGGTTGCTCTACGCTGGCTTTCGGTCAGACCGTGGAGCAGCGCATGGATTCCCTGCAGCTGCTTATCGGACAGCAGACCATCCTGCACCTCAAGGCTACTGCCCGGAAGGGTGCCAGAATTGTGCTGCCATCCTTCAAGCCTCAGGACCAGATTGTACCTGGTGTAGAGGTGGTGGAGCAGAGCAAGGGCGACACGATGCAGATGGGTGATGACCGCATCCAGGTGAGCCGCGACTATACGCTTACCTCTTTCGGTGAGAAGGTGTATGTGGTTCCTGCACTCGATGTGAAGATCGACGGCAAGAGCTATCACGGAAATCCGTTGGCGCTGAAGGTGCTCACCGTTCCGGTAGATACGGTGCATCCTAACCAGTTCTATCCGGCAAAGGGTGTACAGGATAATCCTTTCGAGTGGAGTGAGTGGAGCTTCGCCTTCTGGTTGAGCCTGCTGATGATTATCATCTGTGGCGCAATGATTTATCTCCGTAATCGTCTGAAGAAGAACAAGCCTATCATCGCCCGCATCCGCATCGTGAAGAGGGTGCCTGCCCATGAGAAGGCGCTGCGTGAAATCAATGACATCAAGCATCATCATACCAGCGCCAGCCAGGAGACTCAGAAAGAGTACTACACCCAGTTGACCAATACGCTGCGTGCCTATATCGTGAGCCGCTTCGGATTCAATGCGATGGAGATGACCAGTGGAGAAATCATCGAGCACCTGCGTGCTTCGGGCGACCAGAAGATGATAGATGAGTTGAGAATGCTCTTCTCTACCGCCGACCTGGTGAAGTTTGCCAAGTACGAGATTCCGATGAACGAGAACGATGCCAACCTGGTGAATGCCATCAACTTCATCGACCAGACGAAGACCGATGAGCAGCCTAAGGAAGAGAAAATCGTTCCAACGCTCAGCACCGAAGACCAGAAGTCGCAGCAGCAGCGCCGACTCATCAAGACCCTGCTCTGGGTGGGCGGTATCAGCGTAGTTGCCATCTTCGGCTACATCGTTTATCAGGTAGCGATGCTCGTGATGTAAATGTCATCAGGCTCAGAAATCTGGAGCTGGTGATGTAAACAATAAAAAGAAATTAAGAAATGGAATTTGCAAGTAAAGCATATTTTCTGCTGCTCCTGCTGCTGATACCTTATATATTATGGTATTTCCTGGGCAGGAAGAAGAGCGAGCCTACGATGCGCATGAGTGATACACGAATCTATCAGTATGCTCCCAAGAGCATGCGCGTCAGACTCATCCATCTGCCGATGGTGCTGAGATGTATCTGCTTCGTGCTCATCGTCATCGCCATGGCCCGTCCGCAGACCCACTATTCCTGGGACAACAAGACCGTAGAAGGTATCGATATCATGCTTGCCATGGACGTATCAACCTCTATGCTTGCCGAGGACCTGAAGCCAAACCGTATGGAGGCGGCAAAGGATGTGGCTACCGAGTTTATCTCCGGCCGTCCTACCGACAATATCGGACTCACCATCTTTGCCGGAGAGGCTTTCACGCAATGTCCGATGACCACCGATCATGCCAGTCTGCTCAGACTCCTGCATGATACCCGTACCGATATTGCGGCTCGCGGACTCATTGACGACGGTACCGCTGTGGGTATGGGACTTGCCAACGCCGTGACCCGACTCAAGGATTCCAAGGCAAAGAGCAAGGTGGTAATCCTGCTCACCGACGGTAGTAACAACATGGGTGACATCTCGCCTATGACCGCTGCCGAGATAGCCAAGAGCTACGGCATCAGAGTCTATACCATCGGTGTGGGAACCAACAAGGTGGCGCCTTATCCGATGCCTGTGGCAGGAGGCGTTCAGTATGTCAATATCCCGGTGGAAATCGATACCCCGACGCTGCGCGACATCGCTCAGACCACCGATGGAAACTTCTATCGTGCTACGAGTACTGCCGAGTTGAAGAAAATCTACAAGGACATCGACAAGTTGGAGAAGTCTAAGTTTAATGTGAAGCATTTTGCCAAGCGTTATGAGGCCTATCAGCCTTTTGCCCTGGGTGCACTCCTGATACTGCTTCTGGAGATATTGCTCCGCCTCACTTGGTTCAGAAGAATTCCTTGATGAAAGAGGAGTTTAGACAAAATAGATTATAACATCATATAAATATGTTAAGATTTGAAGATCCTACGTTTCTCTGGCTGCTCTGGCTGATACCGGTGCTCATACTGGTTCGTCTGGTAGGCTGGAGAAGGCGAAAGGCTAAGCTGAAAAGATTGGGCGATCCGGAACTGCTCAAGCAGTTGATGCCCGACATATCCAAATACCGTCCTACGGTGAAGTTTGTGCTGATGCTTGCTGCCTTGGCACTCGTCATCGTGATGGTGGCTCGCCCTCAGATGGGAAGCAAGATTTCTCACGACAAGCGTAATGGCATCGAGACGATGATCTGTCTCGATATCTCCAATTCCATGCTTGCCGAGGATGTGGCTCCTTCCCGTCTCGACAAGAGCAAGATGCTGATAGAGAATCTGGTAGATAACTTCAGCAACGACAAGATCGGACTGATCGTCTTTGCAGGCGATGCCTTCGTGCAGTTGCCTATCACCAGCGATTATGTATCGGCAAAGATGTTCCTGCAGAATATCACACCGGGGCTGATCCAGACTCAGGGTACCAATATCGGCGATGCCATCTCGCTTGCCACCAAGAGTTTTACCCAGCAGGACAATGTGGGTAGAGCCATCATCGTGATTACCGATGGTGAGAACCATGAGGATGGTGCCAAGGAGGCAGCCGAGATTGCCCAGAAGAAGGGCATCAACGTGTTTATCCTCGGTATCGGTAATACCAAGGGTGCTCCTATCCCGATGGGCGATGGCTCTTATCTGAAGGATCACGCAGGCAATACCGTGATGACTGCCCTCAACGAGCAGATGTGCCGCGAACTGGCGCAGGCTGGCAAGGGTCAGTATATCCATGTGGATAATACGAGCGATGCTGAAAAGGCATTGAATGATGACCTTACCAAGTTGCAGAAGGGAGATATGACCAGCGTGATATACAGTGCCTACGATGAACAGTTTCAGGCTGTGGGCATTCTCATCATCCTCCTGCTCATCATCGAGGTCTGCATGCTGGAAGTAAAGAATCCGTTGCTCAGGAACATCAAGTTCTTCAAAAGGGATTCCTTGAAGCTGCCGAAATAATCGGGGCAGAAAGTCAGGTCTGTCACCTATTTGCCCTGAACGGTTGTTTTCCGGTTTCGTTTCCGGAGTCGCCCTGAAAGGGCAGAAGCTCTTAGCCCAGGGCATCGCCCTGGGTAATACGAGTAGTAGCAAAGCGCCCTGAAAGGGCAAAAGCTTTAAAATATAGATGTAAAAATGAAGTATATACATTTTATAATAGTAACAGTGGCAATGTTGCTGGTGGGTACGGCACAAGCCGGAGCCCAGACTGATCGCAACCTGATCCGTCAGGGCAATCGTGCCTTCAAATCTCAGAAATGGGCAGTGGCAGAAACCCAATATCGCAAGGCTATCTCCAAGAATCAGAAGAATCCACAGGCGATATACAATCTTGGTTGTGCGCTCATGGCGCAGCAGAAAGACTCCATGGCGATACAGCAGTTTACCAATGCTGCCCAGTTGGAAACCAACCGCCTCCGCCGTGCAGCCAGCTATCACAACATGGGCGTGATCATGCAGAACCACCGTGAATATGCCCAGGCCATCGAATACTACAAGATGGCGCTGAGATGCAATCCACAGGACAATGAGACCCGTTATAATCTTGCCCTCTGCAAGAAGTTGCTCAAGAACAATCCGCAAAACAAGGATAAGAACAAGAACAACAAGGATAAGAACAAGGACAAGAACAAGAAGGATCAGAATAAGGACAAGAACAAAGACAACAAGGATAAAAACGACGATAAGAATAATAAGAACGACAAGAACAAGAATAAGAATAACAAAAATAATCAGAACCAAAAACAGCCGAACCAGGACAAGATGAGCCGCGAGAATGCCGAGCAGCTCCTGAATGCCGCCGTTCAGCAGGAGCAAGCCACCAAGCGCAAGTTGCAGAAGGCGATGAGCCAGCCACGCAGAAAGGCTTACGACAAGAATTGGTAAAGGATTAGATGAGATAAAAATACGATTTACATATAATATTTAGCTATTATTTAAGATACGATATGAAAAGAATAGGTTGGTATTTGATATTGCTGATATGCTTGCTAGGCTACCAGGTGCATGCGGTGGCCCAGCATATCTCCGTGTCGGCTCCATCGCACGTAGCGGCTGGAGAAAACTTCCGTGTCGCCTATACCATCAACACCCGTGATGTAGAGGAATTCAGAATGGGTGCAGTGCAGGATGGACTCGAAGTCATCGCAGGCCCTTACACATCCTCGCAATCCAGTTATCAGATGATCAACGGACATACCTCGTCCTCTTCATCTGTAACCATCACCTACACCCTTTATGCGGCAAAGAATGGTACCTTCAACATTGGTGCTTCCCACGCCGTCGTAGGAGGCAGGAGCCTGGCTTCTCACGCCGTGAGGATTACGGTGTCGGGTCACGCCCAGCATACCAACGGCGCTCCTAGCATGCACGGACAGAATAGCTACGACCAACCTCGTATGCGTACCGCAGGCTCTGCCATCTCGGGCAGCGACCTCTTCATCAAGGTGTCTGCCAACAAGAAGAGAGTACACGAGCAGGAACCTATCTTGCTTACCTACAAGGTATATACACAGGTGGAACTCACCCAGCTGGAAGGCAAGATGCCAGACCTGAAGGGATTCCACAACCAGGAAGTACCTCTGCCACAGCAGAAGACCTTTCATACCGAAATGGTGAACGGTCGTCCTTACAAGTGTGTCACCTGGAGCCAGTATGTGATGTATCCTCAGATGACCGGTAAGCTGGAGATTCCTTCCATCACCTTCAAGGGCATCGTGGTACAGCAGAACCGCAATGTTGACCCTATGGAGGCCTTCTTCAATGGCGGATCCGGATATGTAGAGGTAAAGAAGGACATCAAGGCTCCGGGTATCACCCTGCAGGTAGATCCGTTGCCTCAGCGCCCTGCCAACTTCTCGGGTGGAGTAGGTAAGTTCAATATCTCTGCTTGTCTTGACAAGAAGGAAATCAAGGCAGGCGAACCGATTACGCTCCGTGTGATTGTGGGAGGTATCGGAAACCTCAAGTTGCTTAAGCAGCCAGTAGTGAATTTCCCGAAGGATTTCGACAAGTATGATGCCAAGGTAACAGATAAGACCCGACTCACTGCCAATGGAGTGGAGGGTAATATGATCTACGATTTCCTGGCTGTTCCTCGCAATCAGGGCAGCTATACCATTCCTGCCGTGGAGTTCACCTATTATGATACCAGCAAGAATGCGTATAAGACCATCAAGACCCAACCTTTCACTCTGAACGTGGAGAAGGGAGATGGATCAACATCCGAGTCGGCTGACTATACCAGCAAGGACAAGGATATCCATACCATCATGTTGGGCAAGACCTCACAGCATCAGGCAGATGATATGTTCTTCGGAAGCTTCGGCTACTGGATCTGTCTGCTCATTCCGCTCATCGCCTTCTTCGTGCTGCTGGTGGTATTCCACCGCAGAGCCATCGAGAATGCCGACATCGTGAAGAAGCGCTCCAACAAGGCGGGCAAGATAGCCACCAAGCGTCTGCGCATGGCCAACAAGCTGATGCTGCAGGGCAAGCAGGGCGAGTTCTATGATGAGGTGATGCGTGCCCTCTGGGGATATATGAGCTACAAGCTGAACATGCCGGTAGAGCAGCTCTCTCGTGAGAATATCCGTGAGAAACTCTTCGCCCACGATGTGGACGATGTTACAATACAGAAGTTTACTTCCGCTCTCGATGAGTGCGAGTTCGAGCGTTATGCTCCAGGCGATCCTGCCGGCAATATGAACCGTACCTTCGAATCGGCAATGACAGCGATTATGGAAATAGAAAATGCAATCAATGCGACTCGCAAGAACGCCAAGAAGCATCCTGCCGGATATTCCTTCGTATGGCTGCTCCTGGCGATGCTGGGCTTCGGCGCTTCTCCGGTATCGGCAATCACCAAGAACAATGCCGATACGGAATACCAGAAGGGCAACTACCAGCAGGCTATCCGCGACTACGAAGAGCTGCTCAAGAATGGTGCCTCTGCCGAGATTTACTACAATCTCGGCAATGCCTACTATCGTACAGACAATATCACCAAGGCGGTGCTCAACTATGAACGTGCCCGTCTGCTCTCGCCTGGAGATGAGGACATCAACTTCAATCTCCAGTTTGCACGCAGCAAGACCATCGACAAGATTACCCCGGTAAGCGAAATGTTCTTTGTTACCTGGTATAAGGCGCTGGTCAACTTCACGAGTGTAGATAACTGGGCGAAGACTGGCATCATCTCCATCATTATGGCGCTGCTGCTCGTGCTGCTCTATCTCTTCGGTCCGCACATCCTGATGCGCAAGATCGGCTTCTTTGGCGGTATCGGCTTCTTCCTCGTCTTCCTGCTGAGCAATCTCTTTGCCTATCAGCAGAAGCAGGCGCTCGACAACCGCAAGGGTGCCATCATCATCTCACCTTCCGTGAACATCAAGAAGACGCCTGCCAAGACCAGTACCGATCAGTTTGTTCTCCACGAGGGTACCCGTGTAGATATCATCGACAAGGGTATGACCGACTGGCGTGGCATCCGCGTAGGCGATGGAAGAGAAGGATGGATTGAGACCAAGCACCTCGAGGAAATCTAGGAGAATGAAGTGGATGGAGCGTCAGACACTGATATCATTCTACATTCAACATTAAATATAAAACAATAAGTAAATGGATTTTAGTTCGATACAAGATCTTGACTTTCAGATACTGCAGTGGTTCAACGGCAGTAACAATGTGATTCTCGACCAGTTGGTGATGTCACTTACTTCGGGTTTCACCTGGATACCGCTCTATCTTGTACTCTTTATCATCGTGATGCGCAATAATGAGACGATTGGGCAGATAGGTCTTATTGTAGGCTGCGCATTCCTGTGCATCCTTTTTGCCGATGGCATTGCTGAGGGAATCATCAAACCGCTGGCGGCAAGATGGCGACCTTCCAACGATCCGCTGGTAAAATATTCCGTACAGGTAGTGGATAATCTTCGTCTGAAGGACTACAGTTTCTGTTCGGCGCATGCAGCCAATACCATGGCGATAGCCGTGTTCTTCTCGCTGCTTGTAAGGAGCAGGATGCTCACCTTCACCCTGGTAGCATGGTCGCTGGTGAACTGCTGGACCCGCCTCTATCTGGGCGTTCATTATCCGCTGGACATCGTTTGCGGCATGCTGCTGGGCATGGTGGTTGGTACGCTGGTATATCTTTTCTTCCATCGTATGTACCGGCGTATGTCACCGGAAATCAAGTATGTTTCGAATCAATATACCTGTACGGGATATGATTGCGATGACATCGATATGATTATGACCGTTCTGATGCTCACCCTCGTATATGTCATCCTGCGTGCCGTCGTTCTGATGACGGGGTTGTAATCAGGCAGTGAGCCTTCTTGGGGGGCATCACTATTTTCAAAAATAAAAAGTTCAATTTTCAAAGAAAGCAATGGATACAAAACATATTAAGATTAGTGATTATAATTACGATTTGCCGGATGAGCGCATCGCCAAGTTTCCTATCTCACAGCGCGACCACAGTAAACTGCTGGTCTATAAGCATGGCGAGGTGAGCGACGATGTATTCTTCCATCTTCCCGACTATCTGCCAAAGGGTGCCATGATGGTATTCAATAATACCAAGGTAATCCAGGCGCGCATGCATTTCCGCAAGGAGACGGGAGCCCTCATCGAGGTGTTCCTGATGGAGCCTGCTGCACCTACCGACTATGAGCTGATGTTCCAGACATCGGGTCACTGCTCATGGCTCTGTATGATTGGTAACCTGAAGAAATGGAAAGAGGGAAGCCTGAAGCGCGACTTCGAGATCAAGGGTCATCAGCTTACTCTCTCTGCTACCATGCGCCGTGGAGATGCGCTCAGCACAGAGGCGGCTGAAATGGTAGCCAAGGGTGGCGGCACCAACTACTGGGTGGATTTCGACTGGGACAACGAGCATGTTTCCTTTGCCGAGATTCTCGAAGCAGTGGGAGAGTTGCCTATCCCTCCTTATCTGAACCGCAAGACAGAAGAAAGTGACAAGACCACTTATCAGACCGTATATTCCAAGATCAAGGGTAGTGTGGCTGCCCCAACAGCCGGTCTGCATTTCACCGATGCGGTGCTCCAGGACCTGGATGCGCATGGCATCGACCGTGAAGAGGTAACCCTTCATGTAGGAGCGGGAACCTTCAAGCCGGTGAAGAGTCTTGAGATAGAAGGTCATCAGATGCATACCGAATATATCGTGGTTCATCGTCGCAGTCTGGAAAAGCTCATCAAGCACGAGTGCCAGGTCATCGCCGTGGGTACTACCAGTGTGCGCACCATCGAGAGTCTCTACTATATGGGCGTGCATCTCATCAAGCATCCTGAGGCGAGTGAAGAGGACCTGCATGTAAAACAGTGGGATCCATACGAGCTGTCGGCAGATGGCAATCTGGTGGATGACATCACTCCGGTGCAGGCTATCCAGGCAATCGTCGATTATCTCGACCGCAACGGATTGGAAGCCCTTCATTCCAGCACGCAGATCATCATCGCTCCAGGTTATACCTATAAGATTGTGAAGATGCTGGTAACCAATTTCCATCAGCCTCAGAGCACCCTCCTTCTCCTGGTGAGTGCCTTCCTGCATGGTGATTGGAAGAAGGTATATGATTATGCCCTCTCTCACGATTTCCGCTTCCTGAGCTACGGAGATTCCTCCCTGCTCATTCCGTAAGGAGAAGAAGAAGTCAGAGCAATAACAGAACTGCTAATCATAAAGTTCAAAGTTCAAAATTCAAAGTTCAAAGTATAAAATATGATTTCAGTAGAAGGACTGAAAGTAGAGTTTGGCGTAAAGCCACTTTTCAATGATGTAAGCTTCGTAATCAACGACCGCGACCGCATTGCCCTGGTAGGTAAGAACGGTGCCGGTAAATCTACGATGCTGAAGATTCTCTGTGGCTTGCAGAAGCCAACCTCCGGCGTAGTGGCTATCCCTAATGAAACCACCATCGGCTATCTGCCTCAGGTGATGAAACTGCAGGATGATACTACCGTGAAACAGGAAACCCGAAAGGCTTTCGCCCACAATACCGAGATGAAGGCGCGCCTCGACAAGATGCAGCAGGAAATGGCCGACCGCACCGACTACGAGAGCGAGAGCTATGCCCAGCTCGTGGAGAAATTCACCCAGGAACATGATCGCTATATGATGATGGGCGGTGAAAACTACGAGGCGGAAATAGAGCGCACGTTGAGCGGTCTGGGTTTCACCCGTGAAGACTTCGACCGTCCTACCCGGGAGTTCTCCGGTGGATGGCGTATGCGTATCGAGTTGGCAAAGATCCTGCTCCAGAAGCCGGATGTACTTCTCCTCGATGAGCCTACCAACCACCTCGATATCGAGAGTATCCAGTGGCTGGAGCAGTTCCTGGCGCAGAGTGCCAAGGCGGTGGTGCTGGTAAGTCACGACCGTGCCTTTATCAATAATGTAACCAACCGCACCCTGGAGATTACCTGCGGAAGGGTAGAGGATTACAAGGTGAAATACGATGAGTATGTGGTACTTCGTGCCGAGCGCCGCGAGCAGCAGCTCCGCGCTTACGAGAACCAGCAGAAGGAAATAGCCGATATCAAGGACTTCATCGAGCGTTTCCGCTATAAGCCAACCAAGGCTGTACAGGTGCAGAGCCGCATCAAGCAGTTGGAGAAAATCGTTCCTATCGAGGTGGACGAGGTGGATACCAAGCAGATGCATCTCAAGTTCCCTCCTTGTCTCCGTAGCGGCGATTATCCGGTTATCTGCGATGAGGTGAGAAAGGATTATGGCGATCATACCGTCTTCGACCATGTGACCCTTACCATCAAGCGTGGTGAGAAAGTGGCGTTCGTAGGTAAGAACGGCGAGGGTAAATCTACCCTTGTGAAGTGTATCATGGGCGAGATTCCTTTTACGGGCAATCTCAAGATAGGTCATAATGTGCAGATTGGTTATTTCGCACAGAATCAGGCACAGCTCCTCGACGAGAAGCTTACCATCTTCCAGACTATCGACAATGTGGCTACCGGCGAAATGCGCCTCAAGGTGAACGATCTGCTGGGTGCCTTTATGTTTGGTGGCGAAACTTCCGAGAAATATGTCAAGGTGTTGAGTGGAGGAGAGCGCAGTCGTCTGGCGATGATCAAGCTCCTGCTCGAACCGGTGAATCTTCTGATTCTCGATGAGCCTACCAACCATCTCGATATGCAGTCGAAGGATGTGTTGAAGGAAGCCATCAAGGCATTCGACGGCACCGCCATCATCGTGAGCCACGACCGTGAGTTCCTCGACGGACTGGTAGATAAGGTATATGAGTTTGCCGGTGGTAAGGTTCGTGAGCATCTGGGCGGTATCTACGATTATCTCCGTGCCCACAATGCCGAGAGCATCAGTCAGGCGCTGGCGAATCAGTCAGGAAGTCAGAATATGTCATCTGCCGGATCTCCATCTTCTTCATCATCATCTGCGGAATCTTCCGAAGTATCCTCCGGCAAGCTCAGCTATGCCGAGCACAAGGAGCAGCAGAAGAAGATTCGCAAGGCTGAGAAGGCGGTGAAGGAATGCGAGACGAAGATTGAAAAGCTCGAAACCCGCAAGGCTGAGATTGATGCCCTCCTGATGAAGCCTGAGAATGCTACGAATATGGAACTCGTTACCGAATATACCGAGCTGATGAAGAGCCTGGATGAGGAAAACGAGAACTGGATGATGCTCTCCGAAGAGCTGGAAGAAATCAAGAATTCATAGTTAAAACAATAATAAATAACGAGAAAAATGAAAATGAAGTACATCCTTCCGATGATGATGCTCGCAGCCATGCCTTTGGCTGCTGATGCTCAGAACAAGTCGGGACTTGTCATGAGCAATCTTGACAAGACAGCAAAGCCTGCTGATGATTTCTATCAGTTTGCTACCGGTGGCTGGCAGAAGAACAATCCGCTGCCTGCTGCCTACAGCCGTTATGGTAGTTTCGATCAGTTGGCTGAGAACAACAACAAGCGTATCAACTCTATTCTTGATGAACTCAAGAAGAAGACCTACAAGGCTGGAACCATCGAGCAGAAGCTTTCCGACTTCTATAAGTTGGCGCTCGACATCGACCGCCGCAACAAGGAGGGCATTGCTCCCGTAAAGCCTCTCCTCGACGAGATTGCTGCTGCCAAGACCAAGGCTGAGCTCCAGAACTTGCAGGTGAAGTATGCCATGCAGGGCTTGGGCGTAGGTTTCGGTACCGGTTTCGGTGCTGATGAGAAGAACGTAACCATGAACATCTACAATGTGATGCAGGGTGGCTTGACTCTCGGTGCCAAGGATTACTACCTCAACAACGATGCTGCTACCGTAGCCATCCGTGAGGCTTTCAAGACCTACGTGGCAAAGATGTTCCAGCTCTATGGCTTCTCTGCTGCCGATGCTGCCAAGAAGGCACAGAAGGTATTCCTCCACGAGACCAGTCTTGCTACTATCTCCAAGAGCCGTACCGAACTCCGTGACCCACAGGCTAACTACAATAAGATGAGCCTGAAGCAGTTTAAGGAGAATTATCCAAACATTCCTCTCGAGGCATTGGCTAACGGCGAGGGCATCAAGAGCGAGTATATCCAGGAGATGATTGTGGGTCAGCCTGCATTCATGGCTGGTTACGACAAGATTACTGCTGCTGAGGATGCTGAGACCTTGAAGGCATTGATGGAGTGGAGTGTCATCGGCAGTTCTTCTGCTTATCTCACCGATGAGATCCGTGAGGCAAACTTCGATTTCTTCGGCAAGACCATGAGTGGCAGAAAGGAAGACCATCCATTGTGGAAGCGTGCCACTTCTCAGGTAGATGATCAGATGGGTGAGGCGCTCGGCAGAATCTACTGCAAGAAGTTCTTCCCTGAGTCTTCTAAGAAGATGATGGAGACACTGGTCAAGAATCTCCAGGTGAGCCTCGGTCAGCGTATCGACGCTCAGGAGTGGATGAGTGCAGAGACCAAGGCTGCTGCTCACAATAAGCTCGATAAGTTCTATGTCAAGATTGGTTATCCTAACCAGTGGACTGACTATCGTAAACTTACCATCGATCCATCCAAGAGTTTCTATGAGAACGTGATGGCCTGCCGTCAGTTCCGCAACAATAAGGAGATTGCTGAGAAGGCTGGTAAGCCAGTCAACAGAGATGAGTGGTATATGACTCCTCAGACTGTGAATGCTTACTATAATCCTACCACCAACGAGATCTGCTTCCCAGCAGGTATCCTTCAGTATCCATTCTTTGATGCCAAGGCAGACGCGGCATTCAACTATGGTGCTATCGGTGTAGTGATTGGTCATGAGATGACTCACGGATTTGATGATCAGGGTCGCCAGTATGATGCCAGCGGTAACCTGAAGGATTGGTGGACCGCTGCTGATGCTGAGGGCTTCAACAAACGTGCAGATATGTATGCTGATTTCTTCAGCAACATCAAGGTATTGCCTGATCTGAATGCCAACGGTCGCTTTACATTGGGTGAGAACCTTGCCGACCACGGTGGTTTGATGGTATCTTTCAATGCATTCAAGAATGCGACAGCCAAGAAGCCTTTGAAGAACAAGGATGGCTTTACTGCTGATCAGCGCTTCTTCCTTGCTTACGCAGGTGTATGGGGTCAGAACATCACCGAGAAAGAGATTCGCAACCGTGTGAAGAACGATCCTCATGCACTTGGCAAGTGGCGTGTAGATGGTGCTCTTCCTCACATTGATGCCTGGTACGAGGCATTCGGTGTAAAGCAGGGCGACAAGATGTTCATTCCTAAGAATGAGCGTTTGGAGCTTTGGTAAAGATCAAATATTCTATCCCGTTAGTTTTTAAAGTTTTAAAGGGATAAGAATGAAATATGAAAAAGGCTGCGTTACTTTGTGGTGACGCAGCTTTTTTTGTACCTGATGCTCTAAAATATGGGTAATGATGATAACTGGTATTGATGGCTATCGTAAGTAATATGATTAGCCATCGTAAGTGATATGATTAGCCATCGTAAGTGATATGATTAGCTGTCGTAAGTAATATGAAAAGTCTTCGGAGTTAATAGGGATAGTTGTTGGAAGATATAATCTCTGTCGTTGGGATTGTCTATATCTAAAACCGCACAACAGCTGTTGTGCGCTTGCATATCAGCTGTTGTGCGGTTGTCCATCAGCTGTTGTGCAGATGCCCATCAGCTGTTGTGCTATGAAATCCTGGCAAATTATATGCCGTTAAAATAACTCCAGGATCTTATCGATTATCTTTTCGATGCTGGAAGAATCGGTGGTTTCGTCGAGCTTCTGGTTGATTTTCTCTTCTACCTTCTTGCTCACTTTATCCGCCGCCTTATCGAAAGCCTGATTGGCTTTCTCTTCCAGTTTCTTCTGCATTCTTGTGCTGAGGCTGCCTTCATCGCTGGCAGCCTGGTCCTCATTGACATTGGCTTCAGAATCTGATCCATCCATATTGGGAGTATCAGAGGATACATTTGATTCTGACTCCTCGATATGGAGATTATCGGCTGATTCCAGCGCCTTCACCATATCGTCGGCATTCATCGTATAGACGTTGCCGAGAATACCGAAACTCACGGTATGCGGCTTGCCGTTGAACTCCACAGAACCCGTAGAGCAAACGATATAGTTGTGGTATTCGAAAAGCTGGTTCATCGCTTCGTCCATCACGCTGCCAGCCATCATCTTGGCTACAGAGCGGAGTGCCTGTGAGAAGAAATTGTTGTCGGTAGATCCTACCGCCTTTTCTACTGCCTTGCTTGCCTCCGTGCGAACCTTCTCCTTATGAGCATCTGCGCTCGGATTGGTTATGGCAAATATGGCAAGGATGAAAATGATGAGACCGATCACCATCTTCATGGCGAAATGGCTCTTCTTCTTCTTCTTCTTAGGCTGCTGCTGGAAATTCGAATGCATCGCTGCTCCCTGCTGGAATCCCTGCTGATAGGCTTCCTGCTGGGCTTTCTGATAATCCTGCTGCTGGTTTGCTCCTTGCTGGAAACCTTGCTGAACTCCTTCTTGCTTTTGGATATTCTGGTTGCTCTGGTTGGCTTCTGCAGCTTCCAGTACAGCTTTCAGTTCCTCTACCTTCCAGGCAGGAGTCCAGTCTGCCATTCCCTGTTTCCACACCAGTGTTTCGGGACTGATACCCTTCTGTACAAGTTGATCGAAACTGAAAGGACCTGCCTGTTGTCCATTACGATCGATTATAAAAAATTCCATCTTTGTCCTTTTAATTTTTAAATGTTAACATTCAACTTTATGAGTACTTAATCTTTCTTTGCAAGTAAGTTCCTCTTTATGAGTACTTAACCTTTCTTTGCAAGTAAGCCCCACACGCCCTGAAAGGGCAGAAGCTCCTAGCCCAGGGCAACGCCCTGGGTGTTTATGGACGCAAACCCGTCGCCCTGTAAGGGCAAAAGCTTTCAAATACCTGGCAATATACAAAGCTTTTGCCCTTACAGGGCGTCTTGTAAACTGCTATTATACCCAGGGCGATGCCCTGGGCTAGGAGCTTTTGCCCTTTCAGGGCGGCACGCTTGCGTCCATAATTCCCAGGACGATGCCCTGGGCTAGGAGCATCTGCCCTTTCAGGGCGTGCTGCTTCAGGCATTAGTGGGTTGCTTTCCACCATCCTGTCTTCTCTCTTCCCTTGAGGGCTACACTGTGCTGGCTCGGGTCGGAGATGGAAAGGCCGCAATAGCTCTTCACCTGGAAGATGGTTCCTCTATACGAGTCCTTCAGCATGGTAATTGCCTCATCGGTATGCGCTGCCTCCTTGATGGTTTTCTGCATCTGGGCGGTAAACTGGTCTTTCAGATAACCGCTTGGCTTGAGGCTATCTACATATACCGACATGTCATAAAACAGGTTGGGAGTAAAGCCGCCGAGAGGTTGGATTGTTTCTAGAGAAATGGAGGAATCGAGCGTATATTTACTGTTGATTTCCTTCATGACGCTAGCCAGGTTATCCATCTCGCGACAGTCGATGGCTGCCATGTTGCAATAAGGTACGTCGCTGGATTTGTAGAAGTTGACAATACCGTTTACGATGCCGGAATAGTTGGGTGTTGCGGAATTGAGCATGCTCCAGATGCTTCGGTATGGAATGCCCATACCCATCACCTCGCTGCTCGAACTGATGAGATAGTTGGTGACATCCTTCAGTTCGTATGCTGTCTCCACATTTCCCATATAGCAGGCATCGAAGAGGATGTATTGCATCTTCAGTCCGCTCTGTCTGATTCCTTCTGCCAGGGTTGGGATGTCCATGGCATAACTCTTGGAATTTACACTTCCGAAGAAGCGGGTGACTGGATGGTCTGGGTCGCTGCCAAACTGGATGCCGCTGAATGTACTGGATGGCTTGCCGGCTGTGTCTGTGCTTCCGAAGCTAGGACGGGCATAGTTCGGATAATTCACCCAATCTTCTGCATATGTCCATCCGCATCCATGTACTCCGATGATGAGGGCATAGTTGAGTGCCTCGGCATTTTGCTTCACCTCATTGAGAAGGTTGGCGAATCCCTCTGCCGTGCAATAGCTGTTGTCCTCGTAGGTCTTCACGGGCACACGGTTCACCTTCCTGCTGGCGGCATCGTACTGCAGATCGTAGAGTGTGCTCTTGTTGTATTTCTCGCTGAAAAATACCATCACACGTGAGTCACTGAGTCCTTTCTTGGCTACGATACCCTGGCAGATGCTGTCGATGTTGTTGGCAAGGTATTGCTTCAAACCCGAACTGGTGGTACTGCCTGTCCATGGATAATATACCAGGATGGTCTGCTTGTTGACGCTATCCACATCAAAAGCCTCGTCGCTACAACTGGTGAAAGTCATGGCGAACGAAAACATACATATAAATAAGGTGAAAAGCTTCTTGATCATAATAAAAAAGTTGAATGTTGAATGCTGAATGTTGAGTTGCAGAATGGCTGACGAATTCATCCGTCTGAGATTCTGCATTCATCATTCTACACTCAACATTCAACATATATAAAAAAAGAATCTGTTACTTCTTCTTGAGCTCCTCGATGGTTGCCTTGAGGGCAGCAATCTTCTCTACAGAGTCGCTCTCCTTCTTGCGCTCGAGGGCAACAACCTTCTCTGGAGCGTGAGCTACGAAGTTCTCATTGCTGAGCTTCTTGCGTACACCCATCAGGAAGCCCTCCAGGTGCTTGAGCTGAGCCTCTGCCTTCTCAATCTCGGCAGCCACGTCGATGAGGTCGCCCAATGGTACGGCAAACTCGTCAGTACCTACCATGAAGCTGGATGCATCGGCACTCTTCTCGGCGATGACCTCAATCTTGTCGAGGTTAGCCATCTTCAGCGTTACGTCGTTGTAAGCCTCGAAATCGTTCTTGCCTACTACCT
>ENA-OUOU01000383-OUOU01000383.1-human-gut-metagenome-genome-assembly--contig:-NODE-383-length-28254-cov-5.353452_pt1 | contig 28254 bp, 22 predicted proteins | sample MGYA00237936_ERZ548765 | MGnify/ENA primary metagenome ERZ548765 (study PRJEB26490, sample SAMN05356889) | human gut metagenome | biome: terrestrial biome; feature: human-associated habitat; material...
CAAATCGTACGTCGCCTCGGTTTTTCTTCCCTGTTCGTAGCGGTCATATTTTTCGCAGGCATTTTCCAAAAACACCATGGTCTCTTGACCGAATCCAAGCGTTTTATCGAGGCAGCGATGCGTGCCAACTGTAAACAGCAGATTCAGCAAAACAATGCTGGTAACAACGCTGACGACTATGACAACCAGGTTCTTTTTGTGCAAGAAGCGCTCATCATTTGTCATGGATCGCCCCTTGCTCACTCGTCGTCGCTCCCGCCTTGTAATTGCCCACAATACGGTCAATCGTGCCATCTCGGTCCATATCGAACAGCGCGGTATTGAGATCCTTTACGACCGGTCCTTCATAGCCGTTCTCAAACGCGACGCCCAGGTCAACCGTCATAACGTTGTCAGCAAACACACGGTAAAGGCCGGGATACTGGGCGATGAGTTGGTCAAACGATTGAACGTCCGCCATCCAACAGTCAACATACCCTTTGGCCAGAGCGGCTTTGCAGAGTTCGGCAGAGCCATATGATTTGATTTGAACGTCCGACGAGATCCCCAGATCCCCCGCAAGCAATCGACGCTCACTCACCGAGCCCGCAATCACCGCAATGGTCTTACTTCCATCGAGATGTGCCAAGGACTTGATACCACTCGCTTTCTTGGCGACAACCGAGACCGTCACGGTTAGATACGGCTCAGTCCAGTAATACTTATCCTCGCGATAACAGGGCGAATAATCGCACCATAGGCAATCGATATCACCATTTTTGAGCAGCCGGTCGCGATCGTTCCAGTCAATATCGACAAACTGCGGCTTGAGCCCCGCACGCTCACACGCCTCGCGGGCGATATCGATATCGATACCGGCGTAATCGCCCGTGGTATCGACATACACATAGGGGTCGTTATCCGTAACGCCAATTTTGAGCACAGGGAGATCCTCGTCAGCTGCATTCGGCGAGGAAGAGCTATTTCGATCGGTATACGTCAGGACGGCCGTACAGGCAGCAACAAGCACTATGAGCACGAACGAGGCGATGGCGACTCGTTTGATACGTCTGGGCACGCGCCTCTTTTCATCGAAATAGCAGTAGAGGTTCATTTTATTACCGGGGGCTGCCGCAGCAACGAAAAAAGCGCCTCGCCCAAGACGGGCAAGGCGCCAATGGTTGAAATGCATCCGCAAGCGGTCGAATTGGGGCAACCCTACTCGAAGTTCAGCTGCTCCAGACGGTCGAAGACCGTATCGATGCGGGTGAGGAAGTCCCACGGATCGAAGATCTCGTCGAGCTTCTCCTGGCTGACGGTGCAGCGCGGATCGGCCTCGAGACGCTCCTTAAAGGTGGGGCCAGAGACACAATCCTGCACCTCGTGCCAGGTGGCCATGGCGTTCTCCTGCACAATGGCGTACGCATCCTCGCGGGTGATACCCGTATCGACGAGGGCAAGCAGGACCTTGGAGGAGAAGATGAGGCCGCGGGTCTTGTTGAGATTGGCCATCATGCGGGCCGGATACAGCTGCAGGCCGTCGATAACGCGAATGAGGCACTGGAACATATGGTCAAGCGCGATGAAGCTATCGGCCTGGGCGACACGCTCGGCGGAAGAGTGCGAAATGTCGCGCTCGTGCCACAGGGCGACGTTGTCGAAGGCGACCTGGGCGTTGGACTTCACGACGCGCGACAGACCGCAGACCTTCTCCATGGTGATGGGGTTGCGCTTGTGCGGCATGGCGGAGCTGCCCTTTTGGCCCTTGCGGAAGGGCTCCTCGGCCTCGAGTGTATCGGTCTTCTGCAGGTTGCGGACCTCGGTCGCGATGCGCTCGCAGGTGGCCGCTGTAGTGGCAAGCACGCCGGCAAGATAGGCGTGGTGATCGCGGCTGATGACCTGCGTGGACAGCGGATCGTGAACCAGGCCCAGGTGCTCGCAGACATACTCCTCGACAAACGGTTCGATGGAGCTGTATGTGCCAACAGCGCCCGAGATGGCACCGAAGGCAACATTCTTGCGGGCGTCCTCAAGACGATCCAGATCGCGCTTGAGCTCCCAGGCCCAAGAGCCAAACTTCATGCCAAAGGTCATCGGCTCGGCATGGATGCCATGAGTACGGCCGGCGCAGAGCGTGTTGCGCTCCTCGAAGGCACGACGCTTGCAGATCTCGCCGAGTTTCTTGACGTCCTCGATGATCAGGTCGCAGGCCTGGGTGAGCTGGTAGCACAGGGCCGTGTCGCCCAGATCGGAGCTGGTCATGCCATAGTGAACCCAGCGGCTGGGCTTGGGGTCGCCCTCGGGAACATCGGCATCGATGTATTCCTTCATGTTGGTCAGAAAGGCAATGACGTCATGGCGCGTGACTTCCTCGATCTCATCGACCTTCGCCTTCTCAAAGTTGGCATGGTCGCGGATCCACTGGGCCTCGTCTTTGGAAATACCGATCTTGCCGAGCTCCGCCTGGGCCTCGCAGGCCAGAACCTCGATCTCCTGCCAAATGGCGTACTTGTTCTCGAGGGAGAAGATGTGTCCCATCTCCGGGCGGGTATAGCGATCGATCATAGCGGCTCCTTTTTGGTTATTGGCACGTTGGTCGTAACCCAACCATTGTACCGTGCGCAGGTGCAAGTATGGGCAGTAGGCATTAACCTAACATTTTGCCGCAGGAGCGGCCATGGGGACGTCCACGTATTTGCTCCGCAAATCCGCACCGGCTTCAGGCGAGCCCCTCAGCTTCACGAAGCCGAAGGGGAAGACTCCGCCGAATTGTCCGTCCCCACGTCTTCCTTTGCTGATGGAGCGGGCAACGGGACGTCCGCGCATTTGCTTCGCAAATCCGCACCGGCTGCGGCCGCCTATCGGCGACCTTGCCTGCTCGCTATAAACGCTTCGCGTTTATTTAACGCTCGCACCCTGTCGGGTTCGAGTCCCGGCGCTTTATTGAAAAAAGCACGGCACCGGAACGGTGTCGTGCTTTTACTTTTTCTGGAGCGGGCAACGGGACTCGAACCCGCGAGTGTCAGCTTGGGAAGCTGATGCCTTACCACTTGGCGATGCCCGCATATGTGGGGGATAGTATAACGCGGTTGTCTTGTTCGATACAAGGGTGGCGATGCTTGTTTTAGCTGTGGAGATTCGTTTGAAAATCGCGTCAATTGTGGAGACGAGGACCTTTGACTTCCTGTTCCCCTTATCTTCTACCTGCGCTTTTGCTTGATTGTTGTATTTGAGCTCAATTTGTCAGGAATTGGGCAAGCTTTTGGTCAGGCTCCGGTACTTACCCGCATGAACCTCGGGGGTAGCCTCATCCTACGCGTCGCAGCCTCCCCGTGCGACGCACGAGGGATAAGGGGCAGCCATGTCCAACGCACCCACGCACTCTGTCCACAGCGCAATCGCAACAGGTCCGCTGCTCCTGCTCCTCTTCCTGCTTTTCGGCTGCCTGGCACCGGGAGCCGCATTTGCCGTCGATGGCTACGACCAGCTCGGCTTCCGCACTATTAGCGATGATTGTGGGCCCTTCTTCATCGGCAAGTATGAAGCTCAAGACGCCTCGATTGCCTACTGCATGAACCAGGAGCGCCCCGGCCCCACCAAGCCGGGCGGCCCATGGCTCAACTTTGATCAAGGCTGGGTGTGGCTCGACGACGAGTTCGCGGCAATCGTTTGTCACGGATATCCTACCGCCACGTCGTTTGGCGGTTACCATCTTTCACCCGATCGCGCCCGCGCCGCCACCCAGCTTGCCGTATGGATGCTCAACGGCACTACCCATGTCGACGGCATCTACTCCTACACGACCGCTCAGGGTAAAACCAAGAGCGGACACTTTACCGCCGACAATGAAGTCGTGGCGGCTGCGCGGTGGCTCCACGACAGCGCAAAATCAGGAAGCATCAAAGCCGCTCCGCACCGCGCGCGACGCTATCTAGGGGCCGTATCGGGCGGCAGCAAACGTCAAGACATGCTCTATGTACTGCCGGCGGTCTCTGTTTCCTTCCAAAAGCAGTCTGCTAACACCGTTATTACCAGCGGAAACAATACCTATCAGTTTACCGGGGCAACATTCGATATTTTTGAGAGCGCCAGCGGCGCGCGTGTCGGCACCATCAAGATGGACAGCAACGGTCGAGCGCAAGCAACACTTCTGCCCAACACGGCATACTACCTAGTTGAAACGAAGGCGCCGGCCGGCTATGTCCCCCGTCGTGATCGTATTGCCTTTACCACGGGGAATGACGGCGGGCGGGTCGCCATTGATGAACAGCCCGGCACCATCAACCTGCGTATCGTAAAACTCGATGCCGCGACGAATGCCGGCCCCCAGGTGGGATCTTCACTCGCAGGAGCAGAGTTCACGTGTGTGTCGCAATCAACCCCTGGATGGGCACAAATCCTCACGACCGACGAAAGCGGTCGGGCCACCCTCGCCGATGTCCCCTTAGGAACCTTTACCATCTACGAATCAAAAGCCCCCGAGGGCTACCTGCCATCCAACGACAGCTGGACCTATACCGTTGGAGCCGACCAGCTCGGCGATTCAGGCGTGGTCGAGATCGAATCTCGCGTTTCCGATATCCCCATTGCGTTTAACCTTGAGATTTCCAAATTCAAGGATTACGGCAATAGCGACCAATCCGGCCTGGAGCAGCCGGCGGGTGGTGTTGTCTTTGAGGTTGTCAGCAACAGCTCTCAGCAGGTTGTTGGCACACTGACCACAAACATCTATGGCTTTGCCTCCACCAAAGATCAGCCCGAAGCATGGTTCGGCACAGGCAAGCGACCCGCCGGTGTCCACGGAGCCGTCCCATACGACCGTGCCGGCTACACGGTTCGCGAGGTTCCGGAAACCGTCCCCGAGGGTTTTAAACGTGCAGGGGAATGGACCGTCGGGGCCAATCAGATTTCCGACGGCGCCGAGCTTCAATATATCGTGGACAACCACGCTCTGTCGACGCATCTCCAGATTGTAAAACGCGATGCCCAAACAGGCGCTTCTGTTCCCCTAGCCGGATTCACCTTCCAACTCCTCGACAGCAATCACGAACCTGTCTCACAAACTTGCTGGTATCCAGCACATAACGTAATGGACACCTTTACGACTGACGCGACCGGCACCGTCACACTGCCCGAATCGCTCATGCCGGGCACCTATTATGTACGCGAAACCTCGGCCAAAGAGCCCTATCTTGTCGGTGAAGAGATCGAGGTAAACATACCCGCCGACATGAACCTAACGCCCGTTGCAATCGCCTCGTATTATGACCACGCCGCGACCGGAAACATCAGGATCGTTAAAACCGATGCCAAAGACGGCAGCAGTCTCGCGGGCGCCGTCTTTGAGATCCGTGCCTCGGGTGATATCGTGCGCCCCGACGGTAGCATTGCCGCGCTCGACGGTGAGACTGTCGCGACCGTCACGACGGATGAAACTGGAGAAGCACGCGCGGACAACCTCCCACTGGGATCTGGCACCGCACGCTACGAGGTTGTCGAGACTCAAGCGCCGGCAGGCTTCTTGCTCGATCAGACAACCCATATTGTCGACCTTACTTATGCCGACCAGAAAACACCCGTTGTAGAAGCACGGCTTAACGTATCCGACGATTACACCAAGGTTGATATCTCCAAGGTCGATGCAAGCGGTGAGCAGGAAGTGGAAGGCGCACAGCTCGCCTTATATGGTCCCGATAAAACCGAAATAGACTCCTGGACCTCATCCGACAAGCCGCACCGCGTCGAACATCTTGCACCCGGCACCTACTCGTTGCGCGAAATGATGTCTCCGCGGACCTATGACCTTGCCGAGGAGATAACGTTTGAAATAAAGGATACGGGAGAAGTCCAATCCGTCGCGATGAAGGATGCGCCCATCGAGATCAAGGGGCAGGTCGACAAGCGTCAGGAACTTGTCCAACCTATCGAAAAGGGCCTGTTGGCTAACGGCGATGGTAAAAACCGTGCCGCGATGCAAACCAATACGGATGGGCTTTTCTCCTATACCATCGACGCTCGAAACGATTCAACTACCTGGGTTGATGAGCTCACAATTACCGATGATCTTGAGTGTGCCGAGGACGATACGGCGAGATTCGTCTCAATCGAAACCCCCGTCGCCATCGGCGACCTCAACGGTCTGTGCAACGTATGGTATCGCACGACGCCGTTGGACTCGACAGACGTCGATGAGCCGGCAAACGCGACACTTGACGATGGGCACGAAAATCCTTGGCTTGAGTCCGACGAAGTAAAAGAGAGCCTGGGTGAGGACTGTCGCCTCGTCGATTACGACGGTTGGCACCTCTGGAAGGCGAATATCTCAACCATGGAATCCACCACACTCGAGGCGAAAGAACTCGACCTTGCATCCAATACCGTCGTAACGGGCATTCGCATTGAATACGGTGCGGTAGCCGCCGACTTTACGACTCGAAGCGATGCGGATTCTTGGACCCGCGATGATCTCAAAGATGAGCACGACGACCTTGACGATGCCAAAGCAATCCTTGGCACAGACGCCCGGGGCGCAATCGTGCACATGCAGGCGACGTCGGCTTATACGCCCCAAACCGCACTCACCAACAGCGCACGCGTCGATCTTTGCCGCAACGGCGGCGGCGATAAACTTGAGTCACATGACGAGGACAGCGTCATTCAACGCTGTACCCTACCGCAGGACCTACCGGCAACAGGATCAGTTCCCATCGCCGCTTGCATCACCGCGCTCCTGACCTCGGGTGCCGCAGCCCTATGGTTCGCTCGCCTTAGGTCGATCCCAAAGAAGCGCTAGCGCGATGAAAAAGCGGGCGAGCCAGTCCCCTGGCTCGCCCGCTTTCAATCATGTAAATCGCCGTATCTACTCTGCAGACGAAGATCCACCATCAACGATTGCCTGCTCGGACTCAGGAATCCCATCGGCACCCGTACTCTGTTCTTGCTCCACCTCTTCGCTGATTGCGGAGGCGGGGGTCGAGCCCTTTGCACCCACGATGTAGGCAGCCCCAAATCCTAACGCAATGGCAATCAAGGTCAAAATCACGTAGACAGGCCAATGGCGCTTAATATACGAAAACACGTTGACTCCTTAGAGCTCCGTCTACGAACGGCGGATAACCTCGGTCACGACCTCGGATACCGTGGCAATGTTCGTCGGGTTGACATTGTGGGGCAGGTCGTCCTCGGTACGAGCGCAAGCCAGACGCGTGCCGTCCACGCCGGCGATGGTGAGGGCTCGGCGGCTCGCCTCGAGCGCGGCATAGGCATCGGTCTTGGCATAGGGCATCTCGAGCGCGCCACAATCGACATGGAACGACTTGCACACCTTGCTGACCAGGTTCATGATGCGGCGATCGCCCTTGAGCAGCTGCTGTTCGCCCTCGACCGTCACCACCGAAAGCCTACCGGCGCCGACGGATTCAAGATTGATGAAGAATACGCCACGGAGCTTGTCGCGATGCGATGCCAAGAAGGCCTTCATACCGGCGCCATCACAATCCGAGGCGCCCGTTGCCACAAACCAGATATCGTGACCGAGCAGCTCATCATCGCCCATAGAGGCGACAGCCGAGAGCATATCTTCGGAAGAAGCGCCATCGGAAGACGTAGCGCCGCCCTTCCAGCCATCGTTATCGTCCTCGAAGTTATCCCACGAACCGATACCGCGACCGGACTTCTTGGCATCGTAATCGTCTTCGACGCCCAGCCAGTCACTCATGCTGTCCTGCTCGTTTTTCTTTTTACGGCCGAACAGGCCACCCAGGCCGCGCTTACGAGACTTGGGTGCCGCCGGGGCGGGAGCCGAAATGGTCTCGATCGGCTGCGCGCCCGACGCAACGGGCATAGGAGGCGCAACGGGTGCCGATGTGGGTTCGGGACCCTGGGCAGTAGCAAAGGGGTCGTTGACCTGGGCAGAGGGATCGGGAAGGTCGAACAGCGACGTGCGAGACGCAACGTTTGCCTGCTTCATCGACGGCAGCGACGGATCGGGGACCGAAGCCAGCGGAGACGAGGAAGGTGCAGGCGACGGTGCCGACGCCGGATCGGGAACATTCATCTGCGGACGCGGCGATGCCTGGGAGGAAATCTGGGCCATAAGGGAATCGACCGTTTCGTCCTGGGTGGGAGCGACATTGGCAACCGTGGCACCGGAACCACTCGGGGTCGGCATGGTGAAAATCTGCGTGGAATAAGGCCTCGACTCATCCGTCTCGGGAGTCTCGGAAACCGCAGGCACTTCCTCCTGCTCGACCTCGGTCGAATCACCTTGATCGGCTGCCGCGTATTGCTCTTCGTCAGAGTTGGCCTCGACGGGCTCGTCCTCGGCGGCATCTTGGATTTCGGCAGCATCAATAGGCTCGTCATCGTCCACCGCGTCGCCCTGTTCATCGGAAATAGGAAGGGGCTCAGCAATCGCGGTGCCCTGCTTTTCAAACGTTATCGTGGAATCGAACTTCGCGGCATCAAACGACATGGTGCTATCGACGTGCTGCTGGGCCTCGAAAGACGTCGTCGCCTCAACAACATCCGCGGACGTCGGTTGCTGGGACTCAAAGGACGTTGTAGCTTCGGCGGCGTCGACGGGCACGGACTGCATAGCCTCGTTCTGCTCGAACTCTTGCGCCGCGAGCTCACGTGCCGCCTCGGCTGCCTGCTGCTGAGCGATAGCCTCCTGCTCGGCAGCCTCGCGTGCGGCAGCGCGCTTCTCCTCGAAATCGTCGACAAATTTCTTGCCCTTTGCAAGCGCACCCTTAAAGAAGTTGGAAGCGCTGGCGCCAATCGACGAGAACGCCGATGCAATGTCGGCATGGGGCGTTGCCGCGGGAATCTCGGCAGAGAAATCAGTATCGCTCTCGTAAGACACGCGCCTCGGCTGTTCAACGTAATCGTCGTCAGACTCGTCCGCAACGTCTTGCACCGGCGCGGCGGGAGCCAAAATGTCCAGTCCCGCCGCGGGATCGATCGCGGACACTGCCTCGGGCTCGGCAACGGCAGCGGTAACCGCGGCAGACTCATCATCCACGGTGACAACGGGGGCAGGCTCGAGCTCAAACGTCGGCTCCTCGCCCTCCTCGTAATCGAGCGTGCAGGACTCGGGAAGCATTCCGAGCGCACGGATGGCATCCGAACCAAAGCGGATGTTGCCGGCGGCGTTGCGATAGAGCTTGGGCTCGGGCTCGGCCGCGGCAGGCTCCTCCGCCGGCTCGGCAGCGGGAACCTCGTCATTGAACTCTTCGGCCTGGACAGTCTGATTCTGATCCTCGGGCACGATGGCGCCGATCAGCGTCTCGTCGGCAGACGCACCCTCAAAGCCCTCGATCTGCTCGTCAAAAGCCTCGCCCTGTTCGGGCTCGGTTTGAGCGTCGGGAGCAATCGGCTGACCGAACTCGTCCTCGGCGTAGGTAGGCTCTTCGTACTCGATGGTGTTGCCGTAGTCGTTTTGCTGCTGGGCCGCGGCATACTCCGCCGCCGCGCGCGCCATTTCCTCGGCACGACGTTTCTGCTCCCCAAAATAGGTATCGAACGGAACATCGTCGGGAAACTCGTTCTCGCCCTGGAAGGGAGCAACGTTGTCCATAACGCCGAGCATAGCGGCGACAGAAGACTTGTTGCACACCGCGCCGGACGTATAGGGAAGAATGTGGCGGTTAGAGATGATGTTTGCCGCGTTGGCAAGTGCAACGAGGGAAGCGAGGATCGCGACAATCCACAGCAGAACCTTGAGCGCGCCGGGGAGCGGCAGGATACGCAGGATGGCAACGGCAGCAGGGGCAACCGTGGCAACGGGCAACAGCTTGGCGATGAGCGCACGATACGAAGCATAGGGCTCGCGGGCGAGCAGCTCAGCACGGGGAGAGTCGTAGTGTGCGACAACGACCACCGGGCGGTTGCGCGGAGACGCGAGCGGGCCCGAGGCCTTGTGGTAGGCGATGACATTTTGGCTCACGCCCGTCTTGCCCAGGCGCGAAACCACGGGGTGGCCCGTGCGCTCGAGCACGTAAAGAACGGCGCCGACAATGGCCAGCAAGGTGCCGACCAAGCCGATACCGCCGCCGATGCCCATCAGCAGGGCGCCGGCAAACGCAAGAATACCGGTAACGGCAAATGCCAATCTACTGGGCGCCGGAGCATTGAACTCCTGAACCTCGGGATCAAAGCCGTGGTTGCGGAAGATCTGAGCGATATCCTCGGCAGCCAAGCGCTCTTCTTCGCTGCATGCCGGCGTAATGCCGGTGTTCTGCAGCAGGTGGTTAATATAGTTCTGGGTGTTCGCCATGTGCGCTCCACATCCATAATCCGACAAATAGGCCCAATGCATGCACATTAGAACCGTATATAGTCGAAAGTATACCCCGAGCGAGCGCAAACGACCGAATTCGGGCCATCTTAACGCCCCGAGCGGACAAGGATATAGCCTAATCTCCATATCGGACTAAAATCATGGCAGCAAACCACCTTCTCATGCGAGGACCCTATGACGGCAAGCGACACGACCGCGACAATTAAAAAGGGGAATTCGGAGCCCAGTTTCGATAAAACGGCTCAGCGCATCCTCAATCTTTTCTTTGTGCTCAACAGCTCCCCCGAACCGTTGACGACCGAGCAGATCGTCTTGGATTCCGACCTGGGATATGGCTCGGGCAATATCGACTCGGATAAGCGCAAGTTTCGGCGCGATCGTGACAAACTGCTCGAGCGTGGCATCTTAATCAAGGAGGTTCGCCCCGCCGGTGCGCAGGAGACCGAGGAAAGCTCGTGGACAATCGACCGCGAGCACACGTTTGCTGCAGGCGGCCTCATCACCGCAGACGACGCCGATATCCTGCTCAACGCCATCGACCAGACGCTAGCGGCCGGCTCATCCACTTTTGCCGCACCGCTTGCCGATATTCGCTCCAAGATTGCCTACCTCACCGGTGGGACGACGGTGGACGAAACACCGATTCGCCGCTCTCCCACCGTCGATGCGGTATGGAGCGCCTTTGCCGAGCGATGCGCGCTGCGATTTTTATATCAGAACGGACGCGGCGAGCAGAAAGAACGTACCGTCTGTGTCTACGGCATATTCGAACGCGAGGGCGTGGCGTACTTCTGCGGCCTCGACAATGTCACCGACGACATCAGGACATTCCGCTGCGACCGTATCGTTCGCGCTTGGCGTCCTTCGAAGGCCTACGCCATCCCTGCGGACTTCAATCTCAACGACTATCTGTTCTTTGAATTCGATTTCGCCGACCGACCGCCCGTTGCAGCCACGTTCTCGTTCGCCCCTCAGACGCAGATCGATATGATCAACGGCCTCACGCGCGGGCGAGGTGAGCTCGCACACACCGATGCGGGATGGATCTGGACCGTTGACGTGCGCGACCTTGAAGCCGCCGCCTCATTTTGCATGGCCCACGCCATGGACGGCATGAGGCCCATGGCCCCCAAATCGCTCAAGCAGGCGTGGAACCACCTCATTGAAAGGACGGTGCACGAGCATGCCCGTGCGTAAACTCACCAGCGAGCAGAGACTCTCGCGCGCCATCGACATCATGGAGGCCCTCTACGCCGCCGGCGAGAGCGGCATGACACGAACCGAAATTTGCGGCCGCTTTGGCATCACGGGAGTATCGCTCGACGAGATTCTCGAGATCGTCTCGACGCTCGCGGACCGAGAATCGGGTGCGCGCATCATCTGCGAATGCCACGGCGAGCGTGTGGTCCTCACCGGTGACGCCGGACGTGTGCTACCGCTGCGCCTGAGTGCCGCCGAAGGCGCTGTGCTCAACCATGAACTTGAATCGTTGGGGATCGAGCCGCAGACGGCAGCTCGGATTCGACATGCCCTTCTACCCGAAGAGCTCGGCTATAACCAGCGCGTCTTTGACACCGTCAACCACGGGTCGCACTGGCAGCAGCTGAGCTGCGCCATTCAGGACGGCGTTCGTTGCCGCATCTCGTATCGCTCGATGGACGATGCACGGCCACGCGAGCGTCTGGTCGATCCCTTGCGCATTACGGCAAACGGCGACCAAACATACCTGATTGCCTGGGACATCACAGTCGATGAGCAGCGCACCTATCGCATGGATAAAATCGAGGGACTCGCCTTGACGGAAGACTCCGTCGTGCCTCACGCACCGGACGTTGCATCCCTCCGCGATTCCCTTGCCCGGACACAGCGTAGCGCAAAGCTCCTGATGCCATTCGATATGGCGGAGCATCTGGACTGGGCCGGCATCACTCTAATCGAGCACAGCGGGGCAGACATGGCAACGGTGACCGTGCATTACGGCTCCGAGCGTTGGCTACTGAGCCAGATAATCGCAGCGGGCGGAGCCATCCGCATCTTGGATGACCCCGCCCTGTCAAAGCGCCTGTGCGATATGGCAAAAACCCTCGTCTGTCCGCTTTAGCGCCGCCGCTCGTGGCGTGCGCGCCACAGTTGCAGATAGTGACCGATCTGCGCCGATTCGATGCGCTGGTAGGAGCTCGTGGGCAGCGACGTTAAGAACTTCTTTCCGTAGCCCTTCGTCACCAGGCGCGGGTCGGCCAGAATCAGCACGCCGCAATCGGTCGACGAGCGGATAAGGCGGCCGGCCGCCTGCTTGACCTCGAGCACCGCCTCGGGCAGCGAATAGCGCGCCCAAGCGCGGTCTTCGCGCAGGTTGCGCTCGCACGAGAGCGGGTCCGTGGGACTCGAGAACGGCAGCTTGGGAATGATGACGCAGCGCAGCGTCTCACCGCTGGCGTCGAATCCCTCCCAGAAGGCCTTAAGCGCAAAAAGCGATGAAGTCGGCTCGTTGATAAACCGATCGCGCAGGTGACGAGGAGATGAGTTGCGCTGCTGGCAGTTGAGCTCCAGACCCGCACGGGCCATCTTGGGCTCAACGCGGGCGTACAGGTCTTCCATGTCGCGCCGATTGGTGAACAGTGTGAGCACCGATCCGCCCATGGCAAGATGGGCGTCGACCAGCACGCGCTCGAGCGCCGTAAGATAGCTTTCGCGATCGCGCGGATCGGGGATATCGCCCGCAACGACTACAGCCATGTTCGAATCGAAGTCGTAGCTCGAGTCCAAGTGCAGCGATGAGGATGTTGAAGCGCCGATGCGATCGAGGCCGACCGCGTGGTTAAAGTGTTCGAAGCTTTTGGACACCGTCATGGTCGCCGAGGCAAAGATAGCCGTGTGAACCTCGGGCAGCCACTCGGTTGCCAAGGCCTCGCCAATGTCGATGCGCTCTGCGGTCATTGACTCTCCGCCGGCACGCAGCCTGCGATTGACCTGCAGCGAATACACGTAGTGTTCATCGGTGCCATCAATGATGAGTTTGAGGTTCTCGGCCAGCTCGTGCAGGCGGCGCGAGATATCACCCAGGTCGACAACAACCTCGGGCTTGTCGGCGGCGACGGCTTGCACCAGCGCGTCGACGCTCTTGTCAGCCTGTTCCAATACGTCGATGGCAGCGTAGGCCGACTGTAAGAAATCATGCCAGTCGTCAGATTCGCGCAGCTCGGGGCCAATCCATAGATTGGCATTGTCATAACCCCCACGGGCACGGCGGCCGAGCTCGCGAACGCCATCGAACACGTCGGCGATTGCCATGCTCGCGCGCGCAACCGTCGACGTCGCCTTGGCAGTAAGGCCCAGATAGAGCGTAGAGCCCTCGGAGGTTGCCAAATCACGGGAAACCTGGCTTAGCGCGCCGGCGCTCGAGCCACCCAGGCGCTCAAACAGAACGCGCGATTCATCCGCCGACACCACGCGCGCCCACTGACGGCGCGCCTCGCGCTCGATGGAATGGGCCTCGTCGATTACCCAATGACGAATCGGAGGTAAAATCCTGCCCTCGGCCGCGACATTGCGGAACAGCAGGGAATGGTTGGTGACCACCACATCGGCATGCGCCGCACGACGGCGAGCGCCGTGGACCAAACATTTATCAGGGAAAAACGGGCAGAGGCGACGAGCACACTCGCGCGAGGCCGTCGTAAAGTCGGGGCGGTTGACGCTGCGCCACCGAATGCCGAGCGAGTCGAGGTCGCCATCGGCTGATTGGCAGACGTACGCCATAATGACCGCGACCGCCGTGAGCGTGTCCGCCGGATCGCGCTTGGTGGTAATCTCGACCTGGCCTCGGCTCATGCGCTCAAGCTTGCGCAGGCACGGATAGTGGTCATACCCCTTGAGAGCGCAAAACGACAGACCACCGTCCAGTTGCTCGGCAAGTTTTGGCAGCTCATGGTACATGAGCTGGTCGGCAAGATTGTTCGATTTGGTCGCAATACCAACCGTGATGTTGTTACGGCGCGCTGCCTCGGCAAAAGGCACCAGATAGGCCATCGATTTGCCGACGCCCGTGCCCGCCTCAATTACACGATGAGTGCCCGTGACCAGCGCATCGCGGACCTCGAGCGCCATCGCGATCTGCTCATCACGCGGCTCGTAGGTGGGATACATGCGATTGACCAGGCCACCTGGCGCATAGTCTGCCTCAATCTCCTCACGACTCGGCATCTTGAGGACCGGCAGTTCGTCGGCGTCCACCCGATCGTCGGCGCGATCGGCCTTGAGAACGTCAGCACGAGCGGCGCTGAGAGAGAAGATAGAACCAGGGTTCTGCCCTGCCAAGAATGAGAAGATAGGACGATAGGACCAAGGCACGTCCGGATGCATGTCGGCTAGGCGCGCCATGAGGCCCTGAGGCAAGTCGGTGAGCGCCACGAGCAACACGCGCCATACGCCACACAGGGCGTCGACGTCGGCATTGGCACGGTGTGATACCGAGTCACAGCCAAACAGATCGGCCATAAAAGACAGCTTGTGCGAGGCCAGGCGCGGAAGCGCGATGCGCGACAGCGCCAGCGAATCGATCCAAATATCGCTCACGTTGACGCCGCCTTTGACCGACTCGATAAACGAGCGGTCGAACGTGGCGTTATGTGCGATCACCGGGCAACCACCGACAAAATCGGCGAGAGCGGCGACGGCCTCAACGGCCGACGGGGCATCTGCCACATCGGCATTTGTAATGCTCGTGAGCTCGGTGATCTCGGCGGGAATCAGCTGCTTGGGATGCACGAAGGTATCGAAGCGGTCGACGACCTCGCGGCCCGAAAGACGGGCCGCCGAGATCTCGATCAGTTCATTGTCCTGCACCGCAAGACCCGTGGTCTCGGTATCGAGGACAATCACATCTTCCTCGATAAGGCCGAAGGACTGCGTTTTGGCGCGTTCGGCTAGCGTGGCATAGGAGTCGATGACAAACTGCGGCGTTCCTGACGAAACCGCGTCCTCGATTAGCATGCAATGCCCGCTCGACGAAGGCCCATACGAATCAGGCTGTCACAGACCTGCGGGAACGTCATGTCGTCGGTGTGGCGGATCTCATCCGGATACAGCGACGTATCGGTCATGCCGGGAATGGTATTGGTCTCGAGGATAACGGGGCCGTCCTCGCTCACAATAAAGTCGCTGCGCGAGATACCCAGGCAACCGAGGGCCTTGTGAGCAGCACAGGCAAGCTCCTGAGCGCGAGCGTAATTCTCGGGTGAAATCTGCGCCGGAATGCGATGGATGTCCGTAGGGTCGACATACTTCACGTCTAGATCGTAGAACTCGCAGTCCTCGGGCTTGCGAATCTCGACAATCGGCAGAGCGCGCACGTCGTCCTCGCCGTACACACCGACGGTGATCTCGGTACCCTCGATGCACTTCTCGACCAGCACTTTGTCGCCGTACTCAAACGCCTTGGCGATTGCCGCGGGCAGCTCGGAGGGCTCATGGACCAGGGAAATGCCATAGCTGGAACCGTTGACGGCCGGCTTCACAAAGCAGCGCTCGCCACAAACCTCGACGATATGATCGATATCGACTTCATCGCCCACCTCGAGCGCAAGGCCGGGGGCAATGGGAATGCCCGCCTTGGCGTACAGGAGCTTAGAGACCTCCTTGTCGGCACCGCAGGCGCTGGCAAGCACGCCCGAGGCCGTGTAGGGGATACCCAGGGTCTCCATGGCGCCCTGCATGGCGCCATCCTCGCCGCCGGCACCGTGCATGGCGATAAACGCCACGTCAAAGCCGCCGGTCGCCATGGTTACCATAAAATCATCGGCAGCCGTGTCGAGCAGCTCCACCGAAGTGTAGCCGGCCTCCTTCAAGGCAACCACGACGTTCTTTCCCGAATTGAGCGAGATCTCGCGCTCAGCGGAATGACCGCCCGCCAAGACCGCTACGTGCATGTTCTCTAGGCTTTTACCCGGCATGGGCAGACTCCTCCTCTATAATTTCTGCAGCTGATACCATATTGTAGCGATACCCTCTACGTTTCCCCAAAATCGAAAGGCTTCCATGAATCCCAGGACTAAATCTCAGGACATTCGCGACTTGAGCCAAAACGATATTCGCGAGCTCGTGGCCGAACTTGGCCAGCCCGCCTTCCGCGCGAAGCAACTCATTGAATGGGTCTTTGAGAAGAACGTTTGTTCGTTCGACGACATGACCAACCTTCCCAAGGCTTTCCGCGAGCAGCTTAAAGAGGCTTTTGCCTTTGACACGCCGACTGTACTCACCAAGCAGGTTTCCAAAGATGGCTCTCGCAAGTATCTGCTCGAGTACCACGACGGCGTTTCCGTCGAGACTGTCGGCATGCCCCGTCGTAACAAGCTTTCCGTCTGCGTTTCCACCCAGGCAGGCTGTGGCATGGGCTGTGCCTTTTGCGCTACCGGTCTCAACGGCCTCAAGCGTTCTCTGACCGCTCAAGAGATCGTCGACCAGGTACTTCATGTATCCAACGACTTTGGCGAGCGCGCCACGAGCGTCGTCTTCATGGGCCAGGGCGAACCGTTTGCCAACTACGACGAGGTTCTCAAGGCGCTGCGAATCCTCAACGACCCCGATGGCATCGGTATCGGCGCTCGTCACCTCACCGTCTCTACCAGCGGCGTTATTCCCGGTATTCGCAAATTTGCCGACATCCCCGAGCAGTTCACGCTTGCCGTTTCCCTGCATTCCGCCATCCAGTCGACGCGCAACAAACTCATGCCCGGTGTTAAGAAGTACACGCTGCTTCGCCTTCACGAGGCGCTTCAGCTCTACACCGAGAAGACTGGCCGCCGCCCGACCTATGAGTATGCCATGATCGAAGGCGTCAACGATACGAATCCCGAAATGCAGGCGCTCTGCGACTTCTGCGAGGGAACGCTGTGCCACGTTAACCTCATTCAGCTTAACGACATCGAGGGCAGCCCGCTCAAGCCGTCGCCGATTCATAAGGTTGAGGATCTTCAGCGTCGTCTTGAGTCCCGTGGCATCGAGACCACGATTCGTAACTCCCGTGGTAACGATATTGACGCCGCTTGCGGACAGCTGAAGCAGCGCTTCAAAGTTCAGAAGAACGCATAGGGGAGTCGCATCCCAAAACGTTTCATGTGAAACATCGAACAGCCCCGGTTGCAGGATATGCAACCGGGGCTGTTTCATTTATTGGCCTCAATTTTACTCAGCTGCTACTGGTTCCATTTTTACGGCCAAAATAAGGGGTCCTTGTCTCGTGAATCAGACAAGGACCCTTCAAAATATGCTGAGTAATTGTTAGGTACCTAATAGCCTACATTTTCCCATTGGTTGCTGACCCAACCTTGATTAATCTTGGGATTCTTCGTTACCTGAGCAGTACGCATGGCAACATCTTCCGTCATAACATCCATTTTCTTTTTGGAAGTATCGACGATATCTTGCGCGCCACGAAGCAAACGACCTCGAAGTTCATCGTCTGTCGCGATCTTATAGCCGGCAAAGGCACCAGCTGCGACAGTCGTCGCCAATGCAATCGCTGTTAAAATCTTATTCCTCATCTTCGCTTCCTTGATCAAACTGAATCATTTCGCCAAGAATACGAGAGAGCTCTTCCTCGTCTTTAAACTCAATCTCAATCTTATTCTTTCCACGCGAGCTCTTCACACGCACGTTGGTATTAAATACCTGACGAAGCACACGGGCAGCCTTTTTAAAAGACTGAGGCGTTGCAGGCCTAGGCGTACTAGGTGTCTCTCCGGCAGAAAACAACGGAGCAAGATTTTCTGTCGCTCTTACGGAAAGGCCCTCTGCAACAACTTTCTCTGCAAGTCGAATACGCGCGTCCTCATAGGGAACTGCAAGAATCGCACGTGCATGACCTGCAGTAAGTTTACCCTCAAAAATCATCTGCTGAACAACTTCGGGAAGATCGAGAAGGCGCAGCGAGTTTGTAATTGCAGAGCGCGACTTGCTAACAGCCTTCGACAATGCCTCCTGGGTCATCCCGCTGGCATCAATGAGTTGGCGATAGCCCTTAGCCTCTTCGACGGGATTCAGATCGGAACGCTGAAGGTTTTCGATAAGAGCAAGAGCCAGCATCTCTTCATCATTAACTTCTTTAATGATGACAGGCAGCTCCTCAAGGCCAGCAAGCTTCGACGCCTGATAACGACGCTCACCAGCGATGATCTCATAGCCGTTTCCATGTTTGCGAACCAAAAGCGGCTGCAAAACGCCATGTTCTTGGATTGACTCGCTCAACTCGCGAAGTTCAGTTTCGTTAAAGTGAATTCGCGGCTGATTAGGATTGGGAACGATATCCTCAATTGGTAGTTTTGTTTCAGATGCGGCATTTGAAGCCGATGTAGCCGAACTACCGGTCTCATACTCGGCCTCTGAGACCAAAGCATTGAGTCCACGTCCCAATCCGCCACGTTTCTTTGCACTAGGCACGCTTGATCACCTCTTTTGCAAGGTTCATATACGCTTTTGCACCCTTATTTTGAGGTGCATAGGTAATTACCGGTTCTCCAAAAGACGGAGCTTCGGAGATTTTAACCGTACGGGGGATTAGCGTCTTAAACGCCTTATCACCAAAGTACGATTGAACCTCCTCAACAACCTGATTCGATAGTGAAGTACGCGAGTCATACATGGTCATAAGCACACCATAGGTGTCTAAGCCCTTGTTCAGCCGTGATTTGACCATCTTCATTGACTCAAGCAGCTTCGTAACGCCCTCGAGTGCATAATACTCGCACTGGATTGGAATCAAAACGCTGTCTGCTGCTGTCAAGGCGTTGATGGTAAGCAAGCCGAGCGAAGGAGGACAGTCAATGAAAATGAAATCGAACTCGTCCTGAATCGGCTCAAGCAAATCTTTGAGGCGGGTTTCACGAGCAATTGCGCTTACGAGCTCAATTTCGGCGCCTGCAAGCTGAATTGTAGCCGGAATTACGAATACCTTTTTGCAATTTGTATCAAGAACAAGCGATTCTGCCGGCACATCATTCAACAATGCATCATAGATGCAGTGATCAAGGTCTTCTTTTTCAATTCCGAATCCACTGGTGCTGTTTCCCTGCGGATCAAAATCGACAATCAGTGTCTTACGACCCTGCTCACCCAACGCTGCTGCAAGGTTTACAGCCGTCGTTGACTTACCAACGCCGCCTTTTTGATTGATGATTGCAATGATACGCGTGTCTTTTGCGCTCTTAGAACGCTTAACGTCGCGAAATCCCACGGTCCCTCCTGGTGTGTATTAAAGCTGTCAAACGGAGGATGTTTCACGTGAAACATTCCGATTCGATATCAACCGCCATGTTTCACGTGAAACACTGCAAGTTGTTAGTATCCATTATGTTTCACGTGAAACATCTAGGCAAGCGGATTCTTCTTTGCCATGCCATTTGCACGAGGCAATGAAACGGATGCTGGATGACTCTTCTTAAGAACAATGAACTCCCTGTGACCCAACCCTTCAGGCAAATCAATAGCGTCATTCAGAAGCAAAGTGAAGCCGCAAATCTTAGCTGCTGACATACCAGAAGCAAGCTCCTCATCCGAAGGATTGCCCTTGGTGATAACAAATAGCCCTCCATCCTTCAGGTACGGTGCCGCATACTCAACAAGAATCGGTAGAGGGGCCAGTGCACGGGCGGTTACGACAGAGAACTGCTTCTTATGGCTTCGAGCATATTCTTCAAGACGATCATGGACCGCATGAGCATGTTTCAATCCAAGAGCATGGACAAAAGAATTGACAGCATCAACCTTCTTGCCAACAGAGTCAATATAAGTAGCTTTACGATGCGTGGCTATGGTTAACGGAATACCAGGGAAGCCCGCACCTGTACCCATATCGAGTAAAGCTCCCTCAGGAGCCTTATTGATATAGGGGAGCAAAACAAGTGAGTCGAGGATATGAAGTACGGCAGCATCTTCTACGTTAAGAATACGGGTGAGATTGGTTGTCTTATTTGTTTCCAGAACCAAATCCAAATGATGAATACATTTCCTCAGCTCAACATCAGTTACGCTCAAGGAATACTCTTTGCAATAGAAAGCTAGACGACTCAACATCTCGTCAGCTTGCTGATCAGTAAGTACTAACAACGAAAGCTCCTTTCTGACAAAAATCAGTGTATCGAGAACTTTTGACAAAAAAAGGGGACGTGGAAACCACGTCCCCTTAGCATAAGCTCGAGTAGATTATCGAGCAACAATCACCACATGGCGATCAGGGTCAGAACCCTCAGAATGAGTATCGACGGCATCATTGCCACGAAGTGCAATGTGAACCAGTCGACGCTCGTAGGCATTCATGGGCGGAAGCGAAACACTCTTATGAGTGCGAATGGCACGCTCGGCAGCAGACTGAGCCATGGAGGCAACCTTGTCCTGACGGCGGCTCTTGTATCCCTCGACGTCCACTACAACCGGATACCTAAAGCCAAGTTTGCGGCTCACCAGCAAAGAGAACATAACCTGAAGGGCATCAAGGGTGCGACCATGACGGCCAATGAGAACAGCAAGGTCGGGAGCCGTTACATCCAAAATCAGCTCACCCTCGTCGCCCTCATACTCATCGATAGGAGAGTTGGCGGCATCGAAGTGCGAAAGGATGGAACGCAGGATGGAAATCGCAACATCGGCAATGGTGTCGAGCTCCTCATCGGTCAGCTCTTCACCAGCCTTGTAGCGCTGTGCAATCTCGGGATAATCGCCCGCGACCTGCGGGGCAACCTCCTCAAGCATATCCTCGATGATCTCTTCAGACATAACGTACTCCAAAAGTTAGGTACCTAAATAAGATTGATATCCCACTACTTCTTCTTGTGCGGGCGCGGCTTCTTCTCGCGACGAGTGACCTCAACCTGCAGCGGAGCGTTCTTAAGACGCTCCTCCTCATCGGCCTTCGCCTTGTCGATGACCTTCTGCGTCACAAAAATCTGCTGGATAACCTGCCAAGCAGACGAGACGTCGTAGTACAGCAGAACACCAACGGGAAGGCTCCAGCCCATCCAAAGCATCATGACCGTCATGACAACGGCCATCATACGCATGCTCTGGGCCTGCTGACCGGTCTGATTGCGGGACATATACAGCTGCGGAATCAGGGTCAAGACAGCGAAGAGAATCAGGCAAACCAGCGCAGGCAACGCAACCATAAAGCCATCGGCAAAGGAAGCGCTCGGCGTGGTGGTCAGGTCGGGCAGGATGTTGAAGAACGAGAACGTGCCCTCGTTAAAGTACTGCGGCAGGTTGCGCAGAAGCGTGAACAGGGCGATAAGGACGGGCATCTGAATCAGAAGCGGCAGGCAGCCGGCCAGCGGATTGAACTTGTTCTCGCTGTAGAACTTCTGCATCTCCTCGGCCTGACGCTGGGGATCGTCGGCGTAGCGCTCCTGGATTTCGAGCATCTTGGGCTGCAGCACCTGCATGCGAGCCGTCGACTTTGTCGACTTGAGCATGAGCGGCGTCAGCAGCAGACGGATGATGACCACCAGGATGATGATGGACAGGCCCCAGTCGACCGCAAAGGTCTGGATGAGCTTGAGCAGCTCGAAAAGGATGTTAACGATCCAATCCCACATGTAAGTTTTCCTCCGATAGCGAGTGCCCGCTAGGGCACAGGGTCATAACCGCCGACGTGCAGGGGATTGCAGCGAGCGATGCGCCTCACGGCAAGCCAGCAGCCTCTCAAAACACCGTACTTCTCAATCGCCTGGACGGCGTATTGCGAGCACGTTGGGTAATAAATGCAGGCGTCAGGCAATAAGGGCGAAATAACCTGTTGATATATGCGAATAGGAGCGATGGCAACACGTCGCAAAACGTGATTGCTCATCGCTCCTCCCCGGCAACGCCGGCGCGTTTCATAAGCGAACGCAACGCCTTGTCCATCTCCTGCGGCGAGGAAACCCTCGTCTTGGGAGTTGCGAACAAGATGATGTCATAACCCGCAACGGGAAATCCGCAGCTGCGGGCGGCCTCGCGCATCACACGCTTAGATCGGTTGCGCACGACGGCACAACCGAGTCGCTTAGCACCAACGAAGGCGACCCTTCCGGAGTCGCCTTCGCCAACCGATTCACATATGGTCATTCGAATCAGAGGGTGATTGAAACGACGCCCCTGACTGAACACATGCTCGAAATCTTGCCGAGACTTAATAGTCTTCATGCGAGATGTGTGTATCGCTGCTAGACAGTGAGACGCTTGCGGCCCTTGGCACGACGACGGGCGAGCACGGCACGACCACCCTTAGTGGCCATACGGGCACGGAAGCCATGGGTCTTGGCACGCTTACGCTTATTAGGCTGATACGTACGCTTCATCTTAAGTTCCTCCTGCTGCATTTCGAGTGTCCGCGGGGGCGCGGACGCAGATATAGACACGTGAGCTTGAAGATTGTAGGGAAATCAATGTTCAAATGTCAAGAAATCAAAGGTAAAAGGTTGCGCAGTTCACACGGTTCCCCCATAAGCCGAGCTCGATTTAGCGGTGTATGGCAACTTTTCACGATATTTCATCGAGTTTTCAACAGGTCATGTTGGCAATGTTGAGAACTTTTCGCCCGTTTTCCAGAGTTTTCAACAGGTTTTGAAAAGTTGTCGAAAGATGAGAAACATTGCACAGTGAGCTACTATTTGTTCGAAACCTTATGAAAGATTGCGAGCGGCATGTCTGACGACTTTTACACCATGGTCGATTCCGGAGACCCGGCACCCGACAACGAGCACATCACCGGCGTGCGCGAAGAGCGTGAGGAAGGCGAGCAGACGACCACGCAGGCGCCAAAAGCCATGTACGCCGCACGCATCGCCGTCTATGACGACATGCTGTCGACACCGCGTGTGATCGTCATTGATCCGCAAGATGTCCGCACGTATTTGGAAGAGACGACCAACACCGTCTACCAGTGCATGAAAGAACAAGGTGGCCATATCTCGCTCATGGTCATCCGCGAGATTGTCGAAAACCTTATCCACGCACACTTTGCCGAGCCCATCATCTCGATTCTGGACGGCGGAGACACCATCCGCTTTGCTGACCAAGGACCCGGCATCGACGACAAGGAGCGCGCTTTCGACTTTGGCTTTACCAGCGCAAACAGCAAAATGAAGCGCTATATCCGTGGAACCGGAGCAGGGTTTCCCATGGTGCAGGAGTATTTGGAAAACGCCGGCGGTGCCGTATCCATCGAGGACAACATGGGCAACGGCACCGTGGTTACGGTAAGCCTGGACCCTAAACGCGTGCAGGAAATCGAGCGTGCCGGCGGACGCGGCGCTGCCGTGCGGCCCGAGACGGAGCAGCCCACATATCCCCTGCCGGGAGCTTTTGCGCAGCAGCCAATGGCAACGCAGCAGATGCAGCCCCCCGTGGGACAGATGCAGCAGCCCGGAATGCTTCCTACACAAGAATCCCAAGCGGCATCGATGTCGATGCCGCCAAACATGCCAGAGGCCATGCCGCTGGCGGATCAGGATGCAGCAGCAATGCAGCAGGCGACGGGGGCACCGGGCGGCCAGCAAATGGGCTATCAGCCGTACCAACAGGGATATCCATATCAGCAGATGCCGCCACTGGGGTATGGCCAGCAGTTCCCGCAGCAGTACCAGCAGGGATATCAGCAGCCGTACCAGCAGATGCCGCAGCAGCAGTACAACCCCTGGGCCCAGCAGATGCCTCCGCAGCCTTACCAACAGTGGCCTCAAAGTTTTCAACAGCAAATGCCGCCGATGCAGAGTTCTCAACAACCAGCAGCTCAAATGATGTATCCTAATGCAGCAAATCAGTATGCGCAGCCACAACCGGACGTGTTCGTAAGCGATCGCGGCAACGCCGCGCTGGGCTATCTGGCGCAAAATCAAGCGTGCGGTGCAACCGATCTGGCGAGGGCGTTTGGAAACTCGGCCCCCACTTGGTCACGCACGCTCAATGACTTGGCGCAGGCCGGCTTGGTCATCAAGCATGGCCAGAAATACCATCTGACCGAACTCGGCGCCGCTCGCGTGCGAGCTCAGAGCTAAAGAACGGGAGAGACAGTGGACGAGGAAGCAAGCATCATCCTGGGGGATGCCATCGCCTTTTGTCAGCGCGACGGCCAAGATGCACGCCTCATCAACATGCTGGGGCAATCGCGCGCCATAAGCCTGACCGAAGATACGCTCACGATCGAGGCCCCCTCGCGCTTTGCCATCGCGCAGCTCAAAAAGCATCAGCCGACTATTGAGGCCTATCTGGAAGAAATCGCCTTTGCACCGATTGCGCTCGACATCGTGGCACCGCAAGGCGCCGCGACGGAATCCACTGTCGCGACGGCGCCCGCCACGGCTCCCGCTGCTTCCCCGGCGGTGCCGGCCTCCGCAGGCGACGTGCCGACAATCGAGCACCAGCACAGCGATGTTTCCCGTGAAACCATGGCACCGTTGCCGACCGCGGCAGCGACGTCAACGAACGCACCCGTCACGCACATGCCCATCGCTCACGACGCAGCGGCGGGCGCGGATTCGGGCATTGCAATCAAGAACACGCTCTCGGCCGATGATTTTCGTCGCATGATGAACCAGATGAAGGGCGGAGCGCCGACTAAATCCACGCAAGCTGCGACCCCCGCTTCACCCATGCCAGCACCGACCGTGCCGGCCGAGCAGAATACGGATGGAGCCCCGCTCGCCGCGAACTCAAAATTTACCTTTGAGAACTTTGTCTACGGCCCCGAGAACAGCCATGCCTATCGCTCGGCACTCAAGTTTGCCGCCCTCGCGGACGAGCGCGGCACGTGCACGTCACTGTTCATCTACGGCAAATCGGGCCTGGGCAAGACGCACCTGCTGCTTGCCATCAAAAACGAGCTCGCCGAGAAGTCGCCCGAGATCAAGGTCAAGTATGCCAACTCCCAGGCATATCTGGACGACCTGATGACCGAGTTCGACCGCCAAAAGAAGAGCAACGCCCCCATCATGCAGGCGTACCACGGCGTGGACGTGCTCATCATCGATGACATCCAAAACATCATCGGCAAGCGCGCGAGCGTGGACTACTTTTTCCAGCTCATGGACGAGTTCATCCGCAACAACAAGAAGGTCGTCATCGCGGCAGACCGCGCCCCCAAGGACCTGAGCATGGACGAGCGTCTGACCAGCCGCTTCAACGCCGGCATGCTCTGCCTGGTCGCAGAGCCCAGCTACGAGATGAAATACAAGATCTTGCAGCGCTATTACGAGAACACCATCGTCGCCGCTCCCGAGGCAGGCGACGATTCACTGCTGGCGGCCTACGGGGGCGACGGCGGGCACCTGACCGATGAGCACTTTAAGCACATGGCAGAGGTGTCGGGCACCAACATCCGCGAACTCGAGAGCTTCTGCGAGCGCTGCGCCGGCGAGGCGGGCGACCGCGAGCGCGAGGGCGGGGAGCTCACCTTTGACGATATCGACGCCATCGCCAGCCAGTACTTCGACACATCGGCCAAAAAGATCAACGTGCAAACGGTTCAGTCCGTCATCGAAGAGCAGTACGGCGTGACGCACGAGGAGCTCATCGGCCCGCGTCGCAACGCCAATATCGCCAAAGCACGCCATATCGCTATCTACCTGGCCATCGAGATGTGCGAAATGACGACCACGGCGGTGGGCGCCGAATTTGGCAACCGCAACCACTCGACCGTCAGCACGAGTTACAAAAAGGTCCAGAAGATGATCCAGGAAGACCGCACCGTCACCGAAGACCTCAAGTCGCTGCGCGATAAAATTACACTACGCTCGTAGGGAAATAGAGACACCTGTTGAAAACTTGTCGAAACCACGGGCATAAGGTGTCTAAAACCCAACCCGCGGTGATGAAAAGTTTTGCGCAGGTTTTGAACGTGGAAAACCACCCCTGTTGCACACAGGTTGCTGTCGATTCTCTTTCTGGGTCTGACCTGCGTCTTTGGGAGTAATCAACAGTTTCGTCAGTGCTATTACTATTATTAAGATATTTATATCTATAGAAAGGTATTAAAAGATGAAGTTCACCGTCAGCCAGAGCTCGCTTACACAAGCCATCGGCGTCGTTATGAAGGGCGTCGCTTCGGCATCCACCCTTCCCATCCTGTCGGGCGTGCTCGTCAAGGCGCAAGACGGCATCTTGGAATTCCAGACCTCTAACTACACCATCTCGATCCGTCATCGCATCGCGGCGCATGTCGAAGAAGAGGGCGAGATGGTTATCCCCTGTAAGATGCTCTCCAATATCACCAAGACTCTCCCCGATGCCCCGGTCACCTTTGAGCTGTCCGAGCGCCAGGTGCTGATCAGTTGCGAGAAGAGCTCGTTCCGCCTGAACACGCTCGATGCCAATGACTTCCCCGAGTTTCCGGCCTATGCCATCGAGAGCGCCGTGGAACTGCCGACCGATATCTTGTCCGAAATGGTCGGCCGCGTGTGGCGCGTCACCTCGACCGACAAGGCTCGCCCCATCCTGGGCGGCGTGCACATGAAGGTCGAGAACAACACCGTGCGCCTGGTGGCGACCGATTCCTTCCGCTTGGCCGTGTGCGATACGCAGGTCGAGACCTCGACCCTCGAGGGCTCCTTTGAGCTCAACGTTCCGGCTGACGCCTTTAACGACGCACTGAACATCATGGCCAGCCAGGCGACCATCATGATCGGGGCTACCGACACCCAGGTCGTCTTTGAGGCCGGCAACACCACCTACGTGTCGCGCCGCATCGAGGGCGTGTACCCCAACTACAAGCAGCTCATCCCCGATTCGTGCGTGACGAGCGTCAAGATCGACGTCGCCGCCTTTAACGCCGCCCTCAAGCGCGTGGCCGTTATCGCGAGCGCCAACCCCGCCGTCAAGTTCGAGATCGATGTCGAGAACGGGCAGATGGGCCTGTCCTCCATTTCCAATGACCAGGACCTTGCACAGGAGACGATCGATGTCGAGGCCGAGGGCGAGTCGGGCACCATCGCTTTCAACTACCACTACATCTTCGGCTGCCTCAATGCCCTGTCCAAGGAGAAGGAGATCACGCTGGAGCTCAAGAGCTATTCGCAGGCTGGCATCTTCAAGTCCTACGACAAGATCAACTACCTGTACCTGGTCATGCCGGTACGCATCTAGCACTGCCCATGACCATGTTCGCACGCGATCTTTCCGTTGCGCGCTATCGCAGCTTCGACAGTTACCGCCTTGCCCTGAGCGACGGTGTGACAGTGCTCGCAGGCCCCAACGCGGCGGGAAAGACCAACCTCATAGAGGCGCTGCAGCTGCTGACGAGTGGCGCCTCGTTTAGGCATCCGACCGCCGCCGAGCTCGTCCACGACGGCGAGGGCTCATGCAAGGTCGAGCTGAGGCTCGAAGGCGATGGACGCGTGCTGGACATGGGACTGAGCGTGGAAGATGGCAAGCGTTCGTTTAGTCGCAACGGCAAGCGCTGCGCTGCGTCCGGTGTGCGCGGGGTACTGCCGAGCGTTCTGTTTTGCCCGGACCACCTGGACATGGTCAAGCGGGGTGCCAGCGTGCGCCGCACCGCGCTTGATGACTTTGGCGTTCAGTTGAGTGCGCGCTATGCCGATCTGGCTAGTGCCTACGGGCGCTGCGTGACCCAGCGCAATGCCCTGCTCAAGGAGACCTGGTGCTGCCGCGAGATGCTCTGCGCCTGGAACGAATCTATCGCCCGCGCCGGTTCGGCCCTGCTCGTGCACCGTCTGGCTCTGCTCGACCGGCTGTCGGGCCATGTGCGTGACGCCTATGGCCGCGTGGCATCCGGCGAGCCCGCCGGCGTGTCCTATGTGTCCACGCTTGGCGACCTGCCTCGCACCGAGGATCGCGACGAGCTCAGGGGCTGGGCGTATGAGCACATGCTCTCGGCGCTCGATGAGCGCGCCGACGAGGAGATCCGTCGCGGCGTGACGCTCGTGGGTCCGCATCGCGACGAGATAGAGTTTTCCGTCGCGGGCCGATCGGCCCGTTCCTTTGCCAGCCCGGGC